>Ga0326727_10017441_pt1 | contig 14901 bp, 15 predicted proteins | sample MB2enrmetagenome_FD_207643 | JGI IMG/M metagenome (GOLD analysis project Ga0326727, IMG submission 207643) | Lab enriched peat soil microbial communities from McLean, Ithaca, NY, United States - MB29MY | ecosystem: Environmental > Terrestrial > Soil > Wetlands > Peat | place: USA: New York... | reverse complement strand
GTGGCGTGCACCCATTCCGCCCGCTGGCTGTCGATGGAGAGCTCCAGCAGGCGTTCTTCCGCTCGAGCGAGGAACCCGGCGACCTCTCCCGGGGTCATGAGCAGCTCCGGGGAGCCGGAGCGGCTCCTCCCCATTAACCTGTGGGCTCTTCGAGGACCCGGAGCGACGGAAGCGCCCGGTTCGCCGCCAAGAGCGATCGGGCGGTGTACCGTTCCAGCGCCTCGCGCTGTGCCGGGCTGAGGCGGAGGGCGGGCCAGTTCCAGTGGAGCGCCACCGAGTCCCCGACGGCCACGCCCGGCAGCACCCGCGGGTCGAACGGGAGCTCGCGCTCGCTCGGCGGCCCGAGCTGCAAGCTCCCGCCCTCGTTCCGGAGCGTGGGATGGCGCAGCGTGAGCCGGGTCCCCTTCACGGCGGTCACCTCGGCTGAGGCCGGTCGGCACGCCTCCATGTTCGCGAGGGTCGTCTCGACGTGGCCGGTGACGGCTCCGACCCCGACGAAGCTCACGTGGAAGACGTGGTGCGGGATCGCCCCCTCGGGCAGGTGCTCGGCGAGGCGTCGGGCGATGGAGCGGGGAAGGCCCCGGCGCACGAGCTTCTCCAGGAGGGCACGGAGGTCGGAGCGGTCGAAAGCCTCCAACAGCTCGTTGCCAATCCAGTACGCCTCCACGACGCGCTCGTCGAGGGGGGAGAGCCCGTGCTTCTCCCCGATGAGCTCCAGGTACGGTTGCAGCGCCTCGAAGCGCAGCAGCGCCTCCCCGGCCTCGGCGAGGTGGGTCCCCTCGGTGATGGCCCGGTAGAGCGCGGGCTCGGCGTCCGCCGGCCCGCAGTAGTTCAGCCGGTTCGTGGCGAGGCTGAAGCGGGCGCCGAGGGCGACCCCGTCCATCTTAGGCCGAGCCCGGCCGTCGGGAACCGACGGCCGAGGCGAGATAGCTGGCCGTGGCTCGGAGCAGCCCCGTTCCGATGGCCAGGACCACGCCCGCGACGACCGCGGCCGCGCCGAGGGCGGCATCGACGGAGATGGAGCTTCCCTGCACGGTGACCGTGAGCATCCAGGTGATCGGGAATCCCGCGACCAGGACCGCGGCGGCGGTGCTCAGGTCCACGCGCTTCAAGCCCGCATACCAGGTCGCGACGAACGCGAACAGCAGCACGGCGCTGATCCCCACCCACTCCCACTGGGCGCCGGAGAGGGCCCCGACGGCGCTGACCTGGGCGGTGAGGCCCAGATAGCCGACGAGGAAGATGGCGCCGAAGCCCATCCGCCCGAGGGCGACGGTCGAGGAGGGAAGGTCCCGGAGCGTCCACTTGGAGACGGAGTACTCCACCGCCCACAGGGCGGTCGCGGCGATCACGTAGATGGTGCCGTCGTTGAGGATGGGCGTGGTGAGCGAGAGCAAAAGGAGGTTGCCCGCGAGGAGGAGGCCCGCGGCGATGGCGACGCGCGCGTTGAACCGCTCCCCGAGCGCGACGACGCCGAGGACGGTCGCCATGAGGAACAGCGTGCGATAGAAGAAGGAGGCCGTGGCGCCGCCCCCGGCCTGGGTGGCGAGCTGCAGGCCGTGGAAGAACAGGAGGAACGGGACCGCCCCTCCGATGAACCCGATGGCGAGCAAGCGGCCGTAATCGTACCCCCGGAGCTTGAGATGCGCCGAGCGGGCGCCCAGGATCGCGATGGGGACGAGGAGGAGCGCGACGGCCAGGTTCCGGACCGTCACGAACGCATCCGAGTTCGTGCCCTTCACCGCATAGAGGTTGACGAACGTCGACACGCCGCTGATGATCGCGGTCGCGACGACGAGCAACAATCCGGGTCCGACGAGGCTCGCAGAGTTCGCGTTGTTCTCGGTCATGATTCTTCCCTGGGGGTCCACCCGATTCAGGCTCCTTCAAGTCGCTCCGAGGTCGCCGGGCGGACCCCCGTCCGCACGACCTCGTTGATCTGGCGAGCGTATTCGAGCGCTTCGCGGGCTTCCCCCTCCTCGACGCGCGTCGTGGCGAAGCCGGCTTGAACGATCACGTAGTCGCCGACCTTCGCCTCGGGGAGGTACAGGAGCTTCACGGTGCGCTTGAGCCCGGTATAGTCCACCACCCCGGTGCGCGCGATCGGGTCGTCGGAGTCGATGCTCTCCAAGCGACCCGGAATGGTCAAGCACATGGTCGGACCTCCCCCGTCGGCGGCTCCACCCCGTCCGGCGTAAAAGGGGTTTCGGGATGGAGCGGGCCGGGGGGCTTCACGGTCCCCCCCGGAACGTCACGTCGCGGAGCACGATCCCTTGCGCCCGGGGGTCGTGGAGGTCGCCGGAAGCATCCACGGAGAGTTGAGCCCCCTCGGCCGGGGTGCCCTCGGTCACCTTCTCCCACAACGAGGAGAGCTCGGGGGCGGTCAGGTGGCTCAGCGCGCCGACCCACATCGAGACCCGGACGATCCGTTCCGAAGGGCGCTCCCGACCGAGCTCGACGAACTTGGCTCGAAGGTCGCGGACCATCGCCTCCTCATGCATGGGCGACGCCTCCCGAGCCCTCGGAAAGGGCGGTGAGCTCGGCGGCGACGCGTCCCACGACCTCCCGGCCTCCCTCCGCGACGGCGGGGGTGAGCGCCCGTCCCGGTTCGAAGGAGGCCGCCTCGACCCCGTAGACGATGAGACGCCGCGGCATCTGTCCGAGCGCCTGGCCCAGCTCGACGGCTTCCGTGAGGGAGAGCGCGTGGCTGGAGGTGGGCGCCGGCCACGTCGGCAGCGGGTCGGCCTGGACGTCGATGCGGAGCACCGAGCCGGCCGTGCGGCCGGAGCGTATGGCGTCGATGACGACCACCATCCGCTCCTTCGTCCACAGCTCCAGGAGCTCGGTCGCGTCCCCGTGGCACTCGACGACCCGGGCCGAACCCTTCAGCCGTTCCCGAAGCGCCCGCACGGCGTAGAGCCCCACCCCGTCGTCGCACCGCTCTTCGGTGCCGAGGCCGATGACGAGGGGCAGGGAGGACACGGGGCTAGCTCCGTTCCACCTCGAGCTTGAGGAAGTGGGTGGCGCAGGAGATGCACGGGTCGTGGTTGCGGACCGAGCGTTCGCAAAGGTCCGTGAGCCCGGCGTCGTCGAGGTCGATGAACTGCTCGGCGACGTGGCGGAGGTCCTCCTCCATGCGCTTCAGGTTCTGGGTCGTCGGGGCCACGATGCGGGCCTCCTCGATGGTGCCGTTCTTGCCCAGTCGGTAGCGGTGGAACAGGATCCCCCGGGGCGCCTCGGTCGCGGCGCCTCCGACACCGCCGACGATCGTCGCCGGCGGCGGGACGAACGGGCGTTCGGGGAGCTCGTAGTGGTCGATGATCCGGATCGCCTCCTCGCAGGCGTACACGGTCTCGACGGCCCGCACGATGATGCTCTTGTACGGGTTGCGGACGATCGGCCCGAGCCCCACCTCGCGGGCGAGCGCGAGCGCGCGAGGGGAGAGGCGGTCGTGGTTCAACGCGTATCGGGCGAGGGGCCCGACCAGGTACGGTCCGTGCCCCTTGCGCACGACCTGGTAGGCGTTGCTGTACGGGACCTGGACCTCCTCGAACACCTCGTCCCAGCGGCCGTTGTCGACCTTGAGCCCGCGGTTCGAGACGATCTCCCCCTCGTTGAGGGGGTACTCCTTCGGGTGGCGGAGGGCGACGAACTCGTAATCCTCCTCGACTTCCGGGAACTTGAGGCCCGAGACGAACCGGACGGTCTCCTCGGCGAGCTCGAGGGCGCGGACCAGCTTCGGCCGCATCGCGAGGAGCTCCTCGGGCTCCGGGCAGCGGTAGAAGCCGCCGACCCGGACGTTCACGGGGTGGATCTCGCGGCCCCCGAGGACCGTCATGAGCGAATTGCCGACCTTCTTGAGCTCGAGGCCGTGCTTCACCGGCTCCGGGTGCTTCTTGGCGAGGGTGATGGCGTCGGGGAAGCCGAGGAAATCCGGCGCGTGGAGGAGATAGATGTGGAGCGCGTGGCTCTCGATCCACTCCCCGCAGTACAGGAGCCGGCGGAGCTCCCGCAGCTGCCCGTCGACGGTGATGCCGAGCGCCCGCTCCATGGCGTGGCAGGAGCTCATCTGGTAGGCGACCGGGCAGATGCCGCAGATCCGGGCCGTGATATCCGGGGCCTCCGCGTAGGATCTCCCGCGCAGGAACCCTTCGAAGAAACGCGGGGGCTCGAAGATCCGGAGCTCCACGTTCTCGACGGCCCGGTTGCGGATCCGCAGCTTGACGGCGCCTTCGCCTTCGACCCGGGCGAGATACTCCACGGCGATCGTGCGTTCCTTCATGCCGTCTCCTGAGCTTTGGCGGCGGCCTCCGAGGCCGCGCGGAAGGGCGGACTCCAGGCGTTGTAGGTACGGAACATCCTCAGGCGCGCGGTGGGGTCCATGCCGAGCTCCGAGAACCGATGCGAGAGCGACTCCGTGTTCGCGGTGTCCTGGGGTCCGAAGCAGCCGTAGCAGCCCCGATGGTAGGCCGGGCAGATCGCGCCGCAACCGGCTTGCGTCACCGGCCCGAGGCACGGGGTCCCGTGGGCGACCACGACGCAGACGTTGCCCCGGCGCTTGCATTGCAGGCAGACGCTCTCCGTCGGGACGTTCGGGGCCCGGTGGGTGAGGTAGGCGCTGACGACCTCGATGAGCTGCTCCTTGCTGATGGGGCAGCCCCGCAGCTCGAAGTCGACCGGCACATGGTCCCGGATCGGCGTGGAGGTGGCCAACGTCGAGATGTACTCGGGGCGCGCGTAGACGGCCGCTCGGAACTCCTCCACGTCGCCGAAGTTCCGAAGCGCCTGGATCCCGCCGGCCGTGGCGCAGGCCCCGATGGTCACGAGCACCTTGGACTGCGTACGGATCTCCAGGATCCGCTTCGCATCGTGCTCGGTGGTGACCGACCCCTCGACGAGCGAGAGGTCGTACGGGCCCTCGATGACCGTGGAGCTCGCCTCGCGGAAGTCGGCGATCTCGAGCGCATCGGTGATCGCGAGCAGCTCATCCTCGCAGTCGAGGGTGGTGAGCTGGCAGCCGTCGCAAGAGGCGAACTTGAACACGCCGAGCCGGGGGCGGTGGGGGGTCGGCGCCATCTCAGAGCTCCTTGGTGTTGATCATCGGCTTCATCGTCTTCCAGGAGAAGACGGGGCCGTCCCGGCAAACGAACGACGGTCCCATCTGGCAGTGGCCGCATTGTCCGATCGCGCACTTCATGTTCCGCTCCATGGAGACGTAGATCGACCCCGCCGGCACGCCCCGGGTCTCCAAGGCCTGGGCCGTGAGCCGCATCATGATCTCCGGCCCGCAGACGTAGGCGACGGTGTTCGCCGGGTCGAACCGCGCCTCGGGGAGGCGGGTGGTCACCACGCCGACGTCCCCGTACCAGTCCCGGCCCGCGGTATCCACCGTGACCTGGACCCGGCTGTCCTGGCGCATCCGCCAGTTCTGGAGCTCGGAGTAGTACAGGAGGTCCTTCGGCGTCCGGGCCCCGAAGACGATCTCTAGGCGCCCGAAATCGGCCCGATGCGCGAACAGTTCATAGATCGCCGGCCGAAGCGGGGCGAGACCGAGCCCTCCCGCGATGACGATGACGTCGTGGCCGACGGCGGCCCGGACCGGCCAACCGACGCCGTACGGTCCCCGGACCCCGACCACGGAGCCGGGCCGCATCTGGTTGAGGGCCGTGCTGATCTTGCCGACCATCCGGACGGTGTGGATGAGCTCGTCGCGGTGGGTCGGGTCGCCGCTCACCGAGATGGCGACCTCGCCGATCCCGAAGGCGTAGAGCATGTTGAATTGGCCCGGAGCGAACGCCGGGATCCGCCCTCCGCCCTTGGGGGTCAGGACGAGCGTCGAGGTGTCCGGGGTCTCCACGCTCACCGAGCGGACCACGTAGGGCGAGGGGGCGAAGGGGTGCCCCGACCCGAGGGCCGGGGAGCTCGCAGCGGCCATCGCCTCAGAGGCCATGGAGGTCCAGGAGCTGAAGTTGCGTGTTCTCGAGCCGCTGGACCACGACCGGGATGAGCCGCATCAGGAACTGGTAACCGTCCTCGGGTCGGGTCCGCAGCACCTCCCGGATCGTGGCGGCGTCGAAGACGATCGCCCGGGTCGGCTTGAGCGCCCGAGCGTCGAGGTGCCAGCGGTAGGGGGCCACGAGCCAGGACCAACCGAGCACCTCACCGGCGCTCAAGGTCTGGATCGTCCGCCGGGGCCTCCCGGGGGACTCGATCTCCAGGCCGACCTTGCCCTGAAGCAGGACGAAGAACTCGTGGGCGGGGTCGCCTTCGCGCACGATCTCCTTACCGGTGTCATAGCTGCGTTCGGTCGCGTTGTGGGCCATCGCCTCCAGGAAGGCGCGGTCGAATCCCTGGAAGAACGGCAGCTCGGCGATTCGGTCCTTGGGGGCCCGGGGGGTGTTGTCGCTCATGGATGACCTCCTACGTTCTTGATCGGGGCCGGCTGGGCGCGGATCGCCGCGACCTCCTCGGTCAGGTCGATACCGACCGGACACCAGGTGATGCAGCGCCCGCATCCGACGCAGCCGGAGCTACCGAACTGGTCGTGCCAGGCGGCGAGCTTGTGAGTGAGCCACTGGCGATACCGCGATTGACCGCTCTTGCGCACGCTCATCGCGTGGAGCTCGGTGAAACCGAGGTTGAAGCAGGAGTCCCAACGGCGCCACCGCTCCACCTTCTCCCCCGAGAGGTCGGGGACCTCCTCGGTCGTGCTGCAGAAGCAGGTCGGACAGGCGAGCGTGCAGTTGGCGCACGACAGGCACCGTTTCGCCACGACCTCCCAGCGGGGGTGCTCCGGCTGGTTGATGAGCAGGTCGCGGATCCCGTCGGTGGACATCGTCCGCCCCATGGAGGCGGTGGTGTGGGCGACGACCTCCTTCGCAGCGGAGACCGTCCCTTCGGGGGCCGGTCGGACCGGGAGCCCATGGAGCACCTCGGCCCCCTTGGGGGTCCCCACCTCGACGAGGAAATGATGGTGACCGGGGGCGAGGATCTCCGTGAGCGAGAGGTCGTAGCCGCGTTCCACCCCGGGCCCCGTGCCCATGGAAACGCAGAAGCAGGTGCGAGCCGCCTGCCCGCACTGCACGGCGATGGCAAGCACCTTCGAACGGCGCGCGGAGTACCCGGGGTCCGGGTAGGACTTGGTGAAGACCCGGTCCTGAACGTCGAGGGCGGCGAGCTCGCAGGCGCGCATGCCGAGGAAGGCCAGCGGGGCGCCATCGACCGGTTCCGGGGTCACCTCGAACCCATCCTTCGTTCGGGTCGCGGTCCAGAGCCGCTCGTGGGGGAGGAAGAGATACTTCTTCCAGCTGTGCGGGCCCATGTTGTAGCCGAACAGCGCGCTATCCGCTCGGCGCTCCAGACGGTACTGGCCGGCATCCTGCTTCTCCGTCCAGCCGATGGGAAGGTCCTGCTCAGTGCGGATGTCGCCGTAGACGATGGCGCCGTCTCGGACCGTCGGGCCCACGACCCGGTACCCGAGCGCCTTGACCCGGGCGATGAACGTCGGGAAATCCTTTCGGTCGAGCGCGTAACGTCCGTGAACCTCCACCCGCTCCACGATTGTACCTCCGGGGGTGAAAACCACCCGCTCGGGTCAAAACGGCCAAGTCGCCCCGGGGCATAATCCTGCTGTCAAACCGGGTAGAGCCTCCCCCCCGTGCCGTGCTGAGACGTCGAACGGGGGGCCCCGGGCCCGACGAGCCACCGTCGGGGCGCGGGGATCGGACCCCCGGCGTCCTTTTGGGCTCGCCCGTGGTCGGTGGGGCGGCTCCGGCCAAGGCCCGGCAGATCATGGCGATCCCCCGACCCACCATCGACGAGCTCCTGAAGGCGAACGCCGACCACGACTGCTCCGAGCAGGGCGGCATCTGCGTACGCATCGTCGCCGTCGCCGACCTTCCGACCCGGTTCGGAAATTTCCAGGTCGTCGCCTTCCACTCCCCTTCGGACCGGAAGGAGCACGCCGCGCTCGTGCGCGGGGACGTGTACGGGAAGGAGCGGGTGCCGGTGCGGCTGCATTCCGAATGCCTGACCGGCGACGCCTTCGGTTCCCTGCGCTGCGACTGTCGCGAGCAGCTGGAGCTCGCCCTCACCGAGATCGGCCGCCACGAGTGCGGCCTCATCCTGTACCTCCGGCAGGAGGGACGCGGGATCGGTTTCGCGAACAAGATCAAGGCCTACCAGCTCCAGGAGGCGGGCCTCGACACCATCGAGGCGAACGAGGCGCTCGGGTTCCGGGCCGATGAACGGGACTACGCCGTCGCCGCCCACATGCTCGCCTCCCTCCACGTAGGGTCGATCCGCCTCATGTCGAACAACCCCCGGAAGATCTCCGACCTCCGCTCCCACGGCGTGATCGTGGAGGACCGCATCCCCATCGAGATCCCCCCCAACGTCCACAACTACCGGTACCTCGAGACGAAGCGGGTGAAGGCCGGGCACCTCCTGACGGCCGAGACCGGCGGGGTTCTCACCGAGCAGCTCGACAGCTTCGACATGCCGGAGGACGAGTCCCACCCTACGTAGGGCGGCCTACGTCGGAGGGGACGGCTCCGGCTCCTCAGGTTCGACCACCGTATCGAGCAGCGGAGGCTCTCGGCCCCACCTCCCTCCGGGGCGGAGCACCCACGCCCCCAGGAGGAGGACGGCCGCTACGCCCCCGACGCCCAGGAGCGCGAGGAGCCACGGGTTCTCGGCGAACATCGGGGCGCGCGTCGCCGCCGCGGTGACCGAGAAGGAGACGTTCGCGCTCCGCACCGCGCCATGAGCGTCGTGCACGGTCACCTCGACCGTGTACCCTCCCACGGAGCCGGGCGCGCAGGTGAGGTAGCTCTCATCGAGCGTCGAGCACGGGGGGGGAAGCCCGGAGTAGAGGATCGAGTACGGAGAGCTGCCGCCCACGACGAGCAGTGAGAGGTTGACGGCGACGCCCAACGGCGCGCTCGAGGGGGTCGCGTTGAACGCGAGGACCTTCAGCGTCGTTCCCGTTACCTGAACGTACGCCTGGCCCTGCGCGGATTCCCCTCCGCCCGTCGCCCGGACCGACAGGAACCCCGCGCCGTCGAGGAGCGCGAGGAGCGCCGTCGCCGACCCGGTGAGATTGGTGAGCGTGGCCCCGGGTACGGTCGAGGACCAGGAGAAATTGGCCGGCACCGTTCCTCCCGAGGAGTTCTCCGCGACGGCGGAGAATTCCCCCTCATCGCCCGGCGCGAGCCGGGTGCTCCCGGGGTCGACCAGTACCTGGGCGACGGCTCGGGCCGCATCGAAGGTCACCGAGAACAACAGGGAGGTCGAGTTCGCGGAGGTCCCGGCCGCGTCGTGGACGGAGAGGACGATGGTGAAGTTCCCGGTAACGCTCGGGGTGCAGGTCTCGCTGAGGTTGGCATTCCCCGGACATCCCGGTGGCAGGCCCTTCCACAGCACCTGGTACGGCGGGTCCCCTCCGGTCACGGAGCCCGAGAACGTCACGGGCTCCCCCAAGGGGTCGGGGTTCGAGGTGGCCCGGACCGGCCCCACGGTCAGCGCCAAGGGGTCGGGGGGCTCGCTCCCACGACCGGCCCCCTCGAAAAGAGGTTCTCGGGGCCCGAGGCCGACCTCGCGCGAGGCCATCGGGACCCCCGAGCGCGCCGAGGGGGTGGGGCCCTCCCGCGGTGGGGCCTTCGCGAGGGGGCTCCCCGGACTTCCGGGCTCGCCCGGGACGATGAGAAGCGCTCCGGTCGACCCCAGGAGGAGGGCCGCCACGACCACGACCGACAGGAGCGTTCGCGACTCGACGTGCACGGAGGAGGGTCCCCCCGACCCGAACGACCTCGGCGGTAGGAAACACCTTCGGCCGAGGCGCGGGGGGCGGTCGCACGTCGGCGAGCTCGACGGCCGGAGCTCGGGGGGCGCGGCCGACCTAGCCGGGACCGACCGCCGAGATCTCCACGCTGCCGCCGGAGTGCGCGACCGTTTCGGGCTCGACGGCCCGATTGATGGTCACCTCGTTGATGACGACCAGGAGCTCGAGGGCGTTCACGAGGTTGAGGACGATGCGCTGGACGGCGAGGGCGGCGCTCTTCTCCCGAGTGGCCTGGGCGAAGAGGTCCCCTTCTCGATAGACCTGGGGGAGCACCTCGGTGATCGCATTGAGCGTCACGTTCGCGTCGGTGACGGAGAGGCGGGCGAAAGCGTCGGTGGTCTGGGTGAGGAACCGTTCCAGCTGGTCGAGGAACCCCCGCACGACCTCGACCCCCCCGGAGGGGAGTCCCCGACGGTGTTCGGCGACCGTCTGGAGCTCGCCCCCGATCGCGTAGATATGGTCGCCGATGACCTCCAGCATCTTCGCGACGAGGCGGTAGCCGAGCTGGTAATGGTGGCTGTTGACCCCGATCGCCTTGGCCACATGGAAATCGTCCGAGGCGAGGAGAAGCTGGCGCGCCATGAGCAGGTAGATCCGGTCCACCTCCTCCTCGATGGGCTGGATCTCATCGGCCGGTCGAACGCTCCGCTCGGTGAGCGCGTGGCGGCAGACGTCGACTTCCATCCGGAGCATGCGGGTCACTCGGGCGAGGAGGTGCGAGAGCTGATGCTTGGTGGGGTCGATGAAGTTCTGGATCTCGACCCGTTCGGGGCTTTCTTCCACGATGCTCATGCCGAGCACGCGGTGGACCGTCTTTTCGATCTCCGCCCTTTGCTCGGTGGAGAGCGCCGGCTGGGCGCTCACGATGATGAGCTCCTGGCCGGTGATGTACGCGCCCACCAGCAAGCGAGAGAGGAGGTTCGGGCTCGTCTCCGACGCATCGATCCGGAGCACCTTGTCGGGGGCCGAGTCCTTGTGTCGGTCCCCGCTCGCGAGGGTGAGCTCGAGCCGTCCCTCCCCGGCGTCGCGGAACTTGAGGGCGTCTCCGTTCTTCAGGTTCATAGCATCCGTCCAGGACTTGGGCAAGGTGATCGCGAGCGAGGAGGACCCGGTGCGCTGGACCCGACGAATGAAGGAGGAGATGTTTTCCTTCCCCGGGGGAGGGTCCGCGCGACGCGCCACCAAGCTCTCATCGACCGACCTACCTAAATCAACTTGCTTGGGACAAGGGCGCCCCAGTGTATCTCTCCCCGCTCCTGATTCTCCTTACGACGGGCCGAACGGCCCCCCCGCGGGGAGACCCCCCACTCCCGAGCCGAAGAGCCCCCCGGCCCCCAGCCCCTCGGGGTCGGCCGCTCTCCGGGCCTGGGGCAGATCCGTTCCGAACCTCGCCGGAGCTGACGGTCCGTGGAGGGGGGTCACGACAGAAGGCGAGGCAGCGAGGCACCGCAATGGGTGCAGGTCTCCCGCAGGGGTACGTTCGTGGTCCCGCAGGCCCGGCAGACCTTCACGCGCTGGACGGTCTTGCTCGGCGCGACCGGCGGGATGTACCCCGCGACGGTGCGGTGGTCCTCTTCGTCCCGCCGTCGTCCGTAGACCCCGCCGAGGTACCACCCGACCACGCCCACGACCGCGGCCAGGAGGAGGACGACCGGGCCGGTCAGCCAAGAGCTCGGGGTCGTGGGAGCGGTGACCGTAATGGTCGGGGCGTTGGTGGTGTTCGTCCCCCCGAGCGCATCGGTGGCGACGACCGAGGGGTGATAGCTGCCGGCCGAGCGGTAGACGTGGGTGACGGAAGCGCCGGTGCCGGTCGACCCGTCGCCGAACGTCCAGGAGAAGGTGTAGTTACCCGCACCGCCGAGGGCGGCCGCCGTGAGGACGACGCTCCCCCCGACCTTGATCGAGAGGGGGGTCGCCGAGAGGTGGACGATGATGGGACTCACCACCACCGAGGTCGAAGCCTCCGCCGAGACCCCGTTGGAGTCGTCGAACCGGACCGTGGCGGTGAACGGCCCGGTGAACGGATAGGCGTGGGTCACGTTCTCTCCCGTGGCGGTGCCCCCGTCCCCGAACTCCCACTGGAAAGCCGAATAGCTCCCCGTGCCCCCGCGGGGATGGGCCGCGAAAGCGATCGGGCTCCCCGGGGCGGCACGGGGGGAGTCGGCGGAGGCGTTCCCCGTGAGGCCCGGGTCGACCTCCAGCGGCTCGGAGGAGGCCAATTGGGTGCCCGTCGAATCGGTGAGCGTGCAGGTCGGCGCGTACTCCCCCGCGCTGGGGTAGGCGTAGCTCACCGAGCCCCCGGAAAGCGACTGTCCGTCCCCGAACGTCCAGGAAAGGTCGTACGGGGGGTCCCCGAAGGCCGGGGTGCAGGTGAAGAGGGTCAGCTCTCCCACGTCGGCCGTGGAGCGGTTCAGCGCCAGGGAGAGCGTAGGGAACGGGTCGACGACCACGGTGGTCGCGGCGGTGGACTCGTCGTGGGCGGCATCCGTCGCGAGACAGGAGAGCTTCGTCGAACCGACGGTGAGAAATTCGAAGCTCTCGCTCGCGTTCCCCGCAACGTATCCGCCGGCGCCGACCGCCCAGGAGAAATTGTAGGGGGAGACGCCTCCCGACGGGGTACAGCTGAAAAGGTCCGGCTCTCCGACGTCGACGGCCGGCCGCAGCGCGAGGAGCGAGGCGACGAGAGGCAAGGGGGTCCCGAGCGTCACGCCGTTCGACTCGGTGACGCTCAACTCCGGCGTCCCGCCGCCGCAGCCGCCGAAGCAGTCGGTCGTGTTGAGCTCGAACCCGTAGCTACTCCCCGACGAGAGCCCCGTGAGCGTCGTCGAGGTCCGGTCCTCGCTTGCGAACGTCGCCACCACCGTGGCCGCGCTCCCGTCCACCGATTCGTACAGGCCGTAAAGGACGAAGGTGAGGAGGCCCCCGTAGGTCGCATTGTTCGTCCAGTTGAACGTGGCGCTGGTGCCCGTAAGCCAGGTGAAGTTGAGGTAGGCGAGGGTCGGCTGGGCGACGGTGATCACGTTGGTCGTCTCCGTGCCGAGAGTCCCGGTCTCCACCACCCTCCACGAGTAGGCACCGCCCGGAGCGAGCCCACCCACCCCGAGCTCGGTCGTGCTCTGGCTCGTCACCACTCCGGCGGTTTCCCAGGGGCCAATGCTCCCGTTCAAGGAGCTCTCGACGGTGTAGGAGGAGAAGAAGAGGTCCGAGGTCGCGCTCCAGGCGAGGCTGATGGAGGAGGGCGACCTTCCGTTCCAACTGAGCGTGAACCCCGCGGTAGGACGGGCGCCGGCGACGGGGGGCGACGACGCCGGACGCACCGGGTCCGACCCGAAGAACGGGACGGGCGCGGGGGGCGGGGCCAGGTGGGAGGCGTCCCCGAGGGCGAGCGGACTCAGGGCCGGGGGGAGGCTGCCAACGACCACGAGCGCCCCGAGGAGCGCGACGACGACGCCGAAACGGGTCCGCGAGGAGGGGCCGTCTCGGGGGGAGGGGATTCCTGCCGTCATGGGTCCGATTGGGTGGCGATAATCTGCCGGTCCCCCTTGATATGCGTTATGGGAACGCCCGCCTTCCGTGTCGAAGGGCGGCTTCACCCCTCTTCCCGAAGAACGGGGCCCGCGGAGGCTCCGCCGACGTTCTCGGTCGAGAGGAGCGACCCGGCCCTGGCCCTCGACGGACCGGGGCCCTCTCCTGATTCTCCTTACTGCCATGAGGGAAGCCGCATCACCTTCGGGGCCCTACTGCGCTCCGAGGCAACCCATGCGAATCGGATCTTTGGTCCGCGGCTTCGACCGAGTGAATTGGCGACGAAAGGCGCGAGCTCCTCCCCGCAAGGCGGTCGAGAAGGGACGGGAGGCGCGTCCGGATGTACGCGTCGAGACGGGGAAGGAGTGGTAGAGATGGCGTTCACGGATATCCTGCTGTTCGAGATGGTCTGTCTGGTGATGGCGACCGTGCTCATCGGGTACGTCGGCATCGTCGGTTACTTTGCGATGCGCGCGAACAACGCGAAGGGCCTCAAGGAGACGTTCCGGGGAGCGGCCGTTCCGCTGGGAAGCCTCGGATTCACGGCGACCACGCTGGGGATCTGGGGAGAGATGGTCTGGCCGCTGCCGGGCAGCTACAACATCCTGTTCACCGACGTCTTCCTGCTCTTCGGCGTGACCCTGCTCGTTCTCGCGGTCTCGATGGCGCTCTCGCTCAAGCTCCAGTACGCGGGGCTGTTCGGCCTGGTCTCCGGTGGCATGGCCATCGCCTACGGCTACAACGGCTGGCAGCTGGGGATGACGAAGGAACCGTTCGACACCTTCCTGCTCTTTGCCGGATTCGGGTTCGCGGGCATCCTCGGGTTCCCGGCAACGGTCGTCGCGGACCGGTACCTCGCCCACCCTGACGGGTCCGCCTTCTCCTTCGGCTCGAGCCTCAGCGTGACCCGACGGCATCCCTCGATCCAGGCGGCGACCCAAGCGGCCCAGCCGATCGTACCCGGCGGGAACGAGAGCGGCTCGGAGACGGAGAGCGCGGGCGCCTCCCGGTTCCACCTGCCCGTCTACATCAGCGCCACGATGATCATCTTCGTGGTGTTCATCGCGCTCGCGGGGATCGCCGCGCTGTACTTCGTCGACAGCACGCTGCCGGCCCACCTCGCCTCCGCGCCCTAGGCGAGGCGGGGACCGAACGATAACCAATTCTCGCCGGGGGGAAGGGGTTGCCTCCCCCCGGCCTAGCCTTTTCCTGGCGGAACGACCGGGTTGGGATGTCCTTCCGCCGGGCTTAACTTTCCCGAGAGGTCCTGGCCTGAGGGGACGTCGGTGGTCGGAGGAAGGGGAACGCCTCGGGTCCTCGTTCTCGACGTCGGGGGCACGCACGTCAAGGCGTACCTTCCCGGCGGGCGGACGGAGGTGAAGATCCCCTCCGGTCCGAGCATGGGTCCCCGGGAGATGGTCCGTGAGCTCCGGAGGTGGCTCCAGGGGGTCCGGTTCGACGTGGTCTCGCTGGGTTACCCCGGGGTCGTGATCCACGGTCGGATCCTTCGGGAACCTCACAACCTCGGGGAGGGC
>Ga0326727_10017439_pt1 | contig 14902 bp, 11 predicted proteins | sample MB2enrmetagenome_FD_207643 | JGI IMG/M metagenome (GOLD analysis project Ga0326727, IMG submission 207643) | Lab enriched peat soil microbial communities from McLean, Ithaca, NY, United States - MB29MY | ecosystem: Environmental > Terrestrial > Soil > Wetlands > Peat | place: USA: New York... | reverse complement strand
TAATGCACCAAAGAGACATCGGCAACACTGTCATGGGACACGCCTCTTTAGTCTAACATATACTATACCCAAGTTGCACCCCAGGTCAGCCGTGACCCACGAGATTTGCTGCGACCGAAGCATCGTGTTGGGTCTCACTGCTAACCCATACGTCTAACTCACTCATAACCGGAACGAACTTTCGATAACATCGTTCACAAATCCTGGCGGGTCGGTCGGTGGAGATTTGCAACTAGGGCGACCTTTCCGGAACCCTCCCCAACCCTCCCTTAGCAGGGAGGGAGCCACAGCCCGAAAACTCCGCTAATCGTCCGGAGCTCCGCGACAGAATTCCCCTCCTGCTAAGGAGGGGCAAGGGGAGGTTCCGGAATCCCCCACTCCTGCGTCGCGTCTTCCGACCTCAACCACTCCACCGTTGAGTAGATCGTCTCCAGCACGCCCTCCAAGTTGGTCGTCACCTCGACATTCTGAAATCTCAGGAACTTAATGTCAAAAGATTCTATGAACCTCTGCCTCACTAAGTCTCTCGCCTCTGCGCCGTCCAGAAAATGGCTGTCACCATCTAACTCGATCGCAAGACGCAATTCCGGGCAGTAGAAATCCACAATGTAAGGTCCGACGCCGTACTGCCTCTTGAACTTACACCCCAGCATCTGCTTGCCCTTGAGCTTGGACCACAGAAGCACTTCGGTCGGCGGCATCGAGGCCCTGAGTTCACGCCTTCTCGCCGTTTGGGTTGTGAAATTGAAGGATCTAACCATGTATAGGCCCAGACCGGAACCCTCCCCAACCCTCCCTTAGCAGGGAGGGAGTTTCGGAGCACGAACCGACCTACCCCTGCTGGAGGAGTTCCTTGAAGAAGGCGGTTTGGAGGGATTTCATCACCGATTTCGCGAGGTCGGCCTGGGACATTCCGGCGAGTTTGGCGTCCTCGGGCGCGGGCGTGTAGAGTTCCTCGCCGCCCATGGTGATGGAATTGATTGTGCTGTCGAGGTGTACCTGGCTCATCGTCGCCCCGTTAAACAACTGCTCGGACAACCGGCCCGCGAGGGCCGAAGCCCGCTTAGCCGCCGTCTGACCGCCGGAATCCGCCATGCGCACGACCTCGGTATCCCCTACCCACACCGCGGAGGCGGTCGAATCCTTCACCGGCCTCACCTCGACACGCATGTACTTAGTGATCAACCGCCGGTTTATCGGCAGCCCGAGCCTCTGAATTTCTGCGATAATCGCCTGCGCGCGGAGAATCGACTGCGGGTGGTCGGCGTAAATCCCAAGGGCCATGTCCGGCTTTCGCCCTTCGTCGCGAACCATACGCTCCATGAAGGTCAACATGCCGACTGGATTGTACTTGGTGTAGGAAAGGAAGTTCACGCCGGTTCTGTCGGCGTCGAACTCCGCATCCTTGCCCAGGTCGCTCATCCTGGCAGTGCTGATCATCCCCGCCACATACGCCAAAGCCCCGATGTCGCCGCTATCGCTGTGAACCAGCGCCCCTGCCAAAATCGCCGCCATGAGCGGGAACATCTGCTTCTGCTGATCCTTCATCAGCTTCATGATGTGGTGGTGAGCGATATGCGAGCATTCGTGCGCCATTACCGCGGCGAGTTCGTCATCCGACTGGCAGTAGTCGATCAGTCCCTTATTGATGAAGACGTAACCACCGGGGATGGAAAACGCGTTGATCGCCTTGTCATCCACGATCTTGAATGTGTAGTTGAACTTGGCGACCTTGGAGTTGCCGAAGTGCGCGGGGATTTCCCTGGTGGTGGCAACCGCCGCAATCGCGCTTCCGATTACCTGAACCCTCGCCACCAGGACAGGGTCGGTGATGAACTTCGACTCCTTCGCCACCTGATCCGCCGCGGCCTTGCCGAGCTTGACCTCATCAGCAAACTCATCCGTTGCCGATCTAGCCGGCGCGACGAACAGACATGCCAGAACAAGAACAGACAATAAACCGGTTAACCACAGAGTTGTAACCCGAGTCGTTTTGCGAAGTGCGATCATTTGTGCTTCTTCCAATCGATTGTGATCGTCGAATGTTCCTTACAACTATAAGACGCATGAGACACTCGCATAGTTTCGGGATCGGTTTCGTCGTTTTGTCAATGCAACCTCGCGGGTAAGGCAATTTGGTTCACAAAAAATGACATTAGGAGGCTTTGTCGATGAAAACAGGCATGGGCGGCATGACTTGTCCGAAATGCGGAGTGATGATGCAGCATCCATCAGGAGGCTGTGGAGGAGGCATGCAGGGTGGCATGGGAATGATGGGCATGCTGATGAAACTGCATTGGAAGCTGGCGATGATGGGCGAGCGGTTCGGTCTCTCGGAAGATCAGAAGAAGGCGATCCACGACAAACTGGTCGAAATGAAGAAGCAGGGCATCCGAACCAAGGCGGATATCGCGATCGACTTGATTGACCTCAAGGGCCTGACGATGCGGGAAGACGTCAATATGGCCGATGTTGAGGCGAAGATTCGCGAACTCGCCAAGCTGAAAGGCGACCTGTGGCTCGGGCGGATCAAGGGCATGCAGGAGATGAAGCAGGTGCTCACACCGGAACAGCGGGCGAACATCAAGAAGATGTTCATGGCCAAGATGCATAAAATGTCCGGCATGGAGGAAGAGGAAGGCGAAGAAGAAGGCGAGGAGGCCGAGTAATCGAGCGGTGCGTGGTATCGAGTACATGGTACATAGATAACTCGATGCGAGGGGAGGATCGTCCGCCGATTTCCCGGAACCTCCCCTAGCCCATACGGAAATGATGAATTAGGAATAATGAATGATGAATTGGGGAGCCCGGAACCGGATCCGGCCGGAAGGGGGCGGAAATCCCTTCCCTTCTATCTGCCCGACGCGCACTCATCGTTAAGAAACGTCTGATTGCCCTGAGTAGGCCTGGTGAACGACTGGGCGTATCGAAGGGTCATGATTCAACATTTCCCTAGGTGTTTCCATCAAGCGCCAATTCCGCGGCTTTCACGCTACCGCAGATGAAGAAATTGGGAAGCCGGTTCGCGTTAATAATATCGAGAATCCCCTTGACATTGCTGTCGGTAACAACAACGGCCAGCCTGCCGCCGGATTTCATGAGCCCCTTATATGCGGAAAGTAACGACTGCACGCCCGCGCTGTCCATATACTCTACAGACGTGAGATCGATCACAAAGCCCGTGGGCGCATCCCTAACGGCGCATCGAAGAGCGGAATCGAGTTCTTCGCTGTTGGAATAGTCAACTTCTCCGTTGACCCGCACGAGCAGATGGCCGTCGCGTATCACCTTAACATCCATAAATTGATTTCATCCCCCAAACGATAAGTTCAAATTATGTTACCGCGCTCTCTCACTTGATCAAACCGGAGATCACATCCATGCCGTTTTCTCCTGGGAACAGGTCCGTAGGAGTGAGAAGATTCATCTCGACAGCGACGGTCGTGCCTTCCGAACCGGATGCAAGATACACCCTGTCCCCCATCTTGATCATAACTTTGTAGCCTACGCCCAGCGTGCCGGCCGTTGAGTATCCCCTTTTGAGCGCAACTTCCGGCAGCTCCAGCGCCGAAATGCCCGGACCTTTGTCCGAAACCATGAATACCATGCTGTCAACGGTGGTATGGAGAGACGCCTTGCCTCCCGAAGCGTGTTTGACGGCATTGGTCGCCGCTTCCCCGGCTCCGAGCACAAACTTACCTATCCGAGTCCCCTCCATGCCTGCTGTCTGCGCCGCATCAGTTAGCTCCTTGCGAACCTTAGAAAGATCTCGGGCGGTCTTTATGTCCCAGGATTTCGTCTGAGTCCCGACTTTCTTTTCTATCTCCTCACGCTCCGTTATCAGCAGCTTTCCCTCAGTTGCGGCATAGAGCAGTTGCCGGTAGAAGTTCAACTTCTCCTTCTCAACCTCTATCTCCCGCTGTTCGGAGCGTTTGCGCTCCGTAATATCTACAAAAAGTACGGCAAACTTACCTTTCTCCGGGTTATAGACGAACTCGTCGTACCACCTGCCGGTGGTCGCCCTGTAGTTTTGGAACCTGGATGGGCGTCCGGTCAGCGCAACCAACCCATACCACTCGATCGTATGAGCATCGGGCTTTGGAACCAGTTCGCGAATGGTCTTTCCCACCACATCTTCCGACTTCCAGCCCATGTCGTCCTCAAAAGCCGGATTGACCTGCAGGAAACGGTAGTCGAAGGGTGCGCCCTGGTCGTCACAGACCACCTCACAGAGCATGAATCCCTCGCTCATGCCGGTGAACAGTTTTCTGAACCGCTCCTCACTCAGCTGTAGAGAGGTTTCGAACTCATCATGCCGGCGGCGTATCTCTGATGCTCTCAACTCACGGGCCACAGCCGGAACGAGCCGCAGAAGGTCGTTTTTTAGAATGAAATCCTGCGCGCCCTCATTCATCATCTGCACGGCGAGTTCCGTCTTGATCGATCCCGTTACCAGAATGAAGGGGATGTCCAGCCCACTTGTCGTTAAAACCTTCAGCGCGTCCATGCCACTGAATTTAGGCATGGAATAGTCGGCTATCACAAGATCCCACGAATCCTTTGCCAGCGCTTTACGCATGGAATCAGCGGTATCGACGCGCATGGAAGCGACCTGATATCCTCCGCGCCAAAGCTCCCTGGACAGCAGGAGTGAATCCGGCTCCGAATCCTCGACTATCAGTACCCTAAGCGGTATCACAATCGATCGACCCTTTCTTTGTAGGCGGTGGTTCGTTCAGTAGCAGCCAGTAGCAGCCTATTTCCTTCACGCAATCAACGAAAGCGTTGAAGTCCACTGGCTTGCGGATGTAGCTGTTCGCGCCGGATTTGTAGCTGCAAAGCACATCTTCTTCCTGCCTGGAAGACGTGAGCATGACGACCGGGATCATCGACGTGCGCTCGTCAGCTTTGATCCTCCTCAAGGTTTCGTGCCCGTCAATACGCGGCAGCTTGATATCAAGCAGAATGAGTATCGGCTTGTCATCGATGTCTCGCCCGATCCACTTTCCCTCACACAACAGATAATCCAGCGCTTCCTGACCGTCGCTTGCGACGATCATCTGATTGGCAATCTTGTTCTTTTCCAAGGCGCGCTCGGTAAGAGCCACATCACCCTGGTTGTCCTCCACAAGAAGAATAATCGGCAGACTCATTTCGTCCTCCTTTTGTCCGGAATAGTGAAGAAGAAGGATGCGCCCTGGCCGACCGCACCTTCCGCCCACACCCTTCCGCCGTGGCTGCTAATAATCCGGCGCACTATGGAAAGCCCAATCCCGTTTCCCGCGAACTCCGCGTCAGTGTGCAGCCGCTGGAACGGAGCAAAAAGCTTGTCAACATATGTCATATCGAATCCGGCTCCGTTGTCCACAACAACGAACACCTTTTCCGCTCCTCTGTCCACGGATGAGATCGTTATCCTCCCATCGGACTGTTTGGCGGTGTACTTCCATGCGTTGCCTATAAGATTCTCCAGCATGAGCTTGAGCAACTCGTGATCGCCGGTTGCCGTCAATCCACGTTCAATGGAGATCGCTACCACGCGCTCAGGTTCACCGGCCTTCAGTTCCTCTATAATCGACGATGCCAGCCCGCTGAGGTCCACATCTTCTGGTTGAATTTCTGCCCTGTCCACGCGCGAAAGCCTCAGGATGTCATCGATCAATCTTCCCATGCGCTGTGCCGATTCTCGCACGAAATTGAGGTATTTCCTCCCCTGCTCGTCCAGCCTGGACTCATAATCCTCGAGCAGCGCGAGGCTGAAGCCATCGATGATGCGCAGCGGCGCGCGAAGGTCATGCGAAACCGAGTAGTTGAACGCCTCGAGCTGCGAAGTGCGCTCGCGGACTCGCTGATCGAGATCTTCGTTCAGAACCCGGAGGTTGTCCTCCATGCGTTTGCGCGCAGTAATATCGCTCCAGGATGCTATACCGCCGATTATATGCCCATGGCTGTCGCGGATCGGAGCGGCGTTAACCAGCACCGGCACACTCGTTCCCTCCGGTCGCCGGATCAGGCGTTCAGCACCCAGCGTGATGGTGCCGTGGTTTACGGCCCAATACAGCGGAACCTTTTCCATGGGACAACGGGTGATGCCGTCCTTATCCAGCAACTCCCACAGCTCAGGATGTTCGACCAGCGAAACTCCGAGCAGGGATTCCGGTGGCGTTCCCGTCATCTCCCAGCCGTGCCTGCTGCGCATCCTGACCCGAAGCTCCGGGCCTTCCACAATGGTTATCGCTTCGGGTACGTACTCCATCATCGCTTCCAGGAATCCAAGGCTCTCCTCCGCCTCATGGGCGCGCCTTTCAGCTTCGGCGCACGCGCGCGCTTCCTCCCTCTCGGCTCGGACGCGGTCGGAAATATCGCGTGAGATCGCGGAGGCGCCGATTATTTCGCCCTTCCCATCCTTGATCGGCGACACGCATAGAGAAATTGGTATCGCCCTGCCATCCTTCGCCATGCGGGTGGTTGGATAATCGTGAATGTGCCCGCCGCTGCGAACGATTTGGAGATTGCGCTCGGTTTCCTCGCGGCGCTCAGGCGGGACGATTATGCTTAGGCTTTTCCCGACAATCTCATCCCTTTCATATCCGTACAGCTTCTCAGCGCCGGCGTTCCAGCTCAGTACCACTCCATCGAGGTCAAAACCGATGATCGCGTAGTCTGATGACTCGATGATGGCGGCGAGCATTGCCTGAGCATCCATTACATTTTTCTTCGACATGGCGAGTCCTTCGGTGCAGCATGGCAGACATGCCAATTATATCACAACAGGCTGGGTCATCGAAACAATCGTTTGTGTTCGTTTGTGTTCCGGATACGCATAAAACGCCATGGAATGACTTGGTGTTCGGCGATCTAATCCTCTTGGGGAATTGTGTCGGCGCACGTGGAGGGTAAAACCGGCGAAACGTTCTCCGGCTCATCGAGAACGCGCCCATCATCCGAGTGGTTTCGAGCCATGGTCGCAAGCATCCTGAACAGATCCCGAATATCCATGATCCCCCCGATCTGGAACCAGATGGTTGCCGGTATCGCCGTGATCATGAACTGCCAGATGTAGAACTTCCAAAACCGGGTGAACCATTCCGTGGAAACCGGATGGTAGAAGTAGTGCCAGGCGGTTACGATGACGAATATCACCACCCAGAACGCGTTCCAGGCCACCAGCCCGATGGCCAGGATCTTGTCCGAAAGGCTGAACTCATCGGTAATGCCGAAAATAAGTTCGATCTTACCCGGTTTTTTCTCAAACCGATATACCTGGTCCTCCTCGACGGCATACTTGCCCCTATGCAGCATCTTTTCCAGGTTGAATTCGGGTATGCGCTTGCTCGTTATCAATGAAACCACAACGTAAATCAGGCTGGCCGCGAGCATGGCGATGAATGACATCCATTGTCCGTTGATCGGGAACTCTTGATGCAACAGGTGCCTGTAGATGGGATAGACGGCAACCGAAGCCGTCCCGATCATCGCGCCCGATATGAGCGCGGCGTATGCGGCAGGCGTCGTCCCCTTCTTCCAATAGAGCGCGCCGATGATGACAACGCCCATGGCAGCCGAGGAGATGATGCCGGTGTAAGCGAAAAACATGAAGATGTCCTCTGATTGAGGATAGAGCAGGCTGAACATAAACCCGAAGACCGCAACAAAGGCGATTGACCATCTCAGCGCGCGTATATGTTTCTCGGGGCTGAGCGCCTTCTTCTTCAACGGCATCCAGACATCCTGAATGAAAATGCTTCCCCACGAGTGCATGTACGAATCATAGCCGGTGAAGGAGTAGAAAAGCATGGTGGTCGCCAGGAGCCCTCGAATCCCCGGTGGCAGGAATTGAGCCATCGCGACCGGCATCAGCGCCTGATCCCTCGTCTGCGGATTGGGGATTCCGGCCAGCGTGGAGTGAATTTTGGCTGCCATAGGCGCGTAGGAGTGCAGGTGAAGGACGGAGAACGCGGCAACCGGAAGCAGCATTCCGATTACATATTGGGGAATCAAGCGCCAGTTGCTGATGATGTTGCCCATCTTCTGCTCGTGTGGAGTTCGGGCCGCGGCATAGAAGCCCTGTGTCCCCAGCCAGGACATGTATGTGTAGAAACTTGAGAACAACCATATCGCGAAGAACCAGACGTTGTAGTCCTTCATATCGCTGGTGTGGTAGGGGTGAAACATCGAAGCGTTCTTCGGCGCCGTGTTGAGAGCGGTAATGATCTCCGGCCATCGCAGTTTGGCAAGGATGACAAAACATATAACGATAAACGCCGCTGCCGAGAACATTCCCTGCACGCAATCGGTGATCATCACGGAGATTTGCCCGCCCTGCGAAACAAACAGGAAGGCGAAACCCAAATCCGCCGCCATGACGGTCGCGAACATATTGATATGCAGCGCCAGACCTGGAATCGGATGCCAGTACGGAGGCAGACCGCAGAAATAGATGAAGAAATGAGCGGTAACTGCTGGAAAAATGCCGAAGTTCACTATCCCGCAAATCCAGTTTACGATTCCGGTGACAACCCTGAACCGTTTGTTGTACCGAATCTCGAAGAGCTGGGCCATCGTGAGGGCGCGGGATTCCCGATACCGATAGTACATAAATCCGGTAAGGGTGATTATGACGCCGGCGGGAATCAGGATGATCTGCCACCATGCGGCGGTGAACCCGGCCTTCTCATACATCTGCGACCAGGCGATGAAAGTGATGGTGCCCGCGCTGCCCATTTGCGAGGCGATGGTGAGGAGGTAGCGCCCTGCCGTGCGGTTGGCGGCGAGGAAATCGGCGACGCCTTTCATGTAGCGCCGGGTGCTCAGGCTGACGGACCGGAGCGCAACGACCGATATCGCGATGATCGCCCAGTCAATCCAGCTTAGATTGGTATGAAGCCATCCGTTGCCCATCCTTCATAACCCCCACCCTTGATTGAAATCAATCATACACGGGCAAGCCGCAAACGTCAAGGCGGATTCACGAAGGGCTTTAATGGGAGGTGGTACTTGAATCCTCGGGGGAGTTGCCACCGTTGAAGCGTCCAAACTGGCGCGCGCTCACCAAGCCCATAAGAAGAAACCCCAGTCCCAGGACCACCGCATGAGTCGTCGAGCGTAAGCTGAACTCTCCCACCCGACAGATCAGGACATAAGAGACCGCGAAGTTGAAGACACCCCACAGCACGTTTACGGTCGAAGACGAGAGTCCCTGACCCGGTGGTTTGGCAAAGGGGCTTTGAAAAGGACGACCCATCACGCCGCTCACGAAGTGTGGAATCGCGTTGCTAAGAAAACAGCCGCCGAAGAAAGTAAGACATGCCATGCAACCATCCCATCGTGAATCCTGCCTTTCCGTGCTTATATTGGTATGAAGTCGGCCGCTGCTCATCCTCCATAACCCCAACCGCATTTGAAATCAATCATACCCTCGGCAGGATAGGTAGGTCAAGAGAAGGTCGCCGGATCGCCGGGGGTATGCCGCTTTGTAAGCATTGCGAATAGAAGCGCTTGCAAACGAATTGCAAACGAATTGCTGATTGACATCTTGGCTATACGGGAGTATAGTGATTATGAACTTAGCGGCAATAACATAGAAACCCTGTTTCCAAGGCAGGCAACAGGACGGAATGCCACCATTTAGCAGCAAATACAGCTTGTGTTGAGCATGCAGGGAGGTAAGAATGGCTCCGTTTTTCGAAGACTTAAAAGACGCAGCAGCCGACAGCCTGGGCGACATCGTGGAACGAGGAAAAAGCGGACTGCACCTTTCACGGTTACGCAGTCAACTAAGACGGCTGGAGAAGGATAAACAAGAAAAATATGCGGAGCTCGGTGAACATGTTTACCGGATGATTCAATCCGGTGCATTGGATAGCACGCCGTTTATCGTCGAACGAAAAGCCCTTATTGCGATGGATAAACAGAGCGACCAACTCCGTGCCGAGATCGCGGAAGTGGAAGCATCAGATGCCTTGGAAGGTGGCTTTCTAACACGATGCACGTGCGGTCAGACCCTTACCGCCGATGCTCGATTCTGCCGGGGGTGTGGAAAGAACGTGGAGGCGATTGTAGAATCGGCCCTGGCGCAGGAGGGACAATCGCAAAAACCCGCCTTATTGTGCACCTGCGGAGCCTCCTTGGATCAGACCGCAAAGTTCTGCGCGGAGTGCGGACAACCGGCCGCGTCAGCCGCACCGCGCCCTGACGCCAACGTCTCCGACGTAAGAGCCTGCCCGTTTTGCGACGGAGAGATACCGACCAGCGCTAAATTCTGCCGCCATTGCGGAAAGGATACGAGCGAGACTGCCTGATCCAATCCTTAGCCATGAGTGAATGAGCATTATACTTCGCAGCCGCAGATTAATAATTCGGTGCAGCAAAACACCGCGAATCCGAAGCTGACAGCACAATAAATCGTTAGGGGGATGAATATGTTCTGTGCAAAGTGTGGGGCGAAACAGGTGGGAGCAGGCAAGTTCTGCCAAAAGTGCGGCGCACCGATGGGCGCAGCCCCGCCAAGACAACCGAACAGTCCATTTGGGCTGCCGGCAGCCGCCCTGATCGGGGCTGCTTCTGCGGTCGCCGCCGGAGTCCTGCTCAGCTACGTTTGCTTTCGCATATGGATCTCAGCCTTCATCAGCAGTCTTGTAAACAGTTCCGGGAACAACTACCTTAGCGCGTATATCTACCCAATACGCTCCTTCTTTGACCAGGCGGGACCTAAACTCTCGTTCATGAACTATTACTCTTACCATCATGTCGCCATTCAAGGTAGCGGCAGCATCGCTTCCGGTGGGGCCAATGTGATGGCGGACGGCAGTTACGTAGTCCCGATGCTCATCAGTACGCTGATACCGATCATCGCTATTGGTTTTGGTGGGTATTTGGCGGCGAGGCTCCGTGGCGTCAGGAATGTGCAGTCCATCGCTCAGACCGGAGTTACAACGGGAGTGGTGTACGCCGTTCTGATGGTCTTTCTCAGACCGTTCGCTGCCATGCACTCAGATCAATTTCAGATTCCGATCCCGATCGGGGTTATAGGAAGCATTCCCATGCCCGCCCTATCGTTAGGCCCGGGATTCCTCAGCACCGTATTCTATACACTGCTGTTCGGTGTCGTGTGTGGATGGATAGGAGCGAGAATCTATTCGGTCGGGTGGCGTTTTTGGCGTGTCGGTCAAGGCGACCCCAAGTGGCTTGCCTCGCTGACAAACTCCCCATATGCGTTAGGAGCGCGCGCCGTGTTCGAAGGAGCCGTCGCCTCGACGATAGTCGCGACTCTTGTCATTGTTGTCTTGTTCGTAAAAAGTATATGTGACGGAAGCGTTCAATGGAGCCAGGTTCCAGTAGGCGCGACTCTGTTATCGTACGTCCAGGTCATGCCTACTCTGGGCGGGGCGGCATATTTCTATGCGCACGATATTCCACTTACCATGGATCTTGCGATGGAGGGTGGCCCTCAGACCAACCACGTCACTTCTCAAGCGAGTCTTTTTGGCGGAAATTCATCGGTGAGCATGGCGACCAACTATGGCGGCGCTTCTCCGAATTCCCACAGCGACACCCCTCCACTGGCCTATCTGGCAATTCTCATTCCGGCAGTCACCATTATCGTTGCCGGTTATCGTCTGGCCGCATCGCGTGCCGGCAGAAACCCCGCCACGGCCGCCCTTGAGGGCGCCAAGATAGCTGGCCCCTATGCGATTTTCCTTGTGCTTCTGGGAGCCATATTGGGCGGCAACTTCAGCATCTCTGGAGGCGGTGGCTCAGGGGATTTGGCGGCGAACGTGATGAAGGTGGATTGCTCGCTGGGACCGCCGTTCTTCGCGACGGTTTTGCTCGCGCTTGTTTGGGGGGCGGTCGCAGGCGGCGCAGGCGGCGCCCTCGCTGGATTCTTTGCCAAACCCGCTCATCAACCGGCGTCCGGTTGCCCGAATTGCGGGGGTAATGTTCCTGCCGGCAGCAGTTTCTGTCCGGCGTGCGGCGGAAGCGCGTCAGGGAATACAGCGGCCCCTGCGGGGTTGTTCTGTCCAAACTGCGGCGCCTCGGAACCGCCCGGCACGGCGTTCTGCTCGAAGTGCGGCAAAAAGATATAGAAAGAAGATATGTACTGTCAGGGAGTTTTCCAGGGGATGGGCACTCCTGACTTCCCCACACTGACACTTGGAGGAACGATCATGGCTCAATGTCCCAAATGCGGTAGTACGGCGACCCCGGATGCCCGGTTCTGCGACAATTGCGGCGCGACTCTCGCGCCTGAACAACGATCGCACTCGCAGGATTCGGAGCAGCCCCGTTTCTGTCGAGGCTGTGGCACACCTCTTCCGCCGGGCGACCGGTTTTGCCCCAACTGCGGGCAGGATAGCAAGACAGACTCGGTTCCAAAACCGTCGAGCACTCCGGTCGCCGGTGGAGGGAGGGAAAGAACCTGGAAAGCCCCCGCGATTGCTCTGATCATTGTCGCCGTCGGTATCCTGGCATTCTTTGTTATCAAGCATGTGCATAGCAGCAGGAATACGCCCAAAGAGACGACGGTGCTCCTTACTTTCCCACAGGGAGGAAAGTTCGGGTACATGGACAGGGATGGAAGAGTCGTCATCCAACCCCTATTCGATTCGGCGCGTCGCTTTCTAGATGGCCTCGCTGTCGTACAGGTTGGCAAAAAATGGGGATGCATCGACAAGGCTGGAAAGATTGTAATAAAGCCACAATTCGACAGGCCGTATTCGTTCTCAGAAGGGTTGGCAGCCGTAAGCGTCGGCGGCAAATGGGGCTACATCGATAACACGGGAAAGACTGTAATAAACATGCAGTTCGATCTCGCACTTCCATTCTCAGATGGACTGGCTTGCACGCTGGTTGGAGACAAATGGGGCCTGATCGATAGAAACGGGAAGCCTATCGCCAAACTGGACTTCGAAAATACGCGGGGCTTCTCTGAGGGGCTGGCGGCCGTATCCCGTCACGATAAATGGGGCTTCGTCGACAAAACCGGAAAGGTTTGTATAACGCTACGGTTTGACGATGCTCATCAGTTTTCTGAGGGGCTGGCACCCGTACGGGTGAACAACAAGTGGACTTTCATCGATAAGACGGGGACCATTGCAACCAATTTGCTTTTCGATCAGACAAATGGCTTCTCGGAAGGTCTTGCGGGGGTCTTGATCGGGGGTAAATGGGGATTCGTGGACAAGACGGGCAGGCTTGCCATTCCGCCCAAGTTCGACGGTGTTGGTAACTTTGGGGACGGTCTGGCAGGCGTCACCATTAGCGGAAAGGTAGGCTATATCGACAATACGGGAAAAGTTGTTTGGCAGGAAAATGGCGTGAGCGCTCCCGAGCCTGCGGCGCCCCACGTGGCTGGGGACGGAAAGGCAGCCTGCCAGTCCAATGTAAAGCAACTCTCGACCGCAGTCTTAATGTATGCCCAAGACTATGACGGATACTACCCGCCCCCTGATCGATGGAATAACGCAGTGGAGACGTATATCAGGGATAACGGATTGCTCGTTTGCCCTGGGGAGACGAGCGGTTCATCGGTCCCCGACTACGCTCTAAACTCGCGGTTGAAAGGGCTCAAAGGGGCGGAGGTCAAGGCTCCAGGCGCGACTGTAATGATGTTTGACTCGGCCCAGGGGCCGAATGAGTTTGGTGGTCCCGAAAAGCTTCCGCCCGTTCCCAGGCACAGCGGAGGCGACACGATCGGATTCACGGACGGGCACGTAAATTGGTATTTAAGACGGGATGCGCTGAAATTGAACTGGAATCCTAAGTAGCGTCCGCATAGTGCACGAGCAGAACAACGCTCGCTGGTCCGCCACGGTCGCCAATGTTTGTGCCGACATTTGGTTTATGAGGAGATAATGATGAAATTGTTTTCCAGGTCTTTCAACAACCGGGAGGAAGGAATTCTAACGCCCTGGATGAATGCACACCGCTCACCTATGATGCTTATGTACAGGAGGAACGATCATGGCTCAATGTCCCAAATGCGGTAGTCCGGCGACCACGGATGCCCGGTTCTGCGATAATTGCGGCGCGACTCTTGCGCCTGAACAGCAATCGGCACCGACGGAGCAAGCACAGCCCCGCTTCTGTCGAGGCTGCGGCGCACAGCTTCCGACGGGCGACCGGTTCTGTCCGAAATGCGGGCAGGACAGCAATGCAAGCGCCGTCTCCAGAGCTCAGTGCAGCCGAGATGTTACCGATAGGGGAAGCCGAAGGACTAGGAAAGCTATAATAGTCACGACGGCGGCTCTGAGCATCGGACTGCTTGGAATACTCGTGATCAGAAACCTGCTAGGCCGAATGCCTTACAGCCCATTTGGTGCCTGTATTTCGGAAATAAGATGGCATCCTCATGTTTTCTCTACGTCTGAGCAGCAGCACTGGTATGGGTGCGTTGGGCAAGGCACTAGCATGAATCAGGATTTCAGCCCCGTGCCCCTCGGCGATTCGAGCTACGACGGGCCGACGGATATGGATATCTACGTCATATTTCGCCGCTCCCCCCTGTACTTTCTGCTGCACCCTCCCATCTCTAAGAATGCTGAGAAAATCGAATTCAGGGTTAGAGTCGTCGACCCCGATGGTCGGGGAGGTGACACCACTGATACGTTTACGGCTAGGGACTGGAAAACTGGATGGTGTGTGGTCAGAGCTAAGTTCTATCGGAAGGGCAAGTACAATATAACTGCGATTGATAACGATCCGTCACGTGAAAATGCCGGCCGGGACCCCTCCTGGATGAAGACTGAAGACATCGAAATCAAATCTGGGGGCTTCGCCGCTGCCGCTCCCGAACAAAGCCTTTCGCATCAGGCACCTCTGGCCAACGGCGCCAACGAACACGGCAGGTGGCCCTGGACATCAAGCCGTCAGGCGACAATTGAGGATATAGCCTCGCTGTCCG
>Ga0326727_10017438_pt1 | contig 14903 bp, 15 predicted proteins | sample MB2enrmetagenome_FD_207643 | JGI IMG/M metagenome (GOLD analysis project Ga0326727, IMG submission 207643) | Lab enriched peat soil microbial communities from McLean, Ithaca, NY, United States - MB29MY | ecosystem: Environmental > Terrestrial > Soil > Wetlands > Peat | place: USA: New York... | reverse complement strand
GGCCACGACAACAGCATCTTGCGACGCGCGACATTGGTCAGTTCGTTCAAGACCTGCACGCTCATCACGCCGCCATTGCCGATGATCGCCTCCGCACGATCCGCCTTCGCGGGGTCGCCGGATGCGACATAGACGAGGACGTTGGTATCGAAAAAGTTATCTGGCATTCGCCTCATCTCGATCGAACCTGAAATCGGCTGGCAGACGACCGCGGAAGGCGCGAAGCCGCTTCAGCAATTCATCGGGGCTCGGCTTGCGCGCAACACCAAAGTCCCGCAAGTCGGCGACATGGATTTCGATCTCGTCGCCTTCCTTGAGTTCGAGCGCTTCGACCACGGCAGCGGGGAGGCGAACCGCAAGGCTGTTCCCCCATTTGGCGACCTGCATTTCAGCCCCCATTCGATGGATACACGTTACAAAAAATGTATATCATGCGGGGACTCGGATCAAGGCCGAAGAGCGCCCATCATGGCTGTTCAAGATCCCGTGCGCAGCGCTCGATAGCAGCCGTAGAGGTGACCACGGCTATGTCGCCTGACAGCCGGTGGGCCGTGACCGGTCAGCCTCACCACGACCCGACGTTTCCGCCAATCGTCGTGACGGATGCCCTGATGCGCCACAGGTCCAAATCGGCGGCCATCTGCGGCCATCGGTGTCCGTCTGTGTTCCCGTGCCAAGCCGATCCCCAGGCCACCCTGCCGGCAAGTCTTTGGTGGAGAAAAGCAAAACACGGATGGCCGCCGATGGCCGCAGACACGGATCGTGGACGTCCCCGACAGAATGTGAAAAACCCCGCAGTGGCGCCGGCGTCTCTGCCGGCGTTTCGGCGGAGCCGAAATTGAGAGGACAAAAGGAGGCAGGGTGGATGTCGTGCTGTTCAACACCGACGTCGGTGGTGCGCTCATCATGGCTGTTCAATATCCCGTGCGTAGCGCTTGATAGCAGCCGTAGAGGTGACCAACGGCTATGTCGCTGGTGGGCCAACGCCGGACGAAAGCCCTTCTCCCTTGATGAGACCGGCGCCGGGCGGCTCGGCGCTCATCTCGTCGCCTTGAAAACCGATCGGCCCCCTCCCAATTGACGTTATACAGTTTAACTGTACATTGAAAATGTCGTGTCCGATGAAGAGGTGTCTTCATGTCGATCGAAGTCAACAAAGGGGTCATTCGGCGGTTCAACGTCGAGGTCATCCAAAATGGGAACCGCACCGCATTCGAGGCACTCGTGGCGCCGGACTTCGTCAATCGATCCGCACCGCCTGGTGCGCCAAACGGCCGGGAAAGCCTTTGGGCTACATTCGAGCACATGCTTCGTCCCGCATTGTCCGGTCTTGAGGTGACGATTCACGACCAGATCGCCGAGGGCGACAAGGTGACGACCCGGAAGACGATCAGCGGCACGCATACGGGACCTTTCGTGGGCGTCGCGCCGACGGGTAAGGCGGTCTCCATCGATGTGATCGACGTGGTTCGCGTTCAGAACGGTCAGTACGTCGAGCACTGGGGCGTCAACACCTTGCCCGGCGTGATCGCCGCGCTCAAAGCCTGAGGAGGCGGCGGCGAATGGACGCCAGGACGTCTCCGGACGATTTCGTGGCGCTAGCTGAACGGCTCAGGCGGGCCGTCGGAGATTTCGTGCGTGTCGTTCGTGCCCAATCAGGCACGCCGACGACTGCGCGTGCGGAAACGCTGGATCTTCTCGATCGTGCGGGGGCGTTGACTACCGCCGAACTCGCCCAGCGTCGGCATGTGAAACACCAAAGTATGCGCCTCGTAATCGAGCAGCTGGAACGGGATGGCTTGGTCGAGAAGACTGCCGACCCCCAGGACCGACGCGGCCAGCTGATTGTGCTCCGCCTCGAAGGACGCACCGCTTTAGAGCAAGATCGCCAGGCGCGAGCCCTTTGGATCGCCGCAGCCTTGCCCGAGCTCATCGGGTCAGAAGACCGTCGTCGCGACCTCGAGCACGCCATCGGCCTGCTTGAGCGTCTTGCGGAAGTCCCCGTTTGCGCTCCGCCTGATCGGAGCGCAGCAGGTGGTCGAAGGCGCTAACCTTCGAATATTCCCCGCAATTTGGGCGTTGTCGCGGTCGCGGAGGAATGGGGTCGAAGTGAATTTCGTTGTTCCCGGCTCCGTCCAGGGAAGGGCGGGTTTGGGTCAGATATTGCCAAAGCTGTGTTCGTCGGCAGTGTCCGCGTACCCCCATTTCCCCGCCCGATAACTGCCCTTCCGCACCCGGCCCAAATCTGCTCTTCCGGTTCAAAGCCTTTGAGCAGCCCGAAAGTCACGACGCGGCTGGTCAACCGTGCCTGCGGACCCTCCGAACCGGAGCGCCAGGCATCGCGTGGTGTTTCGAGGATCCCTCGGCGGATTTCGGCAAGAGTCGGCGATGGTCTGGCCGTCCGGTTCGGTGGCTCACTCTTCCATGTCCGACCTTCTGCGTTCTTGGGCCGGCGCCCATCTCCAAGTAAGATGCGCACCGCACCCCCAAACATGGGTGAAGGCGCCCCGCGGCCCCATATTCAAGCCATGGCGGCGCAAATGGCGCGACGTCCTCATTGTCCGATGCAAGGAAACAACGCGTGATTGGGGTAAGGCCGGCACGGAGTGATGATGCACGGGACATCGCCCGCATCGAGGTCGAAACCTGGCAGACGACCTATGCCGGCATGCTGACCGACCACGCCCTGGTCGGCATGTCCGTCACGCGGCAAGGCCATCTGTGGGCGCGCGTGCTACGGCCGGGCCATGGCGTCTGGGTGTGGGAGGAGGAGCCGCACGGACTCCTCGGTTTCGGTCATTGCGGGCGGCACCGCAGCCCGTCCTTGGGTTTTGACGGCGAGATCTACATGCTCTATGTGCTGCCCGACGCTCAGGGACGGGGCATCGGCCGGCAATTGCTTCTGGCGATGTTCGACAGCCTGCGGGACTCTGGCTGTCGCGCCGCGCTGGTTTGGGTGGTTCGGGCCAATCCCTCGCGCTTTTTCTATGAGCGGATGGGCGGCAAGCTTGTCCAGCAGCAACAGATGCCCTTCGGCGGAAAGGATGTGGACGTCTTGGGGTATGGCTGGAACGATCTTGGCTCGACGGGACATCCGTGCAAAGACAAAGCGGCGCGGAAGCCGCCGGGCGAGCGCTGACAGGTGACCGCGACCGGTCCCATGAAGGGAGGAAAGAGGATGAAGATTGCCGTCATGGGCGCGGGTGCCGTGGGCTGCTATTACGGCGGCATGCTGGCGCGCGCGGGGCAGGACGTGGTGCTGATCGGGCGGCCCCCGCATGTCGAGGCCATCGAGCGTTTCGGCCTTCGCCTTGAGACGCGGCACTTCGACGAGCACATCGGCCGGCCTCACCTTGGCGCCTCCACCGATCCGGCCGCGGTGGATGGGGCGCAGCTAATCCTGTTCTGCGTGAAGTCGGCCGACACCGAAGGCGCCGGCGCAGCAATCCGGGATCATCTGGCCCCCGATGCGCTGGTCCTGACGCTGCAGAATGGCGTCGATAACGCGACGCGATTGCGCCAGGTGATCGCTGCCGACGTCGCGGCGGCGGTGGTTTATGTCGCGACGGAAATGGCCGGCCCCGGACATGTGCGCCACCACGGCCGGGGCGAGTTGATGATCGAACCGTCGGCAGCCAGCAGCGTCGCGGCACGGGTCCTGACCGCCGCCGGCATGCCCACCGAGATCTCGGCCGACGTGCGCAATGTGCTGTGGGCCAAGCTGACCATCAATTGCGCGTACAACGCGCTGTCGGCCATCACACAATTGCCCTATGGCACGCTGACCCGGGGCGACGGCATCCGGGCGGCCATGCGCGACATCGTCGCCGAGTGCCTTGCCGTTGCGGCGGCAGACGGCGTGACTCTGCCCCCCGACATGGAAGAGTCCGTCGATCGCATTGCGCAGACCATGCCAGGCCAGTCCTCGTCCACGGCACAGGATCTGGCGCGCGGCAAGCGCAGCGAAATCGACTATCTGAACGGCCTGATCGTGCGGCGCGGCGCGGCACTGGGCGTCGCGACCCCGGCCAACCGCCTGCTTCACGCGCTGGTCAGGCTGATGGAGGACAAGGCCGCCGCCGGCGTCTGAGGGGCGCTGATCGCCGCACGATCAGCGCAGCTTGGTATGAGGCGCCATCGCGCGCCCGATGCTCCCATTTGGTATGTTCAGAAGTGGGTCTTGTCCAAGGCTGCCAATGCCGAGACCTTGGCCTCATCCAGAATCCAGGTCGCAAACGCCTGTAAGGGCCCCTCACCCAGCGTGATCGGCAGGGGAAGAACGAGGCAGAAATTCTTTGCAATCGTTTTGCCTTCCGGCCAAGGAGCGACCAGACGGCCTTGTTGAAGGTCCGCCTCGACGTAAAGACGCGGCACCAGGGCGACACCCAATCCGGCCAGGGCAGCCTCGATCAACATGGCGTGGAGATCGTACCGCGGGCCGACCGCCGGATGAGTCAGTTCGATGCCGGTCTCCTGCGCATAGAGCTGCCAGGCTTCCGGATTTTGGCGTCGGTGAAGGCGCGGCAATTTATCCAACGACATCGTCGGCACGGCGTCCGCGAGCAACGCCGGGTGGCAGACCGGGATCAAGACCTCCTGGAACAACCGATGCGTTCGCATTCCCGCCCATGCAGGATGCTCGAAATGGATTGCCGCATCGAACCCGCTGCCGGCGAGAATGAAAGGCTCCATGCGTTCGGCCAGATGCACCGTGATATTCGGGTGCTTGTCCTGAAACCGCTTCAGGCGAGGAATAAGCCAGCGGGTGGCAAAGGTCGGGAGGGCGGCTATATCGATACTGTCCCCGTCAAGAGGCTGCCCCACCAGGTACTGACTGTCCCGCTCCAGACGATCAAGGACGTCGCGGACCTGACAGGCGTATCGCCGTCCATTCGGCGCAAGCCGAACCCGATTTCCGATGCGTTCGAAGAGAGCGACCCCTAAGAAATTCTCCAGACGTGCGATCTGACGGCTGACGGCCCCTTCCGTCAGAGCCAGTTCATCAGCGGCGCGGACGAAGCTGCCGTGCCGCGCCGCCGCTTCGAACGCCATGAGAGCGGAATTGCTGGGGATTTTCCGTCGCACGTGAACCTCGCAGTGCCGAATCATCAGACGTCAGATTGATAAAAAGTCACTGAAAGATGACTTAGTGTCGCTATATGCCGAGAAATTATCCATTTATCCTTACCCAATATCAATATGACGGCGCGGCGCGATCCGCTCGTGCACCTTCGAGGGTCATCCCATGATCTACACCGTCGAATGCAGTTACACCGATCCCGATAGCGAAGCCGAATGGAACGATTTCTATAGCCTGGACAAGCTGCCCGCCCTCATCTCGGTTGCCGGCTTTCACACCTCGCAACGTTTCAAGGCGTTGGGCCGTGGATGTCCCGGCTATCTGGCCATTCACACGATCGATGGGCTCGATGTGCTGACGGGAGAGGCCTATCGCCAAAAAGGGGGCGGCACCTTCGCGCGATGGCAGCAGCACATCGCCGACTGGCACCGAAACCTTTATCGCGGTATCGATCCGGCTCCGGCTGTAGAAGAGGGCGAAGTCCTGGCACTTTGCCCGGGACGTCCGCAGTCCCTGATCGCACTGGGCCTATCCCCATGCGCCCTGCACGCCGTCGCGCTGGAGAAAGTTCCGAAACACCGCTGGCTTGCAAAGCTGGACCGACAAAGCGCGCACCTTGCCACGCGCCTGTCCGACGACGTCCAACTCTACGCCCCCCTGACAAAACAACTGACAAGCGTTCGCATCGGTGCGACCGAAAAGTCCCGGCAGGTCTGCAATGACCAAGGTCACGATTTTCATCCAGACGGGCCGGCCTGACTGCGCATATCCTTTGCTTTTATTATAGAGCATCAAGAATTCATGCTCGTCATCGAGTGACGTCCGGAGGAGAATGATGTCCACGGCTATCTTTCCGCATCAACAGATCGGCGATTATACGATTACCGCAATCAGTGACGGCACTCTTACGGCCAGCCTGGCATTCCTTTCCAATATCGACCCTGCCGACGCCTTCCGACTCCAAGATGACGCGGGCGTGACGGAAGCATCCTCCATTCACATCAACTGCTATGTGGTGCGCGGAGGCGGCCGGACGATCCTGATCGATGGAGGTGCCGGAGGAATCAAACATTGGGGCGGTCGCCTGAGAACCAACTTGCCCTTGGCCGGCATTGACTCACGCGACATCGACACGATCCTCCTGACCCATGCTCATCCCGATCATGTCGGAGGGCTGCTCGACGCATCGGGAGAGGCCGCCTTTCCAAAGGCGGAGCTTGTTGTCCACCGGCGAGAAGTCGCCTTTTGGCGAGATGACGGAAATTTGAGCCGCGCCAGCGAGCGGGCTCGTGGCAATTTTCTGATCGCCCGTCGGGTATTCGATGGCTATCGCGCCAGGCTGCGGACCTTCGACACCGGCGACGTGCTGCCCGGTGTCGCCGCAATGCCATTGCCGGGACACACCGGTGGGCACACCGGATACCGTGTTGACCGCGGTGGTCAGAGCCTGCTCATCTGGGGAGATATTGTTCATTTCCCCCACATCCAGATCGCACGCCCCGACGTATCGATCGCTTTCGACGATGACCCCTGCGTCGCGGCCGCGACACGATCGCAGATTCTTGACATGGTCAGTTCAGAGAAACTGGTTGTCGCCGGCATGCATCTGGACGAACGCGGCTTCGCCCGCATCAAGAGAACGAACGGTGGTTACGCCATTCATTACGCGGCATAGCTTTGCGCAGCCAAACGCGGACGGCAGACCTACGGCTCGCAGCACCCCCTAGGCGGGGAGAACGGTCACCCGTCCAAGGCGGGGCGGACTACCGGGCAATAATCTTGCGAAGCGCTTCGGACACCCGAGAAATCGTCTCCGCACCCACCTTGCGGGAACACATGAAGTAGCGCGGGGGTGGTTGCGGCATGTCGGAAAGTCTGACCAGAGTCAATTCCAGCCCTTGAAGTTGCGGTGTCTTCAGAATAGCTGCGCATTCCTCTTCCGCGCAAAACATGTAGTCGGCGCGTTGTGCGGCAATCATTCTTGCCATTGACACACTGTCCGTCGTTATCTTGTTATCCAGTACATCGCCGTATGAATAACTTTTCTTTGCCAGAAGCGTGAGTGATCTGTCGGAAAGCAGAGAGTCCACCGTCTGTCTCTTGATTACCCTATCATTCTTGCTTGAGGCGATGGCGACATGCGGTTTTCCGAGAAACATGACATCCGTGAACAGACTATAGCTTTCGCGGTCAGGGGACCTGTAGTAGCCCACGGCACATGCCGGCTCGACGTCGCCCTTGATGTTCTCGATCTGGCGCGCGGCTGGAATACTGCTCCACTCGTGGGGGACTCCGGCCATGGTGAACGCCTGTTCGGCAATGTCCACCCACAAGCCGACGACTTTGTTACCGTCGGCCTTACCCATGTAGGGGGGACGTTCGACGTAATAGAGCTTCACCGTCTCGCCAGCGGTCACCGAGAAACTCACGAGGCACAAACACAACAGAGCGCAGCTGAGACTTCCCATTCGCATGGCACACCTGCCCCAATCGTTGTTCTGCCGCCCTGACTTGACGACAGCATACGCGGTCTGCCCCTTGGCCACCATTCGCATGCGGAGGTCTTCTCGTCCCCATGCCCATGACGTTTCCCGGTACCCAGGAGACGATCGAGACGGTTCCTCTGACCGACCGCTATCGGCGTCGAAGCGGCCTTTTTCAAAAAGATAAATGAGCGATAAAGAGATCGGATCAAGTTTTCGGAGGCTCCGCCCCTCATTTCCGTTGTAAGTTACGAAAGACGGTAAAACAATACCTGATATTGCTCGCTTTCTTCAAATTAATGATCCCCTGGAGTCGTTTCAAACTCTTCCAGGATTTCCCAAATCGATAGGGGGAGTGATGTCGACGATCGAATCCCAGGTCTTCACGCGTTCGGAATTACACCACCAACCACCACCTTTAAATCGCAAAGTTGTCATCGCCACGGTCATCGGCAATTGGCTTGAGTTTTTTGATTTCACGGTCTATTCAATTTTTGCCGTCTATATCGGTAAAGCATTCTTCCCGACATTTTCCTCGACCGGCCAAATTTTAATGGCCGTTGCGGCATTTGGCATCGGATTTATCTTCCGTCCGCTGGGCGGCGTCCTCATTGGCGCCTATGGAGACCGCGCGGGCCGTCGCGCCGCGGTAACGCTGACCATCATGCTGATGGCGGGGGGTACCGCCTTGTTCGGAGTGACGCCCGGCTATGCCACGGTCGGCGCCGTCGCTCCGGTCCTCATTATTCTCGCCCGCGTGATCCAGGGCCTGTCCACCGGCGGCACCATCGGAGCCGCGACCAGTTATCTCGTCGAAGCGGCGCCCGATGGCCGCCGCGGCCTCTACGGCAGTTGGCAATACGCCAGCCAGGGAATCGGGGCCGTCTGCGCCGGCCTGATGGGCTACGGCCTGACCACCTGGCTCACCGGCGAGCAGATGGCGGTCTGGGGGTGGCGCGTTCCGTTCTTTTTCGGGCTGCTGATTGCACCGGTCGGTTTCTATATCCGCCGCAACATGGACGAGACGGCGGCACCGGAGGCAAAGAAAAACAGCACGGCCGGAATGATTGGGATCCTGTTCCGCGAACATGGCGCGTTGATGGTCTTCTGCCTGCTGGCGGTGATGGGAATGACCATCTCGAACTATATCATCAAGAATTATATGACGACCTACGCCATCCATACCTTGAAGATGTCGGAAGACGTCGGCATGCTCGCCTCCCTGGTCGCCGGAGCCGCCGCCGCCGTCGGCGCGGTGGTCGCCGGGGCGCTGTCGGATCGGTATGGACGCGCCCTGCTGATGATCGTGCCGCGAGCATTCTTCGTGCTGGCGGCTTATCCGTGCTTCGCCGTGATCACCCATCTGGTGTCACCGCTGGCGTTGCTGTCGATGATCGCGGTCCTTTCGACCTTGCAGGCGATGAGCGGCGCGGTGATCATTCTGGTGCTGCCGGAATGTTTTCCCCGAGCGGTGAGAAGTTCGGGAACCGCCATCACCTATTCGCTGGGTGTGACGATTTTCGGTGGTACCGCCCAACTCGCGGTGACATGGCTTCTTGACCTGACCGGGAACCCATTGGCCATCGCCTGGTATCTGATCGTCACCAATTTCATCGGGATGGTCGCCCTGTTCTTCCTCCATCCTCCGAAAGCGAAGGAGCATTTGTCGTGATTGCCGCCGTTGCCAGGATTCATGAGACGATCAAAGTCTTTGAAGACGACTTGATCGCTTTGCGGCGCGACATCCACGCCCATCCCGAACTCGGGTTCCAGGAGGTTCGCACGGCGGACCTGGTCGCCGGTCGTCTCGCGGAGTGGGGGCTTGAGGTACACCGTGGCCTGGGGCAGACCGGCGTCGTTGGGACCCTGCGGGGAACGGGGGGCGACGGGCGCACGGTCGGGCTACGGGCCGATATGGACGCCCTGCCGATCGCCGAGCGATCCGACTGCGACCATCGATCGACCGCCGACGGCAAGATGCATGCCTGCGGGCACGACGGCCATACGACCATGCTTCTGGGCGCGGCGCGGTACCTGAGCCGCCATCGGGACTTTCCCGGCACGGTCCGCTTCATCTTCCAGCCGGCCGAGGAAGGATTTGGCGGTGGGCGGAAGATGGTCGAAGAGGGTCTGTTCACGCTGTTCCCCGTCGATGCGATCTACGGCATGCACAATTTTCCCGGCATTGCGGTCGGTCGGTTCGCACTTCGCTCTGGCCCGATGATGGCGTCGAGCGATACCTGGACCGCGACTTTTCGCGGAACGGGGGGACATGGCGGAGCCGGAGCCCATTTGGCGACGGATCCAACGGTCGTGCTGGGACAATTCATTGGGGCCCTGCAGTCGATCATCGGCCGCAATGTTCGAGCCGTCGACCCCGCGGTCCTCAGTATTGGATACATCCACGCCGGCTCTCCCAACTCGCCCAACGTCATCCCCGACCAGGTCGTGGTCAGGGGGACCGCCCGATGCTTTTCACCAGAGGTGCGAGACCTGCTGGAACGGCGCTTGACCGAAGTCGCCACGGCGCTCGCCGCGGCCAGCCATTGCACGGCGGCGGTCGACTACCATCGCCGGTATCCCCCTCTGGTCAATGCCCCTGCGCAATCGGCCATTGCCGCGCGCGCGGCCGTCGCTGTGGTCGGTGCGGAGAACGTCGATACCAATGCGCCGCTGGTCACCGCGGGAGAGGATTTCTCCTTCATGCTGAACCAACGGCCGGGCGCGTTCATCCTGATCGGCAATGGCGCCAATGCCGACGGATCGATCCACGATCTCCACACGCCGCATTATGATTTCAACGATGACATCCTGTGTCTCGGTGCGACCTACTGGTGCGCCGTGGCGTTGGCCGAACTTCAAGGTGACGGTTAGCTTTTGTCATCGCGGCGTCCAGCCCGGCGGTGCCATCTCGAAGCCGGAAAACTGGAAGGCCGGCGCCACGGTGCAGCCGACCAGGGTCCAGGCCCCCAGGCTGGTCGCCGATTGCCACTGGCCGGCCGGCACCACCCCTTGCGGCCGCTCGCCGGCCAACAGCCGGGACCCCAGGGTGATCTCGCTTTGGTGGCCGGCATCGTCGGCCAGGGACAGTCGCAGGGGCGCCCCGGCATGCCAATGCCAGATCTCGGTGGCATCGACCCGGTGCCAGGCCGAGGTCTCGCCGGCCTTCAACAGGAAATAGATGGCCGTCGAGGCCCCGCGCCCGCCGTCGGGTGCGCTTTCCCGCCAGGTCTCGATGAAATGCCCCCCTTCCGGATGGGACCGAAGTCCCAGGATCGCGATGATGTCATCGGCCTCCATCTCCATGGATGCCTCCCTTGTTGGTCGCTGACTGTTGCGGAAGTGTTTCACGACGGGAACGGCGGCGCTATGGTTGTCCGGTGACTCCCCGTTCCGGGGTTGCCACCGGCGTCAGCGACCGCAGCGGTCGACGCCGGATCTTTCTCATCCCCGCCGCTTCCGGCATTTCAGGATATATGACCATGAACACCCCCGCAGCCCCCTCCAGCGACCAGAACGCCATGATGGCAGAGATGGAAATCGCCGCGCTCAAGGAGGAAATTGCCGCGCTGCGGCAGGAACTTGACGAGCTGCGCAGCGAAGCGGACCTCGATGCCTGCCACATTGCCGGCCTGTCGGCCCAGATCAAGGCGTTGATCGCGGAAAGCGAAGCCTGCCCGAACCGTGAGGCTCACCCCCTGATCGAACGGGTGGACTATGTGAACAGCCGGACCGGCCAGCCGATGACCAAGACCCGCGCACTGCCCATCTACCGCGAGGCCTTCGACGCCGAGGCCCGCCGCCTGGACATCGAGGATCCCGAAAACTTCCGCAGCTGACCGTCAGGGCGACGCCCGGGGTTGCCTCAGCCATGGGGTGGCCTTGGGCGGACGGCCCCAATTTCGCCTTCTTCCTTTCCGATAGTGCGCGCCATCCGAAGGCCGGAACACGGCCGCCTCGCTGTCGCAACCGCCGAAAGGAGCTCAAGCGATGATGCCACAACCAAGGGACTGTCAGACGCCGCAGGGAATGCTGGCCGCCGTGGCGCGCCGATATGCCCTGTGCCCGGCTGGCGCAGCCGGCGCGGCACCCGCCTCGGGCGATGACGACGATACCCCGCCGGCATCGGCCCGCGCGCGCCGCCGGGCAAGCCTGCGTTGCGAACCCCGCCTGTCCGACCTTCTGGACGATCCCATCTGCCAAATGCTGATGGCCAGGGACGGCGTCAGCCGCACCGCCCTTGCCACCCTGATCGCCACGGTGCGGGAGCGGTCCCTGCGCTAGCAGCGCGTCGGCAAATGGAAGGGTGTGCATCGCGGCAGTCCCCGCCGGTCTCACCGGCGCGGAGGCCGGCGCGACTTATCCCTCGTGGCATCGCGGCAGTAGGGCCGGCGTCCCCGCCGGTCTCGCCAGCAGAGAGGCCGGCGCGACTTGCGCCCCCTCCCTTTATGATGACGAGATCGACGCGTTCTTTTCACCCCCCTTCCCTTACCTCCTGCCTCGGGATTATCTTCGCCGCCAAGCTGGGCGGAGCGCCCATATTGCAGGGGAATATGCATGAAAGCATTTGTACGTACGGTTGCGGCAACGGCCGCTTTGAGCCTGTGCAGTGTCGGCACCCTGGTTGCCGCCGAAGCGCCGCAACAGCCGCCGGCGGTCTGGGATCTGCACCCGCTTTACGCCTCGGACGCCGACTGGGAGGTCGAGCACAAGGCCATCGAGGCCGAGCTGCCCGCCCTTGCCGCGTTGAAAGGCTCCCTGGTCGATTCCGCCTCCCTGCAGGCCGGCCTTGACAAGATCTGGGCGGTCAAGCGCCGCCTGGCCCGGCTGGCGACCTATGCCCAGCTGTCGTCCGATGTGGACACCCGGGTCGAGGCCAACCAGCAGCGCCGGCAGATTGCCGAAGACCTGGAGAACAGCCTGGACGAGGCGACCTCGTTCCTGAAGCCGGAAATCGGCGCGCTGGGCCGCGAGAAGGTCGCCGCCTTCGTGGCCGAGCGCCCCGGCCTGGCGGTCCACCGCTACCAGTTGGACAGCATCCTGCGCGAGGCCGACCACACCCTGGGCCTGGAAGCCGAAAGCGTCCTGTCGGCCGCCCAGACCCCGCTGTCGCAGCCGGAATCCATCTACAGCCTGCTGTCCAATGCCGATATTCCCTGGCCGACGCTCGAGATCCACGGCAAGAAGGTGGTTCTGGACCAGGAAGCCTATGTGGCCAACCGCGAGGACCGCGATCCCAAGGTGCGCCAGAAAGTGTTCGAGACCTTCTGGCAGACCTACAAGACCTATGAGCGCACCTTCGGTGCCGTCTACGCCGCCAACGTGCGCAGCACCGCCTTCTATGCCAAGGCCCGCAAATATCCGGATTCCCTGTCCTTCGCCCTGGCCCGCAACAATGTCCCGGCCGACGTCTACAAGACCCTGATCGCCGAGACCCACAAGGGCCTGCCGACCCTGCATCGCTACCTGACGCTGGGCAAGAAGATCCTGGGATTGAAGGATTATCGCTATTCCGACGTCTATGTGCCGTTCGCCGCGCCGCCCCGCCAGTACACCCTGTCGGAGGCCGAGGCCCTGACGCTGGAGGCGGTCAAGCCGCTGGGCGAGGATTACGCCAAGGATCTGAACGCCGGCTTCCAGGGCAGCTGGGCCCACACGGTGGCGCAGCGCGGCAAGCGCTCCGGCGCCTACATGGAAGGGGCCGCCTATGACGTCCACCCCTTTGTGCTGATGAGCTATACCGGCAACTACAACAGCGTCTCGACCCTGGCCCACGAATTCGGGCATGCCATGCACACCGTGCTGGCCAACCGCGCCCAGCCCTATGAGACGGCCGACTACCCCATCTTCATCGCCGAGATCCCGTCGACCACCAACGAAATGCTGCTGGCCGACTATGTCATCGACCATGCCAAGACCAAGGCCGAGAAGGTCTACGCCATCAGCCAGGCCCTGGAACTGCTGCGCGCCACCTTCTTCCGCCAGGCCATGTTCGCCGAATTCGAAGCGATGTCCCACGAGGCCATCGAAAAGGGCGAGCCGCTGACCGGTCAAGGCCTGTCGAAGATGTACCTGAAGCTGCTCAAGGACTACATGGGCGACGCCGAAGGGGTGATGAAGGTCGATGACCTTTACGGCGCCGAGTGGGCCTACATTCCCCACTTCTACACCGACTTCTACGTCTATCAGTATGCCACCTCGATCAGCGCCGCCGCCTACTTCGCCGAAGGCATCGAAAAGGGCGACACCGCGCTGCGCACCCGCTATTTCGACATGCTGAAGGCCGGCGGTTCGGACGATCCCTACCAGATCGTCAAGGCGGCCGGCCCGGACCTGGCCAGCCCCGAACCCTACCGCGCCCTGGTACGCCGGATGGATCGCCTGGTCGATCTGCTGGAAACCACCCTGGCCCAGAAGAACTGACATGTCATCGCCCTTCTCCCGCCTTTGGCGGGAGAAGGGACGGATGAGGATCGCGGGGGCGACGACGGCGCCCGGCCCTGCTAAAGTGGCCGCCATGATGCCCATCACCCAGTCCGATCCCGCCGACCTCGCCCGGGTTCTCACCCTGCAAAAGACCGCCTTCCGATCCGATCCCGTGCCCTCGCTGGCGACGCGGCGGGACCGCCTGGATCGGCTGTGCCGGCTGGTCACCACCCACGCCGCCCATTTCGCCAAGGCCATTTCCGCCGACTTTGGGCATCGGGCCCGCCAGGAGACCGAACTGGCCGAAGTGCTGGCGGTGGTCTCGGCAGCCCGCCACGCCAAGCGCCATCTGCCGGCCTGGATCAAACCCCGCCGCCTGCCGACCGCCCTGGTGTTCCGGCCGGCCCGCAACGAACTGGTTCGCCAGCCCCTGGGCGTCGTCGGCGTCATCGCGCCCTGGAACTATCCGCTGCAGCTGGCCTTGGGGCCGGCGGTGAGCGCCCTGGCGGCGGGCAACCGGGTGATGATCAAGCCCTCCGACCTGACCCCCCGCTTCGCGGCGGTGCTGCAGGAATTGGCCTCACGCCTGTTTGCCGAGGATGAACTGGCCGTTTTCCCCGGCGACGTCCAGGTGGCCAAAGCCTTCGCCGACCTGCCCTTCGATCACCTGCTGTTCACCGGATCGGCCGCCGTCGGCCGCGAGGTGGCGCGCGCCGCCGCCCGCAACCTGACCCCGGTGACCCTGGAACTGGGCGGCAAGTCCCCGGCCATCATCGATGCCTCGGCCGATTTCACCCGGGCGGCGCGGCGCCTGGCCTTCGGCAAGCTTTTGAACGCCGGCCAGACCTGCGTGGCGCCCGACTATGTCCTGGTCCCGGCCGGTTACGAAGATTACCTGGTGACGGCGCTGAAAC
>Ga0326727_10017436_pt1 | contig 14903 bp, 22 predicted proteins | sample MB2enrmetagenome_FD_207643 | JGI IMG/M metagenome (GOLD analysis project Ga0326727, IMG submission 207643) | Lab enriched peat soil microbial communities from McLean, Ithaca, NY, United States - MB29MY | ecosystem: Environmental > Terrestrial > Soil > Wetlands > Peat | place: USA: New York... | reverse complement strand
TTCGGCACTGTCGAAGCAAAGAGCATTCCATTCGTCGTACTGACGAGCAACGAGGAGCGCCGGTTGGGCGACCCGATCCGGCGGCGCAGCCTCTATGTTCGTGTCGAACATCCGACACCGAAACTCGAAGCGGAGATCATTGCCAGTCGCACGCCAGATGCAGACAAGAAGTTCCATCAGGAAATGGCGGGCATCGCGCTTTCGTTCCGCAGCTATTCCCTCGAAAAACCGCCGTCGGTCTCGGAGATGATCGACTTCGCCAACGCACTTCGGTTGCTTGGCACAGATCACGTGACGGAAGACCTGCGCGACGTGCTGTTGCCGTTCCTGGCGAAGACGGAGAAGGACCGCCGCCACCTGCTCTTGCGCGAAGGGTTCAAGAGCCTACTCGACGATGGTGCACGTTTCGCCGCCAGGCTCACGGTTCCGGAGGCAACGGAATGACGAAGAGTATTCTTCCGCTCATTGTTCTGCTCTTTGCCACGCTGCCGTGCGCTCGCGCACAGCCAGACAGATCCCAGGCGGAACGATGCGTGCGGCACTACGCAGCGCATTACGGCGTGCCGCCCGAGTTGATTGCTGCTCTGATCGACGTTGAATCGCGGTGGAATCCACGTGCCGTTTCGGACAAAGGCGCGATGGGGTTGATGCAACTGATGCCGGCAACGGCGCGGCGCTACGGTGCCTTTCATCCGTTTAATGTGGACGAAAACATCGCGGCAGGCACGCGCTATGTGACCGCGCTAATGTGGGAGTTGGGGCGTCAGCGGCGTTGCCCTGATGGTGATCTCCGGACTTGGGCGCATGGCCGAGGGCTTCATCACCCAGGCACAAGGCATTCAGTAGGAGCCCTCGATGCCCGTGCCGCAATTCCTTCTCGACCTGTTGCAACTGCTGTTCGATCTGGCGGTTCCCGCGGCGTTCTGCACCCTGGCCGCCGCGGGCGTCAGCCTTCGTCAGGAGGGTGGAATCAACTTCCACATCAACGGCCGGGCCGGCAAATGGATTCTGTGGACGGTTGTTCTCCTAACAATCCCACAGCTTCTCTCTTGGATTGCAGCGCAGGGAGTCCACGTTCCTTCGGCGAGTGGATCGGTTGGAACAAACTGGCTAGCCAGTATGGAAACGGTCTTCAAGAACTTCGTTAACCAGATTGTTGTTGCGCGACTGGTTCCAGTGATCGCGGCGTACTTCGTACTGAAGGCGACGCTCGACGTGGCAGGTGGAGAGAATCCGCTCTCATCGATTCTCGCCGCGCTTTTCCTAATGTCGATCTCGGCCACGATGCAACTTCTACAGGGATGGAACTCTGGCAGTGAGTATGCGACGACAGATATGCTCACTTCCCTTTGGAACTACATCGCCGGTCAGATCATGCCGGCGGCAGCAGGCTTGGCTTGCGTGGGCGCGGTCATCAACTATGTACGGCACAGGCCGTGGGTGCGGCTGGTCTTTGCCGCAATCGCATTTCTAAGTTTGAGTGGACTTCTGGCGTTATTCAAGGCCATGGCGGCCTGAGGAGATGAGATGAGTCTCGACGGAGCAATCACGAACCTCGCCTCCTGGGCCGGCAACACCATGATGCCGACAATGGCCGGGTTGTTCTTTGCGGGCGCGGTCTACCGCTACAGCAAGGGAGGCCCGTTTGAACAGTTTCTTTACGGCGGATTCGCTTCGTTGATGTGCTCGGGAATGTTGAGGACTCTGGAGGGCTTCGTTCAACACGCTGGGGCGACCAGCGCGGACGCCTTCTGGATGGCGACAATGAGCCTGGTGAACTGGGTCGCCAACGTCATTCTCCCTGTATTCGCTCTGACCCAGCTTGCCGCTATGGCCCTGCATATGGGCGGCGTGGTTACAGAGATCTATCCAGGTTCAACCTGGATCAGGAAGTTTGTGGCTGCAATTGCCGCGTTGATGGTTTCAGGAATGATGCGCCTAGCAGAGTCGATGGTCACGCACGCGCATGGCATCTGAGGAGTCATGTATGAGTCTCGATCTGACGCCTGTTCACCGGAACCTGCATACCAAGGTGACGTTTCTCGGTTTGGAATTCGAGGACCTGATCCTGGTGCTGGCGCTCGCCGCCGGGATGAATCTGCTTGCGCACTTTGTAAGCGGCAACGCGCACGTCTTCGGAATGCCTCTCAACATCTTTATGGAGTTTGTCGTTCCGGCGCTGGCAGTGCCGCTTCTGATTCTTTTCAAGTACGGGCGACCGCGCGGGTATCTCACCGACCTTGTGCGTTCGTTCTTTGCTCCAAAGGCGTGGTGCGCACTTGAGCGAGATTCCGAGTTGACGCAGGCTTATCTGGTCGAAGAGGAGGATTAACCGATGCAGGCAGCGATCAGGAAGAGCCCGAATGGATCGATAGCTCTCAAACTCGACGCCGATGCTGCGCGCGCGGTCTTTGCCGGTGTGCTCTTCGCAGCGCGATTTCACGAGGGATTTGCGCCCCTGACCCGAATTGCAAAGGAAGGGTTGGAGCGCGACAGCAAAGAGCCAGCCAGGAGAGGTGAACCATGCCGATGACCTACGTGGAGCACGACAGAAATCCACCTGCCGAATTCTGTTTCGACCCAATCTGTGGCGCCGATCAGCACCATCGCTTCGTAGCGAGCGCTGTGCAAGCTGACCGAGATGGGTTGAACGCCAGCCGATCTCCATGCGCTGGTTGCGAACGAGATACGCCCGTGCTCGCGTTCGTTGAGCGTGACCAGAAAGCGATCAGGTGCGTCGCCGCTGGCAGGAAGACGGATGAGAAGGTGCATCCTGCCGTTAAGGAAGTTCGGTCCCGAGCACTCGAATATCCTTCCGATTGACAACTGTGGGCGATCAGGATCGAAGTTGCTCGTCAGGTTGAAGCGGATTTGTCCGGGGAATGCCCAGCACATGCGCAGCCTACGCCCGTATTTGAGGCCGGCCGAGTTGAACCATGCTGCGTGCCGGCGAAAGCAGAAAGGATCGTTCAGGTCACGCGAATGCGCGGCCCACCAGTTGGTTCCAAAACCAACTATGCGGACGCGCACGGCTTCATGGCCTCAATTAGTCCCTGCACTACAGCGCGCGCCTGGAGATTCCTTTCAGGGCCGCGCATCCGGTCGAGGAACCAGATTCGTTCGAACGAAAGTGGCGGCAGAGGGCGATTGTTGTCGCGATAATGCGCGAGCAACTGCCCCAACTGTCCTATCAGTAGCTCATACTCTTCCTCGCTTTTCGCGTTCTTGGACAAATCCCGGCTATGCAATGTGGCGACAAACTCCTCCCAGGGAAGTCGCCCGGCGGAATCAGCAGATCCTGTATAGCGACGCCAGAACCTATAGCAAGGACTGGTTCGCCCGAGGTGTTCGAACAGTGTGTCGATCTGTGTGTGCGGATCAATTGGCGGGTCGGATTGATTGGCAGCAACCGTGTAGGATTTACATTCCGACATGAGTTGAATCGTTGCCGTTGCGAGCAGCGAGTCATTGAACGCTTCGATTGCCTCAGTTCGCTCGGGTTCGTTGAGCTTTGCTATGCGGTCGAGTTCCGCCTTAACTTCAGTAGGCGGCTTCATTCCACGCAGTTTGTAGAAGCACAGAAAGAGTTGCGCGCGCTCGAACGCCAGCACATAATCAACATCCTCATCCGGAACGAATACGCGAACATAATCACGCCATTCCCTTGGATCGGCGAAATCTCTGGACGATTTGATCTTCAACTTGTCTGTCATCGCTTTATCCATTGGCTCCCTTGAGTATCCGATTGCGTCTCCGCTCTTCGTCCAGTTGCGTGTTCACCTGATTAAGCCGCTCCCGCAGATTGTGTTCGCTGTTTTGCGTCGCCTCCAGGCGGCGCTGAAGAAGCAGCGTCTGTTGTTGCTGACTCATTGAGTTATTCCCGACTGGTGAAGGGGCAACCAAACTTGTATCGGGAACATCTGACCAACTCTTGGCAACGTCCTTACCGCCTGTCTTAGCTTTCTGTTCGAGGACCTGAACCGTGCGTTTGAAATCCGATGTATCTGGTTCTGCCGCTTGATTTGGCTGCTGCTTCTCTATCAGGGCGCGCTCGACCTCGGCGTTATGCAGTTCGACCAGTTGGTTGAACTGCTCGGTGCGGCGCAAGATTTCGATTCTGTCGCTAACGCGGCCGTTCCAGAGTTCCGAGATTATGGTGGCTGCGATAATCTCCTTCTTTGCCGCCGAACGCCACTCGAAATAGATAATTCCCGCCGCGCAGCTGAGCAGGCCGAGTGTTATCACGTTCGACCAGAAGTAGAGATCGTCTACCGTGTGGTTGACTATGCTGTCCCGCGAACTCGCTATCGAGGCGCCAAAGTCGGTGTTCGAGGGGTTGATCTTGCCGAGAGCATAGTCGAAAAAGCCCTGCCGCTGGCGTAGGGTATGTCCACTCTTCTCCGGCTGAGCAGTTTGCGTTTGGGCGACCATGGCCGGTGCAACCGCACAAATGAGCAGAAGTATGGCGGGCAATCGAATGGCAGACAAACGTCGCATCTTTAACCTCCGTAAGGGGCGTCGAGCGAGATTCCGGCGATCCGCCTGCGCCGCTGGCGGCGGTTCGCGGCGTCTTTGAAGCGGAGATTGACGCCGATCTCAGAATCCAACCGGCTGTGCATCTTGGGATAGAGATACTGGTCGATTCCATCCAAGTGATAGCTCGGTGCGCGGCGAACATGGAGATGGGAGTGGAGCGTTCCCTCGCGCGGATCTGTCATCAGAATCTCCATCTGCCCAACAGGAAGGTTCTTGATGTGATCCTCCCGTGCCCTTGTCTCCTTCGCCTCGCTCTCACTTCCCATGCCGGTCTCGGTGTATTTGGGTGTGAAGATGCCGGTCTTACGCACCGATAAACTGCGCCGCTTCGTCGCAATCCTAGCCGACGCCTTCAGAAACCACTGCGCAGTATTTTCCTCGGAGACGTTCATGATCATCTTGGTTCCGGGGGCTGAGGAGACCTCATCGGAGAAGGATTGGCTGACGCGCTGTAACTGCGGCAAGCTCTGAAAGGAAAACAGGAACGACACTTTTGCGCCGCGCGCCGTCTGCAAAACCTGCGTGAATCCCGGATAGGCGAACGGCGCAAACTCGTCCAGAATCACCGAAAGCATCGGCTCGTCCCTCGATTTTGCCGCGCTCGTCTGCGAATACCGCTTGCCCACCATCAACTGAATGTTCTGGAGAAGGATTTTTCCTAACGCTTCGACGGCGCGCTGATTGCGATTCGAATTCAACGAGACAAACAAGATCAGATCGTTCTCAAGCACATCGTCGAGCGTCAGCAAATCCTGGTAGGAACCGGTAACGACCGACAATTCGTCCTCCAGGAAGCTCAGCAACTCGTTCAAGAGCCCCTGAATTTTCTCCACGCGTTCGCGATCCTGCAGCGACCGCTGGAGCATCTTGACCGACATCTCGAAGTTCAGCCGCTTCTGCATTGAAAGGCCAGTGAGCGTCGCGATGCGCGCCTTGGCCGCTTTGATCTGGTCCTGGAGAACATCCTCATCAAGCGCCATAACCAGCACATCGTAGACATTGAAGAGCTTTCCAGTGTACTGCAGGACGCGAACGAGATCGGAGAGGTAGGCTTCCTGGTGGCCCTTGAAAAAGTCCTCGCGCAGGCCGAAGGAGCGGAAGATGAAGTTCACATGCTCCTGATAGGCGTCGTCAAGCGAGTAGAAAGGATTGTAGCGACAGGATTCCGCGGGATGCGTCGGGTCGAGAATTCGCAGGTCCTGAAGGCGTCCGGCCGCGGCAATATGCGGCAGAAGATGGTCCAGAAACTCCCGTTCGCCTTTGCCGTCGAAGATGATCATCGGCATCTTGCGCGCTCCAAAGCGGCGCGTCAGATCCTGGGCAATGATGTTTTCAAGGAAGGTGGACTTGCCAGCCCCCGTGCCGCCGACAATCACGCCGTGCTTGATTCGCACGGCATCCGGCCAGAGCCAGGGCTCTTTATGCACGTTGTAGCCAAGCAGAGTAGCCGTATCCGCGTGCGCATTGATCAGAATTCGTGATTCCTGTAAGGCCGGGATTGCAATGGTTGGATGCGGCCAATTCTCCTCGAGCTTGCCTTTTCTACCGGCGAAGTGAGCGACGACCAGGCCGCCGCCAAAGAACACGATGGCGCAGTCGAGGAAGATTTCGAGGCATTGATCGTTGTGTAGATGAAGGCGGGAGACGGCGATATACCAGAAGAATCCGAAGACGGCGCAGCTAAGCAGCACAACGACGCCGGCGAGATCTTCCGGTCCTGTGCGCCTGTAGCCGGGTTGATCATAGTACGAACTCATCGGCTTCATCCCAACGAGAAGTAGAGGAAGATGCCAAGCAATGCGAAGGCAATAACGCCAATCAGAATCACCAGAGAGTGTGGCTTCCAGTGCCCACGTGCATCGACGGGCTTCAGATCGTCAGCTAGCACGGCGCGCAATGCCAACTCTGGATTTGTCTCCGTGTCTTCTGAGTGAAATTTCCGGAGCGCCAGGCGCACTTCTTCTGGAGTGATGTAACCAGCGGCGTCCATGGCTAGAGCACCGCCTCGGCCGTCACCGGCCGGTTCCGATCGATTCCAAAGTTCAACTGATAGAGCCTCGGTTGATTCCAGTCCACGCTCTTGATGCCGATCACGCCGGTCACCTTTTCGCCCGGCGCAAGATTGCGCGGCGTGGATTCCGCCTGCGCAACATCAAGTGCAACTCCACGATGGGTTTTGAAGGATGCGTAGGTCTTGCGCTTAAGTTGATGATTGCGTAGGCTCACGAGCGACACCACATTTGTGCCGGGCGTCTGCGCATAGACTGCCGGAGTAGTCACCTGGTACGGCGCCTCGGTGCGATTGGTAATCGAGTACCGGAAATAGACCTGGTCACCGGCGCGGTACACCTGCTCAAGCGCGACCTGCACACGATTGTGCTCGATCTTGGTCGATTCCGGCACAATGTCTTCCGCGCCCACGAGCGTTTGTGTGAGAACTTGTGTCGCCATCGCGTGAATCTTCCGCTCGGACAGTTCCTCTTCGGAGTGCGCGACGGTGCGCGGATCTGGCGCGGGATCGGTGCGAATCAGCACATCCATCGTGGAGAGCGAGCCCGACGGATCGAGTTCATAGCTCAGCTCCCGGGACACTGTCCACACGAAGAGATTGGTCGCAACACCAGACTGAAGAGGCTTGATGAAGACCTTGTCCTCGTGGCGTTCGATCTGAAAGCTGTCCGCGTCGCCCACGGCACCGAACTGCTAAGTCTGGCGGCGTTGAAGCAACTGATCGAGGAAATCGAATCCCTGACCAATCAGCAGGTCGCCTAACGGGCGGTTTCGTGACAGGAGAAAATCATGGGAGAGATCAGCGTCCTGCGTCCGCGGCGCAGCCTTGTCAGTATTCCGGTTGTCGAAGCCGTTTACTGTGAGAGTTGCGCCTCGGTTTCGAACTCAAGCGGGGGATGTTGCGCCCTATGTGGCAACATCTCCGTTTGGCCGCTGGCTGAATTGGTACCGCAGCCGCCGAACACCCCAAGCCCCAGATCAGCATCAGGTGGACGGTCGGTTTCAGACTGGAGTGAAAGGCTGCCCAGAGCGGCATAATGGAATCATTGTTTTACAGCTTTATCCTTGCCGAGATAAATCGACGACGCGGCATTTGAATGTAATTTGCATGATATTCCATGCGTAATTTCGCGATCATCTCTGTGGAAGCCCCACAAGGAGGTCCGCAATGGATACTTTGGCGACTGCATCGCTCCCCAAACCGGATCTATTCGCCCACCGCGAGTCGCTTCGGCTTCCCGCATCGAAGGTGGTCGAGAAGCTGGTTGAGATCGTTGGGCGGAAACTGACCGCGTATATCGGCGGCGTCAAGGATGCGCGGGCTGTTGATCGCTGGATCGCCGGCGGCGAGATCTACGGCGACGCTGAGAACCGGTTGCGGTTCACCTTCCAGGTGGTGCGCACCTTGAGCGAACACGATTCACCCGCTGTTGTGCAGGCCTGGCTAACGGGCGTAAATCCAGAACTTGGAGATAGAGTGCCGCTGCGGCTGATGCGCGAGAATGAGATTGATGCGGTGGCGCCAGCCATCCTGAGCGCCGCCAGAGCATTCCTCAGCGACAAGTAGACGGGCAATTTTCCTTAAAGTATATGGTTAATATATTGACTTTTATGTCGTATAATGGACACAAAGAGGCAACCCGTTGGCTGTATATCTCAGGACCGTGCAAGAGGTACAGGCTGGAATTGCAGGGCGGTTCAAGGCCCGGCGTCTTGCCATGAACCTGACCCAGAGAGAACTGGCGGCGCGCTCGGACGTGACCTTCAGTTCGCTGAAGCGCTTTGAGCGCGAAGGATTAATTGCGCTGGACTCGCTTCTGAATCTGGCCTTGGTGCTCAATTGCCTTGACGATTTCGACGAACTGGCCGTGGAAAGCTCGCCCATCTCAGCCACCCAATCGCTCGATGCCCTGCTGGCCACGCCAGCGCGGCGGCGCAGAGCGACGGGCAGAAAAGGACGCAGTCATGACATATAGTCCGACAGAGTTGCTGACTGTTTATCTAGACGCACGCGACCAACGCCGCAAGGTTGGGCGCCTCGCGTTCAAGGATAGGCAGATCCTTTTCGAGTATGACGCCTCATTCATCACTTCGGGCATCGAGATTTCGCCGATCAAACTTCCGCTCGGGCCTGGCGTATCCATTGCCGACACTGCGATCTTCGACGGCCTGTTCGGCGTATTCAATGACAGTTTGCCGGACGGATGGGGCCGCCTTCTGCTCGACCGCACGGTGGAAAAACACGGAGTCCATCGCGGCCAACTGAATCCGCTCGACCGGCTGGCCTATGTGGGGCGGCACGGCATGGGCGCTCTCAGCTACGAGCCTGAGCTGGATTTGCAAACCGCCGATGATGCTCCGCTGGCGCTCGACAAACTCGCTCAGGAATCAGCCGCCGTGCTGGCCGGAGAGAATGAAGAGGTCTTTGAAGATTTGCTGCGGCTCAATGGCTCCTCTTCGGGTGCCCGGCCCAAGATCGTGGCGCAAGTGAGCGTCGACAAGAAAAGGATCATTCACGGCCAGCAGGAATTGCAGCCCGGCTTCGCCCACTGGATGATCAAGTTTCCGTCTTCCCAGGACGCGCGAGATGCCGGAGCTATCGAATACGCCTATAGCCTGATGGCAAAGGATGCCGGCGTACTGATGCCTGAGACCCATCTTTTCTGCACGAGAAGGAACAAATACTTCGGCACGAAACGCTTCGACCGGGACATGGATGCCCGCATCCACATGCACAGTCTTGGCGGCCTGATCCATGCCGATCATCGCACGCCCAGCCTCGACTACGAGATGGTTCTGCGCGTAACGATGGCGTTGACCAGAAATATTCAGGAAGCGGAAAAGGTCTATGCGCTGGCTTGCTTCAACGTGCTTGCCCATAACCGCGACGATCATGTGAAGAACATTTCGTTCCTGCTGAACGCGAGAAACGAGTGGATCTTCGCGCCTGCCTACGACCTTACCTTTTCCTATGGCCCGGGCGGAGAGCAAAGCATGCTCGTCATGGGAGAGGGAAAGAATCCCGGCGCGGCTCAACTTCAAGCGTTGGGCAAACAGTATGGAATAAAAAGCGCGCCAGAGATTCTGGCAAAGGTAAAAGCGGCTGTGGCCAACTGGCGCCGTTGTGCTGAACAGGCAGAGGTTTCGCGAAAATCCACTCAGGAGATTGCCGCCAAAACACAGTTGCCATGAGTGAGCACGATTCGCCCGCCGTTGTGCAGGCCTGGCTGACAGGAGTGAAGCCGGAACTGGGCGAGAGGGTGCCACTGCGCCTGATGCACGAGAATGAAATTGCTGCGGTGGCGCCAGCTATCCTAAGCGCCGCTCGCGCGTTTCTTGCCGGAGGATAGTGATAATTCAGCACAGCCGGCAATACTACCGTTCGCGATAAAGAACCGTAGATGCGGACGAGGCTATCAACTATTCGGGCAGATGAGGCGTTGATTGTTTTTGGGGTTGCTCTGCTGAATTCAGCATCAAATATGGATGAAGCAACGACATAATTGTTCGGTACAGTTCTGATTCTTTCAATGCAGGACTATCCTCGCGCATCCGATAGTAATTATGCTGGCCCTGTTCCCAAAGATCAATAGTGAGGCAGAGCGTATCGGTTTCTCGATCCCGAGTAATCGAATTCGCCTGTTCGCTACTATCCGCCCAAAGCTCGTCAGTAGAAAGGCACTCTTTTGGAAACCGTGCTGGCAAAGTTTCGGCCTCGTTCAGCACAGCTTCAGCAATTGTCTGCTCTACCTTGGCGCGAAACTCCTTGTGCCGTGTGTGTCTCCAGGTCATCCCTGGGATGGAATATTTAAGTCCTGCTCCGCAATTCCCATCTTCTGATAATCCAAATTGCCAACGAGGCAGGTTACGCGACGCCTCCCCTGGGTGATATATAACTACATGCCTGCCCGGAGGAAAGTCTTCTGGCCGGGTTGTACCCGGTTCTCTCACTTCCAAGAGTTCGACTTCATAACGAAGAAGAGCATCTGCCGGAATTTTACCGGGTAAACCGATAGGTCCATAGGCAAGATGTGGGCTGATGATCAATGTCCTCTTCCCGCCGACCCGCATTCCGACAATTCCATCACGAAGACCGGCAATGCAATTATGGCCTTTCAGGTCCAGCCTGACCTTCGGTTCTGGATAGATAAGGACTTCTTCGCCCCGATGAAGGAATATCCGCAAATTCACAATGACCGTCTTGCCCAGTTGCGCTTCTTCGCCACTGCCAACTTCGACATCACGGATTTCGATTCCTTTGGTCATGGTTTCTGTTCCGAGTAGATCAAAAAATCATTCCATAACGCTCAACCAAACAATCCTCATTTCATCTACGCCGGCACGAAGTTCTCAGTCTAATCATGCAGCCTTCGCGGCCTTCTTCTTCGCCTTAGGTAGTGGCGCGACCGTGGCATTCAGGTTATTGGATGAAACCTTCTGTGCAGCCCAGCGCTTGATCTGCGCCTGCCGGATGCGCTCGCGCGCCTTGGCACTCATCTTGCCGCGCTTCCTGGTCTTCTGAACCTTCGGAGCTACAGCCGTAGCAACCTTGGCAGGCCGGCCTGGCTTACGCTTGGCGCTAACTGCGCCCGATGCGCTCAATAAAGCCTTGGCCTGTTCGAGGCGAGCTATCTCGGCGTCGATTGCGGCAAGAATATCTTTCACCATGGTGCGCTTCTGCACCTCCCCCCGAAGAATACAACAACTAACTCAAATTCATGAGTTTATCGCTCCAGGAGGAACCATGGCGCGCAACGCGGCGCGGTTGAAGATGGGCTATTACCCGCTTCCCGGAAGCGAGGCCGTGCGGCTTCGCGCTCTTCTCAGCTTTACTGGCCCGGCATCGGTCGTCGATCCCTGTGCTGGGCAAGGAACTGCGCTCGAAATCGTTACGCAAGGCGCGGAGGTGCGCCGCTACGGCGTCGAACTCGATGCCGAACGGGCGGCCATTGCTCAATCGAAGGGCATCGAGACCATTCAGGGCAATGCCTTCGACGCCGTTGCCAAGCCGGAGTCTTTTTCGCTGCTCTATCTGAATCCGCCCTACGACTCCGAGATTGGACAGGTAGCGAACAACCGCATGGAGCGGTTGTTCCTCGATCACACCTATCGCTGGCTCGCAATGGATGGCGTACTGGTGATGGTCATTCCCTTCGAGCGGCTGATGGACTGCACTGGCCTGCTGAGTTCGCACTTCACCGCGCTCAATGTCTTCCGCATGACCGACGAGGAATCCGTGCGCTTCCGGCAGATCGCGGTGCTCGGCATCCGCAGCAACGTACGCGGCGCGGCGGTGGATGCGAACAAGCGCCATTTGCGGCGCATTGGCCTCTACGGCAGCTATCAGGAGTTGCCGGAGTTAGCACCCGATGCCTGCGAGCCATATCGAGTGCCACACACAGGCGAAACATCTCTCAGCTACCGTGGCCTGCCCTACGACTTGCTCGAAGACCGATTGCAGTACTCCGGCGCGTGGAAGCAGGTCATGCCGTTTCTCGCTCCAAACGAAGACGTAGCCACCGGGCGGCCAATCACACCTCTGCACGGAGGCCATGTCGGGCTGCTTTGCACGGCGGGCCTACTGAATGGCGTCTTCGGGCAGGGTGACGACAGGCACATTGCACGTTGGCGGTCGGTCAAGCACGTTACTACCTTCGTGGAGGAAGACGGCGAGGAGCAGATTGTCCACCACCGGGAACGGTGGGCCAACGAGTTGCGATTGGTCTACGCCGATGGAAGAACGCTGAAGTTGACCGAAACGCCGATCCGGCAGGAGGAAGATGTCGATGCAGAATGCGCACCTGCGGCTCGGGCTGCTTGAGTACCACCGCATCACAGAAAAGACTTCCACCAGAATCCAGGTAAGGATTTCTTCCTATATAGGAGAGGATGAGCAGGCGCATCTGATCGGCGTTTTTGGAAGCGACTCCGACATCGGCGCCATCACAGCGGCCGTTCACGAAAAGGCGTACTTCACGCTGACCTTCCCCGATGGCGCAATCAAGGAGATCACGCTCGGCGAACATGCCTCGTGCTATCGAAGTTCGGTGATCCTGCCGGGCCGGAAACACCCCGTGCGGCATCTGATCGCCATCTCAGAGCAATTGCACGCGAATGGCAGCGCGGGCCGGACCATCCTTTCCCGTAAAAGTCCCCACGAAGCTTGGGCGTGGCTTTCGTCCTTTCTTGGATTGCCCGCAGTGCCCGAGTGGGCAGAGCACATCTGCGGAATCCTTGAAGCCCACGGCTGCTTCCAGCCACTCGATGGCATCGGTTGTGAACCCGTGTTGGTTACAGCTACGGCCGATGAAATGCTCGCCTGGATCTCGGCAGCACTTAAATCCGGCGTGATCGTCTTCCCCGAAGAGAATGGGCCAATCAAGTGGCCGAAGCACCCGTTGTTCGAGGCGTTGCACCAGTTTCAAGAGAAGGACGAACAATAGCTCCCCGCTGAATCGTTTCCCGAACAATTCTGAATGTGATCCAACTCCAAAGTTCCGCCGTGAGGTTCCATACATGAGCCAAGAGACCCCAGGCGCTGGAACGAGGCCTGCGATTATGCGATCAACCCGCTGCTACTCGATGCCGGTCTGAGCCTGCCAGATGATGTGCTCGTCGAGCCACGATTCCGCGGCTTGAGCGCCGAGCAGATCTACAACCTGCGCGAGGCTGAAGCGCAACCACAGTCCGATGACCAAAGTGAATCGGAGCAGAATACGGGATCTGATTCGGGCGATCCGGCTGGCGACAACAATGATAGCGGGCCACCGTCCGTTCCGGAGAGTCAGGGCGGCATCGGTCAAGTCTTCGACGCGCCAGAAGCCAGCGAGGATGAGCCGGATATCGAAGAGCAGGCGCGCGATTGGAATATCGCCGTCAGTCAGGCTGCGACACTTGCTCAGCAAGCCGGGAAAGTTCCAGCCGGTCTTCGCCGTACGCTCGATGGCGCAGCCGATGCCAAAGTTGATTGGCGCGAACTGCTACGCCGTCTCTGGTCCGAGACCATTCCAGCCGATTCGAGTTGGATGCGACCCAACCGCCGCCACATCTGGTCCGGTCTCTATCTCCCCGGCGTTGTGCGCGAAGGTACGGGCGAAATCGCGATCGCCGTTGATTGCTCGGGGTCGGTTAATGCGCGGCAGTTGCGTCTCTTCGAAGCCGAGATTCGCTCGATTCTCGAGGGAGAACGCCCTGAGCGGGTACATATTCTCTACTTCGACGCCGAGGTTCACAAGGTCGATACCTACGCGGCCGGCGAGATGCTTCACCTCGATCCAGTCGGCGGAGGCGGCACCGACTTCGGTCCCTGCTTCGCTTGGCTCGATGAACGTGGAATCCGTCCACAGACGATGGTCTTTCTTACCGATCTCTACGGAACATTTCCGGAGGCCGCTCCCGACTATCCCGTACTCTGGGCCTCGACCGGGGGCCGCGAGGTGCCCTTTGGAAGCGTCATCCCTATGCACGCGGCGTAGTTCGAGTGCCTGGAATCTGTCGCTCCACGGAGCTTCCCTATGAACAAACAATTCTTCATCTTCACCGATGGTTCGGCCATCGGCAACCCAGGCCCTGCCAGTTGGGCAGCCGTCGTGATCGCGGGATCGAAGCGGCAGGAGATTGCAGGCTCGGTTCCGTGGGCGACCGTTTCGGAGATGGAACTGCGCGCCGCGGTTGAGGCTCTTCACCTGACGCCAGCCGGCGCCCGAATTGAACTGCACTCTGACTCGGAGTTGCTGATCGACGGAATGCGGTTTCGGGCCTTTCGCTGGCAGCAGTTTGGCTGGCGTAACAGCCGTGGCTTCAAATTGCAGCACCAGGAACTGTGGCGCGAGTTGATCCTTCTCAACACGCAGCGGACAATTCACTGGCGATGGATCAAGGGACACAATGGCCATCCCATTCAATCCCGCGTAGATGCACTCGCCTACCAAGCCGCGCGTGCCCAATTCAGCAGCCTGCCCATGACCGCGTAGTCTAACCATTGACCAACCAGACACAAACTCAATGGAGAACTCCAATGACCGATGGCAACACACTCTTTGAGATCGACCGCGAACTCGATTCGATGCTCGATCAGATCGAGGAAGAGGTGGAGAAGAACGGCACGGCCTCTCCCGAGTTGCTCGAACGATTCCGTCAATTCTGCGAGGCCGAAAGCGAAAAAGTGGATCGAATCGGCCGATTCCTGACGTTGATGGACAGTCGGCTGAAATACTGCCGCCAGCAAGCGGAGCACTTCCAACAACGTGCGCGCACTGCCGATGCGAAAGTTGTGAACACAAGGAAGCTCTGATTAAGTCATCCGTACGCGCTGCATCTGCATCAAATTGTATGTAGGTGGAGATTGCGATGCGCCA
>Ga0326727_10017435_pt1 | contig 14904 bp, 12 predicted proteins | sample MB2enrmetagenome_FD_207643 | JGI IMG/M metagenome (GOLD analysis project Ga0326727, IMG submission 207643) | Lab enriched peat soil microbial communities from McLean, Ithaca, NY, United States - MB29MY | ecosystem: Environmental > Terrestrial > Soil > Wetlands > Peat | place: USA: New York... | reverse complement strand
GCGCGCGATCAGCGTCGGGTCGACGTCGACGGCGATGAACGGGATCTTGTGGACGTCGAGCATCTCGCCGATCAGCGCGCCGACGCGGCCGTAGCCGACGATGATCACGCGGCCCCTCGCCTCGTCGCCCGGCGGCGCGACCAGCGCCTCCGCGGCGAGCGCGCGCGGACGCGCGTTGATCATCGCGCCGATGCGGCCGAGCGTGGGGATGGCGAACATCGACAGCGCCGCGGCGACCAGCAAGAGCCGGCCGTCGGCGTCCGTCATCACCCCGCCGGCGACCGCGGCGCTGACGACGACGAAGGCGAATTCGCCGGCGGGCCCAAGCAGGAGCGCCATCTCGGCGGCGAGCCGGCTCGGCGCGAAGATCAGGCCGAGGAGGAAGACGATCAGCGCCTTGGCGGCGACGAAGCCCGCCGCCAGGCCGACGACCGCCGCCGGCCGCTCGGCGAGGGTCGTCAGATCGAGCTGCGCCCCCACCGACACGAAAAACAGCCCAAGCAGCAGGCCCTTGAACGGCTCGATGGTCACCTGGATCTCGCGCCGGTACTCGGTCTCGGCGAGCAGCAGCCCGGCGACGAAGGCGCCGAGCGCCATCGACAGCCCGCTCGCCGCCGCGGTCAGCGCCGCGCCGAGCACGACCAGCAGGCAGGCGGCCATGAAGAACTCGGGGCTGCGCGAGGCGGCGACGAAGCGGAACAGCGGCCTGAGCGCCAGCCGGCCGCCGACGATCACCGCGGCGAGCCCGAGCGCCGCCGGCCCGAGCGTCAGCGTCAGGCTCGCCGCCAGATTGTCGCCGCGCCCCGCGGCGAGCGCGGAGACGACCACCAGCATCGGCGCGACCGCGAGGTCCTGGAACAGCAGGACGGCGAAGCTGATGCGGCCGACGGCGGTCGCGAGCCGTTTCCGCTCCGCGAGCACGGGAATGACGATCGCGGTGGAGGAGAGCGACAGGGCGGCGCCGATCGCGAGCGCCGCCGCCGCGCTGCGGCCGAAGGCGTAGGCGAGACCGCCGAGGACGAGGACGCTCGCCAGAACTTGCGCCAGGCCGAACTCGAAGACGATCCGCCGCATCCGCTTGAGGCGCTCGAAGGAGAGCCCCAGGCCCATGGCGAACAAGAGGACGACGACGCCGAAGCCGGCGAGGCGGCCGATCGTGTCGACGTCGGTCAACGCCAGCGCGCCGAGCCAGGGGGTCCTCTCGGCGAGGCGGCCGAGGCCGAACGGCCCCATCGCCACGCCGGCGATGAGATAGCCGAGCACCGGGCTGACGCGGATGCGGACGAACAGCGGCGCGACGACCCCGGCGGTGACCAGGAAGAGCAGCGCTTCCCGGTAGAGGGCGAGGTCGGACGACGGATTCATGGCCGGCGGCTCCTTGCGCCGCGCCCGCGGCGGAACGACGGCGAGTTTAGTCGATTCGCGCCGGCGACGCGCGCGCACGCGCCCGCGCAAAGCGAAAACCCCCTCGACGCAGGGTCGAGGGGGCGATGAACTCCGTCGAATGGAAAGCTTGCGGCTCAGGCCGCCGTGGGCTCGGCCGCGGCCTCGGCGCGCTTTTTGACGATCTCGCGCTTCAGCGCCGCCGCGTCGGCCGAGAGGTCGGCGTCGCGCGCCTTAAGCAGGAAATTGTCGAGCCCGCCGCGGTGCTCGACCGAGCGTAGCGCCGCCGCGGCGACCCTAAGTTTGACCGAGCGGCCGAGCGCCTCGGAGATCAGCGTCACCCGGCAGAGGTTGGGCAGGAAGCGCGTGCGCGTCCGGCGATTGGAATGGCTGACCTTGTTGCCCGACTGGACGGCGATCCCCGTCAGCTCGCAACGGCGTGACATAGCGCAACTTCCCCTGCACGAATCGGGATAAGGAACGTTCCCGGCCGCCGTCCGCGCCGCTGGCCGCGTCGCGACGACGCGGCCGCCGACCAGCGATCCTTGGCGTCTCGGGCCGGCGGTCTATAGGGGAAGGGCCTGACGGCGTCAAGCGCGCCGGAGCGTCGACGCGGACGCGCCGATCGATTTCGACGCGCCGCGCCGGCGATTGTGGAGAATAGAGAGCATGAACGCGAACGTTCCCGACCCTCTCGGCGCCGCGCCGCGGCTCGAGGCCTTGCGCGAGGCGATCGCGACGCGGGCGCGCGACTGCGGCCGCGACCCCGCTTCGGTGACGCTCGTCGCGGTGACCAAGACCTTCTCGGCCGACGAGGCGTGGCCGACGATCGCGCTTGCCGGCCAGACTGTCTTCGGCGAGAACCGGATTCAGGAGGTCAAGGGCAAGTGGCCAGATTTGCGCGAGCGCGCCGCCAAGCTCGGCAAGCGGATCGAGCTGCACCTGATCGGGCCGCTGCAGACCAACAAGGCGCGCGAGGCGGTGGAGCTGGTCGACGTCATCGAAACCGTCGACCGCGAGCGGATCGCCGCGGCGCTGGCGGCCGAAATCGCCCGCAGCGGCAAACGGCCGCGGCTGTTCGTCGAGGTCAACACCGGCGGCGAGCCGCAGAAGGCGGGCGTCGCGCCCGACGACGCCGACGCTTTCCTCGCGCTGTGCCGGGAGAAATACGGCCTGGCGATCGAGGGGCTGATGTGCGTGCCGCCGCTCGGCGAGCAGGCGTCTCCCCATTTCGCCCTGCTCGGCGTCATCGCCGCCCGCAACAATCTCAAAGCCTTGTCGATGGGCATGAGCGCCGACTGGCCGCTGGCGATTCAGCTCGGCGCCACCTTGGTGCGGGTCGGCAGCGCGATCTTCGGCGCGCGAACGTGAACCGCGCCGCGCTTGATTTGTCGGCGGCGGCCGGTTAGTTCGGCCGCGAAAACGCAAGGGCGCCCTGGGCGCCGCTGACCAGCGTGGGGAGAGCGAGCGATGACGCCGATGCGACCCGCCGTCGCCGACGAAGCCGATGGCGCTCCCCCCGCCATCGCGATCGAACGACTGACCCGCGCCTTCGGCGACCATCTCGCCGTCCGCGACGTCAGCCTCGCCATCCGCCGGGGGGAGATCTTCGGCCTGATCGGCCCCAACGGCGCCGGCAAGAGCACGCTGGTGAAGATGCTCACCACCATGCTGCCGCCGACCTCGGGGACGGCGAGGGTCGCCGGTTTCGACATCGCGCGCCAGGCGCAGGAAGTGCGCCGGCATATCGGCTACGTGCCGCAACTGCTCAGCGCCGACGGCGCGCTGACGGCTTACGAGAACCTGCTGCTTTCGGCGCGGCTCTATCTCATCCCGCGCCGCGAGCGCGAGGCGCGCATCGGCGCGGCGCTCCGCGTAATGGGGCTCGAGGAGGCGAAGGACCGCCTGGTGCAGACGTTCTCCGGCGGCATGATCCGCCGGCTCGAAATCGCCCAAAGCATGCTGCACGACCCCGCGGTGCTGTTCATGGACGAACCGACCGTCGGCCTCGATCCGGTCGCGCGCCACAGCGTATGGGACCGCGTGCGCGCGCTGCGCGAGCGTCTGGAGACCACGATGCTGCTCACCACCCACCTGATGGACGAAGCCGACGCGCTGTGCGACCGCCTCGGCGTGCTGCACGCGGGCGTGCTGGAGAAGGTCGGTTCGCCCGCCGAGCTGAAGGCGAGCGTCGGCCCGCAGGCGACGCTCGACGACGTCTTCGCCGCGATCACCGGCGGCGAGATCGCCAGCGAAGGCAGCTATCGCGACGTCCGGGCGGAACGGCGCGCGGAACGCACCCATGGCTAGCGCTCCCGCCGCGGCGAAGCCCGCGCCCATCGGGCCGATCGCCGGCTATTTCACCCAGGTCTTCGCGGTCGCCGACGCGGAAGTGCGCAAGCTGCGCCACGACCCCTCCGAGTTGCTGACGCGCGCCCTCCAGCCGGCGATCTGGCTCTTGCTGTTCGGCCAGGTGATGGCGCAGGTGCGCGGGCTCGGCCCCGCCAACGGCCGCTATCTCGACTTCCTCGCCCCCGGCATCCTCGCCCAGAGCGTGTTGTTCGCCGCGATTTTCTACGGCATCGCGGCGATCTGGGAACGCGACCTCGGCGTGCTGCATCGTTACATGGTGAGCCCGGCGCCGCGCACCGCCCTGGTGCTGGGCAAGGCGATCTCCTCGGGGGTGCGTGGGCTGTCGCAGGGTACGATCGTTTATTTCCTCGCCATCGCGATGGACATCGACATCTCTCTTGCGCCCGCCGACATCCTCGGCGCGGCGGCGATGATCGTCCTCGGTTCGGCGCTGTTCTCGACTTTCTCGCTGATCATCGCCTGCATCGTGAAGACGCGCGACCGCTTCATGGGCATCGGCCAGGTCCTGACCATGCCGATCTTCTTCGCCAGCAACGCGATCTACCCGATCGCGCTGATGCCGCCCTGGCTGAGGGCGATCTCGTCGGCCAATCCGCTCACCTACGAGGTCGACGCGCTGCGCGCGCTGATGCTGAAGCAATCAACGAGCGCATACGGGCTGGGCGCCGACTTCGCCATTCTCGCGGCGTTCACCGCCGTATTCACGCTTGTCGCGGCGCGCATGTACCCGCGGCTGACGACCTGATAGGGGCGGCGCGGCAGGAATGCTGAACGACTTCAGGAGCGAACATTGAAGCGCGTCGAGTCAATCGCTAACCGCATGAGGCGATTGCGACGGCGACGCGCCACCGATCTTCACGATTCTGTCGCCGCGGCGTATTCGCGTTGCGCAGGGCGCAAGGGCGAACCGCGGCATGTTTCAAGCAACCAGCAACAGCGCTTCGGCGAGGACGCCGTCGCAGCCGCGGAGTGAAAGCATGGGTCGCATCATCCTCACCATCAACGCCGGCTCCTCGTCGGTGAAATTCGCCCCCTTCGCCCTCGACGGCGGAGAGCTCGAAGAGCTGGCGCGGGGCCAAGTGGAAGGACTCGGCGCCCAAGCGAAGTTCACGGCCAAGCGCACTTCAGGGGCGAAGACCCAATTCGCCCTCGACCCGCGCGAAGGCCCCGCCGACCATCGCGCCGCGATGAAGGCGATCCTGCGCTGGCTTGGCGAGGAGAAGCTCGACGACAACGTCGTCGCGGTCGGCCACCGGGTCGTCCACGGCGGCCGCGACTTCACCAAGCCCGCGCGCGTCGACGCGGCGCTGCTGACGACGCTGCGCGGCCTCATTCCGCTGGCGGCGCTGCACGAGCCCTACAATATTCTCGGCATTGAGGCGGCGATCGAAGCGTTCCCGCGGACGCCGCAAGTCGCCTGCTTCGACACCGCGTTCCACCGCACCCAGCCGTTCGTCGCCGACGTCTACGGGCTGCCGCGCTCGTATTACGACGAAGGCGTGCGCCGTTACGGCTTCCACGGCCTGTCCTACGAATACATCGCCCGGCGACTGAAGAAGATCGCGCCCGAGATCGCCGACGGCCGGGTGGTGGTCGCCCATCTCGGCAACGGCTCCTCGCTGTGCGCGATCCGCGACGGCCGCGCGGCGGCCACGACCATGGGCATGACCCCGCTCGACGGCGTGCCGATGGGCACCCGCTGCGGCCAGATCGATCCCGGCGCGCTGTTCTACCTGATGAAAGCGAAGGGCATGAGCCCGACCGAGGTCTCCGACCTGATCACCTACAACTCCGGACTCAAGGGCCTTTCCGGCATCTCGCAGGACATGCGCGAGCTCGAGGCGTCGGACAGCCGGGCGGCGAAGGAGGCGATCGATTATTTCATCTACCGCATCCGCCGCGAGATCGGCAGCCTGGCGGCCGCGCTCGACGGCCTCGACGCGATCGTCTTCACCGGCGGCATCGGCGAGAACTCGCAGGTGACGCGCGAAGGCGTGCTGACCGGAATGGAATGGCTCGGCGTCCGCCTCGACAAGGCGGCGAACGCCGCCAACGCGCAACGCATCTCGACCGCGGATTCCAAGACGGCCGCGCTGGTGGTCAAGACCAACGAGGAGCGCATGATCGCCGGGCACGCGGTGGCGATCGCCGGCCTCGCCTAGAACGCAACGCATCGAGGCTGAGCCGCGCCGTCGCCCCGTTCCTCTCCGCATAAGGCGTCCGAAGGAAGCCTGCCTTCGACGGGCTATGCGGGAGAAGGCGCGCGCCGCGAGGCGCGCTCAGCGAGCGCGTCCGCGCCCAGGGAGAAGGGCGCGGCCGACGGTCGCGCCTACAGGCGGCGCCGGCCGAGGGGGCGCGTCGATTGCACGAGGTCGCACGCCGCTCTGCGCAAGCGCGGTCCAACCGAGCCGATCCGCCCGGCGCGTTTCGCCCTCGACCGCCGGGACGGCTTCGCCAGCTCGGGCGCCGTCTCAGCAGCGCTCGGCCGCGGCGGCGGCCTTGGCGAACTCCGGCTTCAGGGCGCGATAGAGGCTGGCGAAGCGCTCGCGCGCGCCGGCGAAGGCCGCCGCCAGCGCGGGATCCGGCTCGGCGACGTCGACGATCGGCGGGGCCTGGCAGATCGACTCGGGCGACTCGCCGGTCGCCGCGAGCCGCGCCAGGCGCGCGGCGCCGATCGCCCCCCAGGTCTCGCCGCCGCGGTAGCGCGCGACCTCGCGGTTGAGCGCGGCGGCGATCATCCGCGTCCACAACGCGCTGGCGGCGCCGCCGCCGATCAGGCCGACGCGGCCGATCGAGTCGCCCGCCGCCTCCAGGCATTCGCGCGCCTCGGCAAGGGTGAAGGCGACGCCTTCCATCACCGCGCGCGTCAAATCGGCGCGCGAAGCGCTGCGGCTGAGGCCGAAGAACACGCCGCGCGCGCGCGGATCGTCGTGCGGCGTGCGCTCGCCCGAAAGATAGGGCAGGAAGATCGTCTCGCCGGGGCCGCGGTAGCCCTCGGCCGCCTCGCGCTCGATCTCGGCGACCTCGCGGCCGAACAGGCGCGCGGCGAACACGAGCGCGCTGGCGCCGTTGAGCATCGCCGCCATGCGGTACCAGCGCCCCGGCAGCGCGTGGGCGAAGCTGTGGACGAGCTTCTCCGGCGCGCCGCGGTAGCGGTCGGAGGCGACGATCAGCTGCGTGGCGGTGCCGAGCGAAATGAAGGCGTCGCCGGGGCGGATGGTCCCGAGGCCGACCGCGCCGACCGCGGCGTCGCCGCCGCCCGCGGCGACCACGGCCTGGCGCGGCAGTCCGAGCTCGTCGGCGACCTCGGCTTTCAGCGGCGCGACCGCATCGGAGCCTTCGACCAGCGGCGGAAGAATCGCCGCCACGACGCCGCTCGCCGCGAGCGCCTTGGCGCACCAGCGTCGCTGCGCCTCGTCGAGCCACCAGGTGCCCGCCGCGTCGCTCATGTCGGTGAGCTTCTCGCCGGTCAGCGCCAGACGCAGATAGTCCTTGGGCAGCAGCACGCAGGCGATGCGGGCGTAGACGTCGGGCTCATGGCGGCGGAGCCACATCAGCTTCGGCGCGGTGAAGCCCGCCATCGGCTTCACTCCGGTCACGGCGGCGAGGCCGATGCGGCCCTCGCCGAGGTCGCGCGCCTCGGCGAAGGCGCGCCCGTCGTTGTGCAGGATCGCCGGCCGCAGCGGGCGGTCGTCGGCGCCGAGCGTCACCGCCCCGTGCATCTGTCCGGAAAAGCCAATCGCGGCGACCGCGCCGAGCGTCTTCGGCGCTTCGCGCTTGAGATCGCCGAGGGCGGCGAACATCGCTTCGCGCCACACCTCGGGGTCCTGCTCGGACCACAGCGGATGCGGATGATCCGGCTCATAGGGACGCGAGGCGGAAGCGACGACGACGCCTTCGTCATCGACCAGCGCAGCTTTGAGCGCGGACGTGCCGCAATCGACGCCGAGTGTGATCATCGGCGCAGTTTCGCGGAAATCGGGCGTTCCGGCAAGCCTCGTCGACCGGGGCCGCCTTATGCGCTGCGCCGCATTCGGCAGGCGTGGATCGCCCAGGCCGGCGGCGTTTCGTCGGGAACGCCGCGCGCGGCCGCGGCGCTGAGGCCGTCGCTGAGGATGACGTGCAGCCCGGAGAGGATCGGCTGGTCGGCGCCCTCCGTCGCTGCGACGACACGCCGCAAGCCCTCGCCTTTGGCTTTCGCCGCGAAATCGGACACCAGCCGCGCCGCGAGCGCGCCGCTCGGCAGGTCACGGCGCGCCGCCTCGGCGGTGAAGCGACGGGCGAACTCCCCGCCGATCGAAGCCACCGCCGCCTCGGCGACGTGGGCGTTGGAACAGGTGCGAATGATTTCGCGCAGCATCATCTCGAGCCTCCTCCGCCTCATCGGCCAATGAGCTACGGGGCGATCGGGACGAAGGTAAGGCGCTCGGCGGGCGACACGGTGAAGTCTTCCGCGGCAAATCACGCAAGCAAAGCGCGCTCCGTCGCGTCAGGCCGCCGCCTCGACCTTCTCCGGCGCAGCCTGCAAGAGGACGTTGGCGCCGGCGACCGCCCGTTCCGGCTTGATCGCCTCGCTCTCGTTGTGGCTGACGCCGCCGACGCAGGGGACGAAGATCATCGACGTCGGCGCGATCCGCGCGATGCGATAGGCGTCGTCGCCGGCGCCCGAGACGATGTCGCGACGCTTGTGGCCGACGCGCTCGGCGGCGCCGCGCCGCGCCGACCCGCGCGCCTCGCCGAGCGGCGCCCGCGCTTTTCGTCGCCTCAGCGCCCCGGATACCAGTAAGCCGCCTGCGGCTTGGAGCGGTCGATGACGACGAACTGGTTGGCGAACACCCGGTAGAGGTAGCTCCACTCGCCGTCCGGCCACTGCACGCGAATCTCGGCGCGTTCCGCCGTTCCGAGGCCGACGTGCGTCCAGCCGGCGTGTCCGGAGGCGTCGCCGCCGCCGACCTGCACGGTGCGGATCAGCGTGCGGGTGCCGATCTTGACGACGATCTTGGCGCCGACGGCGTTGCGGTTGGGGTTGGGCTCGACGAGGCGGATCTCGCTCCAATTGCCCATTGGCTTCACGCCGCCGGCGCCGTCGTCGGCGCCGAGATTGCGGAACAGGCTCGCCGCCTCGCTGCGGTTGATGGCGAGGATGTCGAGCCTGCCGTCAAGATTGAAGTCGGCGATCAGCGCGCCGCGGCCGGTGCGGTTGAGCGCCAGCCCGGCGAGATCGCCCGCCTCGACGAACTTGCCGTTCCACTGGCCGAGCAGCAGGTTGTCGGGGTCGTAAGCGGCGAAGTCGGGCATCTGCGCGAGATTGCCCTTGGAGATGAAGAGGTCGAGCAGGCTGGCGTTGTTGAAGTCGGCGAATTCGAGCTGCCAGCCGGTCGAGGGACGCCGGTCGCCGCCCGCGTAGGGGATGTGCGCCGTGGCGCCGAGCTCGCCGGCGATGTCGCGATAGACGGGGTATTCGCCGCGTTCGCTTTCGTCGGGGTCGAGCCGCTCGAGCTTCGTGTCGCCCATCGAGGAGAGCGCGTATTCAGGGAAGCCGGAGCCGTCGAGGTCGCCCTCGGCGATGCCCATGCCGAAGATCGACACGTGGCGCCAGCCGTCGGCGCGGTTGTAGAGGCGCGGCGTCTTTCCCGGTTCGATCCTCCACATCTGCTCCTCGCCGCCGCGGTAGTACTGGCGGTCGTTGGAGACGCGCAGCGAAGGCGTTCCGGAGCGGTTCCAGTCGGTGAACAGCATCGACAGCGCGCAGAACCCGGGCGCGAGCGGCGCGCGCACGGAATAGTCGGGCTTGTCGCCCGGCTGCGGGCGGAACAGCGAGTTCTCTTCGCAGGTGCCCCACGGCGAGCCGGGCGCGCTGCGGTCGACGTAGTGGCCGATCGCCAAGGTGGGGAATTTCTCGCCTTTCTCCCACATGGCGGCGAACGAGGTCGTCCAGCCGGGATCGCCGTCGAAGCCCCATTCCTTGTTGGCGAGGCTGAAGGCGCAGTCCGGCCCGCCCTTGAGCAACAGGTTCTCGCCGACCCGCAGGACGAAGAGGTCCATATGGCCGTCGCCGTCGATGTCGATCGGATAGGCGCCGATGACGTTCTCAAGCAGCCGCGGATCGCCGAGGTCGATCGGCTTCTCCTCGAACTTCAGCGGCCCGCCCGCCTTCGACTTGTTGACGAAAAGCTTCGCGCGGTTCTTGCCGCCGGCGAGGAACACCGACGGGAAGCCCGAGCCGTCGCAGTCGAACGCGGCGGCGCCGCCGCCGACGAAGAACTCCCATGGGCCGTCGTAGACGCTGTGGAGGCCGGCCGCGTCGGCTTCCTCATGAAAGATCGGCACGTCGCCGAGCGGCTTCGGCCGCGCCTCGTCGGCGAAGGCGGGGGTAAGCGCGAAGGAGAGGACGGCGGCTAGGGCGAGCGGACGCATCACGGCGCCTCGATGACCAGCGAGCGGAGAAAAGCGACGACTGTGTCGCGCTCGCTCTTGGGGAGCGCGAGATAGGCGTCGCGGGCGAAGCGCGCCTCGCCGCCATGGGCGGCGATGATTTCCTCAAGCATGCGGAAATCGCCGCGGTGGCCGTAGGGCGCGGTCGAGCCGACCCCCCACAGCCGCGCCGTCTGGAAGACGTCGCGCTCGACGAAGCGTTGCGCCTGCAGCTCGTTGCCGAGCGCGTTGACGCGCTCGTCGACGATCAGATGGCGCTTGAGGTCGCTGAACAGCGGCACTAGCCACTCGCCTTGCTCGTTCTTCGCCAGGCGGCGGGCGAAGGGCTGCTGCGAAAGGTCGATGACGATCGGCTTCTTCACCTCGCCGGCGCGCAGAGTGCCGGCCATGTCGTAGGGCGCGGGGTCGGTGAAGATCAGCGACTTGAGCGGCAGCGTCGGCCTGTGGCAGGACGTGCAGCCGAGGTCATCGAAACGCTTCGCGCCTTCCGCGGCGGCGACGCGCCAATCGTCGGGCAGGTCCGTCTTCACCGTAGGCGGCGGCAGGGTCGCCTGGAAGGCCACCAGCGCCGAAACGTCGCCCTCGCTCACCGCGTCGGGGACCCCGCTTTCGTCGAAGTCGTGGCTGCCCGTCCAGCGCACGCCGAAGCGCTCCTCCGCCTCCATGCCGTGATGGGCGTTGAGCGCGTTGATGGTGAACTGGCGCAGCGAGGTGAAGACGCCCTTGCGGCTGAAGGGCCGCAGAATCAGGTCGGCGTCGACGCCGTCGACGGAGTCGAGGTCGACGATGCCGTCGGGATGGGCGTCGATGTAGCCGAAGCGCACGCCCTTGGTGACTAGGTCGGCGCGCACGGTTTGCCCGCTCGCTCGCGCGCGCGTCACCGCGTCGGCGCGGATCGCCTGCAGGTCGGCGGTCATCTCGCGCGCCAGCAGCTCGACGAGACCGGACCCCGTCAACGCGATGGTGTGGCGTTCGCTCGAGAACGAAGGGTCGACGTTGTCGAACTGGGCGCTCTCAAACCCTTCGGAGACGAAGGCGTTCGCGACGATGTCGCCGGCGCCGCCTTCGATCGGATCGTTGTGGCAGCCGAAGCAGGAGTTGGCGTCGGGGCCGCTGGTGCGGGTGAAGGGCGGGTTGACGCCGCTCTTGCGCCGGGTGGGGACGATCGCCTGCGTCGCCTTGGGGCGGCCGGCGCCGTCGTCGGTGGTGAACTTGGCCTTGAAGAGCACCCGGCCGCGCTCGATCAGCGCCGGAATCGCGGTCGGACCCGCCGCGGCCACGGCGTCGAAATCCACGTGGGACGTGAAGACCTTCTCGTCCCAGCTGGCGGCCTGCGCGGCCCCCGCCGCGGCGAGCGCGGCGAGCGCCGCCACTCCGGCGGCCTGGGCCCGAACCCGTTTGATGCGTTCCCTCGACATCGTCTCGCCCCTGGTTTCGGCGGCGGATGGCGGGGGCGATCTTGTCATGAGGCCCCTGCGACAATCAAGCACGATGAAGTCGCGGGCGTCATTATTGAGTTGCGTACCTCAAGATTGGCCGATAAACTCACCGCCAATGAACAAGGAAGCGCCCACGATACCCCGCACGCTGAAGGACATCGCGCGCGAAGCCGGGGTGAGCGTCGCGACGGTCGACCGCGTTTTACACGGCCGCAACGGCGTTCGCGCCGACACCGCGCGCCGCGTCCGCGAGGCGATCGAGCGCCACGATTTCCGTCCCTTGCAGGCCGGCGCGGAGTTGGCGCGGGCCAGGCAGATGAACTTCGCGCTGGTCATGCCCACCGGCGACAACATCTTCATGCAGATGATCCGCGAGCAGGTCGCGGAGATGTCGGGCTGGCTCGCCTCCCGCCGCGCGATGGTCGAGACCGTCCTGACCGACGTCTTCAATCCCGCGGTGCTCGCGGAAACCCTGGAATCGCTGGCGGGAGGCTACGACGGCGTCGCCGTGGTGGCGCTCGACCACCAGAGCGTGCGCGCCGCCATCGACGATCTGGTGGCGAGCGGCATGTTCGTCGTCACGCTCGTCTCCGACGTGCCCGGCTCGCGCCGCCACCACTACGTCGGCATCGACAATGTCGCGGCGGGCCGCACGGTCGGGAGCCTGATCGGCCGGCTGACGCAGTCGCGGACCGGCAGCATCGGGGTCGTCGCCGGGTCGCTGCTGCTGCGCGATCACGTCGAACGCATTTTCGGCTTCCAGCAGGTGATTGGGCTCGAATATCCCAATTTGACGCCGCTGAACGCCGTCGAGGGAGGCGATCAAGACGGCCTCAACGAAGACCTCACCGCGAGGTTGATCGCCGATCATCCTGATTTGATTGGGCTCTACAACGTCGGCGCGGGAACCCCCGGCGTCGCCAAGGCGATCACCGACGCGGGGCGGGAGCGCGAGATCGTCTTCGTCGCCCACGACCTCACCCCTTTCACCCGGCGCGGCCTGCTGCGCGGGCTGGTCGACGCGGTCATTTCGCAGAACCCTGGCCACGAGGCGCGCTCCGCGCTTCGGGTGCTGTTGGGGCTGTCGCGCCACGAGCCGGTTCTCGCCGAACAGGAGAAGATTTGCATCGACATCATCATGCGCGACAACTTACCGTAGCGCCCGCGGTCCGGGCGGGCCCGCCGTCTCGCAAGGGGCGGCGGGGCTTGTCGTCGAACCGTAAAACGCGCTCCAGAAACGCGGCCTAGAAGCTAACCGGTCCATAAAGGACCTCAAGTGGAGGAAAGAGAATGAAATCCATCAAAACTCTGGTGATCGGCGCGGCGTTGCTCGCCTCGACGAGCGCGATCTCGTTCTCCGCGATGGCGAAGGACATCGTGGTGGGCGTCTCCTGGTCCAACTTCCAGGAAGAGCGCTGGAAGACTGACGAAGCCGCGATCAAGGGGGCCCTCGCCCCGTCGGGCGCGAAGTACATCTCGGCCGACGCGCAGGCCAATCCGACCAAGCAACTCGCCGATGTCGAGAGCCTGATCTCGAAGGGCGCGAACGTCCTCATCATTCTCGCCAAGGATTCCGAGGCGATCCTGCCGGCGGTCAAGAAGGCGACCGACGAAGGCATTCCGGTCATCGCTTACGACCGGCTGATCGAGAGCCCGAATGTGCTCTACATCACTTTCGACAACGTCGGCGTCGGCCGGATGATGGCGAAGGCGATCTACGCCGTGAAGCCGGAAGGCAACTACGTCTTCATCAAGGGCGACCAGGGCGACCCGAACGCCGACTTCCTGTTCTCCGGCATCAAGGAAGTGCTGAAGGCCGCGATGGACTCGGGCAAGATCAAGAACGTCGGCGAGACCTACACCGACACCTGGAAGCCCGACAACGCCCAGAAGGAAATGGAGCAGCTCCTCACCAAGAACAACAACAAGGTCGATGCGGCCGTCGTCGAGAACGACGGCATGGCCGGCGGCGCCGTCGCGGCGCTTTCGGCTCAGGGCCTGGCGGGCGTAGTTCCGGTCTCCGGTCAGGACGGCGACCATGCGGCGATCAACCGCATCGCGCTCGGCACCCAGACCGTGTCGATCTGGAAGGACGCGCGCGACCTCGGCAAGGTCTCCGGCGAAGCCGCCGTGGCCCTCGCTCAGGGCAAGAAGATCACCGACATCGCCGGCGTCGCGCCCTTCACCGGCGGCGCCAAGCACATCACCGTCAACGGCATCCTGCTCACCCCGCTGGCGATCACCAAGGACAACCTCAACGTGATCGTCGACAAGGGCTGGATCACCAAGGCGGAAGTCTGCGCCGGCGTCGACGCGGCCAAGACGCCCTACTGCAAGTGAGTTGACCGCGCCGTAGGGCGAGACCAAGAATAGGCCGCGTCGCCGCCAACGGCGGCGCGGCGTTCCCGCCCCTCCGTCGCCGGCTCGTCTCGACGACGGCGGAGCGCAAAGCGGCTTGAGGGGGGAGCATGAGTTCATCAGCGCCAATCGCCCGGAGCGAAGTCACTGACGAGCCGCTGTTCAAGCGGCTGATGCGGGCGACCGAGATCGACACCCGCATGATCGGCATGATCGCGGCGCTGGCGCTGATCTGGGTCGGCTTCAACCTGTACACCTACATCCAGACCGGCGAAGGCCTGTTCCTGACGCCGCGCAATCTCTGGAACCTGACGGTCCAGACCTCGTCGATCGCGGTGATGGCGACCGGCATGGTGCTGATCATCGTCATGCGCCACATCGACCTTTCGGTCGGCTCGATCGTCGCCTTCTGCTCGACCATCATCGGCATCACCCAGGTCTATTTCCTGCCCAAATATCTGGGGCTCGACCATCCGGCGATCTGGATCCTCACCGTCATGATGGCGCTGGCGATCGGCTGCGCGATCGGCGCGCTGCACGGAACGCTGGTCGCCTATTTCAGCATCCCCGCCTTCATCGTCACGTTGGGAGGGCAATTGTTCTGGCGCGGCGCGGCGTGGTGGGTGACCACCGGCGCGACCATCGCACCGCTCGACAGCCGCTTCTCGCGCATCGGCGGCGGGCCGCCCTACGGTTCGATCGGCGCGTTGTGGAGCTGGGTGTTCGGCGGCGTCATCTGCGCGGCGATCATCGCCGGCCTCTATTTCGACCGCCGGCGGCGCGCCCACTACAAGTTTCCGCGTCGGCCGATGTGGGCGGAAGTCACCATCGCCGTGCTCGGCTGCTGCGTCGCCCTCGGCGCGACCGCGATCGTCAACGCCTATCCGCTGCCCGAGCGCGTCGCCCAGCGCTACGC
>Ga0326727_10017434_pt1 | contig 14904 bp, 13 predicted proteins | sample MB2enrmetagenome_FD_207643 | JGI IMG/M metagenome (GOLD analysis project Ga0326727, IMG submission 207643) | Lab enriched peat soil microbial communities from McLean, Ithaca, NY, United States - MB29MY | ecosystem: Environmental > Terrestrial > Soil > Wetlands > Peat | place: USA: New York... | reverse complement strand
TGAGATCCCGGACCCTTTCACCGTGAACAGGCCTCCAGACGCCGCCCAACTCGTGTTCGCCGAGCCAAGGGTGTAGGTGTACGTCCCGTTCGGCTCAAAGAAGCTGACCGTGCTCGTTGTCGAACTGAACGAAGGGCCGGCCGTCACGTTCACGAACCACTTCGTGCCTGGCGGTAGCCCCGACTTCGTGAACGTCACCTTGTACGTCACCAAACTGAACGTCACCGATTCCGGGATCCCGGACCCTTTCACCGTGAACAAGCCTCCAGACGCCGTCCACCTAGTGTTCTGCGTCCCAATCGCGTAGGCGTAGCTTCCGTTCGGCTCCGCGAAGCTGACCGTTGCCGTCGTCGAGCTATGCGACGTCCCGCCTGTCACATTCACGAACCACTCCATCCCCGATGGTAACCCGCTCTCCGTGAACGTCACCTCGTACGTCCACAGGGTGAAGACCGGCGTCACCGAGACCACCGCGGCGTTCACCGTGAACGACCCGCCCGACGCCGCCCAGTTCGTGTTCGCTGAGCCGAGCCTATAGGCATAAGTCCCGTTCAGCTCGTTGAAACTGATCGTGTTCGTCACCGAATTGTACGACAGACTGGACGCCGTCACGTTCACGAACCACTTCGTGCCCAACGGCAATCCCGTCTCCGTGAACGTCACCGCGTACGTCATGCTGAACGTCACCGAGACCGATATCCCGGACCCTTTCACCGTGAACGAACCTGGCGGCGCTGAGTACTCTCGATTCGCTGACGCCGCCGTGTAACTGTAGGTCCCGTTGGGAAGCGCCGTGCTAATCGTGTTCCCGGTCCCGCGCAGCGATGGCTCCCCCGTGATGTTTACATACCACGTCGAGCCCGAGGGGAGACCGGTCTCAGTGACTTTCACTCCGTAGGACGACTGCTGAACATCGGTCGCGTAATTGAGGGCGTTCAGGGATCCCCAGCCCGTGACGAGATCGTAGCCCGGCGCCGCGTGGTAGAGGTAGTTCGACCCCGAGGTCACGTCGCTGAACGGCCCCGACGGGTGGCCGGTGAGATAGGCGGCGCTGGCAATCGAGTACGCCCACGGATTGAGGAACCCAAGGAGGGGGCTGTCCCCACCGCGCAGATCATAGTCCATCTCCGCAATCATGCCGGCAGTAAGGGGGGAGGCGATACTTGTTCCCCAGCAGTAATAGAACTCACCGCCGAAAGAGGCGGCCGTTGCTTGGTACTGGACGCCGTTGACGGTAATTGTGATCAGCATGTTGTTAGCGATTGCCGCGAGGTCTGGATCGCCACGGCCGGCGCCCGTGATGAGCCGGTTCGCTTCCGTACTGACTTGCCAGGTCGGCTCCGGAAAAATAGTGCTGATTCCTCCGGTTGAACCGACGGGGCCCCCGTCGGCCGAGATGTTCCACACGACCTGGCTCTCGACTTGGAGCGTGGACGGGTTCAGGTTGACCGTCGTGCCTCCGACGGCGGTGTCCCCGAACGTATCGTAGGACATTGAGGCGGGAAAATAGACGGTCGATCCCCAGTACATCGGGCTGTTCAGGCTGTCGTCGGAATCACCTGAACACGCAAGGACGCTAATCCCCCGTGCCTGAGCCTGCTGGAGGCTCTCGTACCACGAGGTGTCGTTGTGATCGGTGGACCCCCATGAGTTCGAGATCACGCTCACGTTGGCCAGCCCCGCTTGGACCGATGCCGAGAGCGTCGAAGGAGGGCTCAGGATGTTGGTGAACGCCTCGTCGGTATCCGCAAAGGTCGCCTGAGGTCCGTAAACATTGTAAATCTCGGCACCTGGAGCCGTCGAACCAACCATTTCGAGGTCGAGCGTATTCTCGAGTTGCGCGTTGGTGCTGTCGCAGGAGGCTTCGGGTCCCGGCGGCGACGCGCCCCCAAGGGGCACGGCCACCAGGTGAGCGTGCGGTTCACCTGACGGCATCGTCTCGTTGTAGAAGTCGTATATGTCGGCAGGTACCCAAGGGCCGACATCTTGACCGTTCGTGAGGAAACCACACGGCGTCGTCCCCGTGGATCCCGTGTAGGTTCCTGCCCAGAGAATCGTAGCGATGGAGGCGCTGGTCGGATATCCGTGGAGGGTGAATAGGCCCTGTTCGTCGTACGCGACTTGGAAGTCCGACCCGTACTCGAACTGGGTACCGTCCACCGTTGGGGGAGACAGGTAACCGGCCACGGTGGACGCGGACTGACTCATTTGCGTTGTGGAAGGCGGAGCGACCAGGACACCTCTTCCCAGGCTGGTCGCAATCACATACGTCGAGTACGTGCCAAGCCCAGAGACCTGGGCGATTGCGGACGCGAGAGGGCTGGGAAGCTCTGGGGTCTCGCTGGGAGCGTAGTACGTCTCGCCGGCCACGTCGTACTCGTCAATCTCAGTATGGAAGAGAGCATCTGCTACCGACACGCTAGCGTCAAAGGAAATCGACACTCTGTCCGGAAGGATCGTAAGGTTGCTCACGCCGAAGGACGCGAAGTACTGGGCGGCAGCATCGTAGGTCTCGAGGGAGGGCGAATAGCGTGCATCGAACTGGGCCGCGGTCAAGTAGTGGTGGTACAAGGGAGAAGACTCATCGACGAGGGCGGTGAGGAAGCCGATGAGGCCGGTCTCGTTCGACAGACGGAACGTCACGACGATGGACAACGGAAAGGAGGCGTTCCCGGGAACGCGGATCGAACCCGGGGCGATGCTGTCGGAGACAGCATCCGATACCGGCACGACAACCGCTTCCTCGAGGTGTGAAAGGGACAGCGACGTGGATCGGACGGCGTCGGCGAGCGCTGCCGATACCGCGAAGTCGCCACTTCGCGAAATAGGACCTTGCGGCAATCCGGAGCCGTCAGTCCCTGAGGCAACTCCGGAGAGCAAGAATAGGGCCACCGCACCAACGACTGACGCCCATCGAAGGCCCCGCTTCAATAACATCTCCCGTCCCCCACCATCGCGCCAACGATCGCGAGGAATCCCCGGCCATCCCTCCCCCGATGCAAAGTCTCCAAACGCGCCCCCCGGGGAAATCGAAAGCCATGTCCCCCATATACGTGGTGTCCCGTACCAGTAAGGTCCGCCGAGGTCAACCGAGGGTTCCCAGGGCGGGTGGTGTGCGGCAGGACATTTCGACGCCGAGGACCCGGTCCGATCGAAGCGCGTCCTACGCATCGCGCGGCTTCACCTCGGCACCTACGCCGAGGCCAGGGCGGTCGCCGAGCGGCTCCGGGGCGAACGGGCAGCTGGCACTAGCCGCCTGGAAGGAGGTCCGGGGAGACTGGCCTAGCTGTAGTGTGTCAGGACATTTTGCCGCTGGACTTGTCAGGAGATATTGCCGCCCTCAAACCTTCCTAACCCTGGCCCCGCTCATGAGTCTTCGGTCAGTGTAGACCTCGGCGGGCGTCTTCCACTCGATGCCCCCGTGGATGCGGCTCCCATTGTAGCGGTGCCTCCAGTGGTAGAGCTCTCGTCGGAAGTGCCCGAGAGAGCGGAAGTGCACGCGGCCGACGAGCTCCTGGGTCAGGAATCCGTGGAACCGCTCGAGCTTCCCTCGGCCCCTGGGGTTGTACGGCCTCCCATAGATCACCGAAATGCGACGCTCTTGGCAGAACCGCCGGAACTCTCCTGAGATGAAGCAGCTCCCGCTGTCGACGTAGATCGCCTTGGGCCTTCTCCCGTTCTTGAACGCCCACCAGAGGTTGTTGACCACCTCTCGCGTTCGCTCCCTCCGATAGGCCCGGGCCATCACCAGGAAGCGCGATCGGTCGTCCAGGATGGTGTGCACGTAGACCTTCCCCTTCACCCCCGCGATGCGGAACTCGTAGACATCCACCTGCCAGAGGGAGTCGACGTGGCGGCGCTGGAACCGTTTGAAGGGCTTGGGTTTCTTGACAATACGGTCGAGGAAGCCGTGCCTCTTCAGGAGGCGGTGGACCGTGCTCGAGCTCACCTGAACGCCTCTCCGCGTGAGGAGGGCATGAATCCGGAGGGCGCCCCACGCCGGATGATTTCGCCTCAGCTGGAGGATGCTGTTGGCGAGGTTGCCGTGGATGCGCCTGGGGCTACGGCGAGGGCGGCGCGACTCATCCCGTAGCCCCTCGACGCCTTCCTCTCGGTAGTTTCGGCACCAGTACCTCAGCGTCCGCTCCGAGATCCCGAAGACCTTGCAGATGTCTCTGGACCGAATCCCCTTCTCGAGATGCTGCTTGACTGCGTGTAGTCGGAGGCGAACGTCTTCCTTGACCAAAGCCACCCCTCCCGGGGGCGGCAATATGTGTTGACAATTCAGGCGGCAAGATGTCTTGCTACACCACACTTAGGCCGGACACCGATGGGCATCTTGGGGAGGCCCTCGGGGACCGGCGGAAGCTTTCCGCTCTTCGCGAACGAACGAAACATACCTTTCGCGTCGAAGATGACCGATCGCTGGTTGAAGACGGCGTGGACCGACCAACGATGTTTGTCAACGACATCGACTTGGTGGAGTCTCCAGAGAGCGTCTCCTTTCCCGTTCTCGTAGAGTTCCATCCCGATCACCGCGCCAATCACGGCGGGACTCGTCCCCTTGAGCCTCCTCCGAACGTTTTGCTCGAGCTTTTGGACCGCCGGAGGCCCGCTCCATCGGTATATCGGGAAGTCGGTATTCTCGTCCGCTGCAGACCCGACAAGCGCGGCAGCTAGGTGGTTTAGCGCATACCCAAGGTTATGGGCTGTGTCTGCCACGTCTCCCTGCAGCTGGGGGGGAAGTGGCTTCGGATTTCCCTTCACTCTAGCTGTGAAGAGTCCGGGCTGGGTTGCCGGTACGCGCTCGACTTCCGCGACCCCACCCTGGATGTAACCGCGAATGGTCTCCTCGACATGAGCGAGACGTTCCTTCGCAACGTCGACCTTTAGCAAAGCGCTCGAAAGATCCCTTGATGCTACCATCTCTCCTCGGTTCGGCGTTGTTTGACCCTGAATCGCATGATAAGACCGCCGACCTCGGTGGACCGGCCGACCCACATTTACTCATCGACGTCGACGCTAGGCATAGCAGAGCTAGTAGTACGCCGCCGTCGATCCGCGTCGGGAAACTGGAGTACGAAGCACTCCTAGGGTTTTAGCGATGCCATCTGGGCGGTCGCCGACGGCCGAACCTCCGTTGTCTCCGGGAGACAACTCATATGCGGACTGGTGCTCCAGCCCCGTGCTGCGATGAAGATTCGAGACCTTCACGTGGAGAACTTCCGAGTCATCCGGTCAGCCAGCGTGCGGGACCTCCCGATGGTTGCGGGAGTGTGGGGAAAGAACGGATCCGGAAAGTCCGCACTACTTCAGGCTCCGGTTGTGCTCAGAAACTTCCTTCGAATGCCGGGAATCACGCAAAACCCGCCAGCCCAGCTCAACTCGATGGGCCTCCAACTAGGCCAGGTCACGGACGTTCTCTGGAAAGGCGGCGCCGAAAGGAATCAATTCAGAATCGCGTGCGACCTCGATCCTCGCGGGCAGGCTCAGATTACCTGGGGTCTTAGCGGAGGACCCTCTCACAGCCAACAGGAGTTCGACCCGAGCGCTGTGCGGTACTTTCCCGTTCAACGCGCCCTCGGGAACCGTGTGTGGCCCGTAAACCAACCAGTCGATTCGAACCTCGGGGAGAACACCGGTGGGATCCATGCGTTCGTCCATTGGTTCCTGCATAAGAAGGTCCGTGAACAACAGCTCTCCGGGAAGAAGAACGAGGTCGATAGGGTCGATGAGTGGCTTACTCGGGTCGGGTTCGGCCGTGCTTCTGACCGCGAGGAGGCTCGATTCGGTCGGGGGAACATCACGGCTCTCTTCGCCGACCCGAGCACGGGCTACGAAACACCCTTCATAGACGGGGGCTTCGGCGGAGTCAGCCTCGCCCCGATACTCTTCGAAGCATACAGCTTTCGGGACGGAATCCTCCTCATCGAAGAGCCGGAACTCTCCCTCCACCCCGCCGCGCAGGCAGATGTTTTTGACTTCATGCTTGAGATTGCCAAGGACCGGGGCCACCAGGTTCTCTTTACTTCGCATTCAGAGTACCTCCTGGCGCGATTCGCACGCTACGCGAAGGAGACCGGCGGAGACGATCGTTTGATTGGCGTCTTTAAGGCAACGAAGGATGAGGGAGGTGCTCATTTCGAGCGCGAGCCTCTCTCCGGTCTTGTCAGTAGGTTCGAAAAGCAGCAGAATCTGCTAGGGGACCTCCACACTAGAGTCCCCTAGGCTCGCAGACGAGAGCCTCTCGCCCGAGGGGGCGGAAACTGCCCCCCTTTCGCCGTATCGAGCGGTGAACTCGGTCATAGGCCGTTCACGAGGGGGTCTCGGGCGGTTCCCGGGGGGAGGAGAACGACTATCACGGACCGACCCCTACGGGAGCCGTGGTGGACCCGTCGATTGCCGACCAATTCGTCGCGAGGTACGCGGGGGAGGTAGACTACCTCTACGCCGTCCCCGGGATCCCCATCGATCCGTCCCTCGTCCAGATCATCGAGGACGTCATCGCGGTCGGGGGAGCGGCCTTCGCCGCAAAGCTTGGGGCGAACCTCGGGGACGCGGCGTTCGAGGCCCTAAAGGAGAAGGTCGGAAGTTACCTCCTAGATCGGAAGCGGGGGCCGCCGAAGGTCTACCGTGTGATAGGTTCGGGGGTAGGTCGGACCGTCCTTTCGGTAGGGAAGCTTCGGCCGCTCTTCCGTATCGAGAGGGGGGCGGTTCTCCTTCTCGCGAACCTCACAATCGAGTACGAGGGGAGCCCGAGGGGTCTAATCTACGAGGAGCGAGCGCCGAGCTTCTTCCCTATCAACGTCGAGTTCCGCCGGAAGAAGTAGGGGGAGGGAGAGGGGGTCCGGCCCGGGCCTAAACCCCCGGCGGGTTAAACCCGACTGGGCCTGTCGGCAGACCGGGAAGACCGATGACCGCTAATACGGACCGCCGCCCGATCTACTCACAGCGGATGAAGGCCGAGGCGAACGCGGCCTACTCGCCGGACGGGAGGACCCCGAGATGTTCGACGTGCCCCGAGACAGACCCCGTTTGCTTGACGCTCTCGCATTACGGACCGTTCACGGCGGCCGAGAGGCGAGAGGCCAGGCGGATCAACCGTCCCCGCCTTAGCGGATCGACCCTTCGATCATGGCTCCGGAAGCAAGGCTACCCGAAGGATCCTAAGATTGCGAAGGTCCGGACCGAGTGCATGAACTGCAACCTCAAGCACGGCGGTTGGGGCCGTGGCGGATGGGAAGAGGACGGGGCTCGGAGGCGGGGGACCGGGTAGACCGGCGGGGGTTTCTCCCAATCCCAACGTCGCGCGAAGTCTGGTGTCGTTTTATACGCCATCGGGGTGAGTCGACCACGAGGTCCGGCAAGGCGAGGCTCTCCAGGGTTAGGCATGGCTAGGCAGGCTGAGGTGAGGCAAGGAACCCCGACCCCGAAGACCGAACGCATCGTCGAACCAATCCGACTCGACCCTGGGAAGTTACATCTCTCCCCGAAAAAGATGACCGGGCCGAAGTCCCGGGTCGATGCCGGCCTCGCGGCGAAGATCCGTACCTCCCGTCGGCCGTCCGGATAGGTCGGCGGGGATTCTCTCTCGGCCGGAGCGCCAGAGCCGAAAGAGGCCCTCGGGAAGGGCTCTCCGGGCCGTTTGAGCGGTCGGAAACGAGTTGGGGGTCGTTCCGGGGTCCTCGAACCCGTCCGGAACGGCCGGAGTGAGGACCCTAGCTCGGGGCTTCGAGTATTGCCTTCGACCCGTTTAGGGAAGCGACGAAGCGCCAGCCCTTCGCGATGTACGACTCGACCGCCGAGACCTCGACGACCTTCTGCGATCCCGGGGCAGCCCCGACCTCCGACTCGGCCTCGCTCTTCCGACGAAGGTCCGCGAGTTCCCGGACCCGGTCGGCGGTCAGCGGGCCGGCCTTCGCGAGGTCCGCCGCGTCGTAGTTGAAGAACTCGGTCAGTATGAGGCGGTAGACCTCCTCATTGGTCGTCGCAGGCCCGGCGGTCGTGGAGAGGTACGGATGTGCTCGCTCGTACAGGGAACGGAGTTCCTCGAGGAGGGTCGGGTTCAGTTTCTTCGAAAGGTTGTACCGCCCGCTGACGCCGAGGTCGTGACCCAGCATCGCCTCTCTCGCGTCGCGGATCATAGAGCCCCGTGCCTCTGCGGCGAAGAGCTGGGATGAGAAGTACGCTCGAAGGGCGTATGGTCGAAACGTCTGACCTCCCGGCCTCACACTGCGAATCGCCTTCCGAAGGTCGAAGGTGATTGCCTTCGTACAAACGAAGGAGCCATGTCCCTTCGACGGGGCTCCGGCCTTCCCAACGCCCGCTCCGAGGGAAGCAACGACGGGGGACTCGGGCCCGATCTTCTCGCCCTCGAGACGACGACGCTGGAGATCGACGAGGACTGCATCGGCGAGTTCCCTCCCCCCGAACGTGAGGTAGCCCTTCTCGTTCTTTGACCGGCTCGAACGGACGCGAATCTGGAACGGAATCCTTTCGAACTCGAGCCTCGCCAAATCGAGTTCCGGGAGGTCCCAGAAGCGAAGACCATCCGTCCCGTCGACGTTTCCAAGGACTCCTGGTCGGAGACCCGCGTGGGCCATCAAGAGCGCGCAGAGTCGTCCTCGTGGCGACAGCGCTCCGAGAAGCTGCCGGAGGTCGTCCGGGGTCGGTGTTGCCTCATCCTCTAGAGTCTCACCCGTTCGCGCCCCGAGCTTCGGGAACCCGCGGAAAGCGACTCCTCGGTAGTCGGTCCAAGCCCGAAGGACGTCGAAGACCTTGCGGATGTAGATCGCTGTGCGCCCTCGCCTCTTCTGCGCGGCTGCGTACTCCGAGAGGAAGGTGCGGAGCGGCTCGGGCTTCTCTCTGGCCCGGTTCACGATTTCGAGCGGTCCGAGCTTTGTATCGGCGCAGAAGCGTCCGAGGGTTCGAATTCTACTTTCGGACGTCAGCTTCGATCGGAGAGAGAGTTCCTCCTTCCACTGCTTGACCTCGGGGATGCTGCGGAACTTGGTGTGGTCGACTCGCCCCCTGGCGAACTCGACTCCCGTCATCGAACAACGGATCCATGGGGAGTAAATAAATTGGCGGGCGCGGAGGGATTCGAACCCTCGACCCCCGGGTTAGGAACCCGGTGCCCTATCCAGGCTAGGCTACGCGCCCCGAAGGAACTGCCCGTTTTCGCAGTTAATCCCTTCCCCTGGACCTGCCGACTGGAAACGCGACACCGACGACCTGCTTTCGACCCTCCGCCAGCTTAGGTCAACCCCTTCGGCTCCCGGGCAACCGGGGGCCATCCCTTCTTTCGGACCCACTCGGGACGGTGGGGAAAACATGGGTAAAATCGCCCGGGTGGCATTCCGACCCTCCACCCTAGGCAAACGTCCTTCCAGGGCCCGAAAGCGGCCCCGCGGGGCTGTCCGCGCATGAGCGACGGACCCCCCGCGTTCTTTCCCAGGTCTCGGTGCCTTAGTAGGCCGACCACAGATACCGTGCAAAGCGGGGTTGGGTCGGCCGAGGTTCGCGCCCTCGGACTCAAGTTCTGGTGAAGGCCAGCCCCCGTTAGACCCGGGGATCGTTGCCACCACCCAAAGGGGGAGGGGGGTTCCCGCTCCTCCCCTCAAGTTCAAGCTTAGGCCGGCGAGCCGGGGAGTAAGGGATCCCCGAGCGAGCCGGGTGCTGTTGGCTCTAGTAACGTTCGGGGCTGAGTTCGTTACGATGCTTGAGCTTCAGGGGGCGGGTACTTCGTAACAATCCTCAGTCGGAAGTCGAACTCACACAACTTGATTGGGAGTGGGTGGACGCCCCTGGCCGCGGATACCAGATTCAAGTCGATTTGCCTACCCACAATGATCCCGCGCACCTCTTGCCGGGGTTCGAGCTTGTTATCGCGGACCCACCCGATATAGCGCAGAGTTTGACCCATGACTTTGTCCCCCGCGCGTTGCCTCTTAAGTTCGATAACCACCCAATTGCCGCTAGTATCCCGAGCTAGAAGGTCTATGATTCCGCGCTCAGTCTGGTACTGTCGGCCCGAGGTCTCCCCCTCGACAAAGAGCGTCAGACCCGGCTCAAGCAGGTGGAGCTGGTGCTCAAGGACATCCTCAATCACCCTCTCGCGTACGACGGTGCTGATGAACGTTTCATCGGTGAGCGAAGGGTCGACAAGGGCGCGCTCTCGCGCTCCCCGGAGGGCTTCCACCGCTCGTCCGATATCATATCTGGTCTCATAGACAGACAAGGCGGTGGCGTAAGAGTTCTCGACTGTATTGTCACCGTAATACGAGAACCACTCCTTTTCATTCTCAAACCGAATGAATGTCGAATCTCTCTGGTGCCTTTCCAGTCGTTGCTTCGCGAGCGGAACCTTCCCTTCTAAGATGCGAAGAAAGCCGTGAGTCCTCTCGATGAACTGGTTAGAGGACGAGAACAGTGCCCAAGCGTACGGCTGACATCGGGCTACGCGAGTGTAGAGCGACACCCTGTCGCCGGTCTTGGCCGATTGGGTGGACACGCTGTCAAGGTAGCTTATCACACGCGCCTGAGACCTTTCATCGAGCCTACGCCAGCGCTCTATCTGGGCGATAACCTGCCTGGCTGAGTCCTCCCTCGCCGCGCGGCAGACGAAGAGATTGTATTCTTCAGGCGTGACCCCGTCTTCCACACTCAGCAGTACTTCGGTTAGGAGTGCGTAAGGGAAGAGATGGATCCCGGCGTACTGGTCGCCGCGGATGGCGGGATTCCAGAACTGGTACTTCCAGAGTTGCCCCTCAATGACATCCTCAGGTGAAGACGACTCCAGGAACGCCGTACCCGCTGGAGAGATGAACACCGCATCATCCTCATCGACCCACGCCAAACCCAGCGTGTCGAAGACCACCTTGACCATCCGTGCGATTGCCGCCCTGTCCTCGGACTCCTGGCCCCTTGCCCTTGGGGCGAAGAGGCCACTACGCCGCAGTTCCCGGACATAGTCGAGTTGAGTTGCCCTCCATGGTCTCCGGTCGAACCTCTCCCGGAGCAGCGCCAGCCTAGCCTTGATTCTCGGAAGATCGTTGACCGCCTCCCCCTTAGGGACATACCAGAATCCTTGACTCGCCAGGTAGTCTGCGCAGAACCTCCGCCAGTATCCATTGGTCGGAGGTCTCGGCATGTGTGGTCTCCTACCCAAACACTGCCTGGCGCCGGTCGATCTTGGTTGGTCTTTCTGCGCTCATGATTACCGGCTTTTCGGAGACCGTGGTCTTGCCGAGCCGAGTGAGGGCGTGATTACAGAATGCAGGCGAAAGGTCGATACCCACGAATCGGCGCTTCAGGCGCTTCGCCGCTACGCAGGTAGTTCCCCACCCCGCAAACGGGTCGAGAACGATATCCCCGGGGAAGCCGGCGCTTTCGACACCGGGGAAAGTGTACATGTTGATTAGTCGGTTTGGGAGTGCCTCGGGAAATGGGGCGGGATGACCTGTGTTCCGCGGTATGTTCTCGGGATACATCCACCAAATCTGACTCGTCAGCTCCATCCACTGGCGCTGGGTAAGCTTCGCCGCGTCCTTGACCTCGCTCGGGACCTTGGGGGGTTCGCCTGGCTTCACAAACACGGCGATAAACTCGATGTAGTTCCTCTCGTAGAGGTTCGGGGGATAGGGGTACGAACCGAACATCTTCTCGGTCGTCTGTTTCTCCCAGATGAAGAGACCGTAGGCCAGGAGTTCTGTCTCTCTCAAGATATCTTGGCGCAAGTCCGAGTACAAGTCTATCAAGAACCGGGTATGGGTCTTACCGAAGTGCCGCTCAGAGACTGCCTTCTGTATAGGCATCAACGGTACGTTCAGAGCAAACTTGCCGTTCGGGCGCAAGACACGGGCGACCTCGCGCCAGACCTCGGTTAGGCGAGCCCTGTAGTCGGCATACGAACCTTGACCGATCTGACCCTCAAACCCATAGTCGACGAGATTCCAATAGGGGGGGCTGGTGATTGCGAGGGATACAGACCCGGAAGGAAGCCGGGAAAGAACTGAGGCGCTGTCGCCGCATATCACACGGTCGACCCACGCATCTCGCTCAAGCCGGACCGCCGGGTCCCTTGCGTCCAACACCGCTTCCTTTAGCGGCGCCTCTTCTCCACGCGTGATGACGCGTGATTGTGGAAGGTCGTCGGACGGCAGCTTACCTTGGATATCAGAACCGTTCGCAAACGGACGGTTTCTTCGCATCTTGAACTGGTTCAAAGACCGGGTAGCCGCGGGCCCTGCGACTCGATGAATACCCGGAACAGAGGGGTCGTCTCTGTCTTCGCTCATCCCGAGAGGAACCAGACACCCCCAGAGCAAGGGATAAGCGAAGCGGGCCCGCCACGCACGCTCCGCGGACCGCGATCCTGCCGTCAGTCCGGTGTCGCTTGCTCCATTGATTCTGCGCTGCCTGCGGGCCAGTTCAAGGGTCGAAGACGCACCGGAAGGATAGGGATTCTACAGCTCCGGGGTAGAGTCGCTTGATTTCTCACGGCCCGACCAACGTAATTCGTAAGCGTTGATTGGGGTTTGGTGCACTATGGGGCTCCTTGACGCCCTCTCCCGGGCCGCGGGTCGCTTCTTCAAGCCGCCTGAGGAACCTCCGAGACGGGTCCGCGCGTACGAGCGCTATCCCGGCCTCGGTCCGCTTCGTTGGTGGGACAAGCTCGGGCCGGAGACCTTCAGGTGCCGCGTCTGCCGGCATGAGACGCGGACGTGGCGGGGGATGCAGGCTCACTGCCGGACGTTAGGACACCGGCGGCCCGCGCCGCCTTAGCTCGCCGGCGAGCCTTGCCCACGCTTTCGAGCAAGCGCGCCCGAACCCAAGCGTTCGCGCGGGCTTGGGCCTCCCGTTCGGTGTACGCAAAGCCCTCTTTCACGACGCGGTACTCAGCCGGCGCGAAGCTTGGTCGGGGGGCCAAGGCATTCTTGCCGATGTAAGTCGCAAGCGACCCTAACCCCGGATGCCCCCTTCGGCGGACGGTGGGCATGTTCGATCCGTCGGGCAGCGGTTTCCAGCCCTTGGGCACAATGTAAACCGCACTCTTACCCCACTCCTCGACGCGATACGGGACTGTCGGCTCCAACCAGACCGGGTAGCGACCCGGCTTCAATCGGTCCTTCGCCGGAATGAGTCGCGGCTCCGAATTGTCCGGCATATTTCCCCGGAATCATCCCACGACCGGTACATACATGAATAGATGCCGGCGGAGCGGAAGGGACGGGCTATCAGGTTGAACCGGTCGCTGGCCGCCATTCTCCCGGTCGACTGGGTTCGTTGGAATGAGGTCGGTCCGGGGGACCTCCTCGAAATCGAGTACAACGGAGAGGTTCGAATCAGTCCCGTCCGCAAGCCAACGGGCAACGCTCTCGACCGGGGTGTAGCTCCGTGACTGACCGGGCCGCCCTCTACGCCCGGGTCTCAACCGAGGAGCAGACCATCGAGACCCAGCTAGAGGCCCTTGAACGCCGGACCGCCGACCTGGGGCTTACAATCCCAAGCGGGCAGACGTACGCGGACCAGGGAGTCTCGGGCCGTGCGGACTCTCGCCCCGAGTTCGACCGGCTCCGCGAGGCCATCCGGGCCCGGGCGATTGAGGCGGTCTTAGTGACCAAGCTTGACCGCATCGCCCGGTCGGTTCCGACAGCGCTAGAGTTCTTCGCAGAGGCAGAGGCCGCCGGCGTCCGCATCATCGTGACGGACCAGGCCATCGACACCGGGACCCCAGCCGGCCGGCTCACTCGGACAATCCTTGCAGCAGTCGCCGAGTTCGAAGGGGACCTCATCCGCGAGCGGACCCAAGTGGCGATGGACGCCATTCGCTCGGGTCGCCGGCCAACCAAGTCGGGCCGGCCGGTCGGGCGACCGCGCCGAGTGACCCCGGAGATTGTCGCTAAGATCGCCGAGCTTCGGGCGGCGGGCCACAAGTGGAACGAGGTCGCGCGGCACACAGGCATTCCCGCTGAAACGTGCCGTAGGTCGTCTTGGGTTCGGAAAGAGGGGGCCTCTCGCGTGGAAAACTCTCCGGCGGGGATTATCCCACCCGCTCCGGGAGGGGAGCCTAGCCGGTGACTAGCGACCCGTTACGCACCGGCGGTGAGGGGGGCGGAGAGCGCCTTCCACCTGTCCCAAGCGCCCTTCACCCGACGAGCGTTCTCCCGCGAGAGGTAGATGAACCACACACCTCCCGTGAGGGCCTTGGATCGTACCGCCCAAGCCGGGAAGAAGAAGTTGACCCGCCGAATCATATCGAAGGGAATCTCCACAGTTCGCGGAGTGAATCTTCTAGACGGGGAGAATCTGATTGCTCCGCTGATGCCAAGTGGGGTTATCGAGAGGGTCTCTGGGGCGCGGTACGCGTAGAGCCATGCGAAGAACAGTGCACCTCCAGTTGGCGGGAAGACGACGAGCAGGATGTTCGCCAGGAGCGCGAGGGTACTCGACGGCCAGGGAACGAGAACGACGCAGACCATTATCGGCACCCAGGTGACGAGCAGCGCCGTCGCGAGCGTTACGAATATCCAAGGCCAGGCTCGGTTCGGGAACTCGCCCGTCGTGGCCGCGTACACCAGTTCCCCCACCTCGTCCGAAGCAAAAGTGTAGACCAGTTACAAACCGACCCGAATCTCCCGCTATCTCTTCGCGAGGAGATTTCACTCCTCGCGGTCAGGGTGCAAAGGGTCCCGGCCCGAGGGTGCTTCCGCCGCGATGACCAGGAGGAACGCCCCGACGGCAAACCCAGCCGCGACGAGGAGGCCCGGGATAAGAACGGCGATGTGTCCAAAGTCACTGAGAACCGGGTCAAGAAATGTCGCCGCGATCCAAGCGAAACCCGGCACGAGCAGGAGAACCCCAAGAAGGGCGAACCTCTGCCTCTTCGACAGGTTCGCGGCC
>Ga0326727_10017433_pt1 | contig 14905 bp, 14 predicted proteins | sample MB2enrmetagenome_FD_207643 | JGI IMG/M metagenome (GOLD analysis project Ga0326727, IMG submission 207643) | Lab enriched peat soil microbial communities from McLean, Ithaca, NY, United States - MB29MY | ecosystem: Environmental > Terrestrial > Soil > Wetlands > Peat | place: USA: New York... | reverse complement strand
TCTGCAGCAGCGTCCTTGAGAGCGTTCCGAGGGTTGAGCTCACTGTTGGCGTGGTACCGGCAATCAGTACGTCCACCCGCATACCTGGAAGAACAAATCCCGCTACACCGGTGATGTCGTTCACCCTGACGGGAACCGCCCGCATGCCCGGCGGAATGATGGCCGCCAAGCCGCCTCCGGAGCCTGGTCCGGCGAGACGGCTATCGAGAATAGGCTCACCTTGATAGATGGTGGATACCACCGCTCTGCCCACCACCTTGTCCTTGTCCTTGCTGCCGAACGCGCCTGGCGGAAGCTCGCCCACCCAGGCCGACGTCATCACATCGGTCTCGCGGATCAGTGTTCCCACAGCCAGGTTGTGCGCCGCCAGCCACACCTGGTTCTTGACCACCGGCGCGGGCTCCGCGGGGCCCGACCTGCCGCTGTTAACCAGCTTGGCGAACAGCAGGGTCAAAAGCAGCGCGCCAACAAATGCTACCACCATGATCGGCACCATCTTCTTGTTCATAGTTACTCCTCATCCATCCGGCACCCGCCGAGTGGCTCCTGCCCGCCCTGGACACAACGGTCGTGGCGAAACAGTGGGGCATGCCGGGCATGCCCCGTATACGGCTAATCACAACTGCATCCACGCGGCTGCCTTGTGAAAGCGCAGCCGCGTGTCGTTCAAAGGACCAATGGTACCCTGTCTACGAAATCACCGCGTTCGACAGCTGCTTGGACGCGTTGGTCCAAATCGTGCTGATCGATCCGCCCGCGCTGATGAATATCGCGGCTGATGCGAGCACGATGAAAGCCAGAAGCAGGGTGTACTCAATCAGGTCCTGGCCTTGTTCGTCCCGTAGAAACGTCTTAACCATGTTTGTTATCTCCTCGCGTAGGATTGTGATCCTTCGATCACGGATTGTGGTGTTCGCGATCTGGCGATCGCGGAAAGTCCGCCGTACTGGACGGCGGGAACTTGAGTATCCTCCGGCGCGGCCGCGGCCAGGAGGGTCCCGGCCGGCGTGCTCCTCCGGAAAATGATGGCTGTGCCATCGTCGTAGACCGGGCGCCAGCGCGGCGACAACTTGAGCGCGCCAGCCAGTGCATCGGCAACGGGCAGAAGGACCGTGTGTACCGGAAACTGGTTGAGGACAGCCTCCCAATTCCATTTGACGTTCATGATGTCCTGGTACTTCGTGTCGAACCCGGCGCCATAGAAGTCGCTTCTGCCATCGATAAAGACCCTGTGATTCGGGAACAGACGATAGATGAGGTAGCCGCCCCATTGATCGTCGGAGAAAACACCGGTTGTAAACTCCGGACCGCGCAGCGCCTCGGCTGCCTTCACCGGGAAATCCTTCGGACTGAACTCGGCGCGAAACCTCTCGCCTGGCTGGACGTGCAGCAGGAAGCCGATAGAGATCACCATCAGCGGACACAGCACCGGAATCCGCCGAATGCGCTCGATGGTTCCTACTTCCGACTCCAAATCCTCAAATCCGCGTACCGCTTTCCGGACCCAGTCCCGAACATTGGCGGAGTTGAGCAGTACGGTCAACTCCGCTAGGCACGCCGCAATCGGCGGCACTGCCAGGATCATGTAGATGGGGATGTTTCGACCCGAGGTCATTGCGACGTGAGCCCAAACCCCGAGCAGTATCGCGTATGCGAACCGCCGCCGGTAGATGTTCCAGGCCGCGGTGATAGCGCCTCCCAGAAGCAGCAGCTCGAAATACTTCGCCGCGGGGTGCTGGAAGTTCAGCGTTTGAAACTCCATGATGTTCTGGAGCTGCCAAGGATCCGTGAGGTACCGGGCGATATGGAGGTGCAGTTGCCAGCCGTACGGATTCACCAAGCTCGCCACCGCGCAGGCCCCGGCCGTCAGCGCATAACGGCGCGCGCGCACCAGGGCCGCCGAACGGGCATCGCTGTGTCTGTCCGTGGCCCACGATGTGAGATCCCCCACCGCGTACGCAGCGAGCAGGATCACACCGCAGACGAAGCCGCCATGCAGGTTGGTCCACAGAATGGTCAGCGGCGGCAGCCATAACAGCAGGCGGGTTTCGCCGGCCTGCGCCCGCTCGATCAGCCAGCAAAACACAGCCACGAAAAGCAATGTGAACAAGTGCGGCCGGGCCAGCCAGTGAATCGAAGATGCCGCAATCGCCGTCAGCGTCAGGGCAATCGAGATCAACGGGCTGCCCGACTTCCGCAGTGCCAGCCGGTAGACCAGTGCGCCAGTCGTGCAGATTACGATAAGACTGACCAGCACTACCGCGGCCAGTCCCCACTGTCCATGCATCCAGCCGAATGCCACGTCCCACAGCCATTCCCAGGCGAACCAGGGCTGGCCGTACTTCGTGAACGAAAAAATATCGCGGTCAGGCACGCGGCCGTTGGCGATAATCCATTGGCCGCAGCGAATATGCCATCCGGTGTCGCTGTCCCCCAACAGCATGCGCGCGCCGGTCGAGCGAGCGAACAGGAAAATGATCGGCGCCAGGAACGCCACATCGGTGAGCGAGGGGAGCAGCCGGGCCGCTAGCTTGTTCACTCCCCCGTCAACCGGAGCGGCTCCCAAACCGGACGAGGCTTTCCCCTCCGGCGGCCGTGCAACCGCCGCCGCCAACATTGCCTCGTCTTGGGTTGAGAGATTCATCCAGTCGCCGCCACTACATCAACTAACCACCGCGTTGGACAACTGCTTGGACGCGTTGGTCCAAATCTTGCTAATCGATCCGCCCGCGCTGATAAATATCGCGGCCGAGGCCAGCACGATGAAAGCCAGGAGCAGAGTGTACTCGATCAAGTCCTGCCCCTCTTCGTCCCGTTGAAAACTCCTGAGCATCTCCCTCATCTCCCCTCTTCAGACTATCCGCGACCGTACGATCGCCGTCGCCGACATCACCTCGTCTCGGGTTGAGAAATTCATCGAGCCGCCCCCACTACATCACCGAACATCGGGCTTCGCCCTGTTCTGCCTCGCAGCCACGACCGTGGTCGTAGCTGCGAAACTGCATCTGGTTCACCTGCATCGCTACCAGGGACTCGCCGTGCTCCCCGCCCGACACCCGCGAAACCACCGTCTGACAGTGCATGCATCGCCGCCCGAAGGAGTGGTTCGCCGGCAGTTCGATGTCCACACTGAGCAAGTCGCCCGGCTTCGGAAGCCGGCCCATCAGGCCGTTCGCGCTCCACGCCACCAAAATGCCCCTACGGCTCATGTTCGTAGTTAGCCCGACAAACAGGCTGGACTTACTGCTCGGCACCTCCACGTGGCACGGCAGCCTTACTTCAACGCGAGGATCGGCACGCCTGTCCATTGTCCCTGTGTAATGGATACACCGGATGCTCGATGCGATCAAGACCGAAAATAGATCATATATTTCTGTTGACTGAGGTTAACCACCGAGTTTAAGATCAGAAATGCCCAGAAATCTCGGGCTTACGGCCGGTTCACGGCGCGAGACAAGCTTCAGAACGGAGGAGGATCGGTTAACCAAGGTAAATACCCGATCGACACCTTGGGGCTTTTCGGGACATAGGTAGGGGTGGTCTGGTACCTACGAATGCGAACGATTGAAACGCCTGGTACCTATAGGACTACGGGCCGTCTGGTACTATATCACAGCCCCCGCGCCTGGTGCCGCCGGTCCGCACAACTGAATGTTATTTCCGGCTGTGAATCAGAGCATCCGCGTGTCACCTTTCGGCCTCGAATACCGCGCCGGTTTCGGCGCTTTTTCGGACCACATTTTTTGGCGAATGGAGAGTAGTCTATGGCTCGAATTCTCTTGTTCACCGATGAGCCCGTCCTCGGCCAAGGCTTTTTGTCGATCGTTTCGTGCTTGCCCGGATTCGAAACAGTCTCCGTGTGCCACACGACTGCGGAACTCGCAGAGACGCTACCGAAACTGATACCCGATGTCCTGTTGATTGACCTGACGCCCGACGTAACGTTCGGCATTCTCACACAGTTGCAACACGACTTGCCAAACTGCCGCATTGTTCTCTGGGTTCGCACGATCTCCACCGAACTAGCCTACCAGGCCATGGAGCTGGGCGTCCGCGGCGTTCTACGCAAGACGCTGGCTCCCGAGTTGGTCCTCAAGTGCCTCACGAAAGTCAGCGAAGGCGAACTGTGGTTCGACAAGAGTCTGACGGCGAGTTTCTTGTCGGCCAAAATGGTTGCGCTTACCAAGCGAGAGAGCCAGTTGGTCGCACTGCTCTCGCAGGGCCTGAAGAACAAGGAAATTTCAGCTACGCTCCAGATCTCCGAGGGCACGGTCAAAGTTTACCTCTCACGCCTCTTCCAGAAGGTTGGAGTGAAAGACCGTTTCGAATTGGCGCTCTACGGCCTGCGCAATCTGCAGAACATGACCGGGGAAATGTCGGCGGATGTGTCGCAGCAGCCGAAGGCTAACGGAAGGGGGCGGAACGCCGGCCATCCTCAGTGGCTGCGGTCGCTAGTCATGGAGAAGCCGGCCGGACGGCCTCCCGAACAAGTGCCATTCTGGACGCCGCGTTCGTAAGGCTTTCTCCAAATGGTGTGTGCGAGGTTCGGCGGACCCGCAGATGGTCCGCTGGACCAACACGCGGTCGGTTGATTCCGCTACAATTCGGTCATCGGGGTATTTTGGGCAATGCAGTTTCTTTTCCGCTCGTCGCTGGTTAGTGCAGTCGCTCCCGGGGGGAAGATACATAGCGGCAATGATCTGTTTACGTGGATTGCGCCGAAGCCGCGGAATCGATGGCCTGCATTTGTCATTTCCGCCGTGCTTCACGTACTAGGAGTCCTAGTACTTCCACCCCTCATTTATCACTTAGCGGAAGAGTCCGACTATGCGTCATGGGTTCGTGAAGAACGCCTAATCCGAACGATGCGGATCCGTATTCCCGAGCAACTCTACATTGCCTCCTCCGGTTCGGTCAGCCAGCCCGAGAGAAAGATGGTGAGTCCCCGCGCTACAAAATCTCTCTCCTCGCAACCGGATCGGAGCCAGAGTCAGGCCAAGGTCCGGAGCCGGAGGGGAACGCCACGACGCCGATTCGAGTTGCCGCCCTTGCCTCACCGGCTCGAAACGGCCCACACGATTCTTCAACCGCAGTTTGCACCGGACATGACGCCTCCGGCCGCTGTGAACCTTCCGGAGGTGTTTTTCTGGGCGCCTCAGCTGCGGCAGCCGCAGTTCATCATGCCCTTCCGAACACCCGGATATCAGGATCGCCCCACCCAGCCGCGAGCACTGAATATGCCGCCCAAGCTAGAAACTCCCGCCTTGGAGCCGCCGGACGTGAGTACCCAGGCGCCGCTCGACTTGCCGAATACGCCCAGCCCGCGACTGGCAGCGCCTTTGCCCGTCCGCTCTTCCGATGAAGACATCCGGTGGTCCAGCGCCTCGGCGGATTCCACTCCGGGCGATCCGACGGCGTTGCTCTCTCTGTCACTCGATCCGTCGCGGCTCCGGGAGTTCCTCAGCGTGCCACCCGGCAACCAACTCGGACAAATGCCGGAAACCGGAACGTCCGGAGCGATTTCCGCATCCGCGGCGGGCACGGGACCAGCCGGACATGCCGCCAGCGCCCCATCGGGACCAGCCGGACCAGACAGCCCGGGAGCCGCCGGCTCGGCCGGCAAACCCGGGCAGCCCGGTGAAGCCATGGCAGCCAGTGCCGCTTCCGCCGCGGACAGCGGCGCGCTGACCCCAGCCGGCGCCCGCGCCATGGCCATTGCCGCGGCTGCCGCAACACGCCTTGTCCATCCGTCTGGCGGCGTCTTCGATGTCGTGGTCGAGTCTTCCGGCGCCGAGGGTTTTCCGGATAGTGCCGGCGCTCTCTCGGGCAAACCGGTCTACACCGCCTATGTCCGGACCGGTGCGCCGAAGGACTGGCTTCTTCAGTACTGCATTCCCGCCGCCGAGGAGCACGCAGCCGAGGTTTCCGGCGCGGTGGTCCGAATCGGCGCCAGCTCGCGGCTGATCGCGCCCTACCCGCTCGTCACCTTCCGTCCGGCGGTGAAGCCACGGCCTGGCCGCTTTGTGATGGTGCATGGGCTTATCACGGCCAACGGGCACTTTCAGGACCTCAGCATACTAGGCGCCACCGAGCTGTACGAAACCGAAATGGTGTTGGGTGTTCTCGATCAATGGGAGTTCCGGCCCGCGACTCAGGACGACCGGCCGGTGAATGTTGAAATCCTTCTGGCAATCCCGGCCGAATAGAGGTTAACACAATTTCGTAGCTTCTTATCTGAGTTATCGGCCCTCTTTTGTGGTATAAGGTTTAGGAGCAATTTGGAATTCCTGTTGCGCACGCCCTCCGGGCGGCCCCAGGCCAAGTCGCCCAGAAACTCGCGGCCGAAAGGCATCGGTCGGCGCCTTGACGCGCCAGCCGGGGCCGGGTCGCATATTGAAGGATGCAGAGAATGAAGGAAAAAGGTGTTGTGAAGTGGTTCAATGCGGCCAAAGGTTATGGCTTCATTCAAAGAGAAACCGGGGAAGACGTGTTCGTGCACTACTCCGCCATTGAGTCGAGCGGCTACCGGTCGCTCGACGAGGGAGCGCACGTCGAGTTCTCCGTCAAAAAGGGTCCCAAGGGGCTGCAAGCCGAGGAAGTGAAACTCGTCTAGAATTTCTTGCGGGCGGCGTGCCGCGGTTGCCGCCGCCCTTTCCCACCACATTTCAGCGGCTTCGGGTTGAAGCTGGAGTTGTGTCGTGTTGAAATAGGAATTACCCTTCCGCGCAACGCGAACGAAACCTGGAGGAATACCGGTTTGAACACTGCCATCCTGGCCCTGGAAGACGGAACGGTCTTCGAGGGCAGGAGTTTTGGTGCGCGCACCGAAAGATCCGGCGAAGTTGTCTTCAACACCGCCATCACCGGGTATCAGGAAATCTTCACCGACCCTTCCTACTGCGGCCAGATCGTGGTTCTCACCTATCCCGAAATCGGGAATTACGGAGCCAATCACTGGGACAGCGAATCCGCGCGGCCGTACATCGAAGGTCTGGCCGTCCGCGAGTTCTCGCCGGTCGCGAGTAACTGGCGCTCGGAAGAGGCTGCCAGCCGCTTTCTCGAAGCCGCAAGCGTCCCGATCATCAGCGAAATCGATACGCGCGCCCTGGTTCGGCATCTGCGTACACGCGGCGTCATGCGCGGAGTGCTGTCGGCGACAGAAAGCGACCCGCAGACGCTGGTCGAGAAGGCGCGAGGCGTTCCGTCCATGGCCGGTCTCGACCTGGCGACGCGCGTCTCCACCGCCAACACCTACGAGTGGACCAAGGGGATCGACGCCTGCTCGCCCTCGGAGGACTGGGGCGATCGCGGCGAGCCGGGATACCATGTTGTGGCCTATGATTTCGGCATCAAGCACAACATTTTGCGCCGCCTGGTACATACCGGCTGCCGCGTGACGGTGGTGCCGGCACTGACGCCGGCCGAAGATGTGCTCGCACTCAAGCCCGATGGCGTTTTTCTCTCCAACGGGCCGGGCGATCCGGAGCCGCTCACGGCGCAGGTCGCGAACATCCGCAAACTGATCGGTAAGAAACCGGTCTTCGGGATCTGCCTCGGCCAGCAACTACTCGGGCTGGCCCTCGGCGGCAAGACCTACAAGCTGAAGTTCGGACACCGGGGCGCGAATCATCCGGTCTTGAACAAGGTGACCGGCCGCGTGGAGATCACGTCCCACAACCACGGGTTCGCCGTCGATCCGGAGTCGCTCAAGGATTCCGATGTCGAGCTGACTCACTTCAATCTGAACGACCAGGCGCTCGAAGGTTTCCGACACCGCCGCGAGCCGGTGTTTTGCGTGCAGTATCACCCCGAGGCGGCTCCCGGGCCGCACGATTCGCTCTATCTGTTCGAAGATTTCAAGAAGCTGATGAGAGAGAGCCGCTAGCCCATGCCGAAACGCACGGACCTCCACAAAATCCTGATCGTGGGTTCCGGTCCAATCGTCATCGGCCAGGCTTGCGAGTTCGACTATTCGGGGACGCAGGCCTGCAAGGCGCTCAAGGCCGACGGCTACCAGGTAGTGCTGATCAATTCCAATCCGGCCACCATCATGACCGATCCGGAGCTGGCCGACCGCACCTACGTCGAGCCATTGAGCCTCGCCTTTTGCGAGGAGGTGATCCGGCGCGAGCGGCCCGACGCGCTGCTGTCGACGGTGGGCGGGCAGACGGGGCTGAACCTCTCGGTGGAGCTGGCCGAGGCCGGCGTGCTCGACAAGTACGGCGTCGAGCTGATCGGCGCCAAGATCGACGCCATCAAGAAGGCCGAAGACCGCCTGCTGTTCAAGGATGCGATGCGGAAGATCGGCCTCGAATGTCCGGATTCGAAGCTGGTCGGGAAAGTGGAAGAGGGCCTGGCGTTCGCCGACCGTATCGGCTATCCGGTGATTCTGCGGCCAAGTTTCACGCTGGGCGGCACGGGCGGCGGCATCGCCTACAACCGCGAGGAAGTGATCGAGCTGCTCGAACGCGGGCTCGACCTCTCTCCGGTGCACGAGGTGCTCGTCGAAGAGAGCGTGCTCGGATGGAAGGAATTCGAGCTCGAAGTGATGCGCGACCTCGCCGACAACGCCATCATCATCTGCTCGATCGAGAACTTCGACCCGATGGGCGTTCACACCGGGGATTCGATCACGGTGGCGCCGGCCCAGACCCTCACCGACCGCGAATACCAGATGATGCGCGATGCGGCGATCCGCTGTCTGCGGGAAATCGGCGTCGATACCGGCGGATCGAACGTGCAGTTCGCCATCAATCCGCAGAACGGCCGCATGGTGATCATCGAGATGAATCCGCGCGTGTCGCGAAGCTCGGCGCTGGCGTCCAAGGCGACGGGCTTCCCGATTGCCAAAATCGCGGCGAAGCTCGCGGTGGGTTACCGGCTCGACGAGATCCGCAACGACATCACCAAGAAAACGCCGGCGTGCTTCGAGCCGACGATCGACTACGTGGTGGTGAAGATTCCGCGCTGGCAGTTCGAGAAATTCCCGGGGTCGGAATCCGTGCTGGGCACGCAGATGAAGTCGGTGGGCGAAGTGATGGCCATCGGCCGCACGTTCAAGCAGGCGCTGGCGAAGGGCATACGCAGCCTGGAGACGGGCAAATCGTCCTCCGCCGAGGTGTACGACCGGGGACTGATCGCGGGCAGGCTGATCACGCCGAACCCGGACCGGCTCGGCTACGTGCGGTTCGCGCTCCAATCCGGCCACACGGTGGCGGAAGTCCAGGAGTGGACCGCGATCGACCCCTGGTTCCTTCAACAGGTAAAAGAAGCGGTGGATTTCGAGCAGGAACTGGCGAGCGAGTCACTCGAAACGATTTCGCGCGAGAAGATGCTCCAGGCCAAGCGCGACGGCGTGGCCGACCGGCGCCTGGCGGCGATATGGAAGGCCGATCCGATGGCCGTTCGAAACCGGCGCAAGGAGCTCGGCGTGCGCGCGGTCTTCAATCGCGTGGATACCTGCGCGGCGGAGTTCGAGAGTTTCACCCCTTACCTGTATTCGAGCTACGAACGCGAGTGCGAGGCTGCACCGTCGGACCGTAAGAAGGTCATGATCCTCGGCAGCGGGCCCAACCGCATCGGACAGGGCATCGAGTTCGACTACTGCTGCTGCCACGCGTCGTTCGCGCTGCAATCCTTCGGCGTCGAATCGATCATGGTCAACTGCAACCCCGAGACCGTCTCGACCGATTACGATACGTCCGACCGGCTGTACTTCGAGCCGCTCACGCTCGAGGAAGTGCTGAACATCTACGACACCGAGAAGCCGGACGGCGTGATCGTGCAGTTCGGCGGCCAAACCCCGCTGACGCTGGCTCTGCCGCTCAAGGCCGAGGGCGTGCCGATCATCGGCACCGATCCCGAGAATATCGACCTGGCGGAAGACCGGAAGCTGTTCGGCGCGCTGCTCGACCGGCTCGGCATTCCCTCCCCCGCCAACGGCACGGCGACCAGCGTGGAAGAGGCGTGCAAGGTGGCGCACTCGATCGGCTATCCGGTGCTGGTGCGGCCTTCCTACGTGCTGGGCGGGCGCGCGATGGTGATCGCCTACGACGAGGACACGGTGCGGCGGTACATGCGCGAGGCGGTGGTGTTTTCGCAGGACCGCCCGGTGCTGATCGACCGCTTCCTCGAGAACGCGACCGAAATCGACGTGGACGCGCTCGGCGACGGCGACAACGTGCTGGTGGCCGGCATCATGGAGCACATCGAAGAGGCGGGCGTACACTCGGGCGACAGCTCCTGCGTGCTGCCGCCGTTTTCGCTGCCGAAAGAAACGCTCGAGACCGTGCGGGAGTACACCGAGCGGCTGGCGAAGGCGCTGACGGTGATCGGCCTGATGAACGTACAGTACGCCGTGCAGAACGGCAAGGTATTCGTGCTCGAAGTGAATCCGCGGGCGTCCCGCACGGTACCGTACGTGAGCAAGGCGACGGGCATTCCACTGGCCAAGATCGCGGTGGGGCTGATGCTCGGCCGCAAACTCGCCGATCTCGGCCAGCTCACCGGCGGGCGCACTTCGGGTGTGCTGCCGGTGCAGCAGTTCTTCGTGAAATCGCCGGTGTTTCCGTTCGCGAAGTTTCCGGGCGTGGACCCCGCGCTCGGACCGGAGATGCGCTCGACGGGCGAAGTGATGGGCGTGGGCGAGAACTTCGGGGAAGCCTTCGCGAAGGCGCAGTTGAGCGCCGGAACGCCGCTGCCGGACAAGGGGACGGTCTTCATCAGCGTCAACGACCGCGATAAGAACGACGCGGTAGAGGTGGCGCGGGCGTTTGCGAAGTTCGGCTTCCAGGTGGCGGCGACGCGGGGCACGGCGGCCGTGCTGCGCGCGGCGGGCGTGATTCCGAAAACGATCCTGAAGGTGAACGAAGGCCGGCCCAACGCGGTGGACATGCTGAAGGCCAACCAGGTGCAGCTCGTGATCTACACTTCCACGGGCGGCCATTCGTTCAGCGACGAGAAGAAAATCCGCCGCACGGCGCTGGCCCACCGGATTCCCTGCATCACGACGATGGCTGGCGCGCGCGCCTCGGCCGAAGCGATCGCCTCGCGCCGCCGCGACCCGATCCGCGTCTGGAGCCTCCAGGAGATCCACTCGCGCGAAGGCAAAGAGGCTCTGGCGTAATCAAGTCTTCTTCACGTCTTCAATGACGAATTCGATTGCGGCTAAAGCGGCGTAGGCTGTACCTCGATCGCATGATTGGCCGGTGCGCGCCGCTCTTCCTGGATGGATCAGGTTCCGAAAACCTGCTACCAAGCGAGCCTGCGTTGCGGTTTTCTCTTGTATCAGCGTGAGTTCTTTGGCTACCACGATGTAGTCGGACAGGTACCAGTGTTCCGGATCGGCGCCTGCTTTTTTGCTAAGCTTGTCCGCTTTCTTGAGTGGCTCGATCACGGCTCGCATCTCGTCCGGCTTTTGTTGGATCGCCCACAACAGCAATGCCTCTACAAGGGCCCCCCCAGCACGGTCGCCGATTTCCATTCCCCGCCCGCGAGCGCCCGGCCAACGCCGTCGAGATCGGTTTCCAGAGCACGCCTAAGTAGATCGTCCGCGATAAACGGGAGCCTTTGTGCATCCGGCAAAGGGGCTTCGTCGGGACAGCGGGAGCGAATGCGTTCCGAATGACAATCACCGGATTGAGTTGGTTTGGGCTGATCGGGCGCAGCGGTATATCCGAACGTCCGTTCAGCTCACCTGCCCGCACCACGACCTGGATCGCCTGGCTAGACAAAATGATGTCGGTCAATGTGCCGGTGTCAATCACCAGATGCTCGGGTACGCGATCAACAATGTCCACCAGTCCAAGTAAGGCCGCCAGGATTTGTGGTGAGAGAATATCGATGTTCTGATTCCCTGGCCCGTCCTTCGGAAGGTACTGAAAAGATCGGTCGATGTAGTTCACGACATCGCTGGGTACGTAGCGCCGTAAGGTTGCATCCATTGGAAAACCCGATCATAGCTCCGCGCGCGCGGTACACTCAAGCCCTGAGGTTTGACTCTATACGCTTTGCGTAGTACTTTTGACGGTGTGATCCGTTCGTTCTGCTGCCCGGAAACCGAGGCGCTCCATGAAGGATTTGCCAGCCGGAGGTTCCGCGGGATTGAGCAGCAGGCTCGTAAGAGGTTGCGATGGCTCGAGGCTGCCACCAGCTTGGGCGATATCGGCGCCATTCGCGGCAATCGGCTCGAAGCGCTGAAAGGCGGACGGGAGGGTCAGTACAGTATCCGGGTCAACGATCAATGGCGAATCTGCTTTTCCTGGCGCGAGGGAAATGCGCACGACGTTGAAATTGTGGACTACGACTGAGGGAGGAACCGTGGCACAGCGCAAAAATTTGCCGCCGATACATCCTGGGGAACTGCTGCGGGACGAACTGGAGGAGATCGGCGTCAGCCTGAATGAACTGGCGCGGGCGCTCCGGGTTCCCATGAACCGGATCAGCGCCATCGTCAACGGGAAGCGGGCCATCACGGTGGACACCGCGATGCGGCTGGCCCGGTATTTCGGCACCTCGCCGCAATACTGGCTGAATCTCCAGAACGCCTACGAACTGGAGATTGCCGACCGGGCGGAGATCGAGCGGCAAGTGCTGCCGCGCAGCGCGGCCTGAGCGTAGGCGGGGCTGAAGCCTCGAGCAGGCGAAAAGCCCCACCCTCCAGGCGCGAGGCTGCGCTATTCTGCCCCGGGTGGCGTGTCGCCGGTCCACAGGGGCGCGGGCGCACGGCGCTGGCCCACCGGGTTCCCTGCATCACGACGATGGCCGGCGCGCGCGCCTCGGCCGAAGCGATCGCCTCGCGCCGGCGCGACCCGATCCGCGTCTGGAGCCTGCAGGAAATCCACTCACGGGAAGGCCAAGAGGCGCTCGCGTAGAGCGGATCCGAGCCGCCCGGCCGCGGCAGGATAGGTATTGCCATGTCCGACATAGCCACCACAAAGGATCTCCAGGACCTCGAAGCCCGGCTGAACGGCAAGCTGGATGCCGTGGAGTCGCGGATCGGCGATCAGGTCCGCGAGGCCACCCACGAGTCCGAGACCCGCATTCTGAAGGCTATCTACGAAATCGCGGAGTCGGGCAACAAGCGCATGGTGGCCTTGGAGCGCAGCGATCTCGGCCTACCGAGCGCTTCGCGACTCTCGAAAACCGCATCCTGAATATCGTGAAACGCCTGAACCTTCCGCCCGGCAACTCGGCCTAGAGACGCCCCGGGCGCAGATCTGGCGCCTCCATGCCGCCTCTTTCGGCCAGTGGAGTACACTGAACGCGACAGGGGGCCTGAGCCATGCCACAGATTCTGACCACGACGGTCGGTTCTTATCCCGTCCCGGACTGGCTTCCCGCGCTGCCGTCCAGGCAGGCGCGGGTCGATGCGACGCGTGTGGTGTTCGACATCCAACGCCAGGCCGGCATTGACCTGCCCACCGATGGTGAGCTCTATCGCTTCGACGTAAACAACCCGGATACGAACGGCATGATCGAGTACTTCGTGCGACCGATGTCGGGGATCCGCTCCGAAGCCGGCAGGAGCGAACAGGAAGCGTTCGCGCGAAACGCCGGCATGTCGTTCCGCGGAAAAGCCGCCGGCGTCGTCACGGGACCCGTCGGCGAGGGCTCGCTCAATCTCTTATCCGATTGTGAGCTTGCCGCATCGGTCGCTGGCGGTCCGTTCAAGTTCACGGTCACGAGCCCGTACATGCTCGCGCGCACGCTGCTCGACCGCTATTATAACGACCCGTCCGCGCTCACCCTCGCCATCGCCGGGATAATGGCGGCCCAGGTTCGCGAACTGCCCTGTGCTTGTCTACAGGTGGACGAAGCGAACCTGCCGGGCAATCCCGAGGACTGGGGTTTGGCGGCCAGCGCCATCAACCGCGTGCTGGATGCGTTCCAAGGACGGAAAGCCGTCCACCTCTGCTTCGGGAACTATGGAGGGCAGACCATCCAGCCGGGCACATGGAGCTGCCTGCTTGAGTTCCTGAATGCCCTCGCGGCCGGCCACGTTTTGCTGGAATGCGCTCATCGGCCGGAAGAAGAGCTGGCGGCGCTGCGCGAAGTTCGTCGCGAGCTTCAGATCGGCGTGGGCGTGATCGACGTAAAGGTCAATCATATTGAGACTCCCGATGAGGTGGCGCGCCGGATAGAGCGGGCCTCTGCAATCCTCGGAGCCGGACGAGTGGCCTGGGTCCATCCCGACTGTGGCTTCTGGATGTTGAAGCGTTCCGTGGCCGACCGGAAGATCTCCGCGCTGGTCAAGGGGCGCGATCTCTTCATCGGACGGGCATGAGAAGGGATCTTCTGGTGGGCGGTCGCGGGCTCGAACCGCGGACCTCCTGCTTGTAAGGTATGAGATCCGGTTTTTTAGTCTCTTCCGTTGTTTTCAACCACTTACAGCCACTCTTTGAGGTATAGAAAACTGCAAGGCATCGGCTCTAGTTCGGATGTGATTTTCGACATGCTACGATGGTTCCTCATGGGGCTGTAGCTCAGTTGGTTAGAGCGCCACCCTTACAAGGTGGATGTCCTCGGTTCGAGTCCGAGCAGCCCCACCAGAGACCCTCTGTGAGCCCACCTGCCCGTTCCCGGTGCCTTTGATCCTTTCACCGTCCCAGCATTTTCGAATCTGTCAAATCCGCTAAAGAGATGTCATGTCAAGGTATACAAGTCTGAGTGGTCTGGGCTTGACAACGTTTTTAAATGAGGATTAAGATTCAACAGGGAGATTAAACTATGAAACTGATGTTGGCTCTAATATCTGTGATGTTGACGAGCGTACTGTGTCTAGCAGGCTGCTGAAAAACCGGCCGGCCAAGGAGATTTGCGGGTTCTGTAAGCGGTTTTGCACTTATCGAAGCGTTCTCGGGCGGTAAGCGGCCCGGCTGCCGTGCTGAAAAACACCGTTTTTCGG
>Ga0326727_10017431_pt1 | contig 14906 bp, 10 predicted proteins | sample MB2enrmetagenome_FD_207643 | JGI IMG/M metagenome (GOLD analysis project Ga0326727, IMG submission 207643) | Lab enriched peat soil microbial communities from McLean, Ithaca, NY, United States - MB29MY | ecosystem: Environmental > Terrestrial > Soil > Wetlands > Peat | place: USA: New York... | reverse complement strand
GAGGAAGGCGGCGAACCGCAGCAACCCATAGGAAAGAGCTCCGAGCGGCAGCAGCGCGGTTATGTCGCCCGCTTCGTCGCGCGCGACGACGATCATCGGCGTGACGCGCCGCGCCACGCCGATGGTCTCGAGCCAGAGGCGGGCGAATTCGAACTGCTGATACGGGCTCGCCGGCGCGATCTTTTCGATTTCGAGCCAAGGCCCGCGCGCCGCCTCGATCGTGTCGAAGACTTCGACCAAGGCGAAAGCGCTCGGCGGATCGGCGGCAGCGCTCGACGTCCGAGCGGCGCTTCTTGGCGGAGATGGGTTGCCGAGGGCGGTCGCGGGAGGCATGGCAGGTCACCTACGTAAACACTGACCAAACACATGGGCTCAACAATTTGAGGGAACTTAAAGCGGCCAGATGGAAAATTCTTGCGCGTGCTTCGGCCGCGCACGGCGCCGCGGACAGGCGCGGCGCGAAATCGCGGCGCGACGCTCCGCCGCCACGGCGGAACCCGCGCGAGTCTGAAACGGCGTCCCGCGCCGTTCGAGCGCCTTCCATTGAGCCTCGACCGCGGGACTGTCGAAAGACGCTTCGGCTGCGAAGGTTCCCGCGCTTGCCCAGCGGCCCAGGGGCGAAGCGTTCATGTCGCCGCGCCGCCGGTCGGCGCGTTCACGCGCTGCAGCCACGCTTCGCGCCAGTAGAAGAACGGCCCGCGCGGGCAGAACATCCGCTTCCGATTGTCGAGGCCGCGGCAAGTCACTCCTTCGAGCGCGATGCAGTCGTTCGTCAGCTTGATCATCTTTCCCGATCTCTCGTCGATGATCCGTGACACGCGCGCCAGCACGCGGTGTGTCTCGCCACAGTGGCGCAGCATCTCCTGCTCGAAGATCAGGCCGCGATGCTTTCGATTCTCGTTGAGCGTGGCGAGGATCTCTTCGGCAGGCCGAACTCGGACGAGTTCGCCGACCTGAAGATCGAGCTTCGCCGCGTCCCGCGCCGCCGTCGCGACGGTCGGCCCCGGAGTGACGAAACGCGAGCCCTCGATCCCGGCGAGTCTGGCCGCTCGCCTGACGACCGCTTTCGCGTAGACGCGAAGCATCTCCCCCGCCACTGTGGCCAGAGGCTCGTTCCGCGACGACACGTCCTCGACGTACTGCCGCAGCTCCGAAATCGGCAGCGGCGTCGTCGCCGCCACGATCTCGGTCATCTGGCAGCGATAGCGGAGCTCGCCGGAATCGGTCGTCGATCGCGTCGCGGCATGTAGCCGGCCGAGATCGATGGCGTCCGCCGGCTCGAGCGACGCCTCGCCGGCCGCCGGGCCGTTGACCGGCTTCAGCCACGCCTTTTTCCAGAACAACAGGCAGCGGGCTTCGCATCCGTCATGGGCGGCGCCGTCGCATCGGGTCGCGAGGTGGACCGCGTCCGGCATGCGGCGGAGCTCGCAGGAGCCGGTCGGGTCGCAGGTCTTGTGGGCGGATTTGACGATCTGGAAGCGCCGGCCGGCGTACGGAACCATTTCGGGCATGAAGGGCATCGCCTCGAGCGCGCCGCTTGCGTCGAGCGTCGCCATGATCTCGGCGAGCGGCCGGATTTCGACCCAGTCGCCGACGCATTCTCCCCTTCCGCTGGTCATGGATCACCTCAATTCACGAGATGGGCACGGAAAACCATTCCCCGGCCGCCGGCGTGCGCGTCTGCGCCCGGCGCCTCGGCCGACATTCCCCGGGTAGCCGCCGGATCAAGTTAAGTCTGGGACGGCTCGGCGATGCCGGCAAGTCTGCCCCGCCGCCGACATGTTTGCGAGGGGCGCCGGGACGCGCCGCAATCCCGCCAGGCGCTGAAAGCGCCCAACCGTCAGGACGCCGGCCGGCGTCCTGTCCCGCCGCCGACCGTCAGCGGAGTCGATCCAATGACTTCAGAATCCGCGTCGCCCACAGGTCGCTCACATGAAACGCGGACATGCGGAGCTAATTTCTTTCTTATTGATTATATTGGATGAAATGGCGCGCCACTCAGGATAACGCTGCGAGCGCTAATGTCATTGAAGTCGGAATCTGATTCTTGACGCTGACGCCTTTGGCAGGTGCGGGCGAATGCGCGCCGGATCGGAGGTCGGACGACGTCAGTTGCCGAGCGGAAAATCGGTCGAATCAGCGAGGCGCCCGCGTCCGTATTGAAGCAATCGCCGAACGCCGCGAACCCCATGCGCTCGGTCGCGTTCGCTCTCCGGATACGGCAAGAGCGAATGAGCTCAATTCAGGATCAGTGTTCGCAGTCTTGTACCGAGTGGGGTCGGTTTTGGCGCGCCGGCGCCTGACGTCCAGACCATCATGGTCGCGCTCGAGGTTTCTGCAACCGTCTCCTGGCGACGCGGCCAACCCGCCGGAGATGGTTTCGCGTCCGACCGCGCGCGCTGCGGCTTCTTTCTGTCCGGATTTCCGGACGGATTTCTTCGCCGAACTTCGGGAATCCGCGCCGAGGCTCTCAGGCGGCGTAAAAAATTACGACGGTACAACGACATAGCCGAGCGTCGGTTGGCACGCCGGCTGCAAGTCTCACGACGCTGGCGAGGGGTCGCGTCTCGGTCGCCGGCCAAAAAACACGCCGCGGAGGAAACGCATCATGACAGAGATTTCCGACATCGCAGTCCCCAGCCCATCGGCTGAGATTGGAGCTTTGCAGAGGCTTGCGGCGGCAAAGGTCGGCGCCGTGCCGTTGCCGCTCTATGCGGCGCTCGCCGTCGTCGTCATCGGGGCGGCGCTGGTTCAGAAACTGCCGGCCGACATGATCGGCGGCTTCGCGTCGATCATGTTGCTCGGCTACTTGCTTGGAGACGTCGGCGGGCGGATTCCGATCCTCAAGGACATCGGCGGAGCGGCGATTCTTTCTCTGTTCGTGCCCTCGGCCCTGCTCGGCTACAAGCTGCTCGATCCGGAGATCACCAAGTCGATCACCGCGGTCATGAAGACCTCGAACTTCCTTTATCTCTACATCGCCTGCCTGGTGACCGGCAGCATGCTGGGCATGAATCGACGCATCTTGATCCAGGGTTTCCTGCGCATGTTCGCGCCGCTGGCGATCGGAACGATCGCCTCCGTCGCGGTCGGCACGGCGATCGGGATGGCGTTCGGCTACGCGCCCAAGCACACGTTCTTCTACATCGTCATGCCGATCCTCGCCGGCGGCATCGGCGAAGGCATTCTGCCGCTTTCTCTGGCTTATTCGGACATCCTCAACACGACCCAAACGGCGCTGATCGCCTCGCTCATCCCCGCCGCCCTGATTGGCAACGTCGTCGCCATCGTGGCCTCTGGGACGCTCAAGCGCATTGGCGAAAAGCGCCCTCGGTATTCGGGCGCGGGGCTGCTCGTGCGCGGCGCGGACGACGCGGCTCTCCTGCGCGAGATGACCGTCGAGAAGCCGATCGACCTCTCGCTCATGGGCGTCGGCCTGCTCATGGCCTGCACGATGTTCATCTTCGGCTCGTTCCTCTCGCCCTTCGTCGGGATCCCCGGTCCCATCATCATGATCCTGGGCGCGGCGCTGTTGAAGGTCTCCAAACTGCTTCCGGCCCAAGTGGAATCCGGCGCGCACCAGATGTACAAGTTCATCGCCGTCAATCTCACCTTCCCGCTTCTGGTCGGTCTCGGCGTCCTCTACGTTCCGTGGAACGATCTGATCGCCGCGTTCACCATCCCCTATTTCGTCATCTGCGCCGCGAGCGTGCTCGCGATGGTGGCGGGCGGCTGGTTCGTCGGGCGCCTGCTCAACATGTACCCGGTCGAATCGGCGGTGGTGACCGCCTGTCACAGCGGCCTCGGCGGAACCGGCGACGTCGCGATTCTGTCGGCGAGCAATCGTATGGAGCTGATGCCCTTCGCCCAGGTCTCCACTCGCATCGGCGGCGCGGCGATGGTCGTCATCGCCGTCTTCCTTCTCAAGATCTTCCATTGACAGCTGCGCCGGCGGGCGATCGCGACGCTCGCCGCCGCTCCTCTTCCGGAGACGTCTGATGAACAGTTTCGACAAACGCGCGCTGTACGACGACCGCGTCGTCCCCTATTTCGGCGGCCCGTCGGGCATCCTCGAGAATCCTCTGCTCAATCGAGGCACGGCGTTCACCATTGAGGAGCGGGACGCGTTCCAGCTCCACGGCCTGCTGCCCGATCATGTCGAGACGCTGGCCAATCAGGTGACGCGACAACTCGAATGCGCGCGCGCGCTGCCGTGTGATCTCGACCGCTACGTCTTTCTGCGCGAGTTGCAGGACACCAACGAGACGCTGTTCTACGCCCTCCTCGTCAACCATCTCGACGAACTGCTGCCGATCATCTACACGCCGACGGTCGGTCTCGGCTGCCAGCGTTTCAGCCGCATCTACCGGCGGCCGCGCGGCCTCTTTCTGTCGATCCTCCTGAAGGACAAGCTCGACCAGATCTTCGCCAACCCGCGGTTCGACGATGTCGAGTGCATCGTCGTGACCGACGGCGAGCGCATTCTCGGCCTCGGCGACCAGGGCGTCGGCGGCATGGGCATCCCGATCGGCAAGCTCTCGATCTACTCCGCCTGCGGCGGCGTCGATCCCGCCAAGACCTTGCCGATCACGCTCGACGTCGGCACCGACAATCTCGAGCGCCTCGGCGATCCCCTCTACTTCGGCTGGCGCCACGAGCGGGTGCGGGGCGAGGCCTACGACGACTTCATCGAGGCTTTCGTATCCGCCGTCATCCGGCGCTGGCCCGACGTCCTGCTGCAGTGGGAGGACTTCCACAAGAACAACGCCAACCGCCTGCTCGAGCGCTACCGCGACCGGCTTTGCACGTTCAACGACGACATTCAGGGCACCGCGGCGGTCGCCACCGCCGCCCTGCTCTCCGCCGTCGCCGTCACCGGCCTTCCGCTGACCGAACAGCGCATCGCCGTCTTCGGCGGCGGCTCGGCCGGCATCGGCATCGCCGACCTGGTGTGCTCGGCCATGGCGGAGGCCGGCCTCGACCCGGCAGAAGCGGCCCGCCGCTTCTACATCGTCGGCCGGCACGGCCTCGTCACCGACGAGACGCCAAACCTGGACGCGTTTCAGCTCGGCTATCGCCAACCGAGCGCGCAGCTCGCCGAGTGGCGTCTCGACGCGCCCGGCAAAGCGGCGCTCCTCGACGTCGTGCGCAACGTCCGTCCGACCGTGCTGATCGGCGTCGCCGGGCAACAGGGCGCGTTCACCGAGGCCGTCGTCCGCGAATTGGCCGCCCATGTCGAGCGTCCAGTGGTCTTCCCGCTCTCCAACCCGACCTCCTGCGCCGAGGCGAAGCCCGAGGACATCGTGCGCTGGACCGACGGCCGCGCCATCATCGGAACCGGCAGCCCCTTCGCCCCCTTCACCTTCGAGGGCAAGACCCATCGCTTCTCCCAGACCAACAACTCCTACATCTTTCCGGGCGTCGGCCTCGGCGTTCTGGCGGTGAAGGCGCGGCGGGTGACGAACCGCATGTTCCTGGCCGCCGCCCGCGCCTTGGCGGAATTCTCGCTTTCCCGCAAGACGGCGGACGAGCGCCTCCTGCCTGAGCCCTCGGCGATGCGCGCCGTCTCCGCCCACATCGCCGCGGCGGTCGCAAAGCAAGCGCGCGACGAGGGTCTCACCGATTCGATGTCGGACGCCCAAATCGTCCGGCGAGTCCAGGAAAAGATTTGGGCGCCGGAATATCGCCCGATCGCCTAGCGGCGAACGCCGCGCCGCCAGGAGCGCGGCCGATCCGCTCGCGTGCGCGCGGCCGCCCGGAATATGCTAGGGGAGGCTCCGGAGCGCGAGCGAGCCGGCCGCTGTCGGTTCGCGGCGCTCTCTCGACCGGCGGGCGCGACCGCAGCTGCGCCTGCCGCCGCGCCGGCTGCCGCCCCCGGAGTCCGGTCAGCTGACTGGGAAGCGCGCTGCGGACCGTTTCGTCACGAGAGTCTCCGACGCGGCAGATGAACGTTCCGCCAAACGCTTCCGACGTGCTTCAGGATCGACCGGCTTCGAGCATCCGATCTGCGCCGCGCGTCGCCGTCATCCTCACGCTCGTCTTCGTCGCCGCGGCCTTGGCCGGCTGGGCGGGCTATCGGTATTCCTTCGAGCGGGCGCTCGGCGAAATTCGCGGCAATACCGTTCACCGGCTCGATCTCTACGCGGCGAGCATCGAACGGGAGATCGAGAAGTTCGCAGCCTTTCCCGTCGTAGTGAGCTACGACGGCGCCATCGCCGACCTCGCCGCCGCGCCGAGCAACCCGGCGCGTCTCGTCGAGGCCGACCGTTATCTGGAGCGCCTCAACGCGAGCATCGGAACGCTCGCAGTCTACGTGCTGGATCGCAGCGGCCGCTGCATCGCCTCGTCGAATTGGAACCGCCCGGACTCTTTCGTCGGCCGCGACCTCTCCTATCGGCCCTACTTCAGGAACCTCGCCGTCGGTCGTATCGAGCGGTTCTATGGCATCGGCACGACCGCCAACGAGCCCGGTTACTACCTGTCGACGGCCCTGCATGACGCCGACGACATCATCGGCGCGGTGGTGGTCAAGGTCAGCCTCGAACAGCTCGAGCGGTCGTGGTCCTCGGCGGAGGCGCCGGCGCTTCTCGCCGACGAACACGGAGTTGTCGTGCTCTCGACCGCGCCCGCGTGGAAGTATGGAACGCTGCGGCGGCTCGACGCCAAGGAGCGCGCCGAGATCGCCCAGACACAGCAGTACAACGAGCGCGACCTGCGACCGATCGGCATGACAGTCAGCCGTGAACTCGACGCCCACAGCAGCATCGTCAGTTTCGCCGGCGCCGAGAGCGTCGCGCCCGACGCCGCCGCCGGCGACCTGTTCTTCGCGGAAACGCGGCCGATGCCAGGCGCTCCGTGGCAATTGACGGTCTTCTCGAACCTGAGGGACGCGGTGGCGCTGGCCGAAGGCGGCGGCGCCGTTGCGGCGCTCGCCGTCCTCGTCATCGCCGGCGCGACGCTGATCTTCCTCCAGCGCCGCCGCCACATGCGCGACCTGACGAAAGCGCGCGCCGCCCTCCAGCTCGCCCATGACAGTCTCGAGCTGACGGTCGCGGAACGCACCTCGGAGCTCATCGTCGCCAATACTCGCCTCACCGAAGAGGTCGACGAACGAAGCCGCGCCGAGCGCACCTTGCGCGAGGCACAGGCCGGCCTCGTCCAGGCTGGAAAACTCGCGGCCCTGGGCCAGCTCTCCGCCGGCGTGGCCCACGAGCTCAATCAACCGCTCGCCGCCCTCGCCACGATCTCGGGCAACGCGATCAAGTACCTCGACCGCGGCGACGCCGATTCGGCCCGCTCCAACGTCGAGCGCATCCGTCCCCTGGTCGACCGAATGGCGAAACTCACCAACGAGCTGAAGTCATTCGCCCGCAAATCCTCGGGCGAGAGGACGCTCGCGCCGCTGCGCCGGAGCTTCGACAACGCGCTCTTCCTCGTCCACCATCGCATCGAACGCGGCGCCGTCGTCGTCTCCGAGGAGGCGGACGAGGAGGCAGTGGTTTGGTGCGACGCCAATCGCCTCGAGCAGATCCTGCTCAACCTGATCGGCAACGCCCTCGACGCCATGGAAGGGCAGGACGAACAGCGGCTGACGCTGCGGGCCAAACGCGAAGGCGAGTGGGTCGTCGTCAGCATCCGCGACAATGGCCCGGGGCTTCGCGCCGAACTGCTCGACCATCTGTTCGAGCCCTTCTACACCACGAAAGCCCCCGGCGTGGGGCTGGGACTGGGGCTCGCCATTTCGGCGGGGATCGTGCGCGACTTCGGCGGCGAACTGACGGCGCAGAACGCTCCCGAAGGCGGAGCGGGTTTCATTGTCAGGCTGCCCTCCGGGAAAGAGTCGAACGCATGAGTCCCTACGTATTGGTGGTCGACGACGATCCGGACGTCCTCTTCGGCTGCGAGCAGGCCTTGCAGTTGGAACGCATCGAGACCCGGGGTGCGCGCTCCGCGGAAGAGGCGTTGGCGCAAGTCCGCCGATCGTTGCCGAACGTCGTCGTCACCGACGTCCGGCTTCCCGGACGCGATGGGCTGTGCGTGCTCGACGAAGTGCTGGCGATCGATCCTGACCTGCCGGTGGTGGTCATCACCGGCCATGGCGACGTCTCGCTCGCCGTCAAGGTGATGAAAGCCGGCGCCTACGACTTCATCGAGAAACCGTTCCAGCCCGAATACCTTGTCGACGTGGCGCGGCGCGGCCTCGAGAAGCGGGCGCTCACGCTGGAAGTCCGCGAGTTGCGCCACCAGCTGCGCGACCGTGGCCGGATCGAGGCCCGCATCATCGGCGCCTCGCCGGGGATCGTTCGCCTGCGCCGCCTCATCGAGGATCTCGCCGACACCAGCGTTTCCGTGCTGATCAACGGCGAGACGGGGACCGGCAAGGAGCTGGTGGCCCGCTGCCTGCACGAAGCGAGCCCTCGCCGCGAGCGCCAGTTCGTGGCGATCAACTGCGGCGGCCTGCCGGAGGGCCTGGCGGAGAGCGAGCTGTTCGGTCACGAGGCTGGCGCCTTCACCGGCGCGGCCAAGCGGCGCATCGGCAAGATCGAGTACGCGAGCGGCGGCACGCTGTTCCTCGACGAGATCGAATCCATGCCGCCCTCCGTGCAGATCAAGCTTCTGCGCGTCCTTCAGGAACGCACGCTGGAGCGGCTCGGATCCAATACGCCGATCCGGGTCGACTGCCGCATCGTCGCTGCGACCAAGACCGATCTCGGCGTCCTGTCCGCCGCGGGAGGCTTCCGCGCCGACCTCTACTACCGCCTCAACGTCGCCTCCCTGCTCGCGCCGCCCCTGCGCGAGCGGCGCGAGGACATTCCCCGGCTTTTCGCCCATTTCGTCGACCGGCTTTCGATCGACCACGGCCGCCCGGCGCCGTCTTTGCCGCCGGCCAAGATGCAGAAGCTTGTCGCCTATGGCTGGCCAGGCAACGTCCGCGAGCTGCGCAACGTCGCCGATCGCTGCGTTCTCGGCATCGAGATGGGTTTCCCCCCATTCGCCGAGCTCGCGGAAACGGATGGGACGGCCCTGCCGGCGGCCGTCGACGCCTTCGAACGGGCGATGATCGTCGAGGCGTTGAGCCGTTGCGACCGCAATCTGACGCTCGCCGCTCAGGCCCTCCAGATTCCCAAATCGACCCTCCACGACAAGATGAAGAAACACGCCCTGACCGTCTCCTGAGCGCGCGGGCCTAAGATCGCCGATCGCCGAAATCGTCGCTCAGCGTCGGACGTCGAAGGCGAAGCGCGCCCTCCGGGTTCGCCGCGATGAGGCGGCGATGCAGGCGCTCGCCGGCAAGCCCGGCGCGACAGAGGTCGTCATGCCCGCGCCCAGCGACAGCGTCGAACCGTGAAAGGCGTCGCTCAACCCTTCACCGCGCCCGCAGTCATCGAGCGGCCGATCTGGCGGTACATGGCGAGGCCAAGAACGAGCGGGGGCAGCGTCGCGAGGATCATCACCGCCGCCGCGACGCCCCAGCGCACGCCGCCGCCCGACGCGGCGAAGAAGAAAGACGCCCCGACGCTGACCGGCGTCGCGCGGCTGGTCGTCAGCATGAGGCCGAACAGGAACTCGTTCCAGGAAAGGATGAAGGCGAGGACCGCGGTCGCCGCGCCGATGCTCAACGACATCGGCGCGACGACATGGATCAGCAACCTCAGCGTGCCGGCGCCGTCGACCCGCGCCGCCTCCTCGATCTCCAGCGGCAATTCACGAATCGCCGTCGAGAACAGAACGAGGGCCAGCGGCACGTTGACGAGGGCGAGGATGAGCGCGAGGCCGATGCGCGTGTCGAGCAGCGCCAAGCGCTGATACATGAGGTAGATCGGGATTGCGAAGATAATAAGCGGGACAGCGCGCAGGTTGACCACCAGCGGCAGCAGCCAGCGGCGCCCCACGCCGAACCGCGCCATCGCGTAGGCCGCCGGAAAGGCGAGGCCGATCGCCAGCGCCGAACCGATCAGCGAGACGATCAAACTATTGGCGAGATAATGCAGGATGTCGAAGCGGTCCTGCATGGCGAAGATGTCGCGGTAGTTGTCGAGAGTCGGCTTCGCGATCCACAGCGACGCGTTCGATGAAATCTCGGCGTCGCTCTTCAGCGAGGTGACGAACGTCGAGAGCACCGGAAAGTTCATCGCCAGCGCGGCGAGCGCGAAGACGAGCCAGCGCAGCGCCTGGACGAGCCGCTTCCTCATGCCGCCACCGCCCGCGCGCCAAGCCAGTTGATCGCGTAGAGCGCGACGAAGGAGCCGGCGAGCAGCAGCATCGAGGCGGCGACCGCGAGGCCGATGTCGCCGACCTTGAAAAAGGCCTGGTAGATGTAAATGCTCATCGAGGTCGTCGCGCCGCCCGCCCCGGCGCCGACGAGCGTGTAGATATTGTCGAAGACGCGGAAACTATCGATGAAGCGGATGAGGAAGGTCACCGCCGCCGCCGGCGCCATCAGCGGCAGGTCGATATAGAGGAGGCGCTTCAACGCGCCGGCGCCGTCGAGCGCCGCCGCCTCGCGCACCTCCAGTGGGATCGCGGCATAGGCCGAGTGCAGGATCAGCAGCGCGAAAGGCGTCCATTGCAGCGACTCGACGACCACCAGCGTCGTGAAGGCGTTGGCGTTGCTCAAAAAGGCGGGAAAATCGCCGCGCCACAGCATCAAGTAATAGGGCACGACGCCGACGAACTCGTGCAGGATGAGCCGGTACATCAGCCCGACGAGCGCGGGGGCGACCATCATCGGCAGCATGAGCACGGCGATCAGCCAGGGCCGCTTCTCGAACAGCGGCGCGAGAAAGGTGGCGAGCGCCAGGCCCGCCGCCAATTCGATGACCGCGACGAGGACGCCGAAGCGCAGCGAGAACCACGCCGCCGCCCAGAACTCGCGATCGGCGAGCGCCGTCGCATAATTGCCGAGGCCGGTGATGGTCGGCGCCCGGATCGTCTCGAAGCCGACCTTCGACACCGAATAGACGAGATCGACGACGAGCGGGAAGCCGAGGAGCAGCAACAGGAACGCGGTCAGCGGCGCGATGAGCGCGTAGCCCTCGCGGCGCATCGCGCGCTCCCGTGGTCGCGCAGTCATCGGATTGTCATCGCGCGGCGCTCACGCTTGCCCCCGCCCCTCTCCGCAAACGGGATAGGGGAAGGGGCGGGCGAGGGTTCGCTTCACGGCTTCAAGAGCTCCGCCATCCCCTTCTCGGTGGCGTCCAGCGCGTCGTCGAGCGATTTGGCTCCGCTCCAGTAGGCGGTGAATTCCTTGGCCTGCAGCTCGTAGACCTGCAGCGCCTTGGCCGACGCGCCGCCATTCATCACGAAGCCGTATTTGCCGGCGAACTGACCGAGCTTGACGAGGTCGGGCCGTTCGGCCGCGAGCTTGGCGGTCAGCGCGTCGGTCAGCGCCGGCGAGCCGCCGGCTTCGGCGTAAATCTCCATCGCGTCGGCGGACGCCAGCCAGTTGATGAACTTCATCGCCTCGTCCTTGTGCTCGGAGGCCTTGTTGAGGCCGAGGCCGAGGCCGTGGATGTGCGTGAAGCGTCCGGCCGGGCCGGCGGGCGGGGCGACCGTGCCGATCTTGCCGGCCACCAGCGGCGTTTTCTCCTTGTTGTCGAGGTCGCCGAAGGCGGCGTTCCATTGCAGCATCGTCGCTGCTTGGCCCGAACCGAAGGCGGCGTTGGCCTCGGCGAATTCGTAGGTGGTCGAGTCCTTCGGCGAAGCGCCGGCGTCGTAGAGCTTCTTGTAGAGTTCGAGCGCGCTGCGGTAGGCCGGCGAGTTGACGGTGATCTTGCCGCTCGCGTCCATCCAGTCGCCGCCCTGCGAACGCGCGGTCGACTGCCAGACCATGATGTTGAAGAGAAGGTTCTTCATTTGCAGCACGGCGCCGTAGCGCGTCGGACTGTCTGGATTGATCGACTTGGTGAAGAAGAGCGCCGTCGCCGCCCAGTCGTCCCACGTCCACTGGTCGGGGTCCTTGGGCTCGAGCGCCTTGCCGAGCTGCTTCTGGCTAATCTCCGCGTAGCGCGCCTTCCACGCAGGGTCCGACATCAATCTGTCGATGAGGTCCTTGCGAAAATACATGAAGTGCAAGGAGACGTCGGTCGGCACGCCATATTGCTTGCCGCCGTATTGCATCGTCGCCAGCACCTTCTCGCCGAACACGTCCTTGGCCGAGGGCGGGAGCGTGATCGGATCCATGAATGGCGCGTAGCGGCCGATCGCGTAGGTCGCGAGCAAGTTGACGTCGAAGTCCTTCGAGCCGGCGGCCAGATCCGCCTCGAGCTTGTCGAAGAAGCCGTCGCGGTTGAAGAAGATGAGCTTCACCTTGTCGGCGTCGGCCGCCTTGGCGTTGTAGGCCTCCGCCGCCTTGCGCAACGCCGCCTCCTCCGGCCCGCCCGGCCAGCCGAGCACAGTGACGTCGGCGAGCGCCTGGGAAAGGCCCATGGCCGCGAACAGCGCGGCGCCGGCGAGCAGTCTGGTGATCCTGAGCATGACGGTCCTCCTCTATGGTCGCGGGGTATTGACGGCGAGATCAGCCGCGCCGACGACGCCGGCGCGGGCCCCAAGCGCGGCGAGGCGAAGGTCGGGGCGAAGCCGCGTGGGCTGGGTCGCGAAGCGCGCGCGCAGCGCCTCCGCATAGCCGGGCGCGAGGCCGACGCCGCCGCCGATCACCATCAGTGGCGGGTCGAACAGCAGTTGCAGGGTCACAAGCAGATTGGCGACCGCGTCGGCGGAAGCGGCAAGAATCTCTTCCGCCCAGCGCTCGCCCGCCGCGGCGGCGGCGAAGACGGCGGGCGCATCGGCCTCGCGCCCCACGCCGCGCGCCGCCTCGGCCATCCAGCGGCCGCTGGCGACGTCGTCGACGAACGGGGCGCCGAGCGAACGCCCGGCGCGGGTGAGGCCGACGCTGCCGGCGAGGCCGCCGCGCCCGATGAGAAGCTTGCCGTCGATCACAACGCCGCCGCCGATGCCGGTGGAGATGGTGACGAACACGCAGTCGCGCCGCTCGCCGGCGCCGAAGCGATGCTCGCCCCAAGCCGCCGCCTGCGCGTCGTTGACGCAGAAGGCCGGCGCGCCGAGCCGCGCCTCGAGCGCGCGGGCGAGCGGCGCGCTCGAACCGATCGGCAGCGTCGCCGGATTGAGCGCCGACCACTGGCCGTCGACGACGACGCCGCTCACCGCCGCCGCGACGCGCGCGAAGCCGCCACGCCAGGGCCGCGCCGCCTCGGCGATCGCGTCAAACCAGGCGGCGGGATCGCCGGCGCGCTCGGTGGGGATGCGCAGTTCCTCGACGACGGCGCCCTCTTCGACGAGCGCCAGCAGCGTCTTGGTGCCGCCGATGTCGAGGGCGAGCGTGCGGCTCACGACGCGGCCAGACCTGCCGGCCGCGCCGCGCCGATCGCGTCGGCGAACCAGCGGGTGACGTGCTCGGGACGGGTGATCGCAGTGCCGACGACGACGGCGAAGGCGCCGCGCCGCATCGCTTCGCCCGCCTGGTGGGGGACATGAATGCGCCCTTCGGCGATCACCGGCGCGCCGAGCGCCGCGGCGCTCGCGAGCAACGCATAGTCCGGCCCCTGCAGCTCGGGCCCGCCCGTGTAACCGGAAAGCGTCGTGCCGACGAGATCGGCGCCGAAGGCGAAGGCGGCGCGCGCCTCGGCGAGGTTCGAGACGTCGGCCATCGCCAGCTTGCCCGCGCGATGCGCCGCGGCGGCGAGCTCCGTCGCGGCGGCGGGGCGCGCGCGGTCTGTCGCGTCGAAGGCGACGATATCGGCGCCGGCCGCGGCGAGCGCCTCGACGTCGGCGACATGCGGCGTGATGCGCACCGGCGAATCGGCGAGGTCGCGCTTGACGAGGCCGATGATCGGCGCGCGCGTCGCGGCGCGCACGGCGGCGACATAACCAACGCTCTCGATGCGCACGGCAGCGGCGCCGCTCGACAGCGCCGCCAGCGCGAAGGCGACGACGATGTCGGCGCGGTCGAGCGGTCCAAACGGCACGGGCTGGCACGACACGACGAGTGAGCCCGCGATGCGCGACAGGATCGGGTTCAAGACAAACCGCTAAACCGACGTTCCCCGGATGGCCTCGTCTTTAAAGGTAAGTCTGCCCCCGCTGACGGGTTCTAGCAAGCCCGCGGCGCCGACGCGCCAGGCGGATGGGTCTGCTGGCGGTCGGGCGCCGCGCGGAGCGCCGAAGACGATCGCGATTGTCGCCATCGAGGCGCAACTTTCCCGTCGATTTCGATCAGACCCGGGACGGCTGGTTGATCTGGACGATCGGCTCGATCGGAAGCATCCGATGAAGCGCGCGGATCACGCGGGTCGCGCATTCTTCGCAGCGGGTTTTCGCGACCACCTGTGAACAGGCTCGACGTCCGGACTCCACCATCTGTTGCAAATGCAATGGGCTGCGACGTCGATCAGCGTCCAGACCCGCCCGTCGGCTGATAATTGGAGCGCGGAATCCGCTCGGCCATTCCAAGAGCGGCGTCGAAAGACGTCGTTCTCGTTCTGCGTCGCCCACAAGTCGCCCACGCTATGCGCAACTCAGAGACCGCGGTCTGTTACGATTTGAATTAACTTGTCAAAATAGCGCGCCGCTCGGGACCAACGTGCGAACATCTATGCCATTGAAAATCAATACGATTCTTATAGGCTCGGGACCAAACGTCTCGCGAAGTGGCGGCCGCGGAGGGCGCGACCGCCGTTTGGCCGGGCCTTAGCCGGACGCCGCCTCCTTGAGCGGGGCCTCCGTCACCTTGCTGTCCTCGTCGAAGGATCGTGTGGGCACAATCTTCTTCTTCTTCAGCTCCGCATGGTATTCGCGAACCGCTTCGAGCGGCTTCAATTCTCCGTCCGCCACCGCGCGCATGAGCCTCACGATGTCGAGCGGGCTGTCCGCCAAGAGAATCTTGCGGC
>Ga0326727_10017430_pt1 | contig 14907 bp, 9 predicted proteins | sample MB2enrmetagenome_FD_207643 | JGI IMG/M metagenome (GOLD analysis project Ga0326727, IMG submission 207643) | Lab enriched peat soil microbial communities from McLean, Ithaca, NY, United States - MB29MY | ecosystem: Environmental > Terrestrial > Soil > Wetlands > Peat | place: USA: New York... | reverse complement strand
CCGGCCATCGGCGCGATGCACGCGACCAGGCACGCCGCGAGCTCTCTGCAAAGCTCGAAGCCATCAAGCTGGAGGAGGTGCATCGCCTAATTCGGGCGCGCGGTTCAAAACCGCCCGAGAACCCGGCGGTCGTCTTTGCCTCGACTCTCGAAGGCGGCCGTGTCACGCTTCCGTGGGGTGTCCCCAGTGAGCCGTCATGGCCCGCATCTCCGGATTTCGCCCGGCACCGCCAGGAGGGATAAGTGCGAGAGTTCGCGAAGCGGGATCCTCGTGCGACGTCGGCGGCATACCGCTTGGCGCCGGCCGCGGCCCTCGCGCCGGCGGAAACTGCGGAGGCGGGCCTGCTGCTCTGGCGCGCTCGCTCGCCAAGCAGGGACACGCCGGCGAGGCCGTCCGCCAATACCGCGCCCTGCTCCTCGATGGCAGCGATGCCACGTTATTCCTCCTCACCATGCACCCGTTCATTACGGGCTATCGCTCGCGGCTGGCGGGGTTGGCGCCCTCCGCCGAGCCCGTTCGTAATCCCGGACTGGGACTGGTCGGATACACCTGGGAGGAGGCGGGTCCATCGCTGGCCGCGCGGGCCGGCCGCGAAACGCTCGAGCGGCACGTGGAGCAGATGGCCGGCCTGCCCTTCGTGGACGTTCTCTATATCCGTTGCGACTGGCGCGACGTGCAAAGCCAGCCCGGACGTCTCGATCTGCATCCGGTCTGGCCGCTCACCCTGGATGCCGCGCGCCGCCACGGATTGCGCGTCGCCTTTCGCGTGCGGCTTTCGAACACCGTCTTCCAGCCCAAGCGGCTGGCCATGCCCGATTTCGTGCACGAGCGCGTGCCTCTGGTCAAAATCGGCCGCCAGTTCACCGAGCCGCGCTACGACCACCCCGCGTTCCTAAGCGCCCTGGAAGACCTGAACGATCTTCTGGCCGCGCGCTTCGAAGGCGACCCGGCGCCAGGCCTCGGGGGACCGGGGCGACCTGAACGAGGAAGACTGCGCCTCAAATGAGCGCTCCCTGGCAGAGGGCCTCCGGCTCCTTTCTGCTTACGGTTTCGGACGGCACCGCATCTGGCCGCGTCTGGGTGATCACCGAGGCCGACCGGTTCCTCCACCCGCTTGCTCCTGCCCGAGGAGTATTGACAGCCGGGGACCATTCCGTCCCTTTTCAAGCCGACCGGACTTCCCGTGGAGCCTGGGGCGAGCATACGGGCGTGTGCCGAGGTAACGTTGGGTCACAAGTAAGCGCTGGCAACCCAACCCCCTGCGGAAGACACGGCTTACAAATCCTGTCGATTGTCCATCAATCGTTTTTATGGCGCTGATTCAAAACTTCCATTGCCACAGTAGCGAGGTTTTTGCGCTTTCCTTATGCCTTCCTTATGCGGCGCAGTTTACAATCTCAACTCAGAAGCACTCACTTCCGCCTCCTCGTTGAGCTATCCAAGTTAGTGCACTTCGAATAAAATTCGCTCAAGACAGTTGGGTACCTGCGTCAGACTGATCTCGAACAAGGAGCTGTAAAATGAACTCGCAAACGATTAGAACGGCTAAGACATTGGCCCTTGCGGTGTGTGCCTTTGGGTGCATGTTGATAAGCTCACTGGCGAACCTGAGGGCACAGTCCACATTTGGCAGCATCCGCGGTACGGCCATGGACCAGACCAGCGCCGTTCTTCCGCAGGCGGCGATTAAACTGCACAATGTCGACGAAAACACCAACTTCGCCACCGTCGGCGACTCGAGTGGAAATTTCCTCTTCGAGAACCTGAAACCAGGCCACTATAGCCTGACAGGCCAAAAGGAGGGTTTCGGCAACGTGTTGGTGGACAAAATCGACCTGGCGTCCAGACAGGATATTCGTCTGGATCTTAAATTCGTTGTGGCCGCCACGAACCAGCAGATCGAGGTGACAGCCGGCGTTGCTGCCGTCAACACAGAAAATGCCACGCTGAGCGATTCCAAGTTAAACACCGACATAACGCAGTTGCCGATCAACTCGCGAGCCGTATCCAGCAGCCCCCTGGCAGCTCTGGCCGTGTCTCCCTCCGTGACCAAAGACTCACAAGGGGGCATCGCCGTGGGCGGCGCGACTGCGGCGCAGGTCGGTTTCTCCGTGGACGGAGTCTCAACCACCAACGTGCGCCTGAACGGCGCGCTGCAGGATGCGTACCCGTCTATGGAAGGAATCGCTGAGATGAAGGTCACAGCATTCAACAACAACGCCGAATTCGCTCAAATCGGCGATGTCACCTTCGTCACGAAGAGCGGAACAAACCAGTTGCACGGAAGTGCGTATGAGTACTTTCAGAACAAGGCCCTGGATGCCACCATTCTGAATTTCAGCAGCAAGGCGCCAAAGAATTTCAATACGTTCGGCGGCAGTTTGGGCGGCCCGGTTACGATTCCTAAGCTCTACAACGGACGCGACAAAACGTTTTTCTTCGTGGACTATGAGGGAAACCGGAAGACCCAGTCCTACCCCGAACAGCTTCTGGTGCCCACGCAGGCGGAAAGAAACGGCAATCTAAGCGATCTGGTTGCGGCATCCGGATTGCCCCTGATAAATCCCTTCACGGGCGCGGCCTTTCCAAACAATACGATTCCGACCGGCACGTGCCAGGCGTGTATTAATCCCGCGGCTCAGGCGCTGCTGAATTACTATCCCCTGCCAAACGCGAACATTGGCGTCATCAACCCGTCGTACAACTATCAGACTCTGGTGCCGATCCCATCGAACTCCAACGGTATCGATGTCAGAGCCGACCACACCTTCAGCCCCAAACAACAGGTCTACGTACGGTACAGTATCAAGAACGCCTTCTATACCGAGTACAATAACGCCGGTATCATAGCGCCCGCGAACAACTTCTTACCCAATGACGGAGCGAGCGAAAAGAACCGAAGCCTGGTAGTTTCCTATAACTATTCGATCAAGCCGACGCTGCTTAACGAATTCCGTTTCGGGTTCACCAATTACAACGAGAATGACACTTTCCCCATCCAAGGGGCTCAGGCCATTTCTCAACTCGGGCTGGTCTTCGATCATGTAGGAAACCTTGCCTCGCATCCCACGGGTGATGCCTTCCCGACATTTTTGTTCTCCGACGGCACCATTACCAACATCGGGCAGGACCGGGTTGGACCAACCATTTCGGGGAACATCCAGTTCACCGACAATCTCACCAAGACCATCGGCAAGCATACGTTCCGATTTGGAGTGGACGTCCGCAGAGAGCATTACAACGCCCTCATGTACTTCGCGCCGTCCGACGACTATGGCCAATTCACCTTCAGCGGCTCACTCACCAACTACTCCTTCGGCGATTTTCTGCTTGGGCTGCCGAACCCGTCTTACTTCGCGGTCACGGGCCCGCAAATGGACGCACACACCGTGCAATGGGGCGTATACGGTCAGGACACCTGGCAGGTGAACAGCCATCTCACCCTCAATTTCGGGTTACGGTGGGAATACCTTCCGGCGTTTGACGAAAGCAATGGCGATATAGCCACCTATTATGCAACGCCGAACAGCGTAACCGTCATCGTTCCGGACAAGTTCTATAAGTTTATTGCAAACAACCCGCTCTTACAGCAGATATACACTGGATTTCTTCAGGGATTCAACGCATGTTCGCTTCCGAATAAGACCTCGTTGCTCCCGTGTTCGAACATCGAGACCGCCAGCCAGGCCGGCCTTCCGCAAGGTTTGAGGCATACGCCGCCGCACGATTTTGACCCGCGCGTCAGCATCGCGTGGCGGCCGTTCAACAACAACCAGACGGTCATTCGCGCCGGCGTTGGCATCTATACCATGACGACTCTTGGCCCCATGTCTTTCAACAGCGGCATCATCGCCCTCTCCGATCTGCTCACCTACAACAACTCTGTCACGAACGGTGTTGCGGCGTTCCAGTTTCCGCAAACGTCCCCTCCGGGCGCGCCGGCAAGTCTAGGCGGCGGCGATTTCGAGGAGGGAAACAATCCGTACTGGAAGGATCCTACGTCAGCACAATGGAACCTGACCGTGGAACGGCAGCTCACTGAGAGCAACATGATCCGCCTCAGTTATACCGGCCAAAGCAGCTACCATCTTCCCATCACCATAGACCTGAACCAAATTCGGGCGAGCACGACCCCCTACACCATTCCGAACAACGGATACTCAGTCGTCGATCCCCGCGCGCCCTACCAGAACTGGAATTTGTTGATGGATTCGGAGAGTATCGGGAATCAAACCTATAACGCGGGCATCGTCGAATTCACGCATAGAGCGTCGCACGGGCTGACGTTCCAGGCAAACTACACTTTCGCGAAGAATATCAGCGATGCGCAAGGCACCGACGCGCCCTCCGTCTATGCAAGCGAAGAGCCGTATGCCGTGGAGATTGCCGACCGTTACAACATCAAGTACGACCGCGGCAACGTGGTGGGAATGCCGCGGCAGCGTTTCCTGTTGACGGGCTCGTATCTGCTGCCCGGCCCCGGTCAGGCGCACAAGCTCCTGAACGCCGTGGCGGGAGGGTGGACTCTCAGCACGGTGACGACGATACAAACCGGCCAGTGGCTGACGCCTACGATGCCGGCGGCCGACGATCAATCGAACACCAATATGATCGTGCGAAACACCGGCGGGGCCATTGCGCGGCCCGATTGCGTAGGGAACCCATACGCCGACCAGACTTCGCAACAGTTCTACAACCCGAATGCGTTCTCTCTGCCGCCCGCCAACGCCGGGCGTTTTGGGAGTTGCGGCGTCGGCATCCTGGAGGGTCCACACATGATTGACCTGGACGCGGGCCTCGCGAAGCGCTTCAACCTCGGGGAACGTTTCCATGTCCGCTTCGAGGCGACGTTCACCAACGTTATTAATCACACCAATTTTGCGCCGCCCGCGATGAATATTAGCAGCCCCTCCTTCGGGGTTTTACAATCCGCACTGCCCCAAGGCTCGGGAGGCAATCGCACCGGACAACTCGCGTTGCGAATCGACTTCTGAGGACGCCGGATTCGATCGGCGCGCTCTGTTGCTGCGCGCCGTGGGCGGTTTATGTTACGGGGACCTTGCAGCTTTTGCGGACGGAGCGGAATAGGGGAGCACCTGCCGCGGGGTTGGAAGGTTCGCGGTGACATCCTCCTCTGCGTGCAATGCCGGCGCCAGCGATACCGGCTCAGGTCGATTACGATGAGCGTTGTCGAGCCCATTGGGCCTGCGTCGCAGGAGTTACGCTACGCGCTGGAAGAGTCATCGATTCGGGCAACCCCGCGCGATGGAGTTTGGCAGGCGGGGATCACAGAAGGAGGCCACCCTGTAATTCGGCTCCACATCAGAGACCGGTGGTGGGAGTTGCGCCTGAAGACCGCGGCTTGGTCCGGCGGAAGAAGAGCGGCCTACGAAGCCGTCGCATCCGGTGCGGCTGCCGGGGAACTCTTTGTCTATCGGGTGCCAAAAGATGACACGCAACTTCGGAATCGCTCGGAAGGTCGTCCCACCGAACAATCTGAAATCATGTGCCGGATCGTGGCGTGGCTGCCCCACAAGCAGATGGCGGATGCACAAGAACAGCAAGATGCATCCCGGGATCGGCCGACTCAGCTCGATCTGAGTGGTGGTCCGATCGAGGAGATAGGCCTCGGGGATTTGCGCGAAGCCATTCGCGCCAACCGAGTCAGCTTTCCATCCCAGGTTCCAACGTTTCCAAAGCATGCCCGGCCCGACCTGCAAAGCAAACTCGCCCAACTCTACTTTGTGTTGGGATGGAACTACGGCAACATCGGTGCGCGGTATAGTTTGGCTCCCGCGCGAGTGGGACAGATTTTAAATACGTGGAGGCGCCGAGCGGTGGAAACCGGATACATTCAACTTATTCCGCCGAGCGAGGCGATTAGCAAACAGCCCAACTCGCTACCAAAACCCTTGACCTGAACTTATCAATTCGGTCATCATCACGCATGATCAGTACCTCACGAGTTCTATTGCTGATCCTGCTACTTCTCCTGTTCAGATACCCCACCGCCGAGAAGACCTCCGTGCGCATGACGCGCCTGCAACTGGATCGCTGGAAACGTACGCCCCTGGCCGTCAATACTCAGCCGGATATCAGCAAGGTGGGCAACCGCGAAACGATCGATATGGCGGTGCGCGCCGGCGCCTGGCTCCGTTCCGACAGCATCATCGTCGAAGAGCCGATTCAGATCGAGATGCTGGCCCACCGTCCGCCATGGCTGGCCGCCATCCTGGAAGACGGCTACTTCCGCCAGTACGACGCGCCCAAACTGAACCAGGATGCGGCCGGCGTCAACGTGCTTGAGAATTACATGCTCCACGTTCTGGATCTGCGCGCCAACTACTGGTCGCTGTGGACCGAGACCGCCAACCTGGCGGCGTACAACCAGCGCTACCCGCGCGGCTTCCGCGACCTGCGGGCGCGCATGGGCTACCGCGTCCGTCCCGCCTGGGTCTGGCAGCGCAAACGATACGGCACTTCGGAACTGATCGCCGGCATATCGAACGCCGGCGTGGCTGCCATCCCCGGTGTGTTGTGGCTCAACCTGGAAAGCCCCGATGGCAAGCTGAAAATGCGCGGCAGCCTGGACCCCGGCCAGCCGCGCGGAGGCGATGTCCGCCAGGCGTCGTTCCTGCTGCCCGCCGGCTTTACCGGAAGGGTCGATCTGCGCGCGGAAATCGAGATCCGGCCGGACGTTTTCCGCCGCGTCGCCTGGTCCTGCGAACAACCGGTCAATCCGGACGGTTCGATATCACTGGATGTGAAACCGCATAACGGCCGCGACTGGCGCAAGGGCGTCTGAAGAGACGTGACACAGGCATTCTTGCCTGTGTTGATTTTCGAAAGGGCCGCAGGCAAAACCACACAGGCGGGAATGCCTGTGCCACGGGAGCCCCGCTCACTCCTCGCGCAACAGTGTCATGGGGTCGAGCGACAGCGCCCGCCGCGCGGGAATCCACAATGGAAGCCAGCACGCGGCTCGCCGGAATTCCGAGGAGCAGTCCCGCCGCTGCTCCCAGTGCGATGCGGATTCCCAACTCCCGCCGCCGCTTGCTCTCCGCAGGACCGGATACTATAGCGTGTATGAATCTGGAAGGCAGTACCGCCCTGGTCACCGGCGCCTCCCGCGGCATTGGCCGCGCCATCGCATTGCGGCTGGCGCGCGAGGGAGCCGCTGTCGCGGTGAACTATCGCCGCCGCGCCGCCGAAGCCGAAAACGTTGTGGCGCTCATTCAGCAGCAGTCCGGGCGTGCGCTCGCCGTGCAGGCGGATGTCGGGGACATTGCGCAGGTGCGCGCCGCGGCCGGGCGCATAGCTCGCGAGCTTGGCCCCATCGACATCCTCGTCAACAACGCCGGCGCCATGGCCAAGGGCGACCTGGCGGACTTCGACTACACCCAGATGGAAGCCATGCGCCGCACCAACGTGGACGGCCTGGTCCACGCGACGCGCGCGGTCGTGGACGGCATGAAAGCGCGCGGCTTCGGCCGCATCGTCAACCTGACCTCGGTGGCGGCGCACGGCACCGCGATCTCCGGTACGACCTTTTACGCCGCGACCAAGGCCGCCGTCATCGCGCTGACGCGGCGCTTCGCCATGGAACTGGGCCCGCACGGAATTACCGTCAACGCCGTCGCCCCGGGCTTCATCCCGACCGATATGGCGACCGGCGGCGGCAGCCCCTCTGAGGTTCAGGCAACCATGCATGCCATGGCCGCCAGAGCCATGGTCCGCCGGACCGGTCTTCCCGAGGATATCGCCAACGCGGTGGCCTTCCTGGTTTCTCCCGAGTCGAGCTTCATCACCGCCCAGACCCTTACGGTGGACGGTGGGCGCATGGACTACATCGCGCATCCCTGAGCCGGACGTCGAATCAAATCAAACGGCGCCGGACGCGCTGCATGTGTCCACTTTTCTCCGCGTGGGAGGCGGACCGCCGGATCGCCGGATTGAAGGCGACTTGCCGTTCCTAATCCATCAGCGGGGTTGCCCGACCCATCTCGGGCCGCCAGAGACGCTGTGCAAATTGCCGCAGGGCCGCTTCACAAAGCGACTGTTGAAAGCAAATCATCGAGCTTTGTGAACACTCGGTCCGACTGGATGGAGTTGGGTCGGTTTTGTCCCAGCTTTCGGAACACCTTGCCCAGCAGGTGTCCGATACGCTTGTCCACGGTCGCGTAATGCGCGTATGGGAGCGCCGTAATGTGGGCAAAATCCGCGATATCTCCGTCTTGCAGCGCCATGCCATTGTCCCGGCGCAGTTGGTGATAAGTCTCGAATTGCAAGCGTAGCCCGGGGCAGCGCGCGGGGCGACTCCATAACCATCGCCCAAAACCCCGGAGGTTGACAGCACCGGGGTTTAGGTTATGGTCTTTCAGCCGCTCCGGCACGGCATTGACGAAGACGTCGCGCAACGGCAAACGTTCGGACGCCGTCACTCGCCGTTGCCAGTTCAGGTCACTTCTACTGTAAGGACGGGAATGTGCCGTTTGTAAGCCTGAATGACACCCCGGCCGTATACACGATCTCGTCGAGGCGGAGACCGACAAGAATTTGGGTAGCTACCGGCCCGCCGCGCCAGTCGGCTGCCTCATCCCATCGTGAGACGTAAGGCTCGACGGGGCCCGGCTCCTGCCGGCGTCCCTGATTATCAGACCCTCTTCGCATGTATGCGATCGGAAGAGTCTCGAGTTTCTGCAGATTGGCGCGCACTACCAACCAGTCACCTCCCGGCGTCCTGGTCTATTTCGATGCGCCGCCGCCCAACTGCATTCCGAATTGCTCGGCGAGCGAGAGGCGATCGACGTTCGCCCAATTCTCACAGATCTTGCCATCGATCACCCTGTAGATATTTGAGTAGACTATGCTGACTTTCTTGCCATCCACGCGCGTCCCCCGAAAAGTCCCCGTATAGATGCCACTCCAGGTCGAACGCACCGCTACCAGATCGCCCTCGGCGAGTATCACGTCCAGCGAGATCTTGCGTTGCGCCAACGAGGCACACATCGGGCAGGAAGTCCTGAGCTCAGCATGGGGGCCGCCTTGGCGGGTGGTTGTGCCTGCAGGAGTATGCCAAGGACCTTCGGGATCGAAGAGTTCGTTAAGCGTCGCGACGTCTCCTTGCTCAAAGGCAGCGAACGCCCGGCGCACGACGGCCTTGTTCGCCTCAGACGAGGAGACCGGCGCTTTTGCATCCTCCGCCCACGCAACGAACGAGGAAACCAGTAAAAGAGTGACACCCAGTTTGTGCATTCACGATACTATACCAGAATCCGCGACTGGCATGCTCCCGATTCGGCCGCGATTGTCAGGTGAGAAGCGCCAGCCGCCTTCTGGCCCGCCCCAGCCGAGGCCTCGGGCGTGTCGTCGGAATCTAGCTCGCCGCGGTCTCCCGCGGTCAGCTCGGCCTCCTGTATGGTTTCCCTTCCACATTCGCTGCCCTGGTGGGAAAACGCAGATATCCGGCCAATCTCTGCCCGATCTATCGCGGTGGCGCCCGGCGCCCGCCGTCGGCGACAGCACCTTAAGTCAGCGTATGCGCGGTCCACCCACCGCCCGAGTGGAAATCTTCGGCGAAATGTGCTCCGGTAAAATTGCCATGAACTCACTCGATTCCAGCATCTTCCTTCTCGCGGCGATGTGCGTCAGCCCGGCTTTCGCCGGAGTGATGTCCCCCTCCGGTCGCGTCAAGACCGCCAATGGAGTGGTGGAGACCACCACCCCGCCGAGTTCCGGAGTACGCAGTTTCAAGGGAATTCCGTTTGCGCAGCCGCCCACCGGCGGCCTTCGCTGGCGGGAGCCGCAGCCGGTCAAAAACTGGAAGGGCGTGCGCAAGGCCGACAAGTTCGGCGCGCGCTGTATGCAGCGAACCGGGCCCGGGGCGGACTACTGGTTCCGCAGCGACGGCATGAGCGAGGATTGCCTCTATCTGAACGTGTGGACGCCGGCCAAATCGGCGAAGGAGCGGCTGCCCGTGCTGGTGTACGTCTTCGGCGGCGGGTTTCAGAACGGCGACGGCTCGGAGCCGCGCTACGACGGCGAGAGCATGGCCACGAAGGGCATGGTCGCGGTCACCGTGAACTACCGCCTCAATATCTTCGGGTTCTTCTCGCATCCGGAGTTGACCAAGGAATCGCCGCATCATGCGTCGGGTAACTATGGCCTGCTGGACCAGGTTGCGGCCCTGCAGTGGGTGGTGCGGAACATCGCGGCGTTCGGCGGGGATCCCCGGCGGGTGACCATCGCCGGCGAGTCGGCCGGTTCCATCTCGGTCAGCGCGCTGATGGCTTCTCCGCTGTCCCGGAACCTGATCGCCGGCGCCATCGGGGAAAGCGGCGCGATGATCTCGAGCCTGCCCCCGCGACCCCTCGCCGAGGTCGAGCAGAACGGGGTCAAGTTCGCCGCCGCCATCAATGCATCCTCGCTGGCGGCGCTCCGCGCCATGACCGCCGAACAGATTCAGGAGGCGGTCGCCAAGACCACCGGAATGCGCTTCAACACGGCCCTGGACGGCTACTTCCTGCCGAAACCGTTGACCGAGATTTTCGCCGCCGGCGAGCAGGCCAAGGTTCCCCTGCTGGCCGGGTCCAACACCGAGGAGCAGGGCGCGCGCAGCGTGCTGCAGACCAACGAGCCGACGCCGGAAAACTTCCAGGCGGCGGTGCGCAAGCTTTACGGCGAACGCGCCGGCGAGATTCTCAAGGTCTACGCGCCTACCACGCGGGAAGAGGTGCTCGAAGCCGCCACCGACCTGGCCAGCGCCCGCTTCATCGCCTATGGCACCTGGAAGTGGGCCGACCTTCAGGCCAGGACCGGAGGCAAGCCGGTGTACCGTTATTTGTACGCCCATCCCCGTCCGCCGTTCTTGCCGGCGGGACGAGGCGGCGAATCGCAGCCCCCGCGTGGCGCGGCGCATTCCGCGGAGATTCAATACGCCATGGGCAATCTCCCGATCGATCCGCGATACGCCTGGGCGCCGGACGACCACAAGGTGTCCGAGGTGGTGCAGGCCTACTTTGCGAACTTCGTCAAGACCGGAAATCCCAATGGTCCCGGCCTGCCGGACTGGCCGCCTTATGCCGGCGATACGCGCTACCAGATCATGCGGCTGGACGTGGATTCGCACGCCCAACCGGAGCCGCACCTGGAGCGCTATCGGGCGCTGGATGCGGTCAATTCGAGGCCATAGGCGAGAGCCTGCGTCACTAAACCCGAAAATCTTCGTATGACGCAAAGATTTTCGGGTTTGGGACCAGCGGCCAGCCGTCAGCTTTCCGGCCGCGGGGACAGGCGGCCTCGGCTATGGGGAGCAGCGTTCAACCCTTACCGGAGGTCCTCAAGGAGCTGAAGGCTCTCCACTGACAGCGATCCCGCCCCTTTGTTTTCAATGCGGGCTGCGGCCGCTGTCCGTGGTCCCTTGGACTGCGCACGCGCAGCTCCCCGGCTGAAAGCCGATCGCTGAAAGCTTGCGGCGAAGGCGCACTGCGCCACGTGGCCGGCCGCCTCATGGAGTTAGCATGAGGAATGCGCACCTCGAGACGCGCCTTTCTGGAATCCACCGCCGCGGCGGGAGCGGCCTTCGCGTCCCCCGCCGCACCCGACTCCTCCGCCAGGCTGGATGCCGCCATAATCGCCCGCCGCCACGGACTCATCCGCACCGAGCCCACTCCCGATTTCTTCGAAGGCCTGCTGCTGGGCAACGGCGACATCGGGGTATGCGTCACGGTTCGCCCGGATGCCATGGGGATCCACATCGGCAAGAACGACGTGTGGGATATCCGCGTCAGCCAGGAACACGCCGCGCACATCAAGCCCTTCCGCGAAGTGCTCGAACTGTGGCAGCGCGCCAGCGACGAGGCCAAGCGCCAGGGCCAGCCGGAGATGACATTCCTCGAGTCGCGCATCGACTTCTTTCGCGAATACGGCGACCTGATGCAGTCGTCCTACCGCAAGCCGTGGCCGCGTCCCTGGCCCTGCGGCACCGTCTGGATCGAGTGGGATTCGCGCATGCTCCGGCTGGTCGAGCAGGAGCTGGATATCTCTAACGGCGTCGTCACCGTCAAGCTGGAGCACGATAACCTGCGCGGCCAAGTGCGAGCCGTGCGCATGGTCTGCTTCGTCAGCCGGGAGAACGGGCACATCTCGGTTTCGAGCGACTCGCCCATTCCGATCCTCTCGGCCGTGTATCAGCCCAATTGGGACGCTGCCGCGAAACTCCCCGATCCCGAGATCCACGCCGAAGGCAACCGTTTTTCCGGATACCAGTATTTCCCCGCCACCGCGCCCACCGACGAGCAGCCCAATCCGCCGAGGACCCCCGAGGACCGCAATTTCGCCCTGCATGGCATGCTCGCCGGCCAGTGGACGCCGGAGCCCGCCGGTCCGCGCCGCGTGCTGTTGCGCGCCGCGGCGCCGCAGCCTCTTCGCCTGGATGTGACCCTGTTCACGCCGCGCGATGTGGCGGACAACGTCGCCCACGCCCGCGACGAGGCGGCTCGACTCGCGTCGATTCCCGCCGCCGATTTGCGCGCCCGATCCGCGGCGGCGTGGGGCCGCTTCTGGTCCGCTTCCGCGGTGGAACTGGCGGACCGCGAGTTGGAAGAGATCTGGTATCGCAACCAGTATTTCCTGGCTTGCTGCCTCAAGCCCGGCACGGTGGCGCCCGGCCTCTTCGGCAACTGGAGCAGCGGCAAGATCGGCACTGCCTGGCATGGCGACTACCACATGAATTACAACACCCAGCAAGTGTGGTGGGGCGTCTTCTCCAGCAACCACGCGGAGCAGCACGAGCCCTACACGCGCCTGGTGGAGAGCCTCATGCCCATGGCCGAGTGGAACGCGCGCGAGCAGTTCGGCCTGCCCGGAGCTTACTTCCCGCACTCCGCCTATCCCGTGCCGAGCAGCGTCAATCCCTATCCCGCGCCGCCCTGGGGATACGAAATCTGCGAAACTCCGTGGACCGTCCAGAGCCTCTGGTGGCAGTACCAATACACGCTCGATGAGGAGTATCTGCGGCGCGTGTATCCCCTGCTGCGCGCCGCGGCCGATTTCCTGGTGGCCTACCTGAAGAAGGGCGACGACGGCAAATATCACGTCTGGCCCACCGTCTCGCCCGAAAACTGGGGAGCCACGGTGGACTTCCGCCTCAACCGCGATTGCATCATCGATCTGGCCCTCACCGCGTTTCTGCTGGATGCCGTGCTGGCAGGCTCGCGCACGCTCGGCGCCGACGCCGGTTCGCGCGAGCGCTGGCAGGAGGTGCGCGGCAACCTGGCATCGTATCCCGCGGCCGATGGCGCGTTCGGCCGCGTCTGGCTCGACGTGCGCGACGCGCCCCTCGATCACGTCTACAACGTTCCCGTCACCCTGGCGCCGGTCTTTCCCGGCGAACAGGTAGGGCTGGGCTCCGCGTCCGGCGTGCTGGATGTGGCGCGCCGCACCGCCCGCACCGTGCGCCTGGAAGGCGGCAACGACCTGGTGTGGCAGCCCCTGGCGCGTGCCCGCCTGGCCATGCTCGATCTCGACTGGTTCAAGCGCGAAGTGCGCTACTCGATGACGCCCCTGGGGGTGGCCAACGACCGCGTGCGCCAGGCCGGCGGCCGCTACAGCGACGATACCGACTACGACTTCATGATGCGCATGGGCGTCTGGACCGAGAACCTCTCGCTCCCCGCCGTCATCAACGAGTGCCTGCTGCAAAGTTACTCCGGCGTGATCCGGCTGTTTCCCAATACCAACCGTCTGGGGAAGGCCGGCTTCCGCGACCTGCGCGCCGCCGGGGCGTTTCTCGTCTCCGCCTCGTGGGACGGGAAGGCGGTGGCGGATGTCACGCTCAAGAGCGAGAAGGGGGCGACGGCGCGCGTGGCCAATCCCTGGGGCTCCGCCAAGGTGGAAGTCCGAGCGATGCCTGCGGGACCGGCGATCTCTGCCGTCCAGCGACAAGGCCTCCTCGAGTTCCCCACCAAATCCGGCGAAACCTACACCCTGCGGCCGGCCAGATAACTATCCGTATCAAGCCGCGCAGCGGCACAAAACCCCAACCCCCAACCCCCAACCCCCAACCCTCAACCCCTGCCTTCAGGCCCCTGTCATAAAATTCAATCGTGAGCCCCACTCCATTCAACAGGCGGCGATTCCTCGCCGCCGGTGCCGCGGCCTGCCTGGACCTCCCGGCGCAAGCCCCCAAAAAGCGCGTAGCTGCCGTGGTCACCATGTACACCCACGACCGCAGTTTGTACTCGCACGCCGCCGTGATTATCGGCCGGCTCCTCGAAGGATACTCGCCGGACGGCATCTTCACCGAGCCGCGGACGCACCTGGTCTCCATGTACACCGCCCAGGTCCCATCTAACGACCTCAGCCGCGGGCTCGCTCAAAAGTACGGCTTCCCAATCTACCCCACCATCAAAGATGCTCTGACGCTCGGCGGCGGCGACCTGGCAGTGGAGGCCGTCTGCTTCATTGGCGAGCATGGCGATTATCCCTGGAACGAGCGCGGGCAGCACCTCTATCCGCGCTACGAGTTGTTCGAGCAGATTGTGGAAGTGTTCCGGCGCACCGGCAAGACGGCGCCCGTTTTCAGCGACAAGCATTTCTCGTATTCCTGGTCGAAGGCCAAACAGATGTACGGGTGGTCGCGCGAGTTGAACTTTCCCCTCATGGCCGGTTCTTCCATTCCCCTGACCATGCGTTCCCCCGCCCTGGAGATCCCTTACGGCGCGGAGATCGATCACGCGGTCGTGCTGGGCTACGGCGAACTCGACGCTTACGGCTTTCATACGCTGGAGGCCTTGCAGGCGATGGTGGAGCGGCGCAAGGGCGGCGAGACCGGCATCCGCGCGGTCGAATGGATCGAAGGCGATGCCGTCTGGAAATGGCGCGATGGCGCCGGCCGCTGGAGCGTTC
>Ga0326727_10017427_pt1 | contig 14908 bp, 9 predicted proteins | sample MB2enrmetagenome_FD_207643 | JGI IMG/M metagenome (GOLD analysis project Ga0326727, IMG submission 207643) | Lab enriched peat soil microbial communities from McLean, Ithaca, NY, United States - MB29MY | ecosystem: Environmental > Terrestrial > Soil > Wetlands > Peat | place: USA: New York... | reverse complement strand
GATTTAATAAAATATTGTCATCACGCAAAATCCGCCGTGAACCGTCCACCCGTTTTTTAAAAGGAAGTAACTCGCTGAAAATATTGAGCGAATTATATGGTGGGCGGCGTCGTATCTAACTATGTGTTTAAATTTGCGAAACCAGGGTCTGTATAAATGCACGAAAAAATAAACTCCTCACCAGTACACGATGCGACTGCTCCATCCGAAGCAGAGGAAAAGGTTGCTATTCTGGAAATTCCGGTTCTGCCACCCGACGGTGGCGGAAAGCCTCGCAAATCAAAGGCCAAGTGGTTTTGGCTGGTGGTTTTGCTCCTGGTGGTAGGCGGCGTTCTCTATTACTATCATTTGCTTCCAGGCACGCGTGCCACGGGCGATGCGGCTGCATCCAAAACGTCTGCAAATAACGTGGGAAAAGGAGATGCTGGCTCAGGACGGCCGACGCCTGTGGTAGCAACCAAGGTGGTCCGCGGGGATATCGGAGTCTACAAGACCGGCTTGGGAGAGGTGACTCCCATCTACACGGTCACGGTCAAAAGCAGGGTGGACGGCCAGCTCATGCAGGTCAACTTCAAGGAAGGCGACAATGTGCATGAGGGGGATTTGCTGGTTCAACTCGATCCTCGCCCTTTTCAGGTGGCGCTCGAGCAGGCCGAAGGCCAGCTCGCACGTGATGAATCATTGCTCCGCAATGCACTGGTGGATGAGAAGCGCTACGAAGGTCTGCTCCAGCAGAATGCCATTCCGGAACAGCAGATGGCAACGCAGCAGGCTCTGGTGGAACAGTATCAGGCGGTGGTGAAAACCGATCAGAGCCAGATCGACAGCGCGAAGCTCAACCTGGTTTACTGCAGAATCACGGCGCCGATTACGGGACGGGTGGGGTTGCGTCTCGTTGATCCCGGCAACATCGTCCACGCCACCGACGCCGGCGGGTTGGTCGTGATCACTCAAATGGAACCCATGAGCGTCATTTTTGCGATTTCGGAGGACGACCTTCCAGCCGTCCAGCAGAAGACGCGCGCGGGCGTGGTCCTGCGTGCCGAGGCTTGGGACCGCGACCTCAAGAACAAACTGGCGACCGGGGTTCTGAAAACCATAGACAACCAGATCGATCCGAACACCGGCACCGTCAAGTTGCGGGCAGATTTCGATAACCGGGATGGGGCTTTATTTCCCAACCAGTTCGTCAATGTGCGTTTGCTGGTGGAAGAAAAGCATGGCGTCGCCCTGCTTGCCACGGCTGCCGTACAGATGTCTTCGAACACCTATTATGTGTACCTGGTCAAGCCGGATTCAACGGTTACGGTCCGGCAGATCACGGAGGGAACGGTGGAGGGCGACCAGACGGAGGTCACTTCCGGTCTCAACCCAGGCGATACCGTGGTCATGACCGGCATCGACAAGCTGGCCGAAGGCAGCAAAGTGCTGCCGCACTTTTCGGGCGAGAGCGACAAAAGTGGCGCAGGAGCTCCAGCCGGGTCTCCGGCCCCCGATTCCCGGAAACCTGCAACTCACACAGGCGGCCCGCATCCCAAAGACGGTGTCGGAGGCAATAGGGGGGGCGTGTAGTGAGTCCATCCCGCACATTTATCCTTCGGCCCGTCGCAACCTCCCTGCTGATGTTCGGAATCCTGCTCGCCGGAGGGATGGCTTATAAGCAGTTGGCGGTCTCGGCTCTTCCGGAGGTCGATTATCCGACCATCCAGGTCGTGACGTTTTATCCCGGGGCCAGCCCGGATGTGATGGCTTCTTCAGTGACGGCCCCGCTCGAACGCCAGTTCGGCCAGGTTCCCGGGCTGCAGCAGATGACGTCAACCAGTTCCGACGGCAGTTCGGTCATCACCCTGCAATTTAACCTGAGCCTGAATATCGATGTTGCCGAGCAGGAGGTCCAGCAGTCGATCAACGCCTCGGGAACATTTCTCCCATCCGACCTGCCTACTCCTCCGATTTACAGCAAGACAAATCCTGCGGATGCTCCCATCCTCACCCTGGCGCTGACATCCGAGGCATTGCCGCTATCGAAAGTCGAAGACCTTGCCGACACGCGTCTTGCGCCCAAAATTTCGCAGTTGCCCGGAGTCGGACTGGTTTCAATCAGCGGCGGCCAGAAACCTGCAATCCGCATTCAGGCAAACCCCACGCTCTTGGCTTCTTATGGCCTCAACATGGAAGACCTGAGGACGTCGATCGTCGCCGCCAACGTCAACCAGGCGAAGGGCAATTTTGATGGGCCGCACCAGGCTTATCAGATCGGCTCCAACGACCAGTTGCTTTCTTCGGCTGACTATTCCCAGCTCATCGTTGCTTACCGGGACGGCGCGCCGGTCAAACTGACCGACGTCGCCAGGGTCAAGGATGATGTTGAAAACGTACGCCAGGCCGCCTGGATGAACAATGTGCCTGCGGTCATCATGAACATCCAGCGGCAGCCGAATGCGAACATTATTACCGTGGTTGATCGCATCAAGGCGCTGCTGCCGCAATTGACCACCACGCTGCCCAAATCGGTACAGGTGAGCATCCTGACGGACCGCACCACCACCATTCGCGCTTCAGTGGAGGATGTGCAGTTTGAACTCCTTCTGACCATTTCCCTCGTCGTGATGGTTATCTTCCTGTTCCTGCGCAACCTTGCCGCCACGATCATCCCAAGTGTCGCGGTGCCGCTGTCGCTGGTCGGCACATTCGGCGTCATGTATCTGCTCGGATATAGCTTGAATAACCTGACGCTGATGGCGCTGACGATCTCCACGGGCTTCGTGGTCGATGACGCCATTGTCATGATCGAAAACATCGCCCGGTATATTGAAGAGGGGATGACTCCGTTGAAAGCAGCCCTGAAGGGCTCAGAGCAGATCGGGTTCACCATCATCTCGCTGACCATCTCGCTGATTGCCGTCCTTATCCCTCTCCTTTTCATGGGGGATATCGTGGGCCGCCTGTTCCGGGAGTTTGCCGTCACACTGGCGGTGACGATTCTCGTGTCTGCAGTCGTTTCCCTGACCCTGACTCCCATGATGTGCTCCAAACTCTTGCGGCACAATCCCGAAGCGGAACAGGGCCGCTTCTACCTCGCTTCCGAACGTGCTTTCGAGGCCATCATCGCCTTCTACGGCCGAACGCTGCGCTTTGTCTTGCGCTTCAAGACCGTGACGCTCCTGGTGGCCGCGGGAACCCTGGCTTTGACGATCTTTCAGTTTATCCACATCCCCAAGGGTTTTTTCCCGATTCAGGATACCGGCATTATTCAGGGGGTTTCCGAAGCCGCGGAGTCCATATCGTTTGAGGACATGTCGAAGCTGCAGCAGTCTTTGACCGAGGTCATCCTGAAGGATCCTGCGGTCCAGAACCTGTCTTCATTCATCGGCATCGACGGAACCAACACCACCCTGAACAGTGGACGGATCCTGATCAATCTGAAGCCGCTCGACGAACGCAAAATAAACGCAAGCGAAGTCATTCGGCGCTTGCAGCCGCAGTTGGCCCCTATTGCAGGGATCACCCTTTTCATGCAGCCGGTGCAGGATATCACGGTGGAAGACCGCGTCAGCCGCACGCAGTTCCAATACACGCTGGAAGATCCGAGTACGGACGAACTGAATGTCTATGCCGGGCGCATGGTGGAAAAGATGAAGCAGTTGCCGGAACTTCGTGATGTGGCGAGCGACCAGCAGGTGCAGGGGCTGCGGGCACGGGTGATTGTCGACCGGGCCACAGCCGCACGGTTCGGCATGACGACTTCCTCCATCGACCAGACTCTCTACGACGCCTACGGCCAGCGGGAAATCTCCGTGATGTTTACGCAGCTGAACCAGTATCACGTCGTCCTGGAGCTGCTGCCGGATTTCCAAAAAAACCCGCTCGATCTCCACAACCTCTTCATCCGTTCGGGGATGGCGGCTAGCGGCAGTGCAGGAGTCGTTTCAGGCGGATCGGCAACCGCGACTGTGGGGCGGGGGCCGGTTAGTTCCAGTCCCGTCTCCGCATCGACCTCCGCCGGCGTAGGCGGCAACAGCACGGCATCGGGCGGTGTTTTTGGAGGTGCGATCGCTTCCAGCAGCGTGTTTGCCAATAACGGCCAGGTGCCGCTCGGTGCCTTTTCTAAAATGGACTTCACCACGGTCCCGATCACCGTGAACCACCAGGGTCAATTCCCGGTTGTGACACTCTCGTTCAATCTAGCCCGCAACGCCTCGCTGGGTAGCGCCGTGGATGCCATCACTCGCGTCAAAGAAGAAATCGGATTGCCGGCAAGCATTCAGGCCGCGTTTCAAGGCTCGGCACAGGCATTTCAGAACTCGCTTGCGAATGAGTGGGTGCTGATCCTTGCGGCGCTCGTTACCGTTTACATCGTTTTGGGAGTACTGTACGAGAGCTACATTCACCCGGTGACGATCCTCTCAACCCTGCCGTCGGCCGGAGTCGGGGCTTTGCTGGCGCTCAACATCTGTCACAACGACTTCAGCGTGATCGCGCTCATCGGCCTGGTTCTTCTGATCGGCATCGTGAAAAAGAACGGCATCATGATGATCGACTTTGCGCTCGACGCCGAGCGCAAGGAAGGTCTCCCGCCCACGGAGGCCATTTACCAGGCTTGCCTGCTGCGTTTCCGCCCGATCATGATGACGACCATGGCCGCCTTGCTGGGCGCCGTCCCGCTCGCGCTGGGCACGGGAACAGGATCGGAACTGCGCCGTCCTCTGGGCATCACGATGATCGGCGGGCTGTTGCTCAGCCAGCTGCTCACACTGTACACGACCCCTGTCATTTATCTCTGGTTCGACCGCTTGGCCAGGCAGTTCTCCGGGAAGCGCGAACACCAGTTTCAATCGGACATCGATCCGATACCGGCCGCATAGTCCATGAATTTGTCTGAGCCGTTCATCCAAAGGCCAGTCGCCACCACGCTCTTGCTGATTGCCATTACCCTTGCCGGGGCGACCGCCTTCGGGATCTTGCCGGTGTCGCCGCTTCCGCAGGTCGACTTCCCGACCATCTCGGTGAACGCCGGCCTTCCCGGGGCCAGCCCGGAGACCATGGCTTCTTCCGTGGCCACACCGCTCGAGCGCCAGTTCGGGCGCATTGCGTCGGTCACCGAGATGACCTCTTCCAGTGCTTTGGGTTCATGCAGCATCACGCTGCAATTCGATCTCAATCGCAACATCGATGCGGCCGCCCGCGACGTGCAGGCCGCCATCGCCGCCGCCCGCGGTTATCTTCCCAGCAATCTTCCGAGCAATCCCACCTACCGGAAGGTGAATCCCGCCGACTCGCCGATCCTGATTCTGGCGCTGACATCCGATGTGCTCGACAAGAGCCACATTTACGACGCCGCTTCCAGCATCATGGCGCAGAAGCTTTCCCAGATCAAAGGTGTCGGGCAGGTCTCCGTAGGCGGAAGCTCCCTGCCCAGCGTGCGGGTGGAAGTCAACCCCACAAAATTGGACAAATACGGAATCGGGATGGAGCAGGTCCGGCAGGTACTCGCCACGGCCAACGCCAACACGCCGAAGGGTCACCTGTCCGACGGTCACCGGATGTGGGAAATCGGCTCCAACGATCAAATCTTCAAAGCGGTGGATTACATTCCTTTGCTGGTAGCGTATCACAACGGCTCGGCCGTCCGTCTCAGCGATGTTGCCGACGTGAAGGATTCCCTCGAGAACGTGGAAAACGCCGGGTACTGCAACGGGAAACCTTCCATTCTGGTCATCATTTCCCGGCAGCCGGGCGCCAACATCATCGACATCGTCGACCGGATCCAGGCGGCTCTGCCGCAGCTGAAAGCGGCGATTCCCCAATCCATTGATATGAGGATTCTGATGGATCAGACGGTGTCGATCCGCGCCTCCGTCCGGGATGTCGAGCGCAGTCTGATTGTTTCCATCTTTCTGGTCATTCTGGTTGTTTTTGCTTTTCTGCGCGACTTTCGCTCCACCTTCATCCCCAGCATTGCCGTCCCGGTATCGCTCATCGGGACTTTCGGCGTGATGTACCTGCTGAACTACAGCTTGGACAACCTCTCGCTGATGGCGCTGACGATCTCAACCGGATTCGTGGTCGACGACGCGATCGTCGTGATCGAGAACATCACCCGGTATCTGGAGCAGGGAATGAGCCCGCTGCGAGCCGCACTGAGGGGAGCGCAGGAAATCGGGCCAACGGTTCTGACCATCAGCATTTCCCTTGTGGCGGTGTTCATTCCGCTGCTCTTGATGGGCGGCATCGTGGGAAGGCTGTTTCGTGAGTTTGCCGTAACCCTCTCGGTTGCCATCGGCGTGTCGATGGTGGTTTCGCTGACCGCGACCCCCATGATGTGCGCGCATCTACTGAAAGAGCGGGGTGATCATGGCTGGGTCTACCGCATGAGCGAGAGTTTTTTCAACCAGATGATCCGTGCCTACGGGAGAGCTCTGACATTCGTGCTGCGTCACAGCTTTGCCACCCTGCTCGTTCTATTGTGTACCATGGCTTTGAATGTGTATCTCTACATCCGCGTTCCCAAAGGATTTTTCCCCCAGCAGGATAACGGCCGCATGATGGGCCAAATCGTCGCCGATCAGGACACTTCCTTTCAGGCCATGGACCAGGTTCTCAGGCAGATGATCCGGATTGTCGTCAAGGACCCCGCAGTCTCAAACGTCATGGGCTTTACCGGCGGGGGCACTCTGAACAAAGCAAACATGTTCGTCATGCTGAAGCCGCGCGAGGAGCGGAAGAAAATGTCAGCCGACCTCGTGATAGCGCGCCTGCGCCCGCAGCTGTTAAGGGTTCCAGGCGCCTCATTGTATCTGCAGGCGGCGCAGGACGTGCGGGTCGGCGGCCGTTCCAGCGCCGCGCAGTATCAATTCACCATGCGCGGCGACAACGTCCAAGACCTGATCACCTATGCCCCAAGCATGTTTGAGCAGCTAAAAACCATCCCGATTATCGCCGACGTCAACAGCGATCAGCAAAACAAGGGGCTTCAGGCGCAAGTGACTTACGATCGCAAAACGGCGGCGCGTTTCGGCATTTCGCCGCAGTTGATCGACAACACGATTTATGACGCGTTTGGCCAGAACCAGGTATCGGTGATGTATACGGCGCTGAACCAATATCACGTGGTCATGGTGGCGCAGCCCAAGTATTGGCAGAACCCTCAGTTCCTAAACCTGATCTATGTGCTGTCGCCGAACGGACAGCAGATTCCCCTCAGCGCCTTCAGCAAATTTTCGCCCGCCGTGGCTCCGCTTCTGGTCAACCACCAGGGATTGTTCCCGGCGGTGACGATCTCATTCAATCTCCAGCCGGGAGTCGCGCTGGGCGATGCCGTCGACGCCATCACCAAAGCGGCGCAGAAAGTCGGCCTGCCGCCTACGATTCAGACCATGTTTGCGGGAACGGCGCAAGCCTACCAGGACTCTCTGGGCAGCGAGCCGATTCTGATTGCGGCAGCGCTCTTGACGGTTTACCTCGTGCTCGGCATCCTGTACGAGAGCTACATCCATCCCGTTACGATTCTCTCGACATTGCCCTCCGCTGGCCTGGGGGCGCTGCTGGCCCTCATGGTGACGCATACGGAACTCAGCGTCATCGCCATCATCGGCATCATCCTTTTGATCGGCCTCGTCAAAAAAAATGCCATCATGATGATTGATTTCGCGCTCGCGGCTGAGCGGGTGGAGAAAAAGGGCTCGGAAGAGTCGATTTTCGAGGCCTGCATGCTGCGCTTCCGGCCCATCATGATGACGACGATGGCCGCCATGCTGGGAGCGTTGCCCTTGGCCTTGATGACCGGCACGGGGAGTGAACTGCGCCGGCCTCTGGGCATCACCATCATCGGCGGCCTTCTCGTGAATCAGACTCTAACGTTATTCACCACACCCGTTGTGTATCTCTACTTCAATCGCCTCCAGCACTGGTGGACTCGGCTGCACCGCGGCAGTCGCAGGCAGGCCGAGCTGCTCGATTCGGAGGCCTAATGGGATCAGGCGAATCATGAACCAGAAATACAGAGCCCTGCGGATCGTTCTCCTCGCCGGTGTCGCGCTTCAGACCGGCTGCATGATCGGGCCTACATACCAGCGCGCGAGCGCCCCGACGCCACCGGCCTATAAAGAGCAGCCGCCACCGGAATTCAAAGAGACGGAAGGCTGGAAACAAGCCCAGCCCAACGAGGGCGCGATCAAAGGCAAGTGGTGGGAGATCTTCAACGACCCCGAGCTCAACAGGCTTGAAGAGCAGGTCGGCGTGTCCAATCAGAACGTGCTGCAGGCCGAGGCGCTCTATCGCGAGGCGCGCGAGGCCGTGCGCACTGCCCAGGCCGGATTGCGGCCGACCGTCGGCGTCGCACCCTCTATCACGGAAACGCGCACGACGGGCGGCGCCTCCCCGGTCGGAACCCGGTCCATTCCTTTGCTTTACCCCACTTACAGCTTCCCGGCGAGCGTTTCCTGGGAGCCGGACCTGTGGGGCAGCGTGCGGCGCAACGTGACTGTCGCGACCACCGGCGCGCAGGCCTCGGCCGCACAACTCGAAAACATCCTTCTCCTCTATCAATCCGAGTTGGCCGAGGATTATTTCAGCCTTCGCGGCCTCGACAGCGAGTACGACCTGCTTGATCGTACGGTGAAGTCGTATCAGGAGTACCTTACCCTCACGCGCAACCGTTTCGCCGGCGGCGTGGCTTCCGATCTCGACGTTGCGCAAGCCGAATCGCAGCTCGAGACCACGCAATCAGCGATGATCGACCTGGGCGTCGCGCGCACCCAAATGGAACACGCCATTGCCGTGCTCACAGGCAAATCGCCCGCAGAGCTGTCCATCTCCGCGGCCGTGCTCAACCAGGTCCCGCCGCCCGTGCCTGTCGGCGTTCCTTCCGCGCTGCTCGAGCGCCGGCCGGATATTGCCCAAAGCGAAAGACAAATGGCGTCGATGAACGAACAGATCGGCATCGCCAAGGCGGCCTACTATCCTTCGTTGAGCCTCAGCGGCCTGGCTGGATTTTCGAGTTCCGGCTTTACCACATGGATTAGCTGGCCCAGCCGTATTTTTTCAGTCGGGGCGACCCTGTCTGAAACCCTGTACGACGCCGGACGCCGCCGCGCCGCCCTGAACCAGTCTCTGGACGCCTATGACGCCACGATAGCCGGCTACCGCCAGACGGTGCTGACGGCATTCCAGCAGGTGGAGGATAATCTCTCGGCTTTGCGCGTCCTGTCCGAAGAGACCAAGACGGTGCAACGGGCCGTCGGTTCGTCCGAGCGGGCGCTGACGGTCTCGACGGCGCAGTATAAGGCCGGCACAACAAGCTACCTAACAGTGATAACGGCTCAGGCCACGGCGCTGAGCGCCCAACAGACTGCCGTCACCCTCCTGACGCGACGCCTTGTGGCCACGGTGGCGCTCATCCAGGCTCTCGGCGGAGGCTGGGACACTTCGCAGCTTCCCGCGCAACAGGAACTTACCGAGAAGCGTTAAACCGGAGTTTCCAGGCGATCCGGCTCGTGGGGTTTTTGCGCGCCATCGATATTGGATCAAACCTCTCCAATCGCCGCATGCCCCCGAACCCCAAAATCTCCCAGGATAAGAAAAAGGGCAGACCATCGCGGCAGCTGCCGGCGTAATGATCGTGGAAAGGTGCGGAGCGCTCGACAGGCCTGTCCGTCCGAAAGCCTCGACAAGGATCTTTTTACAGCCTTTTTCATCCTGACAGGCTCAGGTTGCGGATTCTTTCTCCGCACGCGACTTCGCAGGAGTCGCCGAAAGAAGAAAGGAGCCCGAATGAGGAGCGCGTACAGAAACCCGGAGCCGGATCGACAGGCGGCCCGTGCTTCCCACCCGGGGAGCGTGCACCTTATCTCGAGAGACGGGAGATGACATTTCTGAGCGCTTCCTCTGAAGACGTCGGAAGCCCGCAGAGGTCGATTCGCGCCTTCCACAGCTGCTCCGCATGGGGCCCCAGACGGACTTCCGCAGCGTCCGTGCAGGAGCTTGGCCTGTGGCGATTCAATGGCAACTTGCGAGCGCTGTCGATCATGACCGTTGCGGACTCGGGAAATGGCGTCTGCGCCGTTAATCGACATTGAGCCAAAGCGCCCAAGGCAGCTTCCATCAGCGCTTGACTTCTCCGGTAGCGCTCCGCAGCCCTCAATCCTCGCAAGTTTGGATCCAAGCTCACAATCCGCGAAACCAGTTCCAACCGCTTCTCGAGCTCGGCATCGCCCGGCTTCCTGTCGAGTGCGGACTTGAACGCTTTTTCCGCGGAACGGTAATCATCCAGGGCGAATTCCGCCTCGCCAAGCCCGGCATACGCATCCCCGTCCTGCGGAGCCTTCTCGACGAGGGTCTGGTAAAGTTCGGCCGCCTGTTTCGGCAGCCCGTACCGGCACAGGAGTGCGCCTGCCTGGAGTCTTACCGGAACAGCCTCCGGCGTTTCCGCCACGAGCGACAGCAATTCCGCCTGGGCTTGAGTCCTTCGGCCCAGCTTGCCCAGGGCCTCCACAAACTCAAAACGGGCTTGCATCCGGTTGGCCCCGGCATTCTGAGTCCAGGAGCCATCAATCGCCCGGTGAAAGAAGTTCACGGCGTTCTGAACGTCCCCCTGCTCGACCGCGATTCTCGCCAACCCAAGATTGGCGGAACCGTTGTCCGGGTCGGTGCGGACCAGCTCCTTAAGATAGACTTCCGCTTCACTCGGGACGAGGAGGTCGGCGAGCTTTCCAGCTCCCCGACCATGACTCACGGCATCCTCAAGCTGGGTCCGTGTAACAACTCCGAGCAAACCACTCTCGTCAACAACCGGCCAAGCGGCTCTCGTCACGGGTTCCGTCGCCACCACGCGCTCGATTCGATCGGCACCGTTGAGAACAGCCTCCGGCGGACGCATCCCCAGCTTTACCGGCAGCAACTCGTCGCGATCCCTGGCCGCAACCGGCAGATGGATTCCATCCTGATGCATCATTGCCTCATAAATGGGCTCTTCCTGCAATCGACTGGAAATAAAATAGCTGATCATGTTTGCTATCATCAGCGGCACAATGATGGAATAGTCGCGGGTGATCTCAAAAATCATGATTACGGACGTCATGGGCACGCGGACAATGCCGGCAAAGGCGGTTCCCATGCCGACTAGCGCCTAGGCTCCGACGCTGCCGGTATAATCCGGCAGCAGGAAATGGGCCCCACCGCCAACGGCACCTCCCAGCGTAGCCCCGATGAAGAGGCTCGGACCGAAAATGCCGACAGCATTGCCCGAAGAGTAGCAGGTTGCTGTAGCCACAAGCTTGAGGACAATCAGCAAGGCCATCGTGCCCAGCGCCATCTGACCATTGAGCGCCTGGCTTACGTGGTTGTAGCCTACGCCGAGGACAGACGGAACATACCAGCCGACGATGCCGACCACGAGGCCGCCCGCGGTCGGCTGGAGCCACTCGGTCCCGGATGGCAGGCGCTTAAAATACTTGCGCAACCAGAGCAAAAGTTTGACGAAACAGACAGAAACCAAGCCGCCAACTACTCCCAGGACCGCGTAGATGCCGAACTCGAGAGGATTGACCAGCTGGTAGGCGGGGACGTGAAACAGCGGTTCATCACCGAGGAGCAGGTGGAGGACCATCCAGGAGGTCGCCGAACTGAGGACGATCGCGCCCAGCACACGGGCGTGAAGGTCTCACATAACCTCTTCAAGCGTAAAGAGGACGGCGGCAATCGGCGTGTTGAAGGCGGCTGCCAGCGCTGCAGCAGCGCCAATGGGTACCAGGGATTTGATGGTCTCGGGACTGAGTCCCAACTGACGGCCCAGCGTCGATGCAATGCCGGCGCCGGCTTGAACGGAAGGGCCCTCGCGGCCCAGGGCGATGCCGCTGGCAAGCGATAGGGACGAGCAACCGAACTTACCCAAAACCGTGCGAAATCGGATCACTCCCCCGTGAATGAACAAGGCAGTCTTTGTATGCGGAATGCCGCTTCCGCGTGCGTTAGGGAAATATCGTTTCAGCAGGTAGCCTGTGATTAAAGCGCCCAGGACCGGAACCACGATTCGCCGCCAGGCATGGCCTCCGGCGGGGTACATGCGAGCCCCGAGATTTTCGGTCAGCACGATGAAGGCGACAATCACCAAGCCAACGACTGCGCCGATCAGAAGCGTCAGCATCAAGAGCACCTTGTTTTCATGCTGATGAAGGGTCTCGACTTCAACCCATTGCTTCAGCGCCTCTAAGGATTTTGCGCTCCTCTCTCGAATCTTCACCAGGTGCAGCGTCGTCATCTTCGCCCTATTGATCTGCCTAATGTGGTGCACTCACCAATCTAGCCAAGCTCCAGGCCGCTGTCGACTCTGATTTTATCGCGGCTTTCGAAAGGCAAAAAGAGTTGCGCGGTTCAACTGAAATTCCTGTAACGCCGCACGGCATAGCACGCGTAGCCGGCCTTCCTTAAAGGGCAGAAGAAACCGCTCGAGTTCGATTGGAACGGTGGCAGGGTTCCAGGACTGCGATGCTCGACTCGTCGGCCGGGCGCGATGACTCAATCGAGGTCGACCCCGTGGCCCAGCAAGCCCCCTGGCGTTAAACGTCAGACCGCGTTGGGTGACTACGGTTTTGTGCCAAGAATGACCTCCACGGGAATCCACATGTGCTTCTTCAGTACCTTTTGGATTTGGAAATCGGCCTCTTTCAGTGCCTTGCATACGTAAATGGGACGGCAATCAATAAAGTTCGGAAAATGTTTGTGCGCCCATTCGAAGCCGGCGATGAAGGGTTCGTGCTTGCCTTCCTTGGACATGCCGACCACAACGATGCGGCCGCCCGTTTTCAGCACGCGCTTGCATTCGCCGAGTACCTTGGGGATCTCCGGTGTGTCGAACAGTTCCAGCGTGAAGCTCATGAACACCGCATCCATGGCATTCGCTTCGTAGGGAAGCAGTGCCGCGTCGCCACAGCGCAGTTGCGCGCGTTCGACGAGTCCCGCCTTGGCCAGATTCTCCTTGCCTATCCGGACCATCTCGTCCGACAGATCAAGGCCGAATACCCTGCCTCCGGGCCCCACGGCGTTGGCCAAGACCGTCAGACTGTGGCCGGTGCCAAATCCGATTTCCAATATCCTCTCTCCCGCCTCGGGCTTCAGCAGATCCAAGCCGGCCTTGCGTACCGGAGCTTCGCTGCGGTCCGAGAGCGCGTCGTAGAACCGGCTGATTTTATTGTAGAACGCCTTAGTCTCAGATCTCGATTGGAAGACGCGGAGAACAGGCGCCGGCCAAACCTCGGCGGAGTCGGGTTCGGCGAGCCAGGACCTCGCTTCGCTGGCGGCCGAGCGGTCGAAATAGCGAATGCGGGCGGTGGTGAAAGGGCGGCAGAATCGGCTCATCCCCTTCTGCCATTTTTTCTCGCCGACCATGGCGAGCCGTTCGATGCCCGCGAAATGCTTCAGGTCGAACTTAATGTCGTCCCAGAGTGCCGCCGCTTTCCAGCCCTGGAAGTCCACCATCTCGAACAAGACGCTGATCTTGCCGTGTTGCTTGACCAGCCGCGCGAACTCCGGCCCAAAGCGTTGGTAATCCGCATGAGTCAGTTTGCCGCTAACGCACGCTTCCAATATCTTTCCGCCATTGTTTTCGGTGAGCCGGATTGCCATGGTGCCCATCCAGTCATTCTCTTCGGTGTGCGAAGATGGAGTTGCGCGGGGGGGAGGCCGTCAAGCTCCCACTTGCAGCCCCCACCCGCATCGGTCTTGCAGAATGCGTCCATGGCGCATTGTGCAATGGTTAGATTCTCCGGCTGTTTGCGGCAAATATCAAGACGAACAACCCTTCCGGGGCAAGCTAGAGGGCGCCCGGTTTCCGCCGGCTGCGTTGGAATTGCTCGTATCACCCCGGACGATCGCAGGAGCACGAAAAATAACTTCTTTTGATGACCCTCGCGCCGCTCAGAGCATTGGCCTTTTGTTTCTTTTGTTCCCTCTGCCGCACTCTGTATCTGCGGCTCTGAGCACGACGGACCTGCTTTCCATGGGCGGTTTGCCGGTATTGCTGCCGCGCTTTCCACTCCCTCCATTGCGCGGCTTCGTTGCGGCAATGCTCGCTGCAGTAACGCGCCAGTGGATGCTCTGGCCGGAAAACACGGCCGCAGCCTTTAAGCAGACACAAGCGGCTTCGTGGTCGGCGAATACGTTTCTTTTGTTGCGGAATTTTTCCTTTAGCTTGATTTTCGAGATGAGTTGACGGATGTTCACAAGGGCCCGTGGGAGCTGATCCCTCCCGGAAGGCTCAAGCCTCGAAGAGGAGCCTTTTCCCCTTCGAGGCGCTAAGAGCACAAGTCGGGTACTGCTTTCTTATCTTTCTGTGAAATCTAGATCGGAAACAAAGGCTTAAAAATTACGCCTACTTCGTAGAAGCAAAGCAAGTATGGTCCGTTCGTCTTTTTCCTGGCGTTGGATCAAATCTGGCTAGCCATTTTTCGCGAGCGCTGAGGCCAGCATTCTTTTCAACCGCTGGTCGCTGTCATTCCTTGAGCACGATCTGGAACAAATAAACGACGACAATGACGGCACCCTTTCTCTGGCCATAAAACGTCTGGATACAAACCCTCGTATCCGAACAAAAAAAGGGAGAAAAATATGGGGAAAGCCATTTAACTTCCCCGGTAAGCCGCCGCCTATGGCGGCGAGACTCGAAAAGGCTCTGCCGTTCCGGGGTGAAATGTGCGACGGTCTCCCGCATGTGAACTGGCACGTTCACGAGAAAGGAGACCGTCATGAGAGAGTGGCAGAGCATCTCCCATGTGGAGATGGTACTGCAAGTACCACATAATCATCGCCCGATATAACTAACGAGGCTTTGCCTCAGACCGACAAGGCATGGATAATTATGGCTCCGTTCGCCGGTTCATGACGAGCTCTGGTAAACCAGGCTCAATGGGACCGA
>Ga0326727_10017426_pt1 | contig 14908 bp, 18 predicted proteins | sample MB2enrmetagenome_FD_207643 | JGI IMG/M metagenome (GOLD analysis project Ga0326727, IMG submission 207643) | Lab enriched peat soil microbial communities from McLean, Ithaca, NY, United States - MB29MY | ecosystem: Environmental > Terrestrial > Soil > Wetlands > Peat | place: USA: New York... | reverse complement strand
TACGTCATGTAGAGCGTGCGCTCCTCAGCCGTGCAGGCGGCAAAGAGGGGCTTGAGTTCCTCGGGTTCATATACGACGCGCATTGGCTCCACATAATCCGGCCAATCGCGCTTTTGGAGGAGGCTGACGACGCCGTTGGCCTTGAGCATCTGTGCCACGATCACCGCTCGGTTGTAAGCCGTCCGTCCGCCATTTCCGTTCGAGTACAGATGCCGGATGTAGGCCAGCACATCCTCGCGCTTCACCTCTGCAACATGGCGCTTCGCGCAAGTCGCGGCAAAGGTCTCCAGGCAGTATTTGTAGGCTACGTAGGTCCTCGGTTCGCGCTGCGGCGGCTTGATGTTCTCAAGGTAGGCCAAGCAAGGTGAGCGCCACAAGCTCCGAATCGGGGCATCGGCGTTCCTACAACCTGAGTTGATCGAGCTTATGCGGTCGATTGAGTTGCGTTTCTACCGGGATCTCATCATGGAAATGGTGACGGAATACTCTGCGGAGCTGTTGGCGAAGCTTCAGCGTCACCAGATTGACCTCGCGCTCGTGACCTCGCCACCACCCGCTTCCAGGCACACCGGCCACCAACACAGTTGTCGTTGCCGACTATGTGAGTAGCGACGGTTTCTATCGACGGTAAGCCATCAATCTGCCGCGTCGCCTCAAATCTTGTAGGTAAGCTCAACCCCGTCGAGCAGGGCGAGGCAAAACGTTTCTGCAGAGTGAGAGACCCGTGTCCGGAAGGGAACAGCTCAAGCCTACAACCGTTCGGTTAAGAGGGGAAAATTGACCGTTTGCACAGAATTGCACCGTGCCGCATAAGTGCTCATTACAAATGACTTATTGGATTTTTTCTTCGCACAGACTTGCACAAAAAAGCCCCAAAATCCAATCCGAACAGCCACCAAAACAGCCATCAAATTTGATAACATATTAGATGTATTAGATGTAGTGAAAGGGGCTGGCGCATGGCAAAGCAAATGAAGGGTGTCTATGAAAATCCGCCGAAGAGCGGAATCTGGTGGGTTCTCTACTATGTCGAAGGCAAGCGGCACCGGGAGAAGGTCGGACGCCGTTCCGATGCAATCGCCCTTTATCAACGCCGGAAGACCGACGCCCGGATGGGAATCAAGATGCCCGAGATTCGTCCTCGCCGCGCTGTGCTCTTCGAGGAGATCGCGGCGGATGCCCTCGTTTACTCGAAGGAGCATAAAGCCTCGTACCGCGGTGACCGTGCGACTGTCGTCAAGCTCCTGCCGGTCTTTGGCAAGACTCCCATAAACGAGATCACGCCACAGACGATCAAAGCCTACCTGGACACGCGAGACGATCTGAAGAAGACGACAATCAACCGCTATCGCGGGACATTATCGATGATCTTTCAGGAGGCTATCCGCAACGGCAAAGCGACGGCCAACCCGGCGAGACTGGTCCGCCTTTACAAGGAGGAGAACAGCAGAGTCCGGTTTATCTCCTATGAGGAAGAGGCGACCATCCGCGCCATCATTCGCGAGAGGTGCCCAATCCATGAACCCGAGTTGACCTTGGCCCTCGAAACAGGAATGCGGCTGGGCGAACTGTACTCGCTCGATTGGGACCGTGTCGATCTGGAGCGCAGGCAGTTGATCCTACTGAGAACCAAGAACGGAACGGCCCGCGTGGTGATTCTCACCGAGGCAGCAGTCAGCGCCCTCAAAGAGCTATGGCAGCGCCGCAGCTCGATCTCGCCCCATGTGTGCCTCACCCGCTATGGCGAACCAATGATCTCTCCCCGTGCATGGTTTGAGCTGGTCATGCAGGAAGCCGTGAAGAAAAACAGTTCGCTTCGGGACGTTACCTGGCACATTTTCCGGCACACGTATATCTCTCGCCTCGTGATGGCCGGGGTCGATTTGAGAACGGTACAAGAGCTTGCCGGTCACAAAGACATCAAGATGACCGTCCGCTACGCGCACCTCGCGCCGGCGCATAAGCTGGCGGCGGTGGACAGACTGGCCGAGTACCGACGGGAACAGGAAATGGCTAAACACCAAGAGGCAACAAGGCTCGCTTTCGCCGCAGCGTGACTACTCAACACTCCAGTTGTTCACTCTCTTCAAACGCTCCATGAGCGGGAACGGCTGTTGTCGAAAGCTGACTCTGGATTTCAACCGAGCACCGAGCGGATCACTGAACGCTTCCTCGGCCTGAGACCAAACCAAACCAATGCACTAGGGCATTGGTTCATCCCACCGGGCGCTGAACTGAAGAGGGACGAGTCTTTCCGGCTACCTGCGGCCCATGCGATAGTCCACGTACAGGATGTGAGATTTGATCTGGTCGCCTGCTCTGTACTGTGGGAGCTGCGCCATCTTCAACATTTGAAGAATGGCTCCGGGGTTCCCATCGCTCCACTCGACAAGGGAGGGCAGAATCGAGTCCAGATTGGAGGCCCATAGCTGAATCCTCTCCGCGTGGCGTTGAGCAAATTCCAGTGCAATCTGCTCCGGCCAGTTTTTAATCTCGATTCGCTCCGATTTGAGCGCACACAATGGGCGCAGAGCACCAATATCCTCCATATGCGGCGAACGCGATGCAAAGATGACAGGTGTACGGCCGAAGTAATGCAAGTCCTTAATCATCCCGGTGACAACGCGAGACGGACCATCAAGATGGTCGAGCACCATGAAGAATGGTTGTGTATCAAGCGCCCGATGCACAATACCCTTGAGCGAAGAGGATGAAAGTGCAGGGATGTTTCCAGGAACTTTGATCTTCTCGTCTGCTGAATGCAGCGCATGGAGCAAGGCGAGAAGGAATTCGCGCGGCGATTTCATCTGCGCCACATAGAGCGCAAGCGGATGGCTTTCGACGAACGTGTTCAACAACCGCGACTTGCCTACACCCTCCGGTCCAAATACCAACATGGATTTTCGTGTCTTCGCCTGGCTCCGAAGGCGGCTCAATTCCTCTTCGCGCTCGACACAACTCAGGTATTCACGGGGCGGCTCGCGCTGGGTGGAAGATAAAAACATCGCGGCTGGACCTCTTTCTTTGGGAGAAGCTAACGAACTCCGCTGAACGGGATTAGAGGAGTGCCGAGACATCCCGTTCTAATCGGTCGAGCCGTTCAATTGCCGACTGTACGGCGGGAGTTCCTTCTTCTTTCACTTTCCGCGCCCGGTCAAGTGCCTGTTCGGCAATGCGGCTGATTTCATGCAGCAGCTTCCGGATCTCGGCCTCCAAGCGCCCCCGGCTATCCTGAATGCGATTGAGAACATCGTTTTGTACGCGCGCGCTGTTCACTTCCAACAGATGCCGCAGAAATTCACGGGCCTCGTTCGTGATAAGTTTGCGTCCACCCATAAGCGGCAAAAAGATGTCAGCGAGCCAGCGCAGCGGCGATGGGGGTTGCGCAGTTCCGATGAAGTCCTCGAAAATGAATGTGGAACGCACGCGCAAGCCCTTCTCCGGATCAAGCGCGTGGGGCATCCGCGCCAGTTCGCTGAGACCCGCACCGGCGAGTGTTTTCAGAAAGTTGTTTCCCATCTCCACAAATCGAAGGGCCACGGCGCGATATTGGCGCTCGCCCTCTTCCTGCTCAGGTTTAAGCCAAGGCACAACCTTGCCGCGCGAGATGTTTTGAGCCAAGTGCATTACTCGGTGCCGATAGTGCGGGCCAAAGCCGAGGGATACGGACGAAAGTTTCTTTTCAAAGTCAGTTTCGGATTCCGTCCACGCGGAATGAAAAAACCGCCGATGGCGTTCACCGAAGAGGTCCGAAATCCGATGCAGTTCCGCCATAAACAGGTAATCCATCTCGCGCATGGAGCGCTCAGCCTCGCTGATGGTTTCTTTCATTAGCTCGATACGCCGTTCGGATTCTTCGATGGGCCGCAGAAGCGCGTAACGGTCCTCATCGATGATGGCTAGCAGTTGTTCGCTCAGGCGCTGTAGTCCCCGGTCGCCGGCGGCGCGAACGAGATTCCTGCCCGAGTCTTCAACGAGGTGATGCAAACTCGCCAGTAGTCTTTCCCAATCCCTCAACGGACCGCGACTTTCCATCCTTTCGGCGGCACTCACCTCAAAGACCTCGCCCATCGGACGTTGCAGACGCTTTTCCAGCACCTCGCGCGTGAACTTTGCCGCCGCCGCACGCTCAGGATCGCTGGTGCGGTCGGCCTTGTTGATTACCAGGATTAAATCCTGAACTTGCGTGCCGATGGATTCCACCAGCGCCAACTCCTCGCCCGCAATGGGCGGATCGGCTCCGACTACAACCAATGCTGCATCAATGTGAGGAATGAAAGCCTGCGTGGTTGCCGTATTTCCTGTGAAGACCGAGCCCAAACCCGGCGTATCCACAAAACACATGCCGGAGGACAACAAGGGGCTGGGCACAAATACTTCCGCGCCGTCCACGGCCTTCTTGTTTTCGGGGTTGAGTTCTTCGGTCACGTATTCCTTCAAGTCGGTCATGGCAATGTCTCGCCAGTCCCCGTCACGCATACGAACGCGCGCGTGAGGTTGGTCGCCAAACCGAATCACGGTAGGCACCGCAGTAACCGGAACAAACCCGGTCGGAACGACAGCGTAGCCGACCAAAGCGTTGAGCAGGGTGGATTTACCGCGCTTGAACTGGCCGATACAAGCTACATAGAAACGTCCTTCGGAAACCCGCGCTGCGAGCTCACGAGCTTCCTCGGCGACAGGCTCCGCCCCGAGTTCCTGGGCCAGATTGGCGAGCCGTAACAGACGGGAGGAGCCATCCAAAGAAACGGGTGTCTCAGTCGGAGGGCTGCCGGAGTCTTGCACTGTTGAGCTGCTCATGTATTCCTGCATCGCGGAGTGAGTCATCATCTCCATCTGGGTCCTGTTAGACCTTCGCCGGTTCGTTAGTTGAAGTCCGAGAGTATCGAATGACTTCGACGCGGGACATGGCGATCAGACCCTCCTCAACCATGACATCGAGATGGGGAATCAGCTTTTCGATCTGTTCCTCACGGTCGATGACAGTCAGCATGATGGGCGCATCCTTGGAGAACGTCCAATGGCTGGCGTGATGAATTCTAGTGCTTGCCCCGTACCCTTCGATCCCTCGATACACGGTGGCGCCGGCCATCCCTAATTCCATGCATTTGGCCACAATTGCTTCATGCAGGGGTTTGTCCTGCCATTTGTCACCTTCGCCGAAATGAATGCGCAGCATACGCGCTTGAAATTGGTCTTTCATGGTTGAGCCTCCGCTCATACAGAAGAGCTACCCGACACTGACTCCGGCAGATCAACGTCCAGTGCGCGGTAAGAGTACTTGATGATGTCTACATCTGAAAGGACGACTAAGCCTTCTTCCACCATCTGATCCACGAGAGGCAGGAAGGATCGGAGCTTCTCCTCTGTATCGACGGCCGAGAGCATGATCGAGCAATCGTGCGATAAGTGCAGGGCTTTGTCCTTGTGCATCCGCCGATGTGCGCCATAACCGAGGATGCCGCGGTAGACAGTAACACCAGCAATATCGTTGGCCCGCATGGCCTCGACGAGTGCGTTGTAAAGAGGCTTGTCTTTCCAGCGATCCGCTTCGCCAATATAAATGCGCATCATCTTTGCTTTGCCCTCGATCTTCAGGTGCGCAGGAAGGATCGGTGCTTTGGGCTTCGAGACCTGGGCGGGCTTTGCTAGAGTTGTCTCCTGAATCTCGATCATTCCAGTTCCCGCTAATTCCTCCAGCTTTCCGAGCAGCTCATTCACCTTTTCGCGAGACTCGATGAACTCGATCTTCAGCGGAAGATGGTCTGATATCTCGACAATGCTGGCGGAGTGCATGTGGTGATCCGCGCCAAATCCGGCTATCCCTTTCAGAACGGTAGCCCCGGAGACGCCCCGGTAAAAAAGAAAGTCGAGGATGCTCGAATACGTTGGAACCCCATGATGTTTTGAGCCTTCGCTCAGGTAGATTGAAACCTTCACTGCCTTTCCGGCATTCAACATACGTCCTCCCTCAGGAATGTAACCCGCGTTGCGATACAAGGAATTCAGCGGCGCGCCCAAGTGCGCCCCATCCGGCTCTGTCTTGTTCTGGTTCGTCACGCAGATGTTGCAGTTCTTGCGCCAGTTGCCGGCGATAGTTTTCGATGATGGCGTCGATGCGGGCAGCAAGCACAGGCGGGACTTGCCGGCGCAACTTTAATCCGTGCGGGATGCACAAGGCCGCAGCCCCCCTAAGCCACTGAGATACGTCATTTCGCGCAAGGCAACTGACAAATTCGCGCAGTCGCAGTTCTTCTTCCGCGAAAACCTCACTGCAAACGTCGCATCTGAAGTCAGCGTCGGAATCATCGGCTGGTTCATCAACTAACTTGATAAATACCTGCGCCGCGGCAGGAGCGTTCTGAACCGCGGCCAAACCCCACGCATGAAAGTTGCACAGGCGGTGAATACTCTCCTTCGGATGGTTCTGCAGGCGAGCCGCTTGGTATTCCTTCAAGAAGCGGCAGAATGGGCATCCATGTTCGTGAAGTACGTCGAGAATCGATTGATAGAAGATGAGCTGCTTTTGTTTTCTCATCAGAGTATCTCCGCAATCAAAGAGCCGCCCCAAACGGCAGCAAGGCCAAGAATGAGACTGCTGAAGGCGTAGAGGACGGCCAGCAAAAAAGCGCCGCTTCGAATCGTGGACAGTGTCTCCCATTCATACGTCGAAAATGTGCTGTAGGCGCCAATAAAGCCAACCGGCACCAGGAATCTCCAAGCGGGATTCAAATCCGCTCGTTTCGCCAGGAACGAGAGCGAGAAACCGATGACGACACAGGCAGTGATATTGATGACAAAGGTCCCGTAGGGAAACTTTGTTCCCATCCGGTTGGCAATCGTCGAGCCAACCCAGTATCTTGCCATCGAACCGAGAGCGCCGCCGATTGCAATGAGAATGTACTTCTGCAACCCTATTCCTCCTCACTGGTCTTTTTACATTCACTGAAATGTGATTGCTTATCCAATCCCAGTTCCTCGCGGATACTTTGGCTTATGCTGTGCAGTAAAGACCGAAGTTCATCGACGACTTCGTTTAGACCACTGATCGCGTCCTCAGGAACAGCGCCACAGCCGCGCATATGGCGTGGCCTCAGTTCTTCGACAGCAATATCCACAAAGCCAATGTCTGTTATCAATGATCGTGACACCGGGATCTCTGGCGGTTCCGGCTTCATGTGTTGCCAATCGAGTGTCCTCAACAGTTGAGTCCGAAGTCGGCGTATGTGGTCCTCAACCATGCGCACCTGCGCCGGACTGACATCCACCAAATAGTGTGGAAAAGGAGACTCCGATTCCGGGGAATGGAGGGCGTGCTCAATATCGCAGAGAAGGCCGTCGATGTATTTGCAGGTTGCACCAAGGCGTCGTCGCTGCACATCGTTCAGTTCTCCAGGAAGTCGGGTTCTCGTGGTATCCGATGCGGCTTTGGGCATGACTCCTCCAAGTTGTCTTCAGCTTCGAGGAGTCATCTGCCCAGTTGACGGTCTTAAGGTGGACTCCAACACCCACAGTTGCTTGTTGCTTGCTATGCCTTTACTACCTGGTGCCAGCGCTCATACACGCTGGCTCCTGCATAGCGGGCCTTTGTGCCGAGTTGGTGCTCGATCTCCAGAAAGCGGTTGTACTTCGCGATGCGCTCGCCGCGGCTGGTCGAGCCTGTTTTGATCTGCCCCATGCCGGCAGCCACGGCCAAGTCAGCGATGCTCGTATCATCGGTTTCGCCCGAACGATGCGAGATGACCGCTCCGTAGCCATTCTCGCGGGCAATCTGAATGCATTCGAGTGTTTCCGTCAGGGTGCCGATTTGGTTCAGCTTAATCAGAATCGCGTTGGCGATTCCGTCTTTGATGCCCTGGCGAAAGATCGTGGGGTTTGTGACAAAGTTGTCGTCGCCGATCAACTGAATCCTCCCGCCGAGCGTCTTCGTCATGAGTTGCCAGCCGGCGTGATCGTCTTCCGCAACCCCATCCTCGATGCCCCAGATTTCTGGATAGCGATCAAGCACACCTTTCCAGAACTCGACCATCTGCTCCGGCGACTTCCTGCTTTTGTCCGACTTATCGAACGCATAGACGCCGTCTTCAAAAAGTTCGCTGGTGGCAGGGTCGAGGAAGATCACTACATCCTTGCCCGGCTTGTAACCCGCCTTCTGGATCGCTTCAAGAATCAGTTCGATGGGCTCTTCGTTGGACTTCAACTGCGGTGCGAATCCACCTTCATCGCCGACGCCCGTGTTGTAGCCCTTCTTGTGCAGAACAGCCTTCAACGCATGGAAGGTCTCCGCAGCCGCTCGCAAACCTTCGCTATAGCTGGGCGCGCCTACGGGAGAAATCATGAACTCTTGAAAGTCCACATTACTGTCCGCGTGGCTTCCACCATTGAGCACATTGAACCACGGCGCAGGAATCAGATTGGCTTTCTCGCCTCCCAGGCTTGTATAAAGAGGCAGGTCATGGTCAGCGGCAGAGGCCCGTGCCACTGCGAGAGAAACGCCTAGAATTGCGTTGGCTCCTAGGCGCGCCTTATTCGGCGTTCCATCGAGTTCGCACAACTTCTTGTCCAATGCCTTCTGGTCACTGGCGTCGAATCCGTGTACGGCCTTTTGAATCTCACCGTTCACGTGGTCTCTCGCATTAAGCACGCCCTTGCCTCCATAGCGTGCCTTGTCGCCGTCGCGGAGTTCGACCGCTTCCCGTTTTCCGGTGGACGCTCCGGATGGAACCTTTGCTGTTGCCTTTACACCGTTAGCCAGGGTTGCTGTGACCGAAAGCGTTGGATTCCCGCGGGAATCGAGGATTTCGAGGGCTTCAAGATTTGCGATTTCAGACATGATGGCTACCTTTTCCCGGCCTCAAGGCCGACAGATGTGAAAACATCGGTGAGTTGATGACGAACGGCATTAGCGGTCCGCAAACAGGCTGGCAGCACCGCGTGTCTTTGTTCTTTTGATTTGCGATCTTCATCGCTAAAGCTCCATTCAATGGACAATCATCACAGGGCAATGCGCATACCTTAGAACGCGCTCCGAGTTCGAACCGAGCATCCAGCGATGAAGGATTGTGTGGCTGCGCTTGCCCATTACGATGAGACTGGCCTGGATCGTGTCCGCCTTGTGAATGATCTGTTCTGCCGGATGACCGAGGACAATATCCGTTTCGAGTTCAATCTCTTTTTGCTTGGCGCGCTCTCGGAGCGGGACGAAACTGCGCTCAAAACGTTCCTGCCCATCTTCTAGGACCGCATGAAACTCCGCGCTCTCGGCGGGTTCCGGTGGCCGGATCACGGCAAGGACGAAGAGCTTGGCCTTCATATCTCCCGCCATTGCCAGGGCCACATCCAGAGCGTGCTCGGCATGTGGCGATGCATCGAATGCTACCAATATCCTTTGAATTCCAACAAAAGTCGGGCTTCCCATTCGTCTCACCTATCCTTCTTCTGCGGGGATTGGCCGCTGAATTGACTGTTCTGTTTTCGCGCTTGTCAGTACGTGGGGGAGAAGATGCCGGGGAAGAAAGAACGAGTTCGCAATCATGGTTGGAATCACCGCGCTGGCAATGACCGTGCCCACGATGTAGGAGTACTGCGCCTGCGTGATGATCTGATGATTGAGGCCAAACAGTGCCGAGATGGTGCCGAAGGTAAGGCCGGTTGACATCATCAGCGTGTAATAGGCTCCAGCCTTTCCGTCGTATTTGTGAACCCGGACTGCGGGATAAACTGCAACCGCCTTGAACAGCGACTTTGCCCCGAACAGGACTAGCAGCGTCACGGGCGCGGCCATCAGCGCCGGTACAGAGACAAACGATCCGGCGCGGATGAAGTAGAACGGTGTGAGTAATCCAAACGTAAGTGTACGGAGGCGGCGGATCAGTGAATGGTCCTTTCCGACCGTTCCCGCCAGCACCATGCCGATCATGTACGCCGGAAGAACTGCTTCACTGCCTGCCCATACAGCCAGTCCTCCCATGGCGAAGAGGAAGAAGAGAAGGTACTTGGCTTCCAGCTCTGAGACGCGACCGCCGTATTTCTTGAAGAATCGCGGCGTAAGAAAGGGAAGCACCACGAAGACCACGATGGAAACCACTACAAAGATCAACGTCTTAATAGTGAACGGGGAAAAGATCAGTCCCAGTGCAATCACGGTTCCGAGATCATTGATGAAGCAGGCGGCCAGAATGGCTTTGCCATATTCGGTGACGTTGAAGCCCAGTTCCAGCATCACAGCATAGACAACGGCCACCGATGTCGTGGAGAGCGCGACGCCGCACAGCCAGCTGGGCATGATGGCCCAATGCAGCACATAATGCGCAATCGCCGTGCAACCCAGAAATGGCCCGAAGAATCCAGCCAGGCCGATGATCGATGCTTCGCGCCACTTGGTTTTGAAGATAACCGGATCGAGTTCCGCACCGGCGAGAAAGGTCAAAACGATTGCGCCAGTCCCAGCCAGAAACGTGATCCACTGAGTATTCCCGGCCAGCCCGCCCTGCGAAAAACCGAAGAACCCGGTAAGGAACACGCCGATGACCAGTTGGGCCACCGTGCCGACCACAATCTCAGAAAGCGCCGTCGAGATCTTGAACCAGATCGCCAGCAGCGTCGCAGCCAGCGCCAGTCCCACCCAGAGCGCACAAAGAGCCCAAGTGTTTGCCATGAGCACAAACTCCTAAATTGTCGTTCAGGGAACTCGGCCGGGACACAACTCCGCAACAGGATTCCCTGTCAGGAGTTATCATCTGTCCGGCCTATTGGAATGGACAGCGGTTAAGGGTGAACTCCTTCACCACAACCAACTCTCCAGTAGAAACTCATTCTGCTCCTGTGTCAAGGTGCCTGGCACCAGCAAACAAGAATGGAACCCTCAATGCGCGAACTCTTCCAGAGGGATATAAAATCCGTAAGCCACCTTTAGCGCCACAGATTTGGAACGATAAACACCGATGGCGTCCCGAGGGGTTCTCGATTTACGCAAAATCCCCGGTTAACTCATTGAGGGCGGCGGCTATTCTTAGAACGCCAGCTTCGTGACGACTATAGACTTGGTTAATCCTTCCAGGGACCTCCTGCCGGCCATGACATCTTCCGATGCGCCTCGGTTGTTGACTCGGCCAGGAGCGGCATGAGGAACCCGTCGATGTCGCCCACGACGCGCTTCAGTGGCACTGCTTCGATGTGGAGCCGGTTCTTGGTGTTGAACGCGGCCCACTGGCGCTGCTTCGATTCATCTTCAAAGAACTCTGCGGTGAACGCTCGCGGCGGCGTTGCGATGGTGGGAATCGCAGTCTTCCGCCGTTCAAATGTCCGCACGATTGCCTCGGCAAGAACCTGTCCATCGAACGGGAAGAGCTGAGAGAGGGCGCGCAGATCGTGGAAGTCCTTCATGCGGCTGTTCGCCATGCCGAGCTTCACCACCGCCTCAAACTTCTCTGCCACAACGGTCTCCTTGGGATATGTGAGCAGCAACGGAGCTGGCCCATTGAGGATTGTTGGAAACGAAGTCTCGACTGGCGGGGGCGTGATGGTGTCTCCGAACCCAACATCTATTTGCATAGGAATCCGCGCCCGCTCCAAATAGCTCAAGAAGGTGACACGGACCCCTTCATAGTCTGCATCTTCTTTGATGCGCTGCGCCTTGACGCTCGCCGGATCAAACAGGAGACCGTCTTCATCGACGGCGAGCGCACAGATCTCTTTGAAGATGGATTCAAAACGGCTCGGATCGTTGTCGCCGTTGGAGAGAAAATCGGCGTCCCGAGTTGGCCGGTGGGCTTGCTCCGTCCAGAGTTCAAAGAGCAGCGCGCCCTTGAGGACGAAAATCTTCCGGTATTCCGACTGGCTGATGCGGAAGAGGAGGCGCTCCAGCGCATATTTCGTCAGAAGCAGCCCAAAATCCTCATTTCGCTGCCGCGCAAGGTTTGCCAGCCGTTGCCGGACAGAAGCCGCGAGATTGGTGACATTCTTGGTCAAGACAGGGACTCCATATAGGGGCGCATCACGTTAGCGACCCGGCAAATTTTCGCCGCTTCCCAGAGTTCGTCCATCGATGCCTTCTTCTCGCGGAAGCACTCGCGGAGAGCTTGAATGGCGAGTTCCGTTCCCACCTTCGAGCGGAACTTGAAACAGTCGGCAACCGTTTTTGCCGGGCTGTAGACCTTGATCTTGGCGCCCTCGATCGTATGCTCAACTGCGCCGAAGGTGAGGGACGGGCCGGAAAAGCGCACCACGCGAATAGGAGGATACTCAAAGCTGGGCGTCCAGGCGCCTTGCTTGAGAGCGATCCAAACCTCAAATGGATTCTCGGTCGTGAGTTCATGGAAGCGCAGCGCGGACGAAAGGCAGACGACGGCCTGGGGCACTTTGCGGCAGACCTCCACCAGCGTCCGATTCTCCGTGGGCGGATTCTCGCTCGATGAATAGAGTCCCTTGCCGACCCGTTCGAGCTTTCCCGCCCGTACCAGCCGTCCCAGGTAATTGCGCGGTATGTTCAGCCTGGCCAGATCACGCGGCCGTAGAACAGACTGCTGGCCGGCGAACTTCAGTAGGCGATCCATATGCGTCTCCATGCTGGGAGTGTACCATAACCAATATAGATGTAAATAACTATATTGGTTCTAAAACACGCCGATTGAGAGTCTCCATGCGCTGGTAGTGATCACCCCGCAAGCGGTTCCGGATGGTCGGCACGAGCGTACCGCCGCAGCTCGGCCACTGGGATCAGGACGCGCTTGCCGATTCTTCTGGTTGTCAGGCGTCGAGTCGCCACCAGATAGTCCAATGCCCGCTGGCTGATGGAGAGAACCTGCGCAGCATCCCGCCGACTCAGGAGCAACTTCTCTTCGACGCGAATTTCAGGTTTCTTGTCGGCAGATGATTGAGAACGCGGAGATGATTCCATGATGAGTCCTTCACCTTTCTCGTTTGTTGAGTTGCACCAGATTTACGTCCTGCATCACCGGACGCGCCAACCATACAGCTTGCCGTCGTCAGCCTTGGGGTAGCAGACCCCGGATTCCAACTTCCAGCCGGGCCGGTCGCAGGCGGTCAGATGCTCCAGATCACCGGCCTTCCAAAGTTCGTATGCCCGCAAACCATCCGAGGAGAGCGCCCATGACGCCGAAAGATGCCCCTCGACGCCGGCATTAAAGCCGCGAGCGCGCCCGTGATCGAAGCCCAGCCAATACCCAAGAACGAACATGACGGCGAAAACAAACACCCCAGCCGTGGACGCAATGGCGCTCCATTTCAACAGATCGCGCAGACCCTTCCTTGCAGCCACGGACTCAGCGGCACCGACCACGGCATCGGTCAAAGACACCTGCAAACGGACCCTCGAAGACTCAGCCTCAGCCGCGGCGGCCGACTGAATTTTCTCCAGGATGCCCTGCACGGTTACATTGATCTTTTGCGGTACTGCCTCGTACAAGTCGCCATACCAGCCCAGCACGATCATCAAAGCCCACACGGCATCGGTCGGTTCGATGCCGAAGTTGTCTGCGTATCGCCGAACGCGGTCACGTTCTTTCTCCGACAGATCCGCAAGAAACACGCTGTACAGATCGTCATTTGTTGAGATCATTGCCACAGACCTTATCGAAGATGTTCAGTGCACATTCGCGACGCCACCGTTCAATCTCTGCGCGGCTTCCAAGCGTTGCAGATTCCCGCGCCTTTTCGAGTGTCAGTCGGCTACTCTGTACGAGATTGGTTACGCGCGTGGCAAGTTGCGGAAGGAACAACGACAGCCCTTGCCTCTCTTCCACTGCCTTGCGCAGAGGCGAGGTGTCGTACAACTCAAACAGCGATGGGGCCATCCCAAAGAAGCGGTTGCGAACCACATGAATCCTGCCGTGCTGAACCACGTTCATGTATTCGGTCAGCATTTCGCAACTGTCGCGCTGCTGGTTTATGAGGAACAGCGAAATGAAGGGCCATCCGAACTCGTTCAGTTTTTCATCGAACATCGAACCGTAGCGGTTCACGCCATCATTGTTTCTTGCGGCGGTATTGACGACAACATCATCGTCTTTGCTCGCGTCCACTATGTCCAGAAGATCGAGCCAACCTTCGTTCTCGTCGAGGTTTACGAGTGAGAACGACTTCACGGACTTCTGGTAGGCTTTGCCAACGTCTGGGTTGGCCGTATCTGTTTCCACCAGCGAGACGTGCCGGTTTCTCATCTCGAAATAGTCGAGAAGTGCAATCGCACCCACCGACTTCCCCACGCCACCTTTACTGCCAGTTACAAAGAAAACTCTTGCCATACCTTGCTCCTTTCTTACAGTGTTACGTCCGGTTTCATTTGGAATTGCCCAGGCCTTACTTCAACGGTTGGTGACCCAACCGTGCCCTTACTGGCAGCTCTTACTGGAGCTTGTTCCTTTGGTAGCGCCAGGTTCTTCAGGTAGGTCGAAAGGGCGTGGATTGTGATTGTGACGCCGTTCTCTTCAAAAACACGGACCAGCATCTTCAGCGTGTAGCCGTTCTCCCGCAACTTTTTCAACTGAGGGTACACGCCCCGAATGATCTCCCCCATCATGTAGGAATCGGGTTGCGGGGGAGGTTCATTCCCTCTCTCATCCAGACGAGTGCGAAAAACCTCGAATTGCTCTGAGGTGAGCGTTTGCGGCTTGCGGCGGCGATTTTCCATCACCCTTCCTCCTTTCCTTGCCAACAACGATCCGAAAACAGTATAGCACACACTTGACAGCAGATATGTATTACTGTAAAGTTGGAACTGTCGCCGGGGAAGCCGGAATCGTTAGGAGACACGGCGAGGTAGGCGCTGTAGCCACAAAACCCCTGCGGGGTTTCGCGTCTCCACCACCATTTCTCCAATCCGCCTGCGGCTACTCGGAGAAATGGTTGCGCATCTCGCTCAGGGCTACGCCCCGAGACCCCACGGAAA
>Ga0326727_10017425_pt1 | contig 14911 bp, 14 predicted proteins | sample MB2enrmetagenome_FD_207643 | JGI IMG/M metagenome (GOLD analysis project Ga0326727, IMG submission 207643) | Lab enriched peat soil microbial communities from McLean, Ithaca, NY, United States - MB29MY | ecosystem: Environmental > Terrestrial > Soil > Wetlands > Peat | place: USA: New York... | reverse complement strand
GCCTGCATTGCCTGCGTGTCCACTTCCCCCGTCTCACGCAAGTCCGAGGGTTCCACGGGGCTTCGAATTCTGTCCGGTCGCGAACTCGCGTTCTTCCTCGCTCCCTTCACCATCGTCTACTTCGCCCTGATTCTGCCGCGCGGTGCAGTTGGAGAGGTAACTGAACGCTATCTTCTCCCTCTTCTCGTCGTGGTCCTCATCACCGTGCTGCGACTCTTTCAGCAGAAGGTTGCCGCTCGCCTGCCGGCATTCAGTCTCGTCTGCGTTCTCCTCGTGGCAGCCTATAGTGTCGCTGCCATGCACGATCTCTACGCGGTGGAGCGCGCACGGCTCGCCGCCGCCAACGAGATCAGAGCCGCGGGTTTCGCGCGCACTTCCTTTTACGGCGGCATGGCTTATGATGGCTGGACCCAGATCGACAGTTGGGGTTATGTCACGGCCCCCAAGATCAATCTGCCTCCAGGCCCTCAACCCACACCGTCCTGGAAGATGACTTCCTGGCCCTGCGGTAATTGGTTCGCCGGTGAATCCCCTGCCATCCAACCCCGCTTCGCAGTTTCCTACGATCAGGGTGCCTGTCAAGGTCCCTCTCGCTTTGCCCCAGTCCCGTACCGTACCTGGCTCCCGCCCTATACCGGCTCAGTCTATATTGTGACGATCACCATTGCGCCCTGATCGCAGGCTGGTTTTGCGCCGCCCTCAGATTTCGGGGTAGAAGTCGAAGAAGGCGTCCAGGCTGCGTTTGAGTTGCGCCTCGATCTCCTGGCGCGAGCCTTCGATGAGGTGCATGGCGACGTGGGCCTGGTGGCCGTTGGCCAGCTTGAGGGTCGCGTCCTGGATTTCGGTCACTTCGCCCTCGGGGAGGAGCCGCAGTCCGTAGATCAGAGTCAGATTCGCCATGAGCCTCATCTTAAAGAGCAGGGCGGCGGCTGGGAAGAACAGAATGCCGCCCTGCCAATCTAGAATCGTGACAGGGAACCCATGACAGAGATTCGCGATACCGTTATTCTCGGCTCCGGCTGCGCCGGACTTGTTGCCGCCATCTACACCGGCCGCGCCGGCTTGAACCCGCTGGTGCTGGAAGGCCACGAACCGGGCGGGCAGCTCTCGATCACCACGCTTGTAGAGAACTTTCCCGGCTGGCCGGACGGCATCCAGGGGCCGGCTTTGATTGACAACATGAAGCAGCAGGCAGCGCGCTTCGGCGCCACATTCCAGTTGGCTCAACTGAACCAGGTGGACTTGAATGTGCACCCCTTCCGGCTGCACACTTCGACGGGCGAGATTTGCACGCGCACGCTGATTGTGGCCTCCGGGGCCAGCGCGCGCTGGCTGGGGCTGCCCAGCGAGCAGGCGCTGATCGGGCACGGCGTTTCCAGTTGCGCCACTTGCGACGGCTTCTTTTTCCGCGGCAAGGAGATTGCCGTGGTGGGCGGCGGCGACTCGGCCATGGAAGAGGCGCTGTTCCTCACCCGCTTTGCCAGCAAGGTGACGCTGCTGCACCGTCGCGACGCCTTCCGCGCCTCCAAGATCATGCTGGAGCGCACCATGGCGCACCCCAACATCGTGCTGCGCACCAACACGGTGGTGGAAGAGGTGCTGGGCGTGGAAGAGAAGGACGTAAAGGGGCTGCGGCTGCGCGACGTGACCAATGGCGAAGAAAGCATTTTGCCGGTCAGCGGGCTGTTTCTGGGCATCGGCCACGTGCCCAACACCAAGATGCTGGCCGGGCAGATCGATCTGGACGAGGACGGCTATATCAAGACCACCGGCAATGTGCTGACCACGCACAACGGCCAGGTGGTTCCCGGCGTGTTTGCCTGCGGCGATGTGCAGGACCGGCGCTACCGGCAGGCGATTACCGCGGCCGGCTCGGGCTGCATGGCGGCGCTGGAGGCGGAAAAGTTCCTCGAGGAGCACGGGCATTGAGCCAGGACATGAAGCCCGGGCGCCCCGCCTTCGGCGCAGCTTTGTCGCGCCTAAGATTGGATGCCAACTATCTCCAGGCTCCGGGTGCCCCAAGTCTCGCTCTTGAGCCCTGGGAAACCTTGAATCTCGACTGCCGTCCCGCTTCTAGGGCGTGGGCGGAAGCGCAATGACGCAATTGGCTGAAAATCTCGAACGGTTGGAGGCGGCGATTGCGGCCGCCTGCCGCCGGGCCGGCCGGCTGCGCGCCGAAGTCGAGCTGATGGCCGTCTCCAAGACCTATCCGGCAGCCACGCTGGCCGAGGCGGCGGCGCTGGGGCTGACGCTCTTTGGCGAGAACCGCGTGCAGGAGTTTGCCGGGAAGGCAGCGGAGCTGGCAGCGTTGCGCGTGGGGACGCCGGGACCGATTCGGGTACATCTCATCGGCCACCTGCAATCGAACAAGGCGCTGCGCGCCGCGGAGCTGTTCGATGCGGTGGATTCAGTGGATTCGGTGCGGCTGGCCGAGCGGCTGAACGAGGCGGCGGGCAAACTGGGCAAGATTCTGCCGGTCCTGATCGAGGTGAAGCTGAGTTCCGAGGAGACCAAGGCCGGGCTGGACCCGGAGTCGGCCGAGGCCGCACAACTGCTGGAGCGGTTGCCTTCGCTCACTCATCTTGATCCGCGCGGGCTGATGACCATTGCCCCGTTTGGCGTGCCCGAGGAGGAAACCCGCGCCTGCTTCCGCAGTTTGCGGACGTGGCGCGAGCGCTGGGCTGCCGCACATCCGCGGCTGGCGCTGGAAGTGCTTTCCATGGGGATGAGCGGGGATTTTGCGTTGGCCATTGAAGAGGGCGCGACCCGCATTCGCGTGGGTACGGCGCTGTTCGGCAAGCGCAGCCCGTATACGGGGCCAGCCTGATGCTGCGCGCCAACCCTGCCGGCGTAACCCTGGCGGTGCGCGCCCAGCCGGGAGCAAAGAAGACCGCCATCACCGGCGTCTACGGCGAAGGAGCCGCGGCTCAACTGAAGATCGCGGTCCATGCGCCGCCGCTGGAGGGCCGCGCCAACCAGGCGCTGATCGCCTTCCTGGCCGAGACCTTTGGCGTGGGGAAAAGCGCGGTCGAACTGAGCACCGGCGAGCTGTCAAGGAGCAAGGTCTTCCTGCTGCGCGGAGTGACGCTGGCGCAGGCGAACGCTGTGTTGGATGGCTGGATGCAAAGGCACTGAAGACGATCAGACGGGCGGAGTGGGCTTGGGCCAGCCCAGCCTGGCCGCAAAGACAAATGCGCGAAGAGGGTGGGCCGCCCGTGGCCGTTGGCGCTTATGGAATTGCTCTAGCGGAAGAGGTGCCAGGTCTGCCAGATGCCGTAGACGAACAGGGCGAATATGCCATCCAGGACAAGCGCCGCCAGGGAGCCTCGTACGCACCCCAGGCCGTCCGTGCGCGGTTCCAGCAGGCGCTCTGTTTCATGGTCAAGAGCAGGGGACAGGGGCGCGTACGGCGCAAAGTCAAGAGCGGCGCAAGCGTCTGTGGGCAGAGTCGTGTCGAAGGGTTGGACCTGGAAGTTGGGTTGAACTTGGCTGGCCATGGTGGCTCCTTCTAGCAGAAACGTTTATCGGCAGAATGTGACAATTATGTGAATGCACCAGGGAGGGAACTTCGCCCTTGCAGGCAAGGGGTCATCCGTCTCCTGCACCAGGGACTGGAAAGAGGCGGGATGAACGTATCCCGCGCGGTGATTTGCGCGCCGCCCGCAGAGTGGCAAGTTGCTGGAAGTAAAGTACCTGCTCTCCGGACCGCGCGGCGTTGACCTGCCATTCGCCCAATCCGCTTATCATGCGTCTTGGAGGCACAGAATCCATGAACATGACCGGTAACACCATCCTCATCACCGGCGGCGGCTCCGGCATTGGCCGCGGCCTGGCGGAAGCGCTGCACGCCCTGGGCAACCAGGTTGTGATTGCCGGACGCCGCCAGCAGGCGCTGGACGAGACCACGGCAGCCAACCCCGGCATGAGGGCACTTCAGCTCGACGTGGAAGATCCCGCCGCGATCCGCGCTTTTGCCGCCCAAGTGGCCGCGGATTTCCCGGCGCTGAACGTGCTCTTCAACAACGCCGGCATCATGCGCGCGGAAAACCTGCTGGCCCAGCAGAACGACCTGGCCGACGCGGAAGCCATGGTGATCACCAACCTGCTCGGCCCCATCCGGCTGACGGCGGCGCTGCTGCCGTTGCTCCAAAAGCAGCCCCACTCCACCATCCTCAATGTTTCGTCCGGATTGGCCTTTCTGCCCCTGGCCGTGACCCCGACCTATTGCGCCACCAAGGCCGCTGTTCACTCCTATACGCTGTCCTTGCGCTACCAGCTTCGGGCCACCACCACCGAGGTTCTGGAGTTGATTCCGCCCTATGTGGCGACTCACCTGATGCAGGGCGCCGACGATCCGCGGGCCATGCCGCTCGGCCAGTTCATCGCCGAGGTGATGGGAATCCTGAAGTCGCAGCCCACGCCGGCCGAGATTGTGGTCAACAACGCCAGGGGGCTGCGGTTCTCCGCCGAAAGCGGCAGGTTCGACGCCATCTTCCAGGGGCTGAACGCCGCCATGGCGGACGTGCACTGAGGGAACCGGACGCCGCTCGATGAAGACAAGGGTGTGTTTTCCCAGGTCGCAAAATCGGGATCTCCACCCCACGGAGAAGGTTCAGTCCGTGGGGACCCCGGATCTGGGGCACTCACATGCACTGGCCCCTATTCCCTGGCCTCTACAACTCTTTTCCGCCGCGCGTGTCTAAGCAGACAGAAATGACGATGATGATCCCTTTGCGCAAATTGGCTCTTCTGCCGCTCGCGGCGCTTTTTGCCCTGGCGCCCGCGCTGGTTCCAATCGCGGCTTTGGCCCAGTCCGGCAGCTTTCAGATCGCTCAGAATGCGAAGCCGGTGGGCACGGCCAGCTTCACGTTCACCGCGACTCCGCACGGCTACGACTCCACCTCGCTGGTCCGTGTGGCCATGCCGGGGCTCGATTACGCGCTCTCGAAAAGCGAGCGGCTCTCCCCGGCCAACCGGCTGCGCCATGTGCAGTTGAGCGCCACGGTCAACGGCGCGGCGGTCACCGTCACCGGGGCTCCGGACGCGGCTCAGTTTCTGCTCAACATCTCCGCCAAGGGGCAAAGCACCACGACCCGCCTCGCCGCCCATCCCGCCGCTGTCTTTTTGCCCGACTTCGATCCCGGTGCGCTGGAGACCCTGCTGGCGCTGGCGGTGACGCACAACAACAGCGGTCTGTGGGCCATCGTGCCCAAGCGGGCGGGCTCCATCCAGCCCATCAGCCTGGCCACCTACGCCGACGAGAAGGGGACGCTGGACGGCAAGCCCGTGGTTGTTCATCACCTGATGGCGACCATTGGCGGCGCGGTCACCGACCTTTTTTCCGGCCCGGAGAACCAGCTTTTGCAGGCCGAGTTGCCGCAGCAGGGATTTGCGCTGGTGCGCACGGGATTTGTTCTCACTCCCTCCAACAAGCCGGGGGCGCCGCCGGCAGGGCCGAGCGCACCGCCAGCGCAGTAGAAGGCCAAAACACGCGGGCATCGCACCAGCCCACCCTAGCCGCAAAAACAGAAACGCGGCGAGAGTGGGGCACCCGAAGCTGTAAACCTTCAGGAGAAACGCTCTTGGGATTGGAAAAGAACGAAAGACCTGGGTGCCCCACCCTCGCGACGCCTCTGTTTTCGTCGCTAGGGTGGGATACCAGAGAACCACTCTCAAGAAACAGGAGAAGTGCTTTAATCCCCAGTCCCTGCTTCTTTCACAGCGCCCGGCCGGCGGCTGCCGCCGAGGCCCAGGCCCACTGGAAGTTGAAACCGCCCAGATGGCCGGTCACGTCCACCACTTCACCGATGAAGAACAACCCCGGCGCCGAGCGCGCTTCCATGGTCCGCGCCTGCAAATCGCCGGTATCCACGCCGCCGGCGGTCACCTCCGCCTTTTCGAATCCCTCGGTGCCCACCGGGTGCAGCGCAAAACCGTGCAGCGCGCGTTCCGCGGCTTCGATGGCCGCGTTTGACCAGCCTTTGGGCGCAGCCGTCTGGGCCAGGTAGCCTGCCAGCCGCTGCGGCAGCGCTGCGCGCAGCGCCTGCTTGAGCGCCGACTCGTCGCGGCGTGCGCCGGTCTGCTTCAAGGGGCCCAAAAGGTCCGTCCTGGGCGCCAAATCCAGCAGCAGCGGCGCACCCGGCCGCCAATAAGACGAGGCCTGCAAGACCGCCGGACCGCTCAGGCCGCGATGCGTGGCGAGCATCTTTTCTTTAAACCGGGTCTGTTGTTTTGCGTCGCCGGCCCAGGCCTCCACCTCGGTGGACACCCCGGCCAGCTCCGTCCAGCCCGCTTCCGCGCCGCCCAGCACCAGCGGCACCAGAGCCGGCCGGGGTTCAATTACCCGCAGGCCGAACTGGCGGGCCAGATCGTACCCCAGGCCGGTGGCTCCCATCTTGGGAATCGACAGGCCCCCGGTGGCCACTACCAGCGCCGCGGCCCGGAACTCACCCGCGGATGAAGTCACGCGAAACCCGCCGGGGGCTGCGGACTCCACCTGGATTGCATGGGCGTTGAGGACGATCTCGACGCCGCCAAGCTGGCACTCCGCCAGCAGCAAATCGAGAATGGCCCGCGCCGGCCCATCGCAGAAGAGTTGCCCCAGCGTCTTCTCGTGCCACGGAATGCCGTAGCGCTCGACCAGCTCGATGAAGTGGCGGGGTTGATAGAGCGCCAGCGCCGACTTGGCAAAGTGCGGGTTTTCCGAAAGGAAGTCGCCCGGCCCGCAATGCAGATTGGTGAAGTTGCAGCGCCCGCCGCCGGAGATGAGGATCTTGCGGCCCGGCTGGCCGCCGTGCTCCAGCAAGGCCACCCGCCGCCCGCGCTGGCCGGCCACCGCCGCGCACATCAGACCGGCCGCTCCCGCGCCCAGAACGATTACGTCGAATTGGCGCGGGGCGGTAGACATGGTCCTGTTCAGGATAGCCGCAGGACGCCAGTGAGCAGAGGCAACTGTACGTGGCGCACAGTTTTACAGCGCCTGTACTTCGTTGAAGAAGCGTCCTGGAAATGGTTGATTCCAGTTGGGTTGGGAGTGAGTTTACAGTTTTACTGAGACTTCAGCGCTGTACCGCCGTGAAGCGCATCTGCGTAATCAATTGATTCTGAGCCGTTTAGATTGGGCCTCGCAGCTTCACAGGCAAAAATGGACAGATTTTTCGACTTCGGAGTGAATGTGCGAAATCCAGATTGGCGACGGGAAACGCCGTGTGCCTTTCCGTTCTTGTGCCTGTATCCAGTGTGCAAGATTCGAGGGTAATTCTGCGCAAAGCGCGGGAGGGAAATGCTGTGCTTTCCCAGGTCCCAAAAGCGGGACCTGGGGCACCCAGGCAAGTTGTTTTGATTCATAAGAGTACGGCAGATTATGGGGCCATATTGGTCTGTGGACGGAATCGTAATTTTTGGCTTGACCGCAGAAAGACGGAGAGCGGAGGGCGTTTGAACAGCGGAAACGGCTTGATGGTCCGGCTCCGGAACTCCCGTTCGAAGCGGACTAAAACTTCTGTTTAATACGTTCAAAGTGACCGAGAGCCCTTTATCAGCTCTGGATGATGCTCCCGCAGCCACGCATTCACTCTTTGCTGAAGTTCGCCTGCAACTTCGATTGCTTCTTCAAGCTCCTGGTCCGGGATATTGCCGGCAAAATCGTAGCTGGTCGCGTTTCTCTTCTTCGAGAAGACTCTCAACTTTTGAATCAAGCTTGGAGGGGCCTGGATGGTGATTTCCAGGGATTCAATCGTCTTGAGGTGATGCCCCAACTGCGTTGCGGTGCGATAGCCGCACGCGCGCAAGGCGGCATTGGCGGCAGTGCGCGCAGCGTTGAAGGCTGCTTCAAAGCGGCGATCTTCGGAGATCGCGTCGACCCTGGCGTCATGGAGATCACGGAGAACGATTCCCTGCAAATTCGCGATTTCTTCGGGACTTGTCGGCTCGGCTCTGAGCCAGCCATACTCAGTCCATTTTTCCAAACTCATTTGGGTCTCCTACAAGAAGGACCTTTTCGCCGCGCATGACCGATCGCAGAAAATGATTGGCGCTTTCCAGCTTGGATCGGAATTCATTCGGAGTATAGAGTGTCGGATTGATCGGACGCCCGATTGCGTGTTCGACAGGAGCCAATTGCGTCAATAGCTCATCAAGGGAAACGTCCCCAACGATCATCAAATCGACATCGCTCCCTGCATGCTCTTCCTGTCGCGCCATCGATCCATAAACGAATGCCAGAGATACTCGCTTTGCAAACGGGGCGAGAGCTGAACCTAGCAACTGGAAGACACCCACAGTTTTTGCTATCAGGGAATGTGTCTCCGCAAACGCGGGATGGCTGCGGTTTGCCTTGTAGTAGACCTGTCTGCCCGACACGGATCGGTCGGCCAATCCGAACTGGGAGAGGGTCTCCAACTCCCTCTGGACGGTTCCGACGCTGGTGCCAACATGCCTCGAAATCTGGCGGACAAAGTACAGCTGGTCAGGATGGCCGTAGAGAAGCGCCAATACGCGCCCGCGCGTCTGTCCGAAGAGCAAATCTCCCAAAGTACCGACCTTGGTTCTCATAATGAGAACAAGTGTACTCATTATGAGAACGATAGGTCAACACCTCAGGCGGTATGCCAGAAAGCAAACGGGGCGCTGGGAAAACTCCCAACGCCCCGCTCCTGCACTGACAACTGATTGCTGACAGCTTGCTTTTTACATCCCGTCGTCGCGGAACATGGGATGTGGAATCAGCTTGCGGTAATCTTCCTGGTGGGCGTCATCCAGGCAGGCTTCGATGATGCGCTTGCCCAGGGGGTTGAGTTCCGGCACCAGGAACTGCTTCAGCTCCTTGGCAAAGAACTCGCGCCACTGGCGCGCGCCCTCTTCGTAGACCGCCATGCCGCCCTGCAACTGTTCCTCGACCTGGAGGAAGACGCGGGGAATCATGGAGCCCTCGATGCGCAACTGGTTGGGAATGTAGCCCAGCAGCGGGCAGATGGCCTCGCTCACCTGTTCGCGGGCAAACTTGGCGCTGCCGCGGCGGGCCAGGTACTCGCGGGCGATCCACTCGCCCATGAAGCCCACCTTCCAGGCGCCGATGTGCTGGTTGGGGATGAGCACGTAGCGGGTTTCCGGGGTGTCCACAATCTGTTGCAGCAGCAGGTTCGCCTGGTCTACGCGGCGGCCGGTGGCAAAGGCCCAATAGGAGCCCACGCCCTCGGACTGCATCTCCTTGCTCTTGGAGGCCTGGATGCTGGGGTTGGCGTGGCCGCGCGGGGCCACCAGCCGCCACAGCCAGGCCAGCGCGGGGCTGAGCACATGGATCATGGCCAGAATGCCGTAGAGCTGGCTGTCTTTGTGGGTGGGCGGACAGCGCACGCCAAAGCTGCGCACATCCACGCGCTGCGGCCCATCCAGAATGTCTTCCAACATGCGGCGGGGCAGAATCACCCGCGGATTGGGACAGAGCTTGCCGGGCGCGTCTTCAACGTGCTCCCAGGTGAGGCAGGTGCCGCCGGGCACAATGTAGTGGTTGAGGAAGACCAGCGGCTCGGGCGGATCGATGCACAGCCGCTCCAGGTTGGGCGCGGTGCCGTAGCTGTGGATGTGGTCCACGCGCACAAACCAGCCGTTTTCAGCGTCGGCCACGGTGAGCCGCCCGCTGGCGCCCTGGTACTTGGGATGGGCGCAGGCCATGTCGTCGGCGATGGGCCGCAGATGGCAGGCTTCGGGCAGATTCAGAGTGCGCATTTCCTTGGTGACCACGTTGCGGCCAATCAGCAGGCGGCCGTCGTCCATGCGATGGATGTGCTCGGTCATCTCGCTTTTGCCGCCGCCGGAGGCGCCCTCGTGCATGAGGATCAGTTGGTTCTCATAGGGCGTAACCACGGCCACCGCGGCGCAGTGGTTGGTGGTCCAGCCCTCGCGCTCGCCAATATCCAGCAGCATGGAGTAGACGCCCTTTTTGGCGCTGGGGCCCGGATAGAGGTTGTAGGCGAAGATCTCCTGGTGGGTCGCGGTGCGGTCGTGGACCACCACCTGCTTGCCGCTGAAGTGCGTGTGCCGGAAGGGCGGCGCCACAAACAAGACTCCGCCGGTGATCTTGAAGCTGGCCGGAACCTGGCTGCGCGGAATCATGCCTTGCAGATCGGCCAGGGCGGCGGCAAAAAACGCCGCCTGGCGGGGCACAATCAGCAGCGCTCCGTAACCCAGCGAATCCGTGCCGGCATAAAACGGCATCACCACCAGTTCCTGCGTACTGAGCCAATCGAGCGTCTGCTGGCGGGTCTTGTCGAAGGGCTCGCCGAAGCGCTGCTCATAGGTGGGCTTGTCGGTGGGCAGGGCGTCGCCAATCACCATGGCGTCGGGATCGCGGCGGCGCATGGAGGGGTCAGGGAAGTTGATGGCCAGGCCGTTGCGCGCCTTGGTGATCACCGCTTCCACAATGCGGCCCGCGCCCGGCGTCTGAAACACCGCTTCATAGACGCCGTGGTCCTCGCGATTGCCCAGAGTCCAGTCAGTCTCGCCCGAGGCCCGGCCCAGCGCCCAGTCCAGCAACTGCTGGCGGGTCTCAGGCATTTGCACCAAAGGCGCGGCGCTCAGCACTTCGCGGACATGGGCAGGCAGCTCGAACTCAGACCAACTGGACTGAAAATCGACAACGGGTTCTGCACCGGCAACGGTGGTCATGGCTATATCTCGCTTTCCGGAATCAAGATGGCGCTACCAAGATTTTCGAATCGATCTATCCGGCATTCATTCATGGCCAACCAGGCGCGCTTGCGCTCTCATTTGCCCGCAAATCCAGCCGCTTTCAGCTTGCAACGACCTGCTCTCAAAAAGACGTTCAAAAAAATACAGTCACCCTGAGCGGAGCGTCGCGGAATCGGAATCCCCCGGAGGCAGGTCTTCGTCCCTTGAGCAGGGAATCGAAGGAACTGCTTTGCTTTTCTCGCTTTCAGCTCAGCACTGCCCAAGCGCGCAAAAACCAGCCCGGCGCCAAAAGTGCACATCTCTTTTATCTCACCCACCGTCACACCTGGCAGTGCGCCGCGTCACATTGTGGGAAAGCGCTCCCGGACGAGCTTCAACGCCTCGTCCGGCGTGGCGATGGTCCCCTCCAGTTGCGCATCCTCGACCGCGTGCAGCATCTGCTTGAAACTGGCTCCCGGCGCGTAGCCCGCGGCAATCAGTTCGCGGCCGGTGAGCAGCGGCCGGGGGCGCACCGCCTCCTCCGGCATGGCCTGGTAGCGCTCGCGCACAAATTCCCAGTTCTCCAGGTTGCCGCTGGCCGCCAGGCAATCCATGCGGTGCAGCGCCAGGTGCTGGTTGAAGCTCTCCAGGCGGAAGAAGCGCTTCAGCGTGGAAGCCTTCATGCGCTGGGCATCCATGAAGCGCATGTGGTTCTCAATCAGGGCCAGCGTCTGGCGGGTTTCGCCGTTCGAGAAGCGGAAGCGCCGGCAAATTTCCGCTCCCATGGCTACGCCCACCTCGACGTGGCCGTCAAAGCGAATCCGCTCGGCAAGGCGGAAGGTGGGCGGCTTGCCTACATCGTGCAGCAGCGCGCCCCAGGCCAGGGTGAGCGGGCAGCCGGGCTCCAGTTGCTCCAGCAGCAGCAGCGTATGGGTCCACACGTCGCCCTCGGGATGGAACTGCGGCGGTTGCGCAACGCCCTTCATGCGCGCCACTTCGGGCAGCACTTCGGCCAGCAGGCCGGTCTCGTCCAGCAACTCGAAGGCCCGGCGGGCATGGCCCTCGGTGAGCATTTTCGTCAGCTCATCGCGCACCCGCTCCCGGCTGACCGCGGCGGTTCTGGGGGCCAGGCGGCGCATGGCAGCAGCCGTCTGCGGCTCCAGTTCAAAGCTGAAACGGGCCGCAAAGCGCACCCCGCGCAGCATGCGCAGGTGGTCTTCCTCAAAGCGCAGCTCGGGCCGGCCAATGGCGCGAACGATGCCGGCTTCGAGATCGGCCAAGCCGCCCACATGGTCGATGACCGCTGAGCGGAGGTTGTATCCCTCAGGCGCTTCGTGAGCATCGGAAGTCTTGAAAGGGCGCGGCTTCAGCCGTGCCGCTGGCTGGGGACCCAGACTCCCGGGCTTCAGCCCCTGAGGGAAGGGGTCTTCAGCAATTGGCATTCCTTCGGCGGCTAAAGCCGCTCCCTCACTCTGCTGTTCTGCGGCACGGCTGAAGCCGTGCCCTTTCAAAGCAATGCGGTCTTCCGCCGGATGCCGCAGGTCTCCATTCTGAGACCGGGAAGAGCACAAGTCCTGCCCAATCGGGTCGAGCAACAGGCCGTTGATGGTGAAGTCGCGGCGGCGTACGTCCTCCTCGGCGCTGGCGGTATAGCGCACCGCATCCGGATGGCGGCCGTCGGAATAGGCGCCGTCGGAGCGGAAGGTGGCTACTTCGGTCACCACGTACTCCGGCTCCGCTTCGGCCGCGTCAGCCGCGGCTGCCGCACCGCAGGTGCCGCAGGTGGCGACCAGCACCACGCCGAAGTGCGCCCCCACGGCAAAGGTGCGCGGGAAGAGGCGCAGCACCACGTCCGGCGTGGCGGCGGTGGCCACGTCGTAATCCTTGGGCGCGCGGCCCAGCAGCAGGTCGCGCACGCAGCCGCCCGCCAGGTAGGCCTCGTAGCCGGTCGAGTGGAGCACCCGCAGAATCTTCAGGGCCGCTTCGAATTGGGGCGTCGCTGGAAACATGGCTGCTGCATCTATTGTCGCCCGCTTTGCTCGCCTGCGCGCCGATGCCATTCGGGGTTTGCGCTTGAACATCGATAGCGCAATGCGCTATCATTTTTGTGCGCAGGGAGTCGATCGAGTAGGATTCCCTTGCCATGAACAAAGCGCAGCAGGCCACGCTGAACGCCGTTTTTCTCCATCCGACCAAAGCGGACATCCGCTGGTCCGCGATTGAATCGCTGATTCGTGGCTTGGGTGGCGAGGTAACGGAGCGGGCCGGAAGCCGGGTTGCGGCAAGGCTGAACGGCGTGACCGCTATCTTTCACCGTCCGCACCCCAAGCCCGAAACCAAGAAAGGCGCGGTCGATGCAGTCCGCCAGTTTCTCACCAACGCGGGGGTGAAGCCATGATGGAATACAAGGGGTATGCCGCAGGTCCAATCGACTTCGATCCGGAAGAGAAGACATTTTCCGGTACGGTCGCAGGACTACGCGATGTGATTCATTTCGAAGGGGGAACGGCCGCGGAGTTGGCGCGCGCCTTCCGCGAGAGCATCGACAGCTATCTGGAGCTTTGCGCGGAGACTGGCCAGCAGCCGGACCGCGCATTCAACGGCAAGATTCTTGTCCGCACGGAACCGGAGTTACATCGGAAAGCCGCCCTGCGCGCGGCGGTCGAAGGAGTGAGTCTGAGCCGTTGGATCTCCCGCAGAATCGAAAGCGCACCATAACCGCCCGCTAAACTATACGTATGAACAAGCGCGGCCTGATCCTGGGCATTGAATCCTCCTGCGACGAGACCGCCGCCTCCGTCGTGGAGCGCGGCGCCCACACGCTTTCGTCGGTGGTGGCCTCGCAGATCGCCACCCATGCCCGCTACGGCGGGGTGGTGCCGGAACTGGCCAGCCGCGAGCATCTGCGCGCCATCGTTCCCGTGGTCCGCGCCGCCCTGGCCCAGGCCAACATCACTTTGAAAGACCTGGACGCCATCGCCGTAACCAGCGGGCCGGGACTGGCCGGAGCGCTGCTGGTGGGCGTGACCTACGCCAAGGCGCTGGCCTTTGCCCAGGGACTGCCGCTGATCGCCGTCAACCACCTGGAAGGCCACATTCACGCCGTTCTGCTGCACGAACGGGAGACCGCGCCGGCCACTGAAAAAGACGCGGAAGCATTGGCGCTGGTGGTTTCCGGCGGGCATACGCACCTGTTTCTGGCGCGGCCGGCGCACGGCGCCTGGAGCTACAGGCTGGTAGGGCGCACCGTGGACGACGCCGCCGGCGAAGCCTATGACAAGGTGGCCAAGCTGCTGGGGTTCGGCTACCCCGGAGGACCGTGGATCGACGCCCTGGCGCGCTACGGCAACCCGCACGCCGTGCCCTTCGCGTTCTCGCAGATCAAGCACAAGATCTATCTGGAGGGCAAGACGCCGCGCACCAAGGCCGCCCGCACCGCGCCCATCGCCGACCTCGACCCGCATTTCCTCTTCTCGTTTTCGGGCATCAAGACGGCCGTCCTGCGCTACGTGGAACTGCATGGGCTGCGCGCGGAGGCCGAAGCCCGCGCCGCGCGGCTTTTTCCGCACCGGTTCGGGCATCCTGAGGCTCCCGTTGGATCGAGGCCAAACGAGCCGCAGCTCCCGGCCAGGCCGCCGACCACCCGCGAGGAAGCCCTGGCCTTCTGTCCGCAGCAGACCCTGGACCTGATCGCCAGCTTTCAGCACGCGGTGGTGGGCGACCTGATGAAAAAGACCTTTGCCGCCGCCGAAGCGCTGGGCGCGCGCCGCATCCTGGTGACGGGCGGCGTGGCCGCCAACCGCGAACTCCGCACCCGCTTTGCCGCCGAAGCCGCAGGGCGCGGCCTGCGCGTGGCCTTCCCCACGCCAGCTCTTTCCACCGACAACGCCGCCATGATTGCTGCCGCCGCCTGGCCGCGGTTCAACGCCGGGGAGTTTGCAGACAGCGCGCTCTCCGGCGATCCGTCGCTGGCGTTGGGACGGTAGGCAGGTGATCAAGGCCGAATAGAACTGAGTTAGGCCCCCTATAATGGGCTCACTTCCCACGGCTTCACGAGTAGCTATTTTCTGGAGGTGTCATTTTGGCCATCTTCGACTTGTATTCAAAGCGTCAAAAGAAACTGCGCGGCGACACTCCGGACGTATATGTATACGACAGAATTCCGCAAACGCTGAAGGTCCAGATTACATATATATGGTTCGAAACCTTGGGCGACCCCAAGCAGAGTCAGGCGAATTTCCAG
>Ga0326727_10017424_pt1 | contig 14912 bp, 13 predicted proteins | sample MB2enrmetagenome_FD_207643 | JGI IMG/M metagenome (GOLD analysis project Ga0326727, IMG submission 207643) | Lab enriched peat soil microbial communities from McLean, Ithaca, NY, United States - MB29MY | ecosystem: Environmental > Terrestrial > Soil > Wetlands > Peat | place: USA: New York... | reverse complement strand
GAGGCCGTCTCAAAACTCGGAGAGTGGAAAGAGGAATGCTAAGTAAATTTGCATGAGCCACGAGATACGAGCGAACTACGATCAGATCGATTTGTTGCCGCAGAGTTTGGAGGACTGGGTTCCTAGGGATCATCCGGCGCGATTCATTCGCGAGTTTGTCGATGCCTTGAACCTGGCGGAGTTGGGGTTCCGGGAGCGGCCGAGCGAAGAAGGGCGCCCGCCCTATGCGCACGACCTGTTGCTGAAGGTATGGCTGTACGGCTATCTGGCACGGATCCGAGGGACGCGGGAGTTGGAGCGGGCGTGCCGGGAGCATCTGTCGTTGGTGTGGTTGACGGGGCGGCACGCGCCCGATCACAACACGCTGTGGCGGTTCTGGCATGAGCATCGCCGGGCGTTGCGGGAAGTGTTTCGCACCGGGGTGAAGGTGGCGGCCGCGCAAGGCTTAGTCGGCATGATCTGCCATGCCGTGGATGGGACGAGGATTCGGGCGGTGGCGTCGCGACGGACGATGGAGCATCGGAAGGATTTGGAGAAGGCGTTAGAGCGGGTGGAGGCGTCGATTGCGGAAATGGAAGCGGCCGTGGAAGCCGCGGAGCAGGAAGAGACGGGCGAGTATGGATTGCCGGAGCGCTTGCAGAAAGCGGGCGAACTGCGGCAAGCGATCCGGGAATCGCTGGGCAAGATGCAGGAAGTGGAGCGCGAGCATCTGCACCCGCAGGAGCCGGAGGCGCGGGTGATGCCGTGCGAAGGGCGCAAGGATCTGGCCTACAACGCGCAGGCGGTGGTCGACGCGCAGGCCGGCATCATCGTGGCGGAGACGGCCGTGAACGCGGAATCGGACAACGCGCTATGGGTGCCGATGCTGGAGGAAGTGCAAGCCAACGTCGGTGAGGTGGCGAAGGAGACGGTGGCGGACGGCGGGTACGCCTCGGCGCAGCAATGCGCCGAAGCGGAGGCGCGCGGCTACGAAGTGCTGGTGGCGCCGGGGGTAGAAACGGGGGGACCGAAACGGGGCGAGTATGACAGCACGAAATTTGCATACGACCGGGAAGCGGATGAAGTGATCTGTCCGCAAGGGAAGCGGCTAGAGTTTGAAGGTATGAAAAACAAAGGTCCCCAGCCGCCGGCGGTGCGCCGCTATCGTTGCCAGCATTCTTCCCAGTGTCCGGTGCGCGCGCTGTGCAGTCGGCGAAAAGGCGGGCGGAGAATCGAAGTGAGCCCGTCACGCGCCGCGCTGCAACGGCAACGTGCGAAGCGCCGTGACCCGGTCAAACAGGCCTTGCTGCGACAACGCAAAGTCATCATCGAGCCGGTATTCGCCACCCTCAAACAGGCGATGGGGTTCCGGCGCTGGACGGTGCGAGGCCTGGAAAATGTGCGCACCCAATGGGCGCTATTGTGCACAGCACTTAACCTGAAGAAAATGTACAAACACTGGGCGGCCGGCCAACTCGCCATGGCCTGACAGGCCGCGGCAGCGGAGACTCTCGGACCGATAGACTCCCCCCCGCCCGGCCCATCGGCGGGCAAGGCCCTCCTCATACCCCAAGTTGTGAGACGGCCTCCAGGGGAGAGGGTGCCCGACGGAGGAGGGCGGGTGAGGGGTCCCTTTCAACCGCATTGGACTCTCACGCAATCCTGGCGAAGGAATCAGAATGCGTAAGCTTCCCGTGGTAGAATGGGCGCACATCATCGTAGTGATTCCCGCTTTCGGGAGGTGCCGATGTGGCGTCGACCGGTCGTGACCATCCTCATGCTCATCTTCGCAATGATTCTGACGCTGCCCGTGCGGGCGCAACAGAAGAACGTAGCGCCGGGCTTGAGCCCGGCACATGCTTACGTAGCGGCGAGTTTACCTCGCCATGGCGGCGTCCCGATAGGATCGGGACAGGTTCCGCCGCCGCTACGGCATGCCGACCCTTCGGCAAGCTCAGGGCAGGCTCCCAAGGTCGGCGCTACAACACCGGGCACTACCCCGGCAAAGCCCTTCACCCAGGAGCAGGTCGTAAGCATGGTGCGCGACGGATTCGGAGACGAGTCGGGCGCCAAGCTGATCGAGCAGCGCGGGATTGATTTCGCCCCGTCTGAAGATTTTTGCCAAACCCTCAAGGCCGCAGGCGCGAGCGAGGCATTTCTTAACGCCCTGCGCGCCGCCAAGCCGCCCGAGCCCGCGAGCGCAAAGAAGCCGTTGAACCAGGTGCAGGTTTTCGCCCTGCTGGCGGGCCAAGTGCCGAGCCACCGAGTCACCATGCTGGTCCAGGAACGCGGAATCGATTTTGAGCCCACGGATGACTACATTCAGGAAGTCAGCTTGGCGGGCGGCGAGGACGAATTAATTAGCGCACTCAAGACCGCCAAGGTGACGAAGCCCGCGACCGTTGACCCGGCGGCCGAGGCCCGGCTTACCGAACTGCGGCAACACGTGGCGCACGGAGCGGAGTTCTTTCACAAAGGGCGGTATGCGGACGCCGAGGTGGAGTACCGCGCGGCAGTTCGTCTGGATCCTCAGAACGCGGACATGCACGCGGACCTCGCCCTTGCGCACATGTCCAACGGGGACTTGGACGAGGCAGTTACCGAGTGCCGTGAGGCCCTTCGCCTGGACTCGAAGAACTACGATGCACACTCCCATCTCGGCCTTGCGCTCGAAATGAAGGGCGACCTGGACGGCGCGATCGCAGAGGATCGCGAGGCGCTGGGGTTGAACCCGGACAACGCAGGGGAGCATTTAGGACTCGGCAATGCGCTCGGAGAGAAAGGTGACTTGGATGGACAGATCGCCGAATACCGCGAGGCGTTGCGCATCGACCCGAGCTATTTTGGTGCCCACATCAACCTTGGAGTTGCTCTCTCAAACAAAGGCGACCAGAACGGGGCGATAGCGGAATACCGTGAAGCCCTGCGCTTGGATCCCAATGATGATTCGGCACACGTAAACCTTGGCATGGCGCTCGGAGAAAAAGGCGACTTCGATGGAGAAATCACCGAGGAGCGCGAGGCATTGCGCATTGACCCGAATCAGCCTTCCGCGCACTACGCCATTGGTAATGCTCTTGAGCACAAGGGCGACCTTCAGGGTGCATTAGAAGAATACCGCACGGCTTGCAAACTCAACTCTCAAATCCCTCTCTTCCGGCAGGCTTACGAGCGCCTGTTACGGCAGGTGAATAAATGATGAAGGCCCGTGGCAAGCGGGTGGCGAATCAGACCTGGTTTTCCACGTTTGCGGTTTTTCGCTGTTGGGATTCTTCCTGGTAAGAGCTACGGACCTTAAGAACAGGTTCGCACTCCACGCCTCGCCCAACGTCACTTTGCGGTACGTCAATCGTAAGACACCAGATCCCGGCGTGCCCGCCCGAAGTGGGGCACGACGGGAGCGGGCCTAGGCTGGAAAAACGCGCATGACCTTCTGACTTTCGTAGGGGTTAAACAGGAAGATTCTGTCGAAAACACAGTGATCGTTCGCTAGCGGCTTCGCAACTTTTGTGGCGAGTACCGCGAAGTTATACCCTGGAGCTGATGTGGGGGTGTTATACAAGAGGGCTTCGTCGTCGTAGTGGCAGAGCAGATGTAGTTCGTGGAGTTCGTGTTTCGCGTGAAGGTCAAGATCCTCGTACGCCTCAATTTTTGCGTAGATCCGGTCCAAAGCGGCCTGCACCATCCACTCGATCGTGTAAGCTCCACCGTCATCCTCAAACATCACCCATCGCTCCACTGCCATCTGAAGGCGTCGGCGGGGATGGATCCACACTCGGCAAAGATATTTTGCGACAAGGGGAAATCCAGTGAAGTCGTTGACAGGTGCTCCCTGTGGATTGTCCCAGTCCGGATCACGCAGGGAGTTTTGTTGGGCAAGTAGACTGTAGAATTGCTGCCGGAACTGAACCGCTTCTGCCGGTTTGACTTGCCGTCCTCTGGGATATAGCCACATCCAGCCAACGCGCTCAGGGCGTGGCTCGCGCTCGCTGGCCAGGATTGCTAGAAAGCCGTTTTTCACTCTCTCGCGGGCCTTCCCCGAACTGAGTTGGTCGTGTTCCACCCATTTGGTCAGCTCAACCCCAACACTTTTCCCTGACTCAGTGGTGCAGAGAACATCTGGAGGATCAGGTCCAGCAGCGGCCATTGCGATGTTTTCTCCCGCAAATTTAGGCTCGGCAGCCAAGAAGCCCTCCCAAGCCCTCTTTTCATCCACTCTGAGCACGTCCTGTTTTGCTCCTTTCACGCACGCGGCGAAAACAACACCAACCAGTCGACGATGGTCGTTGAGGCAAGTGCGCGGACCTAGTACGGGCCACACGCTCGCCCCTCACTCGGAGTATATACAGCTAATCTTGTATTCCAACTGACACCCACACCTGTGTCGTCCGATCCTCTCCGGGTCTTGCCAGCCTTCACATTTCATTGTGCCTGAAGTGTCGGCTTCTTTTCGCTTCACCATTTTCTCGATCACCGGCGTCAAGTCGAACCCGCCGCCCACACACTCGTGCGTGCACTTTTCCCGAAAGTATGCTGAGTGCTCGGGGCCGCGCTCTAAGTTGCTGACCTGCGGCAGAATTACTCTGTCCGGATCGGAAAAGGACAGGGAAAGCCGCACGGAACAGAGGTTGGGGAAACTGTCCGCGATCCGGCCCAAAGACTTTCTCTTCTCGTCGCGCAGAAATTCAGCATGCTGCGAGTGTTTCTTCTCCCGCCGGACATGACTTGCTCTACGATTCATGCCTACAGTCTAATCCACGATTTCCGTTTTTAATACGGATTTCCATTCTGGCTCGCGACAGCGGCCACGGTCACTGCTCTCTTGCCTGTTTTTTCCTTCGATGACGAACCCACGGTCAATTCCCAACACGAATTGGCCGTGGCTACCTCCGGGTCACACAACCTCAGGCGCCGTTCGAACGGGTGAATGCAATCACGAGATGCCGGGCTTGCCCTACCCGGCGTTCCGCAGGCTGAATGCGGAACCAGGGGACGGTAGCGCAGGGCCCGCTCTCCGGCCCTGCGGCTCTTCCAGCGGTGCGGGTTCTTGCCGCGCCGCCACAAGATAATCCGTGTTCTTACCGCCCACGCCGCCCAAACCACGGCGCGGTGGAAGATCCGCAAGGCCGGAGAGCGGGCCTTGCGCTACGTCCTGGGTTCAACGGCCCCCGCCATTTCAACCCCGAGCCCTGAAGGGGCGATCTACGGAACCCACCGTTCCATCCGGCCGAAATATTGATGGCGTTCGCAAGGTGAAGGGGGGCAATGGTTAGGTCGCCCCTTCAGGGCTTGAATCTGTCTTTGCTTGCTGAATCCCAGGGCGTTGCCCTGGGCTAGGTTAGGTCGCCCCTTTGGGGCTCAAGATGCGCTATTCCTTCGATGACGAACCCACGGTCAATTCCCAAGACGAATTGGCCATGGCTACCTCCGGGTCACACAACCTAAAGCGCCGTTCGAACTGTAATCTCGGCGATTGCAGCTTCCCACCTTGCGCAACTCAATCACCAAGCGTAAGGCCGGTAGCCACGGCACGGTTTTGGTGCCGTGGGCTTGTCGATGTCCGGGACTCGCAAACGCCCACAGCATAAAAAGCAAGTTGTGACTACCCGCTAGTGGGAGACTTCATCGCGATCCAAGGCTTCGTGGAGCAGTGTCCTGAGGTAAGTTTCGCAGGGAACGCCTTTTCGCGCGGCCAGGGCAAGGGCGCGGGCAGTGTCGGCCGGATCGACGCGAACGCTAACCGAGGGCGCCCCCCCGACCGCTCACGGGCTCGTTGCAAGATGTCAGAAAGCGAGGAGGTTGCTCCGGCGGCCACCGCCTCTTCCAGCCAATGCGCCGTCTCCTCACGATGCTGATCCCACCACTCCGCTTCTTCGGTCTCGGACGCAAACTTTGGAATGTTCAGTTTCTCGGTCATAGACGTCTCTGTTCGAAGTACAACGCTGTCAGGCGCGCCGAGGGCGCATACGCCGTGATGGGCCGGACCGCCTCGCCGCGAAGCGTAAACACTACCGCCAGAACTCGGCCTGACGCGGTCATGCCAACTGCCTTTGTCCGGTCTTCGCCACTACTGACTTCGATTTCCACAAGCAGGGCGCGAGGGTCAAGGATGGCCTGTTCGGCTTCTTCAGGACGTACATCGTGTCGAGCGAGGGGATTGCGATTAGCGTCATCCCAATCAAATCCCGTCGCCTGCTGGCCCACACGTTTAGTGTACCAATAGCGTTGCACCATTTCAACTGCGGGCGCCAAGTTGAATATCCGCGTTAGGGCGCTTGACTCTGTCGGGGGCGCGAGGAGGCTCTCCCCCGATGGCCAACGAAAAGCTGCCGACCTGCAAAACAGTCGTCATGTCGCTTTGCGACACCCACAAAGCATGAAAATGCGAACTTTTCGGAGCAGGTCCGGGAACACTTTCTTTCCAGCACCGACACTTTGTAGCCTCTAAAACTGATAGATTTATCTTGACTTTAATAATATATGTTGATACAATAACCATGTGTTACTGTGGGGTGCTGAGAGCAGGAGTCAGGAGCCAGGAGTCGGGGAATGAGGGGCGGTAGCCAGCGCGCCTTTTGCCAGTCCTGGTGCCCTAGCTTCGAAGGACAACAAAATGCTGCTCCTGGAGAGGATGCCAGCCTGCGGCTGATTGCCGATTGTCGGTTGTCGATTTGCGAAGTGCTCCCGCATTGTGGCGGTTCGCGAATGTGCTTTTCAAGGGTGCGGAACGGGGCGCTGACCCATAGAGATGTTAAAAACGAAGATCGAACCGGCTATGTGTATGAAAACACCGGCGACGATGACAAACTGTCTGGCCAAAGAACAGGTTTTTACACGAAAATGCACTCATGGCGCGAGGATCAACAAGAATCTGTCGGGTTTTTGGGCCGAGAATGCATAAGTTACACGATAAGGCAGGACGGTAGACGGCAGACAGTAGACGGTAAACGGGGGGAAACAGTGGGTACCAGGTGCGGGTGTCAGGGGCCGGGGCAAGGGCTGAGTGGCGAGTGGCGAGAGGCTACTAATATAGTCAACACGCTTGGCGGCTTTCCACGATGTACTAGAAACAAAAGGAGTTCGTCATTTAGGATCAATATGTCTGAAAGCATTATCTCATTCAAATAAAGAGAGTTAGCTTAAAATGCGGGAGCCGGGGAGAAAAAATGACCGTAGCTTTCCACGATGTGTCAGAAACGAAAGTGGTTAGTCGTTTAGAGTAAAAATGTCTTAAAGTCTTAAGCCATTCCAATAGAGATAGTTAGCTTGAAGTAAGGGAACCGGAGAAAAAAAAGTGGCGCGGCTTTCCACGATGTAATAGAAGCGAAAGGGGTTATCGATGAATCGCGAAAACCCTGCAGAATTCGATGTCATTGAAATTAAAAGATTTATCTTATTCTGCAGTGCATGGGGTCGTGGAAAAAAAAGGGAGTGAAAATTGAGACGAGAATTTCGTAAGTTATTGAAAACAAATATAGAAAAAATGTCTGCTTTTCGCCTTTCCACGATATTCATGAAAACAAACGAGTTACAGCATTCTTTCCACGATGTTGATGAAAACAAAGGGAGTTAGTAAAAATAGCAGGGAGGTGGATGCCATTATTCAAAAGTCATTTCTTCAGCGCCTTGCCGATGGCTTTCAATTCCCGCCGGCGTTTCGGCGTGGTCTCGGGATATGCCATCTTAAGTTCTTTAAACGCATCGATGACAATTCTGGAAACAATCAGCCGGGCATTCTCCTTATCATCGGCGGGGACGACATACCAGGGCGCGTGATCGGTGCTGGTCGCACTCAAGCAAGCCTCATAAGCTTTCATGTATTGCTTCCAGTATTTCCTCTCGTGAATATCCGCGAGGCTGAATTTCCAGTTTTTGTCCGCCTCATCAATACGCTCCAAGAATCGCTTTCGTTGTTCGTCCTTCGACAGATGGAGGAACACCTTGACGATCCGGGTGCCGTTACGGTGGAGATGCTCCTCCAGGTCTACGATGGAACGATAGCGTTCCCCCCAGATGTTTTTCTCGTCGCGCAACTCTTCCGCAAGCCCCTGGCTACGCAGAATCTCCGGATGCACCCGAACCACCAGTACCTCCTCATAGTAGGAACGATTGAAGATGCCGATCCGCCCGCGTTCGGGAAGCCGGCACGTCGTGCGCCAGAGAAAATCATGCTCCAGTTCGTCAGCACTCGGCTGTTTGAAGCTGAACACCTCACAGCCTTGGGGATTGACCCCGGACATGACATGGCGAATGGCACCGTCCTTGCCGCCAGCGTCCATCCCTTGAAAAATCAGCAGCAAGGCATAACGGTTAGACGCGTAATGAAGCTGTTGCAGCGCGCTCAGATCCTCAACGTGTTCCCCCAGGACTTTTTGATACCCCTTCTTCGACTTGCAAAAGGGCTTCACCATCGTCGGCCACTCCTTGAGTTTGACCTTTCCTCCGGGCCGCACACGAAAGTCCTTGGAATTGATTTTCATCTTCATCCCTTCGCTGTCACGAGGTGGTCGGGTTGCGCTTGGCACTCATGGGGCTCAGGAGGACGTCCGCGCCGCCTTTGCCCGTCCCGCTGGTTCATTACGAATCTCACGTTCCGCCTCCAGCCAGTCTTGATCTGCCGGCCTTTGGCCATGGACTCGATCCTGATAGAGTTCATAGGCCCGTTGGGCAATCTGTGGGTTAAGATCCACCGGTTTTTTCGCCAACAAGGGGGCTTTCGTCGGGTCAAAAATCCGATAGGCAAGCAATTTCACGCGGTCATTGATGAGGAACCAGGCTATAGCGTAAGCCCAAACGAAACCAGCCCAGCGCCAACCGAGAGGCGTCATAAACAGCCCATAGACCGCAATCAACGTGGCGATGGCTTGCGTGCCCAAAACCGCAGCCCACAGAATCCGCGCCGGGCGTATGGACCAGAAGGGGCCGCGCGTCCGCGTCAGGAAAATCGTCAGATGCCCGGCGACGGATAGTTTCAAATACATCAGCGTCTGGATGTGGTCGCGGTCAAGGTGAAACACGCGCTCGCCGAGATAAAACAAGCCAAATGCGGCCACCACTCCGATGACGCCCAACACCGTGGAGATCCCCAGTACCAGGCGCATATTCCACGCCTCAGGCTTGTCCTTGTAATGAACGTTGTCATAGGCGATGGAGAGGATGGCGCCATCATTGAGCAGTGCGATCATGACAATCATCACCGCAGTGACGGGATAGAAGTTGAAGACCAGAATCGCCAGCGTCATGAGCAGCAGCACGCGCAGGGTTTCGGCGATACGGTAGATGGCGTAGCTGTTCATGCGCTGGAAGATGCGGCGGCTCTCCTTCACGGCATCAATAATCACCGACAGGCCGGACGCCAGCAGCACGATGGATGCTGCGGCGCGGGCCGCATCCGTGGCGCCGGAAACGGCGATGCCGCAATCTGCCTTCTTCAAAGCGGGGGCGTCGTTCACCCCATCGCCGGTCATGCCCACGATGTGACCGCGTTTTTGCAGGACATCCACAATGTGGAACTTGTGTTCGGGGAAAACCTGGGCGAACCCATCGGCTTTTTCGATGGCATCCGCCACCTGCGTCGACTCTTGATGCTTACTGTCGCCCAAGGCGCTGGCATCCAGAATGTTCGTGCCCATCCCCAGTTGCCGGGAGGTTTCCTGAGCGATGGCCAGTTGATCGCCTGTAACCATCTTCACGGTCACGCCCATCTGCCGGGCGCTGGCGATGGTGGCTTTGGCCTGCTCACGCGGCGGGTCGAACAGGGGCAGCACGCCCACAAACTGCCACTGGCCTTCCTGATCCGCCCGGGCGATGCCCAAAGAACGGAAGCCACGACCGGCAAATTCCTTCACCGCCTTCTCCACGGCGGGCTTCACCTCACCGGCGTTCTTCGCCATCTGGAGGATCACCTGTGGCGCTCCCTTGGCCACAAAGAACTGCTTCCCGTCCGCTCCCTTCACGGTGGCTTCCGTGCGCTTGTGCACCGGGTCAAAGGGTTTGAAGTGAAGCACCTGGTAGCTCTTCAGCGCTTTTTCGTCCTTCACGCCGCCAATCACCGCCAGGTCAATCGTGTCCTTGTCCTCCGCCCGCGAGGCGAGCGCGCCGTAGAGAATGGCCTCGGCCGGGGGAATGCCATTCACGGTAAAGGGATCGCCCAAGGTCAGCTTGTTTTGGGTCAGGGTGCCAGTTTTGTCGGAGCACAGCACATCGACGCCTGCCAGTTCTTCGATGGCGGAGAGCCTCGTGACGATGGCTTCCTTCTTCGCCAACAGTCGCGCCCCCACCGCCATGGTGACGGAGAGCACCGTGGGCATGGCGACGGGAATCGCGGCCACCAGCAGGACCAGGCAGAACTCGGCCGTGATAAGAAACTTGTCGCCTCGGAAGAGCGCCACCGCCAGAATCAACACGACCAGCGCCACGGCAAGAACGATCAGGTAATCGCCAATCTTCAGCACGGCGCGCTGGAAATGACTGATGGTTTCGACACCCTGCACCAATTGCGCGGTCTTGCCGAAGTAGGTTTTGTCGCCCGTGGCGTAAACCATGGCGTCAATTTCGCCCTGACGGATAATCGAACCGGAAAATACCGCAGCGCCGGGCTGAGCGGTGACGGGCAGGGACTCCCCCGTCAGTGCCGACTGATCCACTTCGATCGAATCGCCGTCCAGCAAGCGCGCGTCAGCGGGCACAATGTCACCCAGCCGCAGCCGGATGACGTCGCCAGGCACCAGCTCGGATGCATCCGGATTGACCCACTTCCCATCACGCTTCACCTTGGCTTTGACCGCCAGCCTGGCCTTCAGGGCCTCAATGGCGTCGCCCGCCTGGTGTTCCTCCCAAAAGCCCACGACGGCGTTGGAAACCAGCAGAAGGAGAATGATGCCAAAGTCCAGCCAGTGGCGGACGATTCCAGACAAAATGACCGCCGCTTCAATCATCCACGGAATGGGTCCCCAGAAATAGGTGAGGAACTTCAGAAACGGATTGGTCTTCTTCTCCTCGATCTTATTAGCGCCATATTGTCCGACGCGCTTCTTGGCTTCGGGGTCGGTAAGGCCCTCGGGCGACGAATTCAGTCTTTTCATCACTTCCGGCATGGGAAGGGATTTCAGATCGTCCTTGGGCTCGGGTTTTGCCCCCGGCTTCGGTTCCAGAGCCTTGGGTTTATCTGTATTGGGTTTCATGATAACGATCCTCCCTTTGTTGTCGCCTTCACTGCGAGGCGGTCCCATGCCGGTAACGACCGCTCTGCGCCGCCAAATGGCGAGGTAAACTCGCCGCTACAAATCCGGCGCGTTACACCTTTGCTTGCGGCGCGTCGGCCACGGCTCCCGGCGGCAGGAGATCCGGCAGGTCGAGGCGCGCCACGCCAATCCGGTTATCGGCCATCCCGTAATAGACGTCGAGGCGGTCCGGTGAGCCAAGGTCGTCGCGCCGGTCGATGCCGGTGGGGAACACGACGTTGGCGATGGTGCCCTGGCGTTCCTGCGGCAGCAGCGGCGTCAACACCGGCTCCGCCGAACGATAGCGAATCATCTGCGGATGCTCTTTCGAGAGCACCATCACCCCGGCCGAGTAGCACAACGGGTGTCCCTCTTTGCTCGGGTCTATGATTTCGCTGACGCCGTGGTAAACGATCAGCCAGCCGTGCTTGGTCAAGACAGGCGGCGTGCCGCTGCCGATTTTGAGCCGCTCCCAGGGCGACACCGGAGTCGCCAGCCGGTGATGAGAGGTAAACCGGCCGGGGTGATTGGGTTCGTTGCCTTTCAAGGCCACCGGGCAGTAGGAAATCCAGATGCTTTCCCGATCGAGATCCACCTCGCGGGATGCGGGGTGGCAGGCGGTCTCCTCCGGACGCGTGCCGGGAAAAAGTGGCCGGTGGAGCATGGCCATTTCCGGGTGACCGGATGGATTAGGAATGGCGACGGGGAAGAGGCTAGCATCTTTGTCATCCACGTTGTCGAATTCGATGCCATGCCACGGAGCAAAGGTCGCAAGTCCCAAGCGCTGCCAGTGAAAGAGGTCCTCCGATAGGGCCAGGGCGATGCGCGGTCCCTGGATGGAGAATGCGGTGTACGTCATGATGTAGCGCTGCAATGGCTCTACGAATGTGATGCGAGGGTCCTCGCATCCACCGCCACCGCCGGGCCGCCGCTCATAATCGGCCTCCGGCTCCAGTGCGATGCCGAGGCGCTCAACACCGACAGGGTCGCCGGCGGCGTTGAATTGCACACGGGCAATGCCAATACGCGAGTAATTGCCTCGCGCCACCAGCCGCGGGAAGATGTAGAGCTGGCCATCAGGACCGCGAGCGGCCGCCGGATTCAGGACGCCCTCGACCTCCTGGGGATTCCCCGGCTCCGGTTCCATCATCATTCCAAGGCGCTGCAATGCAAACCCGGTCATCAATTCTCCTCGGAGACTCATGACTTGTGATCACCGTCCAAACAGGCAATGATGGTTTCGGTCACCCGTTTGGTCTCTCGGGGGTCACGAACGGGGATCGAAGCAACCCCGGCTTCTTCGGCGGGATAGTCGTTCCCGCCCACAAACAAGGCATCGCCGATGTAGATCATCTCTTTCAGTGAAATTCCCAGGAGGTCGCGAAGCTTTCGGATGCCGTAAGCCTTGTCAATGCCCGGTTTGGTGATATCAATGGATGTCGCGCCACCCATGCGGACAGAAAACTCGGGAATATAGGTGTCAAGGAGGGCTTTGATCTTTTTTCGTTTGGCGTAATCTGGATCCCATTTGTCCTTTTCTTCGAGCGGAGCCTGCTGGCCTAATGCGGAATAAGTGATCTGGCTTCCCCGGTCTTCAATCACCTCTCCCCACGTCTTTTCCACCTTGAAGCCCGCTGCCGCCAGCGCCTTTTTGAAAGAATTCAGAATCTTCTCGCGCTGATCCGCGGTGAAATCTTCTTCATAAAGCTTTTTCCAGTCTCCCGAGTATTGGTAGAACTTGGTTCCACAGGTGGGAAGAAGGGATAGATTTGCCAGGCGTTCGTCATGGGGAAGATGGGAGAGCAGTTGTGTTTCAAACTGTGGCCAATTGCCTCCGGAAATCACGGCCACCTTGATAACACCGAGAAGTTCATGTAGCAGCGCTGCCATTTCGGTATCTAGTGACGATTTGCTTTCCGCCAGCGTACCGTCCAAATCATAAACAATGAGCTTTTTCACGAACCCTCCACCTTCGATTTATTGCGATTACTATTGGCGCCTCCGGCCATCCCTAGCGTGCCCGGTCGTGAACTGTTTAGGTATCGCAATTTCCAGTAAGGTCACGGCGCTGTGCGGATGAAATGCACAAGCTCCGACTGCCGCAGGCAAGAGCCATACCTCACCTTTGCCGACGATATATCTTGAGCCGTTGAGCTCCAGTTGCCCGGTGCCCTCAAGGCAAACCAGAACGCGCGGCTCACCTGCGGCGCCGACAATGAACGGCGATTCACTTTGAAGGCGCCACAACCGGAAGAATTCACAATTAAAGAGTCGCTCGCGGTCCACCGGCGTCCTTGCCTCGATCATAGGAGACACCAGGCCCGCCGACCCATTCTTGTAATCAATGCAGGCGAGCGCTTGATCGACTTCGAGTTCTCGCGGCTTACCGGTCTTCGTGTCGACATGGCCCCAGTCGTACAGACGGAACGTAACGTCACTATTCTGTTGAATTTCAAACACCACGACGTCGTCGCCCAAGGTGTGAACCGTCCCCGCTGGTATAAAAACACCGTCGCCGGGTTTCGGGGTGAAATAGGCAAGGCGATCCGCTACCGTGCCGTTGGTCACAGCTTGGCGCAGGTTTTCGGGAGTGGTGCCAGGCTCCAAGCCAGAATAAATCCTGCTTGTAGGCGTCGCTTCCAGCACTACCCAAGCTTCGGTCTTCGCGGTCTCGCCCACGGGGAGCAGATCCGAATTCGCCGCCGTGGGATGCACCTGGACTGAGAGCATTTCATGGGCGTCGAGGAACTTCAGCAACAGGGGGAATCGGAGAAAGCGATGGACAGCCTTTCCCATTAATTCCTCCGGAGACTGCTCCCGCAACTCGCCGAGGGTACGTCCATTGAGAGGTCCATTGGTAACGCGGCTCATATGGTCATCACGGTCGCTGAGTATCCACGCTTCTCCGATCGGGCCATCGCCCGGCAGCGGCGTGCTGAGGAGGTTGCCCAAACGGCGGCCTCCCCAAAGCCGATACTCATAAATCGGTGCGAATCGTAGCGGGTAAAGAGGTATTTGAGTCATGGTATGTCTCGTGAAACTTTTCCATTTCCGACAAGCACCTGTTAGCGGCCGTTAGCGCGTGGGCCGTATTTTTAAAGGTCACGTCTCCACTGGTGATGATTCCTCGGTTGTTAAAACCCACGGCGTGCCGTTATCTTCCGGCGGGGCCTGACAGCGACTGCTGCGCTTGTCGGTGAGGCCGGAACGCAAGGTCGTTGCTCATCACATAGATAACCATAGCCGAAAGCATCAGAGTCAACGCTACCCAGAACTTCCAATCATGATGCGCGCGTGTCCAGTAAGGACGCTGGCCTTGATGATCGCTATTGTGACCTTGCTCGCCGTGGTGGCGGTGACTGCGCTTATTCTCACTCATGGGGTCCCTACCTTCTCTATACCATCCCGAATGATCTCGGGACGGCGTTGTTGATGTTCGGTTCCATCCATTTCCAGTTTCGAACCTCTGGCAAGTCTTGGCCGTGTCGGGCGTTATCCGGTGGACTGGCTATTGGTACATCTGACGTCATGCTGATGTCTTTTCCATCGTGGCAGTGTATTCACCACTGCGCGCAGCCCGGTTGCACATGGCGCGATGAAGCAGCGCCTGCTGTGCCGTCAACACATGGGCCTGCTCACCTCGCCAAATCTCCAAAGCCGGTTGCTGGATGGCGCGGGCAAAGGAAAACGCCAACGCCCAAGGCAGTCGCG
>Ga0326727_10017422_pt1 | contig 14914 bp, 10 predicted proteins | sample MB2enrmetagenome_FD_207643 | JGI IMG/M metagenome (GOLD analysis project Ga0326727, IMG submission 207643) | Lab enriched peat soil microbial communities from McLean, Ithaca, NY, United States - MB29MY | ecosystem: Environmental > Terrestrial > Soil > Wetlands > Peat | place: USA: New York... | reverse complement strand
ATGGCCTTGAGCTGTTCCCTCAGGTAGTAGTCGCGCTGCGACTGCTGCACCTGGTCCTGAACCTCGGTCTGGATCTTGGCGCGCAACTGCTGCACCTCGATCTCCTTGGCCAGATGCTTGTTCAACAGCTCCAGCCGGTCTACGATGCCCGCCGTCTCCAGCAGCAACTGCTTGTCGTCGGTGGTCAGAAAAGGCAGCGAGGAGGCAACAAAATCCACCAGCCGGCTGGGCTCCTCGATGTTGGCCGCAATCGTCCGCAGTTCATCGGAGAGGGTTTGGGACTCGGAGACAATCTGCTGGAACTGCGCAATCACGTTCCGCTCCAGGGCCTCAAAGCCCGAGCTGGCAGTCGGCTGCACGTCTTCCAGCATCTCCACCTCGGCCACCATGAAGGGATCGGTCTGGGTGTAGCGCACCAGGCGTACACGGCCCACTCCCTCCGTAAAGACGAACCGGCTCTGGTTGGGCATGCGCACTACTTTGTGAACCGTCGCCAGCGTTCCCACGGGGTGCAGATCGGCAGGCTTGGGCGAGTCCAGCCGGGGGTCCAGTTGCGTCGCTACCACGATCGTCCGCTCCTCGCCCAGCGATTCGATCAACTGGATGGAGCTCTCCCGGCCCACCGTCAGAGGCAGAACGGCGTGGGGAAACAGGACCGTGTCACGGACCGGCAGGACCGGAACAAAGCGCACACCGGCAACATTCATGGCGGGGGAACTCTGGGGCTGCAGCGGCTTAGAAGGCTGATTTTGCATTGAGTGTCCTTTTATCAACTTTCCTTCATTAGACAGCGCAGACTTTGAAAAGTTTCAGGAATTTCGACCCCTGGCCGTCTTCTTTCCTGTCCCTAAAACTGCCTGCCCCTTCACCCGTACGTCCCGGTGTCCAAACAGGTTCCCTGGCCTAATGAGAGGTCCTGGACCGCATCTCCCCTCGCCAGTCCACATTGCCTTCCCCCGGAGCCCGCCCAATCCCCCGGTCGCGGGGCGAAGGGTACGGGCTCTACAAGCCGCGCGAAAAACCGCTCCGGAGGGAGGCGGGGGCTTCAATCCCCACATAAAGCCAACAGAATCAATGCGGACTTTAGCCCCGGAAGCGGGCTTTCTCCGACTTTTTCCGCCGGGCGGTCCGGCAATCGGCCCGCTCCCGTTTACAGATTTGGATGCAAACCCGCTCGAAGGGTGTATCGGCCAAAGAGACTGGAAGGTGAGAGGGGCGGGACAACCCAAAAATGGTTTTGCCGGAGTTAGAACGGGGCGTTGGGCTGGGAACGCGCCGGGATCAGAATCGCCGCGTCCATTTCACATCATTTCAGAGCTTTTGGCCCATCATCGGCCTGGCCATCTTCGTTCTTGATAGCCGACTCGATGTGTTCCCAAAGTTCATCCGGCGGCTCTACAACCGGTAGCAGTTGGCGCGCGGCCTCCGCGATGGTTTCCAGGTCAGAGAGCAGGGCGCGGCAAAGTTCGCAGCTCTGGATATGGGAGTGGGCCGCGGCATCCGCCCCTGAGCCTATCAACTCCGGCAACTGGGCCTGGAACTCAGCGCAGCTCATCTTGCTGGGATCGCCGGTCATGGCTGCGCCTCCTTTCGGGATTGAGCGCGCAGGGCATCGCGCAACCTGAGACGCGCCTTGTGCAATTGGGATTTGCTGTTGCCGATCGAACACTCGAGCATGGAAGCTATCTCATTATGCTCATAGCCCTCCACGTCGTGAAGGATAAAAATCAGCCGGTAACCGGCGGGAAGGTCGGCGACGGCGCGCTCCAGGGCGAGCCGGTCGATGGTGCCGCTCAGGGCCGGATCGGGAGCGCCGAAACTGCGGCCGGGGCCCTGTTCGGGAGCCGGCTCCATGGCTTCATCCAGCGAAATCAGGCTCAGGCCCTTCTTCCGCAGTTGCATCAGCACCACGTTGATCGCCATGCGGTGAAGCCAGGTGGAAAAGGCCGACTCACCGCGGAAGGTCGAAATCTTGCGGTGCAACTGCAGGAATGCTTCCTGGGTCAGATCCTCAGCCTCAGCGATATTGCCCACCATGCGCAGGCATAACGAGTAAATGCGTCTTTTGTGCAGAGAGTAAAGTTGGGCGAAGGCCTGATGGTCGCCGGCCTGGGCGCGGGCCAGGGCGTCTGCCTCGGCTGCGTCCGGTGATGCCGCCGGGGCAAAGGTTACACGCCTTGCGGCTGGAGCGGGGAGGCCTGCTTCACCGTCCAGACCACGTGGTGCACTTTCGGGCGGCTGCGTTCGGAACCGGGAATGGGGCATGCGCGTCCTTGGGGGAATCGAACTTGAGACCGGGCGCCGCTGCGCAAGGCTCCTGTCCTCGTTAGTATAAGGGAAAGAGGAAGCAGTGCAGAGGTCGCAGCTTCGGCGAGGGATGACCGGAGCCGGCGTCGTAAAGCTTCTTGCGCCGAGCGTTGCCGGGAAGATTCTTGCGTCGAGGTAATACTGTCGCGCAAACGGGGTAAATGCCCCGCGCTTTTTGGGAGATATGGTCTTGCGGAGAAAGCCGGCAGGAAAGTGCGGCAATCGCGGGGTGGTTCCGTGCGGAGTTCTGCTCGCATGCGTTCTTGTCTTCGTGCCCGGCGCCTGCGCTGCCCAGGCCCCGCCGACTCCCCAGCCCGCCGCGGTTTCCCTTCCTGCGTGGGAAGGCCTGCCGGTTCGCCACATCTCCTTCGAGGGCGTTGACGCGGATCGGCTTGCTCCACTCGCCGGCCATCTTGCCCAGGCCGAGGGAAAACCGCTCAGCATGGAAAACCTCAGGGAAAGCCTGCGCCAACTGTATTCGACCGGCCTCTACGACACCATCCAGGCGGAGGGCTCGCCCGGCCCGGGGGGTGTGGACCTCACCTTTCGCGGAACTCCGCGCACTTTTATCGGGACCGTGGGCGTGGGCGGGGCCAAGGGAGCGACGTTGAATACTCAACTGCAACGCGCCAGCCAGCTCGCGGCCGGCACTCGCTTTACCCAGGCCAAGCTGCTGAACGCGCTCCAGCAGATGCGGCAGACGCTGGCCGAAAACGGATTCTACGAGCCGCTGATCACCTCAACGCTGACGCCGCACTTGCAGGAGCAACTCGTCGATGTCGCCTTCCAGGTGGTCTCGGGAGCGCAGGCGCGGGTGGGCAAGGTCGAGGTTTCCGGCGACCCTGGAATGAGCGTGCAGGAGTTCCGCCGCCACGCCCACCTCAAAACCGGCGCCCACGTGGACCACGAAACCGGGAATCGTGCCCTGGCCGGAGTGCTCAAGCACTACCAGGGAGAGCAGCGGATGGAAGCTGAGATCAAGATCGTGTCCGAGCAATACGATCCCGCCGGCAAAAGGGTCAACTTCAGCTTCTCCGCCAACCGGGGACCTGTGGTGAAGGTGAGGGTCGAGGGCGCAAGCATCGACCCGGAACGCCTCAAACACATCATCCCTGTCTATGAGGAGGGCAGCGTAGACGAGGACCTGCTGAATGAAGGCAATCGCCGCCTGCGGGACTACTACCAGCGGCTCGGCTACTTTGACGTAAAGGTAAACCACGAACAGCAGTCCATCGGCGACCCCGGGGGCGATCATGAAGTGATGATCGTCTTCAGGGTGGAGCTGGGCCCGCGCCGCCGCGTGCAAAGCGTGTCAGTGGCGGGAAACCACTATTTCGACTCCGGCACGCTCAAGGAACTGCTCGGCGTTCATTCGGCCGACACGCTCGACCATCATGGCGCCTACAGCCAGGCTCTGGTCTCAGCCGACGCGAGCGCACTTGAGGCCGTCTACCGGAACAACGGCTTCTCCAGCGTGAAGATCACTCCCGAAACCAGCACTCCTGAAACCAGTCAGGCGGAGAACCCTGCTCCAGAAACAGGTACAGGTTCTCCGCGGGCGCCCGCTTCGCCGCTGGGGTCGCATACGGGGGTCCCCGGCGACAGGTCTTCGTCGCTGGGGTCGCACACTGCCCCGCTGGCCGTGACCTACCGGATCGAAGAGGGCGAGCAACGTCGCGTCGGCACGGTGCGGATGGAAGGCAACGACCACGTGGACGCCGCCCGGCTGACACCGCTGCTGAACACCACGCCGGGCCAGTTGTTTTCGCCCCTGAACCTGGCCGGGGACCGCGACGCGCTGCTCACCGAATACATGAGCCGGGGATTCGAGCAGGTGAGCGTCGAGGTGGCCCAGCAGATCGAGAGTTCCGGCCCCAACAAGGTGGACGTGGTCTTCCACATCACCGAGGGTCCACAGATCTTTGTGCGCAATGTGCTGGTTACCGGGCTTCACTACACTCGTCCTGAAACGGTGGCGCGCGCCATCACGCTACACTCCGGCGATCCGCTCGATCAGACGGCCCTTCTCGACACGCAGCGCAATCTCTACGAACTCGCTCTGTTCAACGAAGTGGACGCCGCGGTTGAAAATCCAACCGGAGGCGCAACCCGCAAGACGATTCTGCTCCAGGCCGCGGAGGCGCGGCGCTGGGCCCTGACCTATGGATTCGGCTTCGAGGCCCAGACGGGAACACCGCAAAACAACTGCGCGGGCGCCATCGCCGGCGGCGTTGCCTGCAACCCCAACGGTATAACCGGAGTCAGCCCCCGGGTGCTGGGCGACATCACGCGTAACAGTCTCTTCGGCCGCGAGCAGTCGGCCTCGTTGCAGGGCACCTACGGCCTGCTCGAACAGAGGATCGACCTGCTCTACCAGGTTCCGCATTTTGAAGGCAACCGCAACTTCGGCGTCACCTTCTCAGGAGGCTACGCCAACAGCAAGGACGTGACCACCTACGTGGCCTCCAGGCTGGAAGCCGGATTCAGATTTACCGAGAACTTTCAGACTCCGGGCTCCTGGCTGTCCAAGGCAAATACCTTCATCTACGAATACGACTTTCGCCGCGTCAAGGTGGCGGCCAGCAGCCTGCAGGTTTTTCCCGGCGAGATTCCGGAGCTGTCGACGGCGGTCCGGGTTGCGGGCCCGGGCCTGACCTGGATTCGCGATACCCGCGACTCACCCCTGGATTCCCATCGCGGAACCTACACCAGCTTCCAGGAGTTTCTCTCCGAAAAATCGCTGGGCGCCGAGGCCCAGTTCAACCGCCTCGATCTATCCAACTCCAGCTATTACGGCTTCGACAAGAACCGCTTCGTGCTGGCCCGCAACACGCGCTACGGCCAGGTGCGCGCCTTCGGTACAGGCTCCAGCGAGCTGATTCCGCTCCCCGAGCGGCTCTATGCCGGCGGACCCACCTCGCTGCGCGGTTTCTCTTTCAACGGCGCCGGCCCTCGCGATCCCGAGACCGGATACCCTATCGGCGGCGCGGGCGCGCTGATCAACAGCACCGAACTGCGCCTGCCGCCGCCTACCCTGCCCTGGCTCGGCGACACCGTCAGCTTCGTCATCTTTCACGATATGGGCAACGTCTTTACCAACGCCGGCGACGCCTGGGCCAGCGCGATCCGCTTTAACCAGCCGGACCGCGATGCCTGCAAGGTGCTCTCCTATGCCGACACGACGACCACCCCGCCTACTCCGCCCAGCCCCAGTGGTCCCACCAATGGCCCTGTTACTTCAACCGGACACCAGGGAATCTGCAATTTCAACTATTTCTCGCACGCGCCGGGGATTGGATTGCGCTACCATACGCCGGTCGGGCCGATTCGCGTCGATTTCAGCTACAACCTGAACACGCCCATCTACCCGGTGAACATCAACTACTCGATGTCGAATCCATATCTCAACCCGCACGTGGGCGAGGCCACCCACTTCAACTTCTTCTTCAGCCTGGGGCAGACCTTCTGATGATCGAGCGCCCTTCAATCCGGCTCAGGACCACATGCGGCCTCGCGAACTCCGGGTGCCCCACCCTCGCGGCGCCCTTGTTTTTGCTACTAGAGTGGGATCGGATACGCCCACCTCGCGCACCGTTCATCAGGTTCTGCCTTGCCGCCTGCCTCGCAGCCGGAACGGCAGTCGCCCAGCCCACTCAGCCTGCATCCCCCGTGGTGCTTGACAGCGTGGTGGCCGTGGTCAACCGCCATGCCATCCTGGCCAGCGACATCGACGACGAAATCCGCCTGTCGGTCCTCGATCCGGACCGGGTCGGGCAAGGCGTTCTCAACCGCCGGCGCGCACTCGATCAGTTGATCAGCCGCGCCCTCATCGAGCAGCAGATTCGCCGCGAGGAAGCACAGGCCGCGGAGCCCTCGGCGGACGATGTGAATGCGCGTCTCGCAGAGATACGCAAGGAACTCCCCGCCTGTGTCCGCCAGAACTGCGCCTCCAATGCCGGATGGAGGGCTTTCCTGGCCGCGCACGATCTGACCCCGGAACGGGTCGATGCCTACCTGCGCTACCGGCTTGAGATTCTGCGCTTCATCGAGCTGCGTTTCCGGCCCGGCATTCGCATCGCCCAGCAGGATATCGAAACCTATTACCACGACACGCTCTTGCCGCAATACGCTCCCGGCGAAGCCGTTCCTCCCCTCGTCAAGGTTTCTCCCCGCATCGAGGAGATTTTGCTCCAGCAGCAGGTGAATGTTCTGTTCGACGAGTGGCTGACCAACCTGCGCAAGCAGGGCGATGTCGAGGTTCTTGACCCGGCGCTGCAAACCCCAGAAACCCCTGAAATGAAGCCCGGCGCCCAAAACATCTCCCCGAGCGGAGAAGGAAAAGGAAGCCAATGAGCGAGCCCGAATCCCAGCTTCCCGAGCAGCCGCCCCGGCCCAGCCGTCTGCGCCGCTTTTTCCTTCGCCATATCCCGCTGGCGATAGCTGGTGCGGTGGTCCTGTTGGCGTTAGCCGCGGTGGGCCTGTTTTTCTGGATGAGTTCCATGGAATTCGAAGGCCTGGTCCGCAAGCGGCTAGTCGCCGAGCTCGAGCAGTCCACCGGCGGCCGGGTTGAGATCGCCTCTTTTCACTGGCGTCTGCTCCAGCTCGAAGCCGAAGCGGACGGCCTGGTCATTCACGGCAAAGAAGATCCGGGCGAGGCGCCCTACGCACGGGTCGATCGCATGCGGGTGGGGATCAGCATAGTCGGTTTGTGGAGCCCCAGCGTTCGGCTCCGCGACCTCGATGTCTACCACCCCGCTCTGCACGTTATCGTCTATGCCGACGGCTCGACCAATCAGCCTCATCCGCGCCGGCCCCGGACCTCCTTTACCCACGACCTCGACACCTTTTTTAGCCTCCAGGCCGGCCACATCTCCGTCGAACAGGGCGTTCTGGACTACGACAGCCGCGCCGCTGCTTTCGACTTCCAAGACCGGTGGGAGCCCCTCGACTTCCAGGCCCGCGATGTCTCTGTTCTCATGAGCTACGTTCCGCCCGCGGCCGGCAATCCCGAGAGTTATCGCATCGAGGCTGGCGCCACCGACCTGAATCTCTCCAGGGGTATTTCGCAGAGCATTGCCAGGCCGGTGCATGGCTACTTCCAGGCCACTGTCGACCTGACCCGCGCCGCGGCTTATCTGCGCTCATTTCGGCTCGCCGCCCGTGGCCGCGATGGCAGCAGTCACGCGCTTGAAGTCGCCGGATCGCTCCAGGACTTTGCCCATCCCCGCTGGCAAGCCAGGGTGCTGGGCGATCTGGATATGAGACTGCTGGACCCGGTCTTTGGCTATCCCTTTGCTCCCGAAGGCATCGCCCATCTGGATCTGAACGGCGCGGGAGAGGCTGGGGAATTTCGCGCCGATGGCAGCGTCCACATCGAGAGTGGCTCCTATATCGGAACCGGCGTAGTCGCTACCGGCATCCGTCTGGATGCGCACGTGCATGCCGACCAACAGCGTCTGCTGGTCACTTCAATCGTTGCCCGGCTCCGCCAGGGCGGGCAGATCGAGGGCGTGGTCGACCTCAGTCCCTGGCTCGCCCCGGTCCCCGGAGAGGCGGTGCTGGAGGCGGAAGGCACACCTGGAGCGCGAGCCGCAGTCCACCCCAATGCAGCTCCGGCGAGTCAGCCGCTCCACCCTCCGCCGTCCACCATTCCGGTCAACGGCAAAGTGACGGCGGAGTTTAAAGATGTGGCGCTGGACACGCTTCTCGACATGGTCAGCCAGCCGCCATTCCAGCGCCTGGGAATCGGCGCCCTGCTGAACGGCCCGGCCACCGCAACCTGGTCCAAAGGCGACACGGGAACCGTCGTCGTGGCCGCGACCTTTGACCTGAGCCCTCCCGCGCAGGCATCAGTTGGCGAAGCCCCTGCCGCCGGCGTGGTGGATGGAACTTACGCCCAGCACAACGGCGCAGTGGATCTGCGCAAGCTGGAGCTGCACCTTCCCGGCAGCCAACTGGAGGCGCACGGTAATCTGGGCGCATACCCGCTCACCAGCCCTTCAGATCTCAGCGTCGATTTCCATTCTCGCAACCTTGCCGAGTTTGACACCGTGCTGCGCAGCCTGGGCCTCAAGCGCAATGGCAAGACCGGAACCGCAGCCTTGCCCGTGACTCTGGCCGGGCAGGCCGACTTCCACGGATCTTGGACCGGCTCGCTTGCCAGTCCCCGCCTTGCCGGCAACCTGAAGGCGACCGAACTGGCGATTGAGGTTCCGTCGGCCGGGGCGGTCCAGAACTCCAAAGTCAGCCAGACTCAATATGTTCATCTGGACTCGGTCGATGCCATGGGAAGCTACTCATCTTCCCGAATTGTGATCGAGCACGGCCTGCTGCTTCGCGGAAACACGAAGATCAGTCTCAGCGGCGTCATGATGGCGGCTGCGGAGGAAGCATCGGCCGGCAGGTCTCAGGGTGCCCCGGCGGCTGGTTCTGGCCGCGGGGGTCGTACTCCGGGATTCGACGCCAACTCCGTGCTGCATCTGCGCCTGGAAGCCGGCAAGGTCGGCGTCGACGACCTGCAGCCGTTCCTGGCCCAAAACCTGCCCCTCGCCGGTGCCCTCGATGCCGAGCTTCAGGCCGATGGGCCCATCCATTCCCTCGCCGGCTCCGGGTGGTTGGAACTCGATGGCGGCAGCGTCTACGGCGAGCCGGTTACGCGCATCCGGGCTCAGGGCACAATTGCCCACGGCGTAGTCAACCTGGCTTCGATCACCGTCGCCGAAGCGGCAGGCACCGCCTCGGCCACCGGCAGCTACGACATCAATTCCCGCCGCTTCCAGCTCGACGCCAGGGGCGCGGGCCTCGACATCTCCAGAATCGGCTGGCTGCGCCGGCAGGGGTGGTCTGCCACCGGCAGGCTGGGATTCTCAGTCCACGGCTCAGGCGCCTTCGATGACCCGCAACTTGAAGCCAACGCCACGCTCGGCAGCCTGACCCTGGGCGGGGAACCGATCGGCGGGCTGGAGCTTGTGGCCCATACCGCCAACCACTCCCTCGCCTACGACATGACCACGCGGATGGATAGCGCCGAACTCACGGTACACGGCCAGACCGCGCTGAACGGCGATTACGCAACCCAGGCCAGGCTCGAGTTTTCACGTTTCAACATCAATTCGCTGCTCAAGCTCACCCATGTCGCGGCCCTCAGCGGCGAATCGTCGCTGGCCGGTACCGTCACCGTCGAAGGTCCCCTGGCGCATCCGGAGCAGCTCCATGGCGAAGCCCGCCTGCAGGAGCTGGAAGCAACCATTGCCGGCGTTCACCTGAAAAGCGAAGGCGGCGTCCACGCCACCCTTGCCAATGACCGCATCCGCCTTGACCCGCTGCACGTAACCGGCGAAAACACCGACCTGCGCGCACAGGGCAGCCTGGCGCTGAATGGCGCTCGACAACTGGACCTGGCCGCCAGCGGCTCGGTCAACCTGAAGCTGGCCGAGACCCTGGATCCCGACCTGACCGCGAGCGGGACCAGCACCTTCCAGATGGAAGCCCACGGCCCGCTGAAAAATCCCGGATTGCAGGGACGCGTCGACTTCCAGGATGGTTCCCTGTCTTTTGAAGACATTCCCAACGGCCTCAGCCAGTTGCACGGCACACTTGAGTTCAGCCAGGATCGTCTGGAGGTCAAGTCCCTGACCGCCATGAGCGGCGGCGGCCCTTTAAGCGTGGGCGGTTATCTGGCTTACCAGAACGGTCTCTATGCCGATCTGTCTTTTACCGGCCAGGGCGTTCGCATTCGCTATCCGCAGGGCGTCAGCTCCCTGGCTGACGCCACGCTTCGCCTGCAAGGCACGCAGAACAACCTGCTTCTCTCCGGCGATGTGCTCATCACCCGCTTTGCCGTCAGTCCCGACCTGGACTTTGCGGCCCTGGCCGAGGAAGCCAACGCCGTCCAGACCATTACGCCGCCCGAAGCTCCGACCAACCACGTCCGCCTGGACGTGCACATCCTTTCCTCGCCGCAATTGAACTTCCAGAATGCCTTTGCCAAGCTGGCCGGCGACGTTGACCTGCGCCTCCGCGGAACCGTCGCCACGCCCTCCCTGCAGGGCCGCGTCTCCATCATCGAGGGCAACGCCATCATCGCCGGAACCCGCTACGATCTGCAGCGCGGCGACATCTCCTTCACCAACCCGGTCCGCATCGAGCCTCTGATCGACCTCAGCGCCACCGCCCGCGTTGAAGACTACGACATAACCCTCAGCCTCCACGGAACTCCCGACAAGCTGGCTGTCACCTACCGCAGCGATCCGCCGCTGCCCGAGTCCGATGTGGTCGCCCTGCTCGCCCTCGGCCGCACCGGCAATGAGCAGCGCCTCTATACGCAGCAGCAGGAACAGGCCCTCACCAATCCCACCACCGACGCCCTGCTCGGCGGCGCCCTCAATGCCACCGTCTCCAGCCGCGTCCAAAAACTCTTCGGCGCCGCATCGGTGAAGGTGGACCCCAACTACCTGGGTCCCTTCGGTAACTCCACCTCCCGCATCATTGTCGAGGAGCAGTTGGGCCGCAACCTTACCCTTACCTACGCCACCGACGTGAACACGACCGGACAGCAGTTGCTGCAGGCCGAAATCGCCATCAACCGTCATGTTTCGCTGCTCGTGGCTCGCGACGAGTCCGGCGTCTTCTCCATGGTCGTCAAAGCCACCCGCCGCCTCCGGTAAAAGGACAGAGATCGGGCGGCGCCGCCGACCTTGCCGGTGTCGGGTAATCCATCCTTGTCGAGTCATTCTTCCGGGCTGGTGCGAAATCTCCCAGGAGCGCGGATCGACTCCGAGCCTTATTCCGGAGCCGTTGAACTACCCCGTGGGGCGGGCTCCTTCGAACCTATCTCCCCACCAAAAACTGAAACTTTTCCCCTGCCGCTGTGTCTATTTGAGCGGATGGCAGGCCGGCTTGGGCAGTCCCCGGCCTGCGACAAGTCAGTACAAGAACGAGGAGGTTTTCAACATGAGAAAGACGATGCGTAGAACCGAATTCACACTCGCGGCGGCCATGCTCGCCGGAGCCCTCCTGAGCCTTCCCCAGCTTTCACGAGCGGCGGCTCTGGCTTCAGGCTCGGGCGCGCAGGCGCAGCAGCAAAGCCCCGCAGCCGCGGCCGTTCAGGCGCGGCTGAACAAGAAGCAGTTCCACGATGTGCGCGTGACCGTGGACAACGGAATCGCCACCCTTTCAGGCACCGTGGAGCTCTATGAGTACAAAGCCGACGCCGCAAAAAACGCTCTCCATACCAAGGGCGTGACCGCGGTCCGCAACGAAATCGAGGTGACCGGCTCCAGCGTTCCCGACCAGGAGTTGCAGGCCAAGCTCGGCGAGAAGCTGGAATACGACCGCGTGGGTTACGGCAACGTCTTCGACGCCATCACCGTGAGCGTGGACAACGGCGCGGTCACTCTGGGCGGCCATGCGCACAACTACATGAATCGGGACTCCGCGCTGGCCCTGGTGGCCACCACGCCCGGCGTCAAGGACATGGTCGACAATATCGAGGTCGATCCGGTCTCACCCATGGACGACCAGACGCGCGTTGCCGTGGCGCATGCCGTCTACAGCTTTCCCGCGCTCAACAAGTACGCCATCAACCCGGTCATGCCCATCCGCATCTCGGTGCAGAACGGCAACGTCGAGCTCTATGGCATGGTGGATACGCAGGCGGACAAGGAGGCGGCCTTTATTCGCGCCAACAGTGTCCCCGGCGTCTTCAGCGTGAAGAACTACTTGCAGGTAGCCAACCAGCCCGCCGAAAAATAGCAACCGGCGCGGGCGCAGCCATCGGCCTCGGATGTGGAAACATCTCCGGGGCCGTTCTGTTCTATGGTATGATAGTAGGTATGACGATTCAGGCGACAACCAACAAGATAAAAAGGAGCTTCACGCTGGCTCCGGAGTCCGCAAAGTTCCTGAGCGAGATCCGGCAGAAACGGAAGGCGCGGTCGGAGTCCGAAGCGCTCGATATGCTGCTCCGGGAGTCGATGTTGGCGGCAAGGCAACAGGAGATCGAAGCAGCCTACACCAGGTACTACGACTCGGCGAGCGAGGAAGACCAGGAAGAACAGCGGGAGTGGGCCGAGATGGCTGGGCCCGGCATTCTGCGGGCAACGGAATCGACCGAGGCGGGACAGTGACGGCGGTTGGACGCTCTCCAGTGCGTGGGGAGATATGGTGGACGCGATTTCCGACCGACCCGCCCGACAAGGGCCGGCGCCCGGTAATTATCGTTTCGCCGAATGCGCGCAACAGCCACCCAAGGGCGAACACGCTGCTGGCGATTCCGCTTTCGACCTCCGTACAAAAGCTGGGACCGGCGCACTTGCTGCTGCGTGCCGGTGAGACCGGGCTGCGCGCCGACAGCGCGGCGCAGGCGGACAACATCTGCGTGCTGCTGAGGGACCATTTGGACGAGCCCATTGCCGGGCACCGGCCGCTGACAAATGCCCAGATTTGCCGCCTTGCGGGCCTGGTCAAAATTGCGATGGGATGCGTGGAGTAGGAATGCGGGAATAGGGAACAGGGAACAGACAGGCCGGCTGGTTGAGGCTTTTGCTTTCCCAGGCTTCAAAAGCGAGACACCGCGGCAGCCTGCGGCGCATCGGACGTGCCAGTCAGCGGATCGATCATGCTTTAGAATGGGCTTTCTCATGAAGCCCGAATCAAAACTGGCGCTCACCGTGGTTGCTATCAAGCTTCTGCACACGGTCATCTGGCTTTTCTTCGTTACCTGCATCGTGGCAATTCCCATTGTTGCCGGCCAGCGCAAGTTTTCGCTCGCAGCCTCCCTCGCCACGCTGATCCTGATGGAGTGCATGGTACTGGGATTGAACCGGTACCGATGCCCGCTCAGCGATCTGGCAACCCGCTTTACTCCGGAAATCGCTCCCAACTTCGACATCTACCTGCCCAACTGGCTGGCGCGGCATCATAAGTGGATATTCGGACCGCTCTTTGTTGCCGGAGACCTGTTCGCGCTGGCGCAATGGCTGATTTCCATTCGTTGAATACGCCTTTCAGGGGTGAAGCGTCGAGGCGTTTCTGCGGAACACCTCTCAATTACACTGATCGTTAGACCCACTCATGCCGGGCATTCTGTCAAAGACGCGCACCACGCTGGAGATGATCAAGTGGGAGCACTCGATCTTTGCGCTTCCGTTCGCGCTGACTGCGGTGCTGCTGGCGGCCAACGGACTTCCCCGCTGGCGCACCCTGGCTTGGATTCTGGTGGCCATGGTGGCGGCGCGCTCCTGCGCGATGGCCTTCAACCGCTGGGCGGATGCGGAGCTGGACGCCACCAATCCGCGCACCCGCAGCCGGGCGATTCCGGCAGGGTTGTTGTCGCGCCAGTTTGTGCTCGGATTCACCGTGATTATGGCGCTCGCGTTTGTAGCGGCTTCCGCCGAACTCAACCGGCTCACTCTATACCTGTCACCGCTGGTGCTGACGGTTCTGCTCGGCTACAGCTACATGAAGCGGGTAACGCGCTGGTCGCACCTGGTGCTGGGACTGGCGCTGGGCCTGGCTCCCTCGGCGGCGTGGATTGCGGTGCGCGGCAATCTCGACGCGCGCATCCTGGTGCTGACCGCGGCGGTCACGCTGTGGGCGGGCGGATTCGACGTGCTCTACGCCTGCCAGGACTACGAGCACGACAGCGCCGTTGGCCTCTACAGCTTGCCCCGTGCGGTCGGCATACCAAAAGCCTTTTGGGCGGCGCGGGCCATGCACCTGACCATGCTGGGGCTGCTGGTCTGGTTCGGCCTGCTGTTTCATTTTCTTGCCTTTGGATGGGTGGGCATCGCCGCCGTGGCGCTGCTGCTGGCCTATGAACATTCCATCGTTTCGCCGCGCGACCTGCGCCGCCTGAATGCTGCATTTTTTACCATGAACGGCGTGATCGCCATGGTTTTTCTGGCCTTTGTGGCGGCCGATCTATGGCTGCGGAGCTGAGCTTGCGAAGCCGATGGCGCGCCGGCCGCGGCGGAGCTGTTTTCGAGTTTTCAAGCGAACCGTGTGGTATGTTGCGAGTGAGCGGTCCAGTGAACCAGTTTTTCAACGCCAGACAGGAGCAGTGCGCGCCGGCATGAGAATTGCGATCCAAGGGGAACCCGGCTCATTCAGCCACTATGCGGCCCTGAAACTGGCCGATCAAGCCACCATTGTTCCCTGCACGCTCTCCGCGGAGGTGTTTGCGGCGCTCACCGATGGGAAGGTAGAGGCCGCGGTGATTCCCATCGAGAACAGCCTGGCAGGCTCTGTGTCAGAGCACTTTGACCTGCTGCTCGCCCACGACGTAAAGGTGGAGCGGGAGACGCTGCTGCGCATCCGGCACAACCTGATCGCTATTCCTGGAGTGACAACGGACCAGATCGACCGCGTCTTCTCGCACCCCGTGGCTCTGGCCCAGTGCCGGCGGTTCCTGGCCGAACATCCTGCGATGAAAGCCCTCGCCTTCTACGACACCGCCGGGAGCGTGAAGCAGCTTGTCGAGCTTCGCGATCGCCACGCCGCGGCCATCGCCAGCGAAGCAGCGGCGGAGTACTATGGGGCCGAAATCCTGCAGGCCGGCATTGAGGACAACCCGGAAAACTTTACCCGCTTTTTCCTGGTGCGCCGC
>Ga0326727_10017420_pt1 | contig 14915 bp, 12 predicted proteins | sample MB2enrmetagenome_FD_207643 | JGI IMG/M metagenome (GOLD analysis project Ga0326727, IMG submission 207643) | Lab enriched peat soil microbial communities from McLean, Ithaca, NY, United States - MB29MY | ecosystem: Environmental > Terrestrial > Soil > Wetlands > Peat | place: USA: New York... | reverse complement strand
GTGGTTCCGGCTCCGGATCCGGTTCGGCAATTGCCATAGGCGGCAACAGCGGCGCGGGATCTGTCACCGGGTCGGGCGCCAGGTCGGGCGCCAGGTCGGGCGCCAGGTCGGGCATCGGCTCGGGCACCGGGTCCGGCAGCAGCATCGACGGATCAAGCTGCAGGACCTCATCTTCCTGCTCGGCCGGCGTCTCCTCCGGCACCGGCGCCACGATCGGAGCCGCCGCCGGCGCCTCCTCTTCGGCCAGGATGCGGCGGATCGAGGCGAGGATGTCCTCCATCGACGGGTCGGCGCCGGCCGCCGGCGGCTCTGCCGTGCCCGCCGGGTGGCCCGACGACAATTTGCCTCGCTCCGTCTCGCTCATGCGCTTCGCTGCCTCATGCGCCCCTACTTAGCCATGGACGGTCACCGGGTCGTCAGCGGCCCGGCTGATCGGTGGCATAGTCACCCAGCCCGAACCACTTGTTTTTGACCGCGATATAATACGCCGTTTCGTCATACAGCGGCACCGGCAATGCAAGGTCGCGCGCCGTCAGGCGGCCGATCGCTGAGGCGACACCGTACGACGCCGTGATCAACTGCGCCAGCGCCTGCACCAACTGGGTCTGCGAGTTCAGCAGAGCCTGCTGGGCATTCAGTACGTCCAGCGTGGTGCGGCTGCCGACAATCGCCTCGCGCTCGACCCCCTCCAGTGCGACCTCATTGGCCCGGATTGCCGCGCGGGTGGCATCCGCCGACGCCCGCGCCGCGACCAGCGTGTCCCACGCCTGCACCGCGTTCTGGATCGCGGTCCGGCGGCTGTCGTCGATCAGCTTGTGCGTCTGCTCCTGGTTCTGCCGCGCCTGGCGTACCGCGGAGTATTCAGCACCGCCTTGGTAGAGCGGCACGGAGAGGTTGGCGGTGACGAGATACCCGGTTGACGACGATGCGGCGGAGGCCGGATTGACCTGCTGGAACATTTGGCCTTGCAGGTTGACCGTTGGCAGCAGCTGCGAGAACGCCACGTCGATCGCGTCCTTCGCCGCCGCATCGGTGAACAGCGCCTGAATAACGACCGGGTTGTTCGCCGAGGCCAGGTCCCCGGCTTCCCGCTCGGACTTTACCGGCAGCTTCAGCGGCTGCGGCTCGAGCAGGTCGGATGGCGGCTCAAAGCCGATCACCCGTAGATAGGTGGCGCGTGCCGTCTGCAAATTGCCCTGGGAGATTTCGCGCTGCGAGACCGCGCTGGCCAAGGCAGCCTCCGCCTGGGCAACGTCAGTGCGGGTGATCTCGCCCACCCGAAACCGGTCGTTCGTCGCGTCGAGCTGCTTCTTCAGCACCTGCTCGTTGTTGACGTTCAGCGCCAGCAACTGCGTGTTCTGGATCACGCCAACGTAGGCATTCACGGTGTCGGTGAAGCTTTGCTCCTCCGTCACCATCAGGCTGGCGCGCTGCGCCATGTCCTGGTTTTTCGCACGGTTGACGTTGGCCGCCACCTTGCCACCGGTATAGACCGGCTGCGTTATGGTCGCGCTCGCCTGCGCCAGATCGCGGGTCAGCGGGGTTTTCGCATACTCATTGGAGATGAACGACAGGGTACGCGTGACCCCGTCGCCATAGCCGACACCGCCGTTCAGAATAACGGTTGGCCGCCAGCCGGATAACGCTGTGGGCACGTTCTCATCGACCGAGCGAAGCTGCGCCCGCGCCGCCTGCAGCGCCGGCTGATAGGCGTACGTCGCCGCCAGCGCCTGGCTCAGCGTATGCGGCGTCCCCACCACGGGCACGCCCTGCTGCTTGGCCGGCGAAACGGCTTTCGGCCCGGTCGGCGCGGATGACCCGCCCGAAGCGCCCGCCGCCGCCTGCGCCCAGGCCGAACCGCCCCAAAATGGCAAAGTGCGATCCGGGCCTGCCAGCCCGAGACCCAAAACAACCAGCGCGCTGGCACCCGCCAGCAAGCATCCGCGTAGCGTCATCCCCCAATCCTTGTCCTGCCGGCCCAGCCGCCAAAGAGACATCGTTCCGCTCTGCGCCGTATTTCGCGCGTCAGACCTGCCACATCGCCGCACCAATCGCCAAGCCATTCGTGAGCGGCCGGCTGCCGCGCAGCTACAACGACGGCGCCGCGTGGCTAGAGTGAGAACACCGGCGGCGCCGCCAGGGCCGGAATCGGTGGCGTCGCGCAATCGAACGCCGGCCGCAACTGAAACCCGGCCTGCGTTGCCTCACCACGCACCGCCTGGCCCTGGCCGCCCCATTGGCCCCCCCCTCCGCCAGCCGTGCCGCGCAGCACCGTCACCAACCGCCCGGTCTCCTGATGCAGTTGCGCCACGATCGCCGGCGGCGCGGCCGCGACCGCGCCCTCGATCAGCACGATGTCGAACGGCGCCTCGGCCGGCCAGCCGGCGGTCAGGCTGCCGGACACCAGGTGCACCCCAGGCGCAATCCCCGGCAGCACCGCGCCCGCCAGCGCCAGCAGCGCCTCGTCGGCCTCCAGCGCGATCACCCGAACGCCACACGCGGCCAGCACCGCGGCGCCGTAGCCGACGCCCGCCGCCACCACCAGCGCCCGCTCCCCGCCGACCGGCGCGATCAACTGGATCAGCCGTGCGGTCAGCATCGGCTCCATCAGCACGCGGCCGTTGCCCAGCGGCACGTCCTCATCGGCATAGGCGAGCGACGCCAGCGCCGGCGGCAGGAAACGCTCGCGCGGAATGCTGCGCATGGCCGTCAGGATGCGCGGGTCGGTGACCTTGTTGGGGCGCACCTGGCTGTCCACCATCCGGTTGCGCGGATCGGCGAAGGGGTCAATCGGGGCGGCCATGTCCATGAGCTTCTCTCTGCACCGGTTGCTTCGAATGGGGTTATACAGGCTGATCAGCCCGCTCGGACAGGGGCGTTCGTGGTCCCGGAGGACTACCGAATCAGCGACCGGCAGCACGAGGGAGAAGGAACATGGCACCCGACGGCGTGAACCGAGCCACCCCCACACCGCGCACCATCCGGCTGCACGACACCGACAACGTGGCGATCGTGGTCAACGATTTCGGGCTACCGGCCGGCACCGTCTTCGCCGACGGCCTGACGCTCCGCGAGCGCGTGCCGCAGGGCCACAAGGTCGCCTTGCGCGACCTGGATGAGGGCGCGCCGATCATCCGCTACGGCCACGTGATCGGCACCGCCGCCCGCGCCATCCCGCGAGGCAGCTGGGTCGAGGAATCGCTGATGCGCATGCCCGACCCGCCGCCGCTCGATCAGGTCTCGGTGACATCGCGCCCCCAACCGCCGGTTGCGAAGCTCGACGGTTGGACCTTCGAGGGTTTCCGCAACCCGGACGGCTCGGTCGGCACTAAGAACCTGCTGGGCATCAGCACCAGCGTGCAATGCGTCGCCGGCACGCTGGAGTACGCCATCAAGCGCATCCGCGACGAGCTGCTGCCGCGCTACCCCAACGTCGACGGCGTGGTCGGGCTGACGCATTCCTATGGCTGCGGCGTCGCGATCAACGCGCCCGACGCGGCGATCCCGATCCGCACGCTGCAGAACCTCTCGCGCAACCCGAATTTTGGCGGCGAGGCGATGGTCGTCGGCCTGGGTTGCGAGAAGCTGATCCCGGAACGCGTGCTCGGCCTGCCAGCGGGCAGCGGCACGGCGCAGATCATGCGGCTGCAAGACGAGGCGTTCCACGGGTTCGGACCGATGGTCGACGCGATCATGGCAATGGCCGAGGCGCGGCTGGAGCTGCTGAACCGCCGCCGCCGCGAGACCTGCCCGGCGGCGGATCTGGTCGTCGGCATGCAATGCGGCGGCAGCGACGCTTTCTCCGGCGTGACCGCCAATCCCGCACTCGGCTTCGCCAGCGACCTGCTGGTCCGCGCCGGCGCCACCGTCATGTTCTCCGAGGTCACCGAGGTGCGCGACGGCATCGACCTGCTGACCGCGCGCGCCGTCAACCCGGACGTTGCCCGCGCCCTGGTGCGCGAGATGGCGTGGTACGACGCCTACCTCGATCGCGGCGGCGCCGACCGCAGCGCCAACACCACGCCCGGCAACAAGAAGGGCGGCCTCGCCAATATCGTCGAGAAGGCGCTCGGCTCGATCATCAAGTCGGGCACCAGCCCGATCGCCGGCGTGCTGTCGCCGGGGGAGCGGGTGACCACGAAGGGGCTGATCTACGCCGCCACGCCGGCCAGCGATTTCGTCTGCGGCACGTTGCAGTTGGCCGCCGGCATGACGCTGCACGTGTTCACCACTGGCCGGGGCACGCCGTATGGCTTGGCCGCGGCGCCGGTGATAAAGATCGCGACCCGCACCGAGTTGGCCGAGCGGTGGCACGACCTGATCGACCTGGACGCCGGCCGCATCGCCACCGGCGCGGCGACCATCGAGGAGGTCGGTTGGGAAATCTTCCGCCTGATCCTGGACGTCGCCAGCGGGCGCAAGCAGACCTGGGCCGAGCGCTGGGGCCTGCACAACGCGCTGACCCTGTTCAACCCCGCCCCGGTGACGTAGGGCGACCTTGTCTCACTCGCTCTTCGCGGGCTTGGGCGGACCAGGGCCTCAGACTCGAGGATCGCCCAGGTCTCGTGGCACCCACCTGTTTGGTGGAGACAACAACCCGGGCTTGACCGTACCCGGGTTTGACCGTACCCGGGCTTGACCGTACCCGGGCTCGCACCCGATAACGCGCCGCCCCCTGGGTCCGGTGGCAGAGTGGTGATGCAGCGGACTGCAAATCCGCGTATGGCGGTTCGATTCCGCCCCGGACCTCCAACATCCCGCGATCGCCGCTCGCTTGCTCAGGCAGCATTGTCGTGCCAGCCCGACGGCCGCCAGCGGGCGCGCCTCTCCCAACCGGCGCATCGGATTGCCGATGGTTACGGGCTCGACCCACCGGCGCACGTCTTCGAGCACTGTCGGATCGGCCATGCTCGATGCCGGCCTGCCGGCACCCTTGCGCCGCATCCGGTCCGGGACCGCCGGCGTTGTAAGAAGATGCCTGACCCTGCAATGATCGCACTATGCGCGACGCCCGTCGCGCGCGACTTCGCTGCGATACCATCATAGCCGGCAGCAACCTTTCTCCGTGGCCACGAAAAAAATAGTGCCGATACGCTGCGCGTTTGCGATGGCTTGATCGGGAGCCAGGCGCCACGCTGCATCCACGATGGCCCATACAGGTTACGTGATCGATTTTCAGGCCGCCGATGCACGGGCCTTGGCGAAATCGATATTCGTAGTTACTGACAACACGATGAGTTAGACCGCCGCCATCTGAGGGGATTTCATGCGTAACAATCTGCGTGATCCTGCGGGTTCGCCCACCTGGGGACCATCCCGTTTGTCCCGCATATGGCGCCTCCGGCAGTACTGACCCGCCTTCCGCGGGATGTCCCACGCGAATGTCCCCAAGGAATGTCATAGTAATGCAACAGTTGGCGCCTTCATTGCCCTGACCCGACATGAACCGCGACCTTACCTCCAACCGCTTGCCGGGGTGTGAATAATGCGCCCACGTTATGATACCGATCCCGCAGCGCTCGCCCGCGTTCGTTCCAGAGTCCAGTCGGTCCCAGTGCTTGTCCTGACTGCGGCCGTCCTCCTCGGATGGCCAATGGAATCAGGCGCCCAGGTTGCCCAGACGCCAGAAACCCCACCCCCGCAGGTCGCCAGCGAACCGACGCAGGCCGAGACGGCCGAGCCAGAGACGTGGGCGGTGCACGGCCAAGCCACGAACGTGTGGCAGTTCCAGCCGGCATTCCACTCACCTTATCAGGGAGGGCAGAGCCTGCCTGCCGACGCCAACGCCCGGGAGACGGTGGACGCAACGCTATATCTCGGTTTCCGGCCTTGGCGGGGCGCGGAAATCTGGATCAATCCGGAAATGGATCAGGGTTTTGGTCTCGGCAATACCTTCGGTGTCGCGGGATATCTCAGTGGCGAGGCCTACAAGCTCGGTGAGCCGACACCGTATTATATAATGGCGCGGGCGTTCTTTCGTCAGACAATCAATCTAGGTGGCGAAAGCGAAAAGATCGATCCCGACCTGAACCAACTGGGTGGCAGCCAGACAGCCAACCGTCTGGTCTTCACCGTCGGCAAGTTCGCCGTGATCGACATCTTCGATACCAACAAATATGCCAACGACCCGCGCACCGACTTCCTCAACTGGGCAATCATCCAGCAGGGTGCCTTCGATTACGCCGCGAACGGCTGGGGCGAGACTTACGGCGCGTCGGCGGAATGGTATCAGGACCGGTGGGCCGCCCGGGTTGGCGCGTTCGACCTGTCAGTGCAGCCGAACGACAAATACCTCGACAATCGTTTTGTTTCACAGTGGCAACTGGCGGCCGAAGTGGAGGAGCGCCACACCGTGTGGGATCAGCCCGGCAAGGTGAAGTTCCTCTACTGGCTGACGCGCGGCGATCTAGGCACCTACTCTGACGCGCTCGCGCTGGCTGCCGCGACAGGCACCACGCCGTCCGTCCTCGCCGTCGAAAAATACCGCAGCAAGTTCGGCGTCGGGCTCAATATCGAACAGCAGATCATTCCCGATCTCGGCGTTTTCGCGCGCGCCAGTTGGTCGCAGGGCGGTGTGCAGGAGGACGATTTCACCGACATCAGCGCGTCAATCTCGGGTGGTGTTTCACTGACCGGGGGTCGCTGGGGGCGGCCTGACGACACCGTGGGCCTGGGCGCCGCCGCCAATCAGATCTCGCATTCCGCCAAGTTGTATTTCGCGGCGGGCGGCCTGGGCGGGCTGATCGGTGACGGCCAACTGCCACAGGCGGCCCCTGAGCAAATCCTGGAAACCTATTACAGTCTTGGGTTGTTCAGCATTGCGCATGTCACCCTGGACTATCAGTTCGTCAACAACCCGGCCTACAATCAGCAGCGCGGTCCCGTGTCGGTTATCGCGCTGCGACTGCACCTGGAGTTGTGACCCGGCACCGCGCGGCTCGAGCGCCTTAGCGACTTCATGATGCCATGCGATAATCGCAACGCGGAGGTGGATAGGTGTCTGGGCGAAGGTTAACAGTCCGATAAGTGTTTCCCCTGCCTGATTGCAAGGCTGATCTGCTGCGCTGCGAAGGAATCGCGATCGGGCGGGAGCGGGTCACGACAATGATGCCGCGGATGGGTAGCGAGGCGACCTAAGGTTTATCCCTACCTCTTGCGCGGCGTAACGATCGAGCGAGCCAACCAGGTGTGGGCGATGGATATTACCCCCGAAACAACGCTTGCCGACGATCTCGAGCAATATGGGCCGCGGGTGGCCAGGATCACCTATGTCAGGGTAGAAAACGACAAGGCTTTGGTTCATCACGCGCTCGAAAAGATGAGCGCCGCCAGTGTCGTCAATGTCGACTGCCGGAGCTGGGATATTCCTGATCTGTGGGTGTGTAAAGGATCGGTATTCCCGACTGTTGGCGGCATGAATCCGTCACTGACGATCCAGGCGATTGCGATCCGCACCGCTTTTCGGATTGGCCAGCTCGCGGCGGCCGGAGATCTATGAGCCGCTACATCATTCTTGCTCGCAGGTTGAACAAGATGATGAGCGTGCCTGAGACCATGAGGATCACGATCAGCGTGGAGAACAGGATCAACTGGAGATCGTCGCGCGCCGATCTCGGGAGACTGATGTGCAGGAAGAAACGGAAGTGAACGACGATCTGCACGAGCGCGAGCCCGAGCACGACGACGAGTGTCGTGGTCGAGACGAAGCCGGGCCAGTGCACTATCGCGAAGGCCGCGCCGGTAAGGCCGAGGGCGAGGCCGTAGCCAATCCCATAGGAGCGGATTTCGTCGCGCCTGGTGTCACGCGGGCCGCTCATTGAATCAGTCCCTGGAGATAGACGACTGAGAAGATCGCTACCCAAACGATATCGAGGAAATGCCAGAACAGGCCGAGCCGCAGGATGTTGATCTTGACCCGAGCATCCAGTCCAAATGTCACCACCTGGATCATCATCACGATTATCCAGATGCTGCCGAAGAAAACGTGAAGGCCGTGCAGGGGCACGAGTGCGAAGAACGATGAAAGATAGCCGCTGCGGGTGGGGAAGGCACCGTCGCCGAACATTGTCACGAAATCATTCAGCTCCATGCCGAGGAAGGCGCCCCCAAGAATCAGCGTCACGCCCATCCAGCCGAGCAATTCCCCGCGTGATGCTGCGTGCTTCATCGCGACCGTCGCCATGCCGAAGGTGAAGCTGCTGGTCAGCAACTCCAGGGTTTCGAGAAACGCGGGAAGCATCTTGTACTCGCTCGCCGGTGTCGGACCGCCGACGGTCGCGGGCAACATGACGCCGTAGGTGGCAAAGAGCAGCGCGAACAGCACCGCGTCGCTCATCAGGAACACCCAAAAGCCGAATATCGCGCTCTCGGCCTGTTCATGCGTCAGCTCGTCGGTATTACCGAGATTGAGGCCGGCATGCCTGACCTCGGAGGCGCTCATCCTGAAACCCTCGCGAGGCCTTGGTTCACCGGTTTCATCTCGACCTTGCGCGGGATTGACGTCGCCTTGACCACGGCCCGCAGCCAGCGCCCTTCGATGCGCTCGACCTTGTCTGCCGAAATGATTTCGTGGACATCGCGCGCAAAGCTGCGGGCGACCACGGCGGCGATTATCACCAACAGGCCGATGATCGCGAGCCACCACATGTGCCAGACGAGGCCAAACGCCGTTGCCGCACCGAACACCCCGATGACGGGGCCGGTCATGCTGTTTTTGGGGATCACGATGTCATGATAGGATCCGGACGGCGCATAGGGATCGCCGTTGCGCTTGCGATCATAGAACGGGTCCCGGCCGTGCACGCGCGGAAGGATCGCAAAGTTATATTCAGGCGGCGGTGCGGAGGTCGACCATTCAAGCCCGCGCCCATCCCAGGGATCACCGGCAAAGACGCGATTGGCGTCGCGCTGGCGAATGCTGACCCAGAGCTGCACAACGAGGGATGCGAGGGCGCAGAGCAATATCAGCGCCCCAACGCCGGCGATGTAGAGCCAGGGCCGGAAGGCGGTCTCGAACACTTCCTGCGTTCTTCGCGCCAAGCCGGCGGCACCGAGAACGTAAAGCGGCATGAACGCCAGGTAGAAGCCGACCACCCAGCACCCGAAGGAGATGCGGCCCCACGTCTCGTTGAGCCGGAAGCCGAATGCCTTTGGAAACCAGTAATGATAACCGGCGAGCATGCCGTAGAGCAGTCCCGGGATCAGCATGTTATGAAAGTGCGCCACCAGAAACAAGGTATTGTGAACGAGGTAGTCCAGCGGCGGGAAGGCGAGGAGGATTCCGGTAAACCCGCCCAGCACGAAAGTCATCATGAACGCGAGCGAGTAGAGCATCGGCACGGTAAACCGCACCTCGCCGCGAAACATGGTCCAGATCCAGTCGTAGATCTTGACACCCGTGGGCACGCCAATCGTCATCGTTGCGATGCCGAACACGGCGTTGATATTGGCGTTCTGGCCCATGGTGAAGAAGTGATGAACCCACACCGTGAACGATAGCAGCGCGATGGCCGCCGTCGCTAGGACGAGCGATGTGTATCCGTAAAGGTCTTTGGTGGAGAAGGTTGAAACCACCTCCGAATAGACGCCGAAGGCAGGCAGAATGAGAATATAGACCTCGGGATGGCCGAACAGCCAGAACAGGTTGGCATAGTTCATCATATTGCCGCCAAGGTCGTTCGTGAAGAAGTGGAACCCCAGATAGCGGTCGAGCGCGAGCAGTGCGGTCGCGACGGTCAGCGGCGGCATCGCGAAGATCATCAGGATGCTGGTGCAAAGCGCCGTCCAAACGAACAGCGGCATCCGCATCAAATCCATGCCGGGACAGCGCATCTTATAAATGGTGACGGCGAAATTGATCCCCGTGAGCGTCGATCCGATCGAGCCCAGCGTCACCGCCCAGATCCAATAGTCCGGACCCACGCCGGGGCTGAACGCGAGTTCCGTATAAGGCGGGTAGCCGCTCCAGCCGCCGGTCGAGAATTCACCGATCACGAGCGAGGCCATCATCAGCCCGGCCGCTCCGCCCGTCAGCCACAGGCTGATCGAGTTAAGCAACGGGAAGGCGACATCTCGACTTCCGATCTGGAGGGGCATCACAAAGTTGATGAGACCGGCGAGGAAGGGCATCGCCATGAAGAAGATCATGATGCTGCCATGCGTGCTGAACAACTGCGCGAAATGGTCGGGCGCAAGGAAGCCGGGATTGTTGATCGCCGCTGCCTGCTGCAGGCGCATCAACACCGCCTCGATGAGCGCGCGGCTGAGCATGACGAAGGCCAGCACGATGTACATGATGCCGATTTTTTTGTGATCGAGGCTGGTGAGCCATTCGGACCAGAGAAACCGCCACTTGCCAAACCATATGATCAGGGCGACGGTCGATACAGCGCCAATGATAACGATCGAGGCGGCACCGGCGCCGATGATTTCGCTGGCAGTGGGATGTTCCCAGGCGCGAACAAACGGTAGCGAGGTCCAGACGAAGCGGCCCAGGACGGCGGGCCAGATTCCCTGGGGCATCATCGGGGCTCCCGAGACTGGGCGAGGATCCGCTGGAACAGGGCCGGCGGGACTGACGAGAAGGCGATCGGTTGCGGCGGTGACGACCGTCGGAAAAGGTCGGCATAGGCCGCGGCATCGAGCGGATGAGCAGACCCTCGCACATGGTCCACCCATTGCGCAAATTCGGCGGGTGCAAGTGCGATGACGTTGAATTTCTCGTTCTGGAAGCCGGTTCCATTGAACTGCGTATTTTCGCCGAGATAGGTGCCGGGCTGCGACGCGGCGAGGTTGAGCTGCGTCGTCATTCCCGCCATCGCATAGATCTGGCCTGCCAACCGAGGGATCAGCAATGCCTGCATAACCGTGCCGCTGGTCAAGCTGATATGGATGGGCCGGCCAACGGGAATGATCATCTGGTCGATGGCTGCAACGCGCTCGTCAGGGTAGATGAAAAGCCATTTCCAATCGAGCGCCACCGCCTGAACCTCGAGCGCCGGTTGGTCGGACGTCAACGGGCGATAGGGATCGAGCGCGTGCGTGTAATTCCAAAGCAGAAAGCTGAGGCCGATGACAATTGCAGTCGGGGGGATCCAGATAAAGAATTCAAGAATCCAGGAAAATTGCCAATTCGGTCTGAACGCGCTGCTCGTGTTCGACAGTCGATAATGCCAGGCGATGAGCGGGGTGAGCAGCAACACCGGGCTCGCAACGAAGACCAGCACGATTCCCACGATCACGTAGAGGTGCCACTGGCTTGTGGCGATTGGGCCGGCGTGGTTCATCACGCCGAGCTTCAGCGCGTCGCACCCGCAGAGCAGGACCAAAGCCGCCATTCCGAAAAGGCGAAGCAAACCCCGCGACGCCGTCATCCGCCCGCTCGTTGGATCACGGGGCCGGAAAGGAACAAGGCGGTATTGATCAGGCTCAAATGCGTCAATGCCTGGGGAATATTACCCGTCAGGCTGCGACTTCTCACATTATATTCCTCGGCGAGCAGGCCTACGTCGTTTGAAACCGAAATGACCCGCTCCAGTAGATTTGCGGCTTCGTCATCGCGTCCCTGCATCTTGTAACAGTCAGCGAGCCAGCATGAACAGGCGAGGAATGCGCCTTCGTCAGGCCCGTGTGGCTGTGGCGGCTTGCGACGCACCAAGCCGCCCTCCATCAGGCTGCGCTCGATTGCAGCGATCGTGTTGGCAATGCGCGGATCGTCAGCCGGCAGAAAGCCGACGAGCGGAAGCAGCAACAAGGAGGCATCGAGCGTGCTGCCGCCGTAGTATTCGACGAAATAGCCCAATTGGTTGGAGTAGCCGCGCTCACAGACGGTGCGATGAATGACCTCACCCAGTTTTTCCAATCGCGCAACCAGCGAAGGATCTACCTGGTGATTATCGGCATGCGCCGCGACGAAGCGGGTGATGCCTACCCAAGCCATGACTTGGGAATATGTGTAGCATTTGGGCTCGCCCCGGCTTTCCCAGATATTGGCGCTCGGCCGGTCCCAGACTTTCTCGAGGTGTTGGACGATTGCGATTTCGACTTGGACGATTCGGGGGGAGCGCTCGATGCCTGCCTTGGCCATGACATCGAAGCTGTCCATCAACTCGCCGAAGACGTCGAGCTGCACCTGCCCCGAGGCGGCATTGCCGATGCGGACCGGAACCGCGCCTTGATAGCCGGGCAGCCAGTCGGCGGAGCATTCCTCCAAGCGTCGGCTGCCGTCGACCCGATAGACGATCTGCATCGCGGTCGGCTGGCCTGCGACCGCGCGTAAGGTCCAGTCACGCCAGCGCTTCGCCTCTTCATGAAAACCGGCGTTGAGCAGCGCCGTCAGCATGAAGGTGGAATCGCGCAGCCAGCAGTATCGATAGTCCCAATTCGCCGATCCGCCGGGAATCTCAGGCAGCCCTAACGTTGCGGCGGCGACAATCCCACCGCCTTCCCGATCGATCAGGCTGCGCAACGTGATCAGCGAGCGGCGCACTGCGCCAGTCCAGCGGCATTTCGCCTTGAAGCGTCCGGTCCAATCCTGCCACTCCCGCTGCGTCGCCTTGACCAGGGCATCGAGATCGAACGCCGGGGGCATCGACGCAGTTGAGGATGAATAGGCCAGGACGAAGGCCACCCGTGCGCCCCGTGCAAGCGGGAAACGGGCATCGGCCTGGCCGGCCTCCACCGTCAATGCGACCGGGCAGTCGAGCACGATGCGGTCCGGGCCTACTTCGAAAATGAGGCCGCGTTCGTGACTTTGCGTCCAGGGGATGATCCGGCCGTAGGCGAAGCGCAATTTCAGCGACATGGAAATTTCCACATCGCCCTCCAGCCCCTCGACGATTCGGATGATCGTCGAGGCGCCATCATGCCAGGGCATCAGATCGGTTACGCGCACGCGGCCGGTGTCGGTCAAATGCTCGGTTTCGAGGATCGTCGTGTCGTCCTGGTAGCGGCGGGCGGTCTCCAGGACAAATCCGGCTGGAGATACCCGCCAATAGCCATGCCGCTCGTCCCCCAACAACGCCGCAATGCACGCGTCGCTGTCGAACCGAGGCCAGCAAAGCAAGTCGATCGATCCAGTCTTTGCAACAAGCGCGCACGTGCGACCGTCTCCAATGATCGCATAGTCCTGGATCGTTGATGTCAACGGCGCCGCTCCCGACCGTCACAACCCCAGGCGGAGACATAAATATCTGCCACAGCCAGGGATTGCCGTGTCGACCTCCGGCCAAGGCGCGTTCCTGATGGGCCGCTAACAACGTGACCAGCTTATTGGAGTTCCCTTGGACCTGGGCCCATCATGAGCTGGCAGCCGCAAAATGCCGTGACACGGGAACGCGCCTGTGCAGCGGGCATTCTGGTATGTGGAGGAGCCCTCCACGATGACCGAGACGGTGCTGGACCTTCATGCGACGATCGCCGAATCCCCGACGTGGGTCGCCGACGAGGGGGCGCTCTACTGGATCGATGTCAAAGCTCCAGCACTGCACCGTTATTCTCCGGCCGACGAAGCCACCCGCAGCTGGCCGGTGACGAGCGATCTCGGCGGCTTCGCTCTGACCGGCGACGGGGGGGCGGTGGTGGCGCTCCGGCAAGGCCTATTTCGCCTCGACCTTGATAGCGGCGCGCTACACAGGTTGGCTCAGCCGCCATTTGATCCGGCGCTGTTTCGCTTCAACGAAGGCGCCTGCGACGCCAACGGACGGTTCTGGATCGGCGTGATGTTCGATCCGCTGAAAGGATCGCCGCCCGTTCAGCCGGGAAGGCTGCACAGCTTCACTTTTGAGGGAGGGCTTCGCGCCGAGCCGGATGCCGCCGAGTTGCACAACGGCATGGCCTGGAGCGGAGACGGCGAGACGTTGTTTTTATCGCACAGCAATGCGGGAGAAATCATCGCCTTCGACTACGCAGGCAAAAGCGGTGGGATTTCGAATCGCCGGGTGTTCGCAACCGTGCCCGCTGAACTTGGCATTCCCGATGGCGCTGCGATCGACACGGAAGGCGGTTACTGGTCGGCGCTACACGGTGGTGGGAAGCTACGCCGGTTTCACCCCGACGGCTCCGTCGATCGCGACATCGACCTACCGGTCAGCCGGCCGACAATGCCCGCTTTCGCAGGCGAGGACCTCGCCACGCTCTACGTCACGAGCGCTTCGGATCAAATGAGCGCAGAAGCGAAGGCAAGGGAGCCACAAGCCGGAGGGGTTTTCCGCCTCGACACGGGAAACCGCGGCATCGCGCGGCCCTTTTTGGTGCGCTAACGATCGTGATGAGCGGCGTCGATGGGCAGGAGGGTGCCGGTTCTCGGCATTGATTGCGTTGCGGATGGTTGTTCGCACTTTCCTCATCCTGTTCGAGCCCCGGCATCCGGACGATGTGAAAGTGGGATGCAACCAACGATCTTTGTCGGACGTTTCTCAACCAGAGGGAAGCCATGACTGATATGCCAATTGAGACGAAGCATTATGACGGCCCGGCCGGAGGCTGGGGATCGCTCAAAGGAATGGCGCGCGTCTTTTCACGCGAGCTTTCGACGCCTGCCGTCCTTGAAACCCTCTCCCGGCAGAACAAGGCCGAGGGCCATATGTGCACCTCGTGCGCATGGGGAAAGCCTGCCCATCCGCATGTTTTTGAGTTCTGCGAGAACGGCGCGAAGGCGAGTATTTGGGAACTGACGCGCGATCGTTGCACCCCTGCGTTTTTCGCCGAGCACAGCGTCACCGAATTGCTCGGCTGGAACGACTATGACCTTGAAATGCAAGGGCGGCTGACCGAACCAATGCGCTATGACGCCGCAAGCGACAAATGTGTAGCGTGTAGCTGGAATGAAGCCTTCGCCGGCATCGGTGAGACGTTGCGGGGGTTGGCTCCCCAATCGGTGATCTTCTACGCCTCCGGCAAGGCGTCGCTTGAGACGT
>Ga0326727_10017419_pt1 | contig 14915 bp, 15 predicted proteins | sample MB2enrmetagenome_FD_207643 | JGI IMG/M metagenome (GOLD analysis project Ga0326727, IMG submission 207643) | Lab enriched peat soil microbial communities from McLean, Ithaca, NY, United States - MB29MY | ecosystem: Environmental > Terrestrial > Soil > Wetlands > Peat | place: USA: New York... | reverse complement strand
GAGTAGAAAAGCTTTTTTTTCGTACTCTCCGCTACGAAGCGTCTTTCCGCTGCAAAAGGTTCCCCTCCCGATTTTTTCCGTCCAGCGCGCCGGACCGGATCACCCGTTTCACTCCCCCCCCCAAAGCCACTTCATAGGCGATATCCCGCCAGGTCATGACATTTGTGGTCCAGGTCTTGGCGTACAGCCAGGCCGTGCCGCCCAAAAAGGCGAAGCCCGCGGCGATGAAGGCGAAAAATTTCGGCTTGCCCGGAACCAACGGGCGATAGGCGTTCATCAGCAAGCACAGGGCCGCAAGGTGGCCCGCCCCGGCCAGGCCCAAGGCCGGACTGGCCAGACCCAAGCAGGCGGCCAGAATGTAGGCCGGAGCCAGAACGACGGGTGCGGCCAGGGCCAAAATGCCCAGGTTCGTCACCGCCCACAGCGGCGGCAGGCAGAATTTCAGGTACTGCAACTGCCGGAACCACCAATCGCGCCACACCCGCCAGGAATATACTGAGAGCGGCGTGTCCAGGCAGGCCTCGGCCACGGGCAGGCAGCGGACCCCCTTTTGCAGCAGGCGCGGCCCCAGCATGAAATCGTCGACAATGCTCCGCGACCACAGCTCGGCGACTCCGTTTTCCTCGAAAGTCGCCCGTGTCACGGCCATGGCCCCGCCCCAGGGCTGGGACAAAAACGGCGCGGCCTGCAGCATATGCACGGCCAGCACCGTCCAGGCCATGGTCAGGAGCGGCAGGCTCGCTTCGCCCGGCACGATCTGATGGAATCCCGAGGTGAGCTTCGCCTGGCCGCGCGCCAGCGGGGCCGCCAGGCGGGCGGCCAGGTCCGGCCTGGCCAGGTGGGTGCTGTCGCAAAAGACGAAAATATCCGCCTCGTCCCCGAGCGCCGCGACGGCCGCCAACAGATTGTGGTTCTTCTGGCAGCAGGCCGTGGCGTATCCGGCCGTGACCAGGCTCGCCCGGGGCTCGTTCCGGATCAGTTCGGCTATGGCCGCGGCCGCCGGGTCGCCCTCGTGGCTTACGGCGAAGACGACGCGCAGGCCGGGATAGTCCTGGGCCAGAAGCGTGCCGAGAGAGCGGCGCATGAGAGGCGAATCCCCGGTGCAGGGAACGATCAGGGCCGCCGGGACCGCTGGGACGGCCGGAAGCGGCGTCTCGCCCGCGCCGGGTGCGCGCATACCCCGGCGGACGTAGCCCGCCCCGAGAAGATAAACCCCGGCGAAGAGCGTCAGTTCGCAGGCGACCAAGGCGAGGAAGACGGCGTTCATGAAGCCGGCTAGTTGGTCACCGGAAAGCGGATGAAGTAGCGTTCCACGAACTCCTCGATCACCACGTCGGGTTTTTCCTTGGCAATGAGCTCCTTATCGAAGAATCGCAAGGTTTTGCGGTCCGTGGGAAAAGGCCAGAGGAAAACAGAGCGGCTGAAATGCTCGCCCAAAAGCGGCAAGAGTTCCTCGGCGAAGGAATCGCGGATAATGACCGCCCTCGGCAGGCTGGGATCGTCCACTTCCAAAATTTTCGTGGGCTGAAAATACTCGGGGTCATGGTATTGGGTCTGGACGCGGGCCTTGTAACCTTCCTTGGGTACGAAAATAATGCGGTCTTCCTGGAACAGGTTGCCCAGAGCCAGCATGCTGGCCAAGCTGTTCAGAAAACCGTGCTGCAGGGTGAGGTCGAAATCGCCCAGTCCCTTGGGCTTCATGCCGGGAAAATCCACGGACAAACGCTTGATGATTTCCCGGTATCCGGCCAGGGCGCCGTAGGTGGTCCAATGGGAATCGGTGTCGTAGTAGGCCTTGGTGAGCTGGCGCTCCTTTTTGAGCACGCCTCGCAGGTCCACCACGTCGATGCCGCCGGCGCGCACATAGCCGATGAGCTGGTCGAGCCTGGTGTAGGAATGCACCTGGTTGTACTTGGCCGGGATCCGGTCGGGGTAGATGGTGCTTTTATTCGGACAGACCACCACGAGATACTTGATCCCCCGCGAGTCGAGCCACTGTTTGCGGGCCGAAAAAATCTTGAGCCAATAATCGAGCTGCTCCGGGGTATAGCGATCGACGTTGCGGTAATCCTCGAGCACGTTGAGATCGTTGTTTTCTTTGGCCAAGAAAAGCCATTTCTCCGGGGTCATCAGCACCGGATCGTACATGGTCGAGGAGGAGAGGTAGATGACGTCAAGAATGTTTTGCATGCGCACGAGCAGCTTGCGGAAACCGAAGAGCTTTTCCAGATAGCTTTCGCGCAGGATGCTGGCGGTGTTGGCGATGACCCGGAAGCTGAACTCGAATTTGGGCAAGGGCAAGGGCGGCGCTTCCATGAGCACGATCTCCGGATCGAGCTTGAAGATATTGCCCAGCATCGGCAAGGCCAAGGCCAGCACGAAAATGCAGGTGGATAAAAATCGTATGGCGGTTCGAAGCCTGGTCGGCTTGGTCTGCATGATGATCTGTTCCAATGATGTTATGCCGGGTCGCCCGGCTCCGGGTGAATCCCCGAGGGGAAACGCCGGTTTAAAACTGAAAGTAGATGAACGGGTTGTGCGTGCCGCTGGCCAGGGCCATGGCGCACAGCAACAACACCGCCGGCAATATCGCCACGTTGACGACCATGTCGATGGCGTCGGAGACGAGCACCGGGCCAAGGGATATGTTATCCACGCGCGACTCCCGCCACTGACGCAGCCACGGGAAAACCGGCAGGGAGCCGATGATCCCGGCGACCAGCACCAAGGCCAGCTTGGGGGTCATAAATAGGCTGATGTGCCACTCCAGACCCGAGCCCTTGGCGAATCCGCCCAGGGCCGCGATGTAGGCCAAGGCGTTGGACAGGGTGTCGGCCCTGAAGAAAACCCAGCCGATCATGATCACCGCCAAGGCGTAGAGATGGGACAGCGGGCTCGGGGCGTTATCCAGCCATTTCCCGACCCGGGTGCGCTCCAAAACCAAAAACGCGCCGTGGTACAGCCCCCAGAACACGAAGCTCCAGCTCGCCCCGTGCCACAGACCGCACAGGAAAAAGACCAGCATCAGATTGAATTGCACCCGGAGCGGGCTGCACCGGTTGCCGCCGAGCGGGATGTACAGGTAATCGCGGAACCAGGTGGACAAGGAGATGTGCCAGCGCCGCCAGAATTCCCGGATGGACTTGGAAATATAAGGATAGTTGAAATTTTCCAGGAATTTGAACCCGAACATGTGGGCCAGGCCGATGGCCATGTCGGAATAGCCGGAGAAATCGAAATAGATCTGCAGGGTGTAGCAGAGAATGCCGAACCAGGCCACCGAGGGGGTGAGCTGATCGACCGAGATGGCGAAGATCTTGTCCGCCGGCAGTCCGACCACGTTGGCCACCAGGACTTTCTTGCCCAGACCCACGATGAAGCGGCTCACCCCGTAGGAAAAGCGCTCCAGATTGACGAAACGCCGCCTGAGCTGCTCGGCCAGATCCTTGTAGCGGATAATCGGACCGGCCACGAGCTGGGGAAACAGGGCCAGGTACAGGGCCAGGTCGGCCAGCGAGCGCTGGGCCGGAGTCTGGCGGCGGTAAACGTCCATGACATAGGACATGGAGTGGAAGGTGAAAAACGAGACACCGATGGGCAGGTGGACCTTGCCGATGGTGATCAAGGGCAGCTTGGCGGCTTCCAGGAGCAGGTTCAGGTTGCCGACGATGAAATTGGTGTACTTGAAGAGGGTCAGCAGGCCGATGTTGAAGACGATGGCGCAAACGACCGGCTTTTTCGAGGGCTTGTGTTCATGGGCGTATTCCACCCAGAGTCCGAAAAAATAGTTGGCCAGGCAGGAAACGACCATGACCAGGACGTATTCCGCCTCGCCCCAGGTATAGAACAGAAAGCTGGCCACGAGTAGGACAAGGTTGCGGGCGACCTCGTGCTTGACCGTAAGAAAGTAAAGGGCCAGCACCAGGGGGAGAAAATAAAAGAGAAAAATGGCTGAACTAAATACCATATGCTATTTACCAAATCCTTGGGGATTATGGGAATCGGAGCCGTTTCGCGACGGCCAAGGCGGTCGCGGCGTGGGCGGTTCTTACTTGATCGAAACCGCTTTGACAACACCCCGGGGACGGCGATCCGCGCGGCTACTCCGGTGGGACCGGAACGATTTTGCGCCACTGCCCCCAAAATCCGGGAAAGGATTTGGCCACGCAAGCCGGGTTGTCGAACGCCGGTCGTATCCCGGCCAGCTCGAAGAGCGACAGGCTCATAGGTATGCGGTGGTCGCCGTAGGTGGTGAACTCGATCGACCCCGTCACCCGCCCCGTCATCTGGCCGGTCACCGGCTCGGCCGCAGCCTCAATGCGCAGCCCCTCGGGCAGGACCTCAACCTGGGCGCCGGTTTTGGCAATCTCCCCGGCCATGGCCGAGAGGCGGTCGGATTCCTTGATGCGCAGATGGGCCACATTGGTGATATGCGTCACCCCGCGCGCGAGCGAGGCCAAAACCGCCACCGTGGGCACCAGATCCGGGCAATGCCCCATGTCCACGTCGATGCCTTGCAGTTCCCCGGGAAAAACCGTGACGACATCATGCGCGCCTTCCCGGGAAAAGACGACGCGCGCCCCCATGGCGCTGAGGATGTCCACAATGGCCCGGTCGCCCTGGAGCGAACTTTGCCGCAAGCCCGCCACGGTCACGGGCGAGGGACCAAGCGCCCCGGCGGCCAGCAGATAGGAGGCGTTGCTCCAGTCGCCCTCAACCCGGTAGGTCCGGGAGGCGTACGCCCCGGGGGCGACCTTGAAGCGGACGGCCCCGGGAACGACTTCCTTGGGTTCGCGAAAATCGATCTCGCGCCATATCCCGCCGCCCAGCCGCTCGACCGTGAAACCGATCCCGAAGTCGTGCATCACGTCCAGGGTCAGGGCCACGTACGGCCAGGACACGGCCTTTCCGCCGCCGATCTCGAAAAGACTTTCCTTGGCCGCCATGGGCGAGGCCAATAAAAGCCCTGACAGGTACTGGCTGGATTCGCCCATGGAGATCACCGCCCGACCGCCCGGCAGTCCGGAAGCGATCAGCGTGAGTGGCGGACAGCCGGCCTTGCCCAGATGGCGCACGGTGGTCCCGAGCCCTTCCAGCACCCGGGTCAGCTCGCCGATGGGGCGGTCGTGCATGCGGCCCTGGCCCTGGATCTGGAACATGCCGCGCCCGGCGGCCAAAACCGCGGTCAAAAGCCTGCAGGTGGTGCCGGATTCGCCCACGTCGATCAGGACCGCCTGTTCGCTCCCCCCGGCCGGGGCTCCCGAGACGCCGTAAACCAGGTAGCCGTCCCCGCGCCTCTCAAAACGCGCCCCGGCAACACTTAAGCAGTCGCGGGTGCGTTCGATGTCGTCGCTGGCAAGGACGTTCTCAATCAGGCTTTGACCACCGGCCAAAGCGGCGGCGATCAGGGCCCGGTGGGACAGGGACTTGGACGGCGGAGCCGCCACAAAGACGCCGGGACTTTCGTTCATCGCGACACATCCAGGCTCGGGCCGGCCGGATAACTGCCCAGGATGCGCAGACTGTGCGTCCCGGTCTTAAGTTCCGCCAGCACCCGTTTGTATTCTTCCTTGCCGAGGTCGCATTCGACGTCGGCGAAAAAGACGTATTTCCATTTTTCGCCGCGCAGGGGCCTCGATTCGAGCTTGGTCAGATTCATCCCCTCCCGGGCCAGGATGGACAAAAGCCCGGAGAGCGAGCCCGGCTTGTTGGGCAAGGTGAACAGGATCGAGGTCTTGTCCCGGTTGCCGAGCAGGCTTTCGGCCGGTCCGATGACCAGAAACCGGGTCCAGTTGTCTGGCAGATCCTCGATGCCGGTGGCCAAAACGCGCAGATCGAGCATTTCGGCGAGCTTGGCGTGGCCGATGGCCGCCGAAGCCGGATCCTTGGCGGCCAAATGCGCCGCGGCGGCCGTGCTTTCGGCCGGCGCTAACCTGGCCCCGGGCAGATTCGCCCGAAGCCAGACCGCGCACTGGGCCAAGGGCTGGGGATGGGAATGCACCACCTTCACCCGGCGCAAGTCCTCGGCCTTGGAGAGCACGGCATGGCTGATGCGGCAATAGATCTCGGCCTGGACATAGACCGAAAAGCGCATGAACAGGTCCAGGCTCTGGCCGACCGTGCCCTGCAGGGAATTCTCCAGGGGGATCACGCCCAGCTCCACGTCGCCGGCCGCCACGGCCCGAAACACGTCCTCGAGATAGGCCTTGGGCGTGAACTCGGCCGAATGCCCGAGATAGGACACGGCCGCGAAATAGGAAAACGTGCCCTCGGGCCCCAGGTAAGCCACCTGTTGCGGCCGCTGCAAACGCCTGGAGGAGGACAATATCTCCCGATAAATGGCCCGCAGGTGCTCTTCCGGCAGGTCCCCGGGGTTTTTCGCGGTCAGGTTGTCCAAGACCTCTTTTTCCCGAAAGGGCTTGAACACCGCCTCGCGACTGCCGGCCTTGACGCGGCCGACCTCGCGGCTGAGTCCGGCCCGACGGTTGAGCAGGCCCAGGATTTGTCCGTCGAGACCGTCGATTTCCTCCCGGATGGCGACGAGGCGTTCGTGCGTTTCCGGGGCGTCCTTATCGCCCGATTTTTTCGCGCCCATGTTCATCCTTCCTTGATCTCTTCGCAGATGCGCATGCCGAAATGGCGGCCGGCCGCATCCACACGGCACAAGACCTTGTCGCCCGGAGCCAGTTTGACAACCGAGACCGGGACCCCGCCGCCGGGAACGGCCAGGCGGATGGTCTCGGCGTTTTGCAAGAAGACCGCGCCCGTCACCCCGCACACCTCGGCCGTGACCAGCAGCATGGGCCGCACTTCGACCTTGGCCCGGCCGACCGTGGCCAGGCTGCTCGAACCGTCGACCGAGACGATGAGGACCTCGTCGCCCGAAGCGATTTCCTCCAGATACCTGGTCTTGTCGCCGGGCATCACGGCATAGGCGTGGACCGCCCCGGCGTTGATCCGGAAGGGCCTGGCCGCGACGTAGGGATTGGACTCGGTTTCGGCGTGCACCAGGAAGGTGAAGGCGCTGGAATTGCCGATGAGCATGCCCTGGCCGGTGTGCAGGACGGACAGGGTATCCACGCACACCCGGTGCCCCAGGCCCACCGGGCGGATATCCTTGACCACCGCCTCGACCAGCTCGACCTTGCCCTGGGAGAGCTTGAGTTCGGAGACGATCTTTTTCAAATCCCCGGCCCCCTCGGGCGTGACCAGCACGCCGTCGACGCCCTTCTCCAGGATGCCGGCGGCGAGCCTGGCCTCGTCGCGCGAGCCCGCCTCCACGAACAGGCCCCCGGCCTGGGCCAGGATGTTCTCCACCGGAATGATCTCCCAGCCCCGGCGCAAAACCACCCGCTTGCCGTTTTTGAGCCCGGTCACGGCGGCCTCCTCGTCGGCCTTGCCCGACAGGGCCACAAAGGCGATCTCATCCACCGGCATGGTCCGCACCCGTCCGAGCGAGGTGATTTTTTCGATATCGGCCGCCTCGGCCACGATCCCGTCCACCCCGGACTCCAAGGCCAGGGTGACCAGCTTTTTCGTGAACGGCGCGGCCAGAAACCAGACTTCCTTCATAAGACGACTCTCCTTGCCAGGCGTTGCTTAGGCGGACAAAAATTCGAGCGCCTGCTCCACGTCCCAGTTGTTGTGCACGATGCCGTGCAGGGCCTGCAGAATCAGGGCGGGCCTGGGATGCTGGAAAATGTTGCGGCCGATGGACAGGCCGGAGCCTCCGGCCTGGGTGGAATCGAAGACCATTTCCAGCAGATCGCGCACATCGTTGAGCTTCGGGCCGCCGGCGATGACCACCGGAATGCAGCAGGCCTCGACCACCCGGGCGAAACTCTCGATGTCGCCGGTATAGGGCACCTTGACCACGTCCGCGCCGAGTTCCACGCCCACCCGGGCGCAATGCTTGATCACCTCGGGGTCGTATTCGTTCTTCACCTTCGGGCCCCGGGCGTAGACCATGGCGAGCAGCGGCATGCCCCACTCCGCCGCCGAGGAACTGATCCGCCCGAAATCCTCAAGCATGTGGCGCTCGGTCTTGTCCCCGAGATTGACGTGCACCGAGACCGCGTCCGCGCCCAGCTTGATGGCGTCCTCGACCGAGCCCACCAAGGTCTTGGCGTTGGGCATGGGCGAGAGGTTGGTCGAGGCGGACAGATGGATGATCAACCCCACGTCGCGGCCGCGGCCGCGATGCGAACAGCGCACCAGGCCTTTGTGCATGAGTACGGCGTTGGCCCCGCCCTCGGCCACCTGGTTGACGGTGGCGCGCATGTCGGTCAGGCCCTCGATGGCGCCGACCGTGACGCCATGGTCCATGGGCACGATAATGGTCCGGTCGTTGTTGCGATTGAAAATGCGTTCCAGGCGCACCGCCTTGCCAAGCATCATGTCGAAACCTCCTTGAAGGGTTGCGCTTCGCCGGGGCCGGCGGCCAAAACAAAAAAGGCCGCCGGCGAATTCGCCCGCGGCCTTGTGAAGCGGTTTTGGTGTGAAGTTATGCCGATCCGCTCCCCTGGCCACGGGCGTGACTAAAATACCAAAAATAAAAAAAGCCGAAGAGGCCCAGGCCCTGGGTGTTTCGCGGTTGCATGCGGCCGTTTAGCCATGGGCAAATGGAAATGTCAAGGCGTTTTTTCGTCTTCCTGCCCAGCCCCGCCCTTTCCCGCTTGACCACCGACCCGGGAAGGAGGATATGTCCTTTCCGGCGACATGCCATCAAGGAGCCCCCCATGACAACGGATAAGGACGTTACGGTTTACGCCCTGAGCACCTGCATCCATTGCAAAAAGGCCAAAGAATATCTCGACGAATGCGAAGTTCCCTACGAGTGCATCCATGTGGACCAGCTCACCGGGGACGAACGCAAGGCGGCCATCGAAGCGGTCAAAAAACTCAATCCCTCGGTCTCCTTCCCGACCATGCGGATCGGCGACACCGTGGTCGTTGGCTTCAACCGGGCGGAAATCGACAAGGCCCTGGGGAAATAAAATGACCGCAGCCGAACTCCTTACGACCCTGCGAAAACTGCAAGAACCCAAGGGCTATTTCTTCAACACGGACATGACCATGACCACCCCCCTGCTGGAGAGCCTGTTGCTCAACAAGGGCCGTTACGGCTACATGGCCTGCCCCTGCCGCCTGGCCTCGGGCGAAAGGGAAATGGACAAGGACATCGTCTGCCCCTGCGTCTACCGCGCTCCCGACGTGGCCGAGTTCGGCGCCTGCTTCTGCGGTCTCTACGTCAGCAGGGGCTACAACGAGGGCAAAATCACCCGCCGTACCGTGCCCGAACGCCGGCCGGCCGAACTGGTCCTGGCCGCGCTGGGGCTGTAAATGAATCTGGGGGAAAACCCCCCTTTCCCAAAAAAACTTCAATAATGCAGCGAATAGTTCGTTTGGGGTGGCAGCAAGTCTGTAACCTCCATCCGAACCGCTGCGTCTAACCGGACAGAAATCAAAAATTTGGAGGATTCCATGCGCAAGAAATTGTTTATTTCCTGTTTGCTAGCCCTGAGTCTGTCCGCGGTCCCGAGTCTGGCCCTGGCCTTCGGCCCCGGCGGTCCCGGAGGCCCCGGCGGTCCCGGAGGCGCGATCATGGCCTACAAATTGCTTTTCAACGAGGAACAAAACAAGCAACTGGATGCCACGCTCAAGGCGTCGCGGGCTGAGTTCAAGCCTTTGATCGAGAAGCTCATGGAAGAACGCAAGACCATGCACGCCCTGATGAAGTCTGATGCGTCCACGGAAAAAGATATCCGGGCCCAGGTAGCTAAGATGAGCGAAATCATGGCCGATCTGGCTGTGAAGAAAGCCGCCCAGCTCAAGGCCATCCGCAAGATCGCCACCAAGGAGCAACTGGCCAAGATCGACGCCTTCATGGAAAAAGAACACATGAAGCACGAGAAGTTCCACCAGGCCATGCGCAAGGTGATGGAGCAGGAAGGCCAGGCCGATTAACCAGCGCAATCGCCAGCAACGTGAGCCGATTTAACGCTACGACTCCCGAGACGGAGCTGGTCGCCGCCGCCCAAAACGGCGGCGGCCAGGCCTTCGCCGAGCTGGTCAACCGCCACAAGCGCTTGGCGTTGTCCCTGGCCGCCCGTTTCGCCCCCAGCCGGAGCGAAATCGACGACCTGGGCCAGGAGATCTTTCTCAAAGCCTACCGGGAGCTCCCGGGATTTCGCGGCGAATCTTCATTCGCCACCTGGCTGCGAACCGTGGCCGTGAGCTGCTGCCTGGACTACCTGCGAAAGGCCAAGCGCTCCCCGGCCGCAGGCGGGCTGGAACTGCCCCTGGAACTGCCCGACGACTCGAAAATCAGCGCTTTCGAGGCGGCCGACATCAGGGACTCGCTGAACCGGGCCATGGCGAAACTCTCCCCCGCCGACCGGCTGGTGATCACCTTGCTGGAATTGGAGGGAGAAAGCGTGGAAACCGTGGCCCAGGTGGCCAATATGAGCAAGATCAGCGTGCGGGTCCGGGCGCATCGGGCGCGCGGCAAATTACGCACACTGCTGGAGGATGTTTATGGCACCGAAACATGACTGGTTGCAGTCGATATTTCTCACCGCCAGGCAGGTCGTCATCGACGTTGCCCCCCTGGAAGACGGCTTCGAGAACCGCGTGCTCGCCAGGCTCGGCCGTGAACCAAGAGTCGCCCCGAGCGTGCTGGGACTGATTCCCGCCTGGAATCCGGCCCCGGTGTTCGCCGCCTTGTGCCTGCTGGTCCTGGCCTGGACCCTGTTTGCGCCGCAGGCGCACCTCGACTTCATGGGCGGGGCGCTCGGCCTGTTCGATATGGAATCGCTCGGCCAAGTGCTGCCGGTAAATCTCCAGCATATCGGGATGTTGTCATGAGCAGGGTGCGGCTGGCCTTCTGGGTACTCGGCATCTTCCTGATCGGCGCCTTCATCGGCGGGGTAACGGCCTACGAATACCAACGCCGGTCGATCAACACGATCATGGAAGGCGGTCCTAGGGCCTTTGGCAAATTCATCGGTAAAAAAATTGCCGACGAGCTCAAACTCGACGACTCCCAGCGTCCGGCCTTCGAGACGATCATGACCGAGGTGCATGAAGGCATCCGGGAGATCCGCCAGCAGGCCAGGCCGCAGATCGAGGAAATATTGAACCAGGCCAAGCCGAAAATCTTGGCCCTGCTGCGGCCGGACCAACGCGAAATCTTCGAGAAAATGGAAGCCCGGCACAAAGAATTACGGAAAAAGTACCTGAACGAGCTTGGCTCCCCGCCGCCGCCCCCGCCCGGAGGCCATGGGGCTCCGTCCTTTGGAACCCCGCCGGAGGGGATGACTCCCCCTGCCCCTCCCCGGTAATTCAGTTCGAACGGGTCCCCCCGAGTTCCCTTTCACAAAACAAAGCCCCGCTCTGCGCTGCGCGCAAAGCGGGGTTGAAGTTTTTTGAAGGGGGTCTGGGGGAAACTTTTGTTCACAAAAGTTTCCCCCAGGTCTTCTCTCCCCTTCTAAAAGTCGTACCCGTAGGATTCGACGAAGGCCTCGATGCGTTTGTGAGAGGCGGTCAGGCGGTCGCGCAGTTCCTTTTTGTAGGCTTCCAGGTCCTTGATGGGGGTCTTGGCCACGCCGGTGTCCATGGCCGCCTTGGCCACGGCCGGGGCTTCCCATTCCAGCATGCGGGTGTCTAGGGCCTTGGGAATGATGTAGTGTTGCCCGAAGGAGAGTTCCTTGACCCCGTAGGCGTCGCACATTTCGCTCGGGACCTTTTCCTTGGCCAGGGCGGCCAGGCTTTTGGCCGCGGCCATCTTCATCTCTTCATTGATGATGGTGGCGCGCACGTCGAGGGCGCCGCGGAAGATGTAGGGAAAGCCGGAGACGTTGTTGACCTGGTTGGGAAAATCCGAACGGCCGGTGCCCATGATGGCGTCGGGCCGGGCTTCCATGGCGTCCGGGTAGGGAATTTCCGGGTCCGGATTGGCCATGGCGAAGATGATAGGGCTTTTCGCCATGCCCTTGACCATGTCCTTGGACACCAGATCCTTGCCGGACAGGCCGAGGAACACGTCCGCGTCCTTGAGGGCCTCGCCCAGATTCTTGGCGGTTTCGGTTTTGTGGGCGAAATATTTCTTTTGTTCGTTGAGGTCGGTGCGGCCCTGGTGCAAAAGGCCCTTGGAGTCGAACATGCTGATGTTTTCCTTGGCCACGCCGAGCACCATGTAAAACTTGCTGCAGGCGATGGCGGCGGCGCCGGCGCCGGAGACCACGACCTTGAGGTCTTCCATCTTTTTGCCGGAAATTTCCAGGGCGTTGATGATGCCGGCGCCGGAGATGATGGCCGTGCCGTGCTGGTCGTCGTGGAAGACCGGGATGTTCATCATGCCCTTGAGTTTTTCCTCGATGTAGAAGCACTCGGGCGCCTTGATGTCTTCGAGGTTGATGCCGCCGAAGGTCGGTTCGAGCATCTTGACGGCCTCGATGATCTTATCCGGGTCGAGACTGGCCAGGTTGATGTCGTAGACATCGATGTCGGCGAAGATCTTAAAGAGCACGCCCTTGCCTTCCATGACCGGCTTAGCGGCCAGCGGCCCGAGATGGCCCAGACCCAGGATGGCCGTGCCGTTGGACACGACGCCCACCAGGTTGCCTTTGTTAGTGTAGCGGTAAGCCTCGTTCGGGTCCGCGTGGATGGCGCGGCAGGCTTCGGCCACGCCCGGCGAATAGGCCATGGAGAGGTGTTTTTGGGTCTTGCAGGGTTTGATCGGGATGCATTCGAGCTTTCCGTGTGGATAGCGCTCGTGGTAGTGGAGCGCTTCTTCCTTGGTGTACAGGGCCATGCTATCCTCCTTTTGGATTTTGTCTTTTGGCAAGGGGAAAATCGAGGCGATCAGCCTCTCTCCTTCATAAAGGCAATCGCCGTGCCAGCTTGTCCCTTGTCGTCGTGAAAAAAATAACTACGTATTATACCAGCATGATATACCCAATAGAGTACTTGAGTCCAGGTTTTTTTGAGGCTCGAGAATGTGTGGCAAGCAATCCAAGTGTGGCGCCCCTATATGTGGCGTCACACAATCGATGACACACTTTTTCGTACAAACCGCCACTCCGAAAAACGCCTGGCCGCCTGTTTTGTTTTTACTCTTTTTCAGGTAACCACCATCCCGAAAATCGCGGCGACATCCACACACACCCGGCAACCCGAATATGAAAACCCTGGTCCTCAATCTGACCCGCTTCGGCGACCTGATCCAAACCCAACCCGTGCTCTCCGCCCTGGCCGCGCGCGGGGAGCAGACAGCCATCCTATGCCTGGAAAATTTCCTGCCCGCAACCGGCCTGCTTGACCACTGCGACGCCGCCTTCGCGCTGCCGGGGGGAACGCTCCTGGCCGCTCTGGACCAAGACTGGCCCCAAGCCTTGGCGGCGCTTGAAACCTGCATCGCGGGCATCGCCGCCCGTTTCGCGCCCGAGCGCCTGATCAACCTGACCAGTTCCATTCCGGCCAGGCTCCTGGCCAAACTGCTGGCCGACCGCCTGAAACTGCAAGGCCTCTTGGGCTTTTGCTTGGACGAACACGGTTTCAGCCTCGACACCAGCCCCTGGGCCGCCTTTCTTCAGGCCGCCAGCGCCCATCGCGGCACCAGCCCCTTCAACCTCTGCGACCTGTTTTTTCGCACCGCGCACCTGGACGGCGGCGAGCGCCCGTTTCAACTCGCCCCGCCCCCGGCCGCACTTCAAAAAGACATGGCCGGCAAACTGGGGCAAGCCGACCCGGCGGCGAACGGCTTCATCGCCCTGCAACTGGGCGCAAGCGAAGACCGCCGTCGCTGGCCGGTGGCCAGCTTCGCCCGCTTCGCCGCCATTTTGCATGGCCGCTTGGGACTCACCCCGGTTTTGCTCGGCGTCCCGAATGAAACCGACCTCGGTGAAAAATTCGCCGATCTCTATCCCGGCCCGCATGTCAATCTCATCGGCCAAACCGGATTCCCAGAACTGGCCGCCGCCTTGCTCGCCTGTCGGATGCTCGCCACCAATGACACCGGCACCATGCACCTGGCCGCCGGACTCGGCCTGCCGGTCCTGGCCTTTTTTCTGGCCACCGCCCAACCCTTCGATACCGCCCCCTACGCCGAAAATATCCTCTGCCTGGAACCGGACCTGTCCTGCCACCCCTGCTCCTTCGGCGCGGCCTGCGGCCTGGACCTCGCCTGCCTCCAGACCATCCAGGCGGATAATGCCGCAGCCTGGACGGCCGGCTTCCTTGAAACCGGCCGCTGGCAAGGTCCCGCTTTCCACAAAACCAGGGCCTGGATCACCCGCCGTGACGAGTACGGCCAGATGACCCTGACCTCCCCGACCGGACACGACAATACCGACCGGGCCAAATGGCTGACAATCCAACGGCACTTCTTTCGTCAGTTCCTTGACAACCTGCCCCTCACCCCGCCCAAGTCACCGGCGCCCGACGGCCCGCAAGCAGCCCCGCTCATGGAAACCCTGAACCAGGCAAACCTTATCCTCACCCTGCTCCTGGAACAAGGCAAACTCCTGCAGACCCTGCCCCGCGACAAAGCCAAGACCAAGTTCCTGGCCACCTGGCAACGGCTGCAGTCGCTCTTCTCGGGTAACCCCAACCTCGCCGCCCTGGCCTTCCTGTGGACCGAACATTCCCACCGCGCCGACACCGACCTGACCGCCTTCCTCGACCAGGCCAGACGCTTCGCCGATCTGGTCAAAGCCATGCTGGGAATATTTGAATAATTTGGAGAGAGAGAATCGGGGAGGAATTTTTTTTAAAAAAAAGGTTCCTCCCCGAACCCCTCTTCCAAAAAAATCAATATATTCAGCATGGTCTTGACCAGCCACCGGCGAACCTTCCGACATTCAAAAACCTTTTTAAAATTTTTTGGGGAAAAGGGGGGCCGGGGGGGAAAACCC
>Ga0326727_10017418_pt1 | contig 14915 bp, 12 predicted proteins | sample MB2enrmetagenome_FD_207643 | JGI IMG/M metagenome (GOLD analysis project Ga0326727, IMG submission 207643) | Lab enriched peat soil microbial communities from McLean, Ithaca, NY, United States - MB29MY | ecosystem: Environmental > Terrestrial > Soil > Wetlands > Peat | place: USA: New York... | reverse complement strand
TTCGGCGCCAACGCCTGTGGAGAGAGTGTCAGCCGTACCGGCCACAAAGCCGGTCCGCAGTTCTCGATTGAAGCAGGAAACCCCCACTAGAACTGCAATGGCAGTTTAGTGGTGGGAGAGTTCATGAGATGCACTCCATTTTGGATGCTCCCGAGCCAGCCAAGCAAGACGGCATCAGGGGCCGGGCCATGATTTACCTCTCTTTCGCCGGAGGGTTGCGCATTCCAGTATTGATCGGGCTGCGAACTGACGACCTGACCCTTCAACCTCCCAGCATTTTCGTTCATGGCAAAGGTCGAAAAGAACTTTGCCTCCCTCCGTGGAAAGAAACGACTTCAGCGCTCAGGGCATGGTTGGCAGTAATGGATATGGCTTCTGCTCCCGAACTGTTTCTGGATGATCGTGGTCAATCAATGACGCGCTCCGGCTTCGAATACATATCGGAGAAACATGCTCAAACTGCCGTTAAGCGTTATTCTTCGCTGGCAACGAAGCGGATTTGGGGTCTGGGGAGTAATGGAACAGAAAAGTCAGTCAACCCGCAACGGCTTTGCCATTATTTTTCCTTCTTTTTTCGTTACTGAAAGTCAACATAATATTATTCCCTTTTCAAGGACTGCCCCCCTTTATTTTTCAGACAGTTTAATTCTTTTTGGTAAAATAAATCTGTAGCAATTTTCTTCAAGAAAACTCAACGTGTATTTTAAACCATATACGGCATACGAGGATAATTATGAGAAATGTCACAATGTTTGTCTTAGTCGTGGTCGTCGCCTTACTCGGCCTAAGTTTATTCTATTTTCTAGGGACCCCCGCACCAAAAGTGTCGTTAAGCCCGGATGCAGGTCCGGTCGCCCCCAGACGGGATCTTGCCCTGAACCTGGACGCACAGGGGGGGATTCTGAAAAAGTTGAGCGTTTCCGCCATACAAGCCGAGAAGACGGTCAATATCTTGGCGAAAGTCTATCCACCCGGCAGCCGTCAGGCCGCAGAGACCTTCAACCTGGCCATGGCCGGCCTGAAGGAAGGGGAGTTCACCTTGCATGTCGAGGCGACAAGTTCCGCTCCACGTTTCGGCGCCAACAGGACCACAACCCAGGGCCATTTATTCACCCTGGAGAACAAACCGCCGGTGGTAGAGGTATTGAGCGTGTCCCATAACATCACCCAGGGAGGCGCGGGACTGGTCGTCTACACCGTTTCCAAAGAGGTTGAAAAAACCGGGGTAGTATTCGGCGATCAGTTTTTCCCGGGTTACCGGCAGGGAGGGAAATTCTACGCATGTCTCTTCCCATTCCCTTACGATACGGACCCCGGTAAGTATGTACCAAAGGTGATAGCGGTCGACCGGGCAGGCAACGAGCGGCTTATGGGCATCAACTATCATCTGACTGCCAAAAGCTTTTCAACTGACCGGATCGATCTGACCGATTCCTTCCTAGAAAAGATTGCCGCCGAGTTCAAGGACAAGTTCCCGCAAACGACAACTCCCCTAGAGATATTCCTCAAGGCCAACAGGGACCAGAGGCAGCTGGATCGCAAACTGATCCGTGACTATGGTCTGAAGACCTCGCCGGTGCCGCTCTGGCAGGGAACATTTCTGCGCATGCCGAACACCGCCCCTCTCGGCGGCTTCGCACAGTTCCGCACCTATATATACCAGGGGAAAGAGGTTGACCGGCAGACGCATCTCGGGTTCGATCTGGCCTCTGTGGCCCACGCCGCAGTGCCGGCCGCCAACCGCGGAAAGGTTGTCTTTGCCGGCGACTTCGGAATCTATGGACAGTGCATCATTATCGACCACGGGCTGGCGTTGCAAACCCTCTACGGGCATCTGAGCCGGCTCGGCGTCAAGCCGGGTGACAATGTGGAAAAGGGACAGATTATCGGCAATACAGGAGCCACCGGAATGGCAGGCGGGGACCATCTCCATTTTGAAGTGGACATCTCCGGGCAGGCGGTCAACCCGATCGAATGGTGGGATTCGCACTGGATAAAAAATAACATTACCGGCAAGCTCGAAATGGTCAAAACGACTGGTTCAAATGAATGAAAGGTGTTTCTACCATAAGGGCCAGACCTGAATGGCGCTATTTTAGGTTATCTCCATAAGAAAATTGAATGAAATTTCCTGAATATAAGGTTAAATATGGGGTTGTGACCACCGAACTGTAAAAAGTGCCATTAGACTTATTGCAAACAATAGGAGGATGCTATGAAGACAGAATTCAAGTACAACTGCCTCGACAAGAATGACGTCGCAGTGTTACTTGTTGACCACCAATCCGGCCTACTAATCCGGGTTATGAATAGATTAGGAAGGGGCTATAGTTTTGAAGCTCTCAGAGCGAAGATTCTCTTTACTGAAGGCGTGTGCAAGATCAGAAAGCCGAAGTTCAAACGTCCAATTCAGGATGAAGATATGACGGACTACAATCAAATTACCACATTCTCAAGAACGACTCCATCAACAATTTCTACTGGGGGAGAGATCAACTACGGAGCCGACATATCAACACTGGTGAGGATGATCGAGGAAGGCAGGCTGTAGCACCTCATCAACCATAGATTATGGATACCCAGATTCGATATACTCGAATTTACGTACTCCCTCCCTCTCATCAAGCCACAACCTTCATTCATGGTTTCAGTTTTCCGTTTGCATGAACCTTTAGCGCTGCTATCTTGTTCTTCTCCTGAGTTTTGGCATAAAACTTCTGAGTAATCGCGATATTCGTGTGCCCCAGGATATCACGGATTGTCTCCAGGTTCACATTCTCATCAACTAGCCGGCGTGCCAGGGTATGCCGTAATATATGGACACCTTTTTTTTCTATACCCGCTCTCTTGTAAAGGCGCTCGAGGGCCTGGTAGATGTGCGTGCGGTCGATTGGTTCACCCCAGGACGTGGATGCAATTGCTTCTTCCACGGGCCTGCCCATCCCTATAAGTGTATCGAGTTCATCTTCGACTGAGATTATCGGCAGATAAGTGTAGCGCTCCTTGTTCCCTTTCCCTTTTATGAGGATTACGAATACTTCGTTTTCATCATCTCGCATCAGATCACGATAATGAACATTCATGAGCTCTTCAACTCGTATTCCTGTATAAAGTGGGATTTTGAATAAAAGTGCGTCCCGGTAAGTAGTAAATTGCCTTTTCCCTTCTTTCTTGAGTTTTTCGATCGTATTGAGCACCATTGCAATATCATGCTCCATTAAAGATGGTTTTTCTCTTATCTCTGCTTTGATTGCCATTTTGTGCAGTTTTTTTGATAAGTCGATGCTGTCAATATTGTTTTCGGAAATAAACATAAGGAATTGCTTTATTACCGTAAGGTAGAGGCTCTTCGTCGAGGAACTGAAACCTTTTATCGCCTTTGCAGTCTTTTCATTGAAGAAATTGGAAATAAGCATGCGGTTTATGTCCTCGATACCAATTTCATCCTGGTACTGGCGGCAGTATTCGGTGAGGTCATCCAGCACTCCCTGGTAGATCGTGAGGGTGCGGCCAGATCGCTCTTTAGCCCGGCAATGCGCAATATAAGCGGCTTTCCACCTCTCCAGATCTTCCGCCACATTCCCTTGGGACAGTTTCATCAGATCCTCCAATTACGAACATAAGGATAGGTTGTATTCGCTTTTTTACCCTGGTTTACCCATTCGTCAATGCCTGATACCGCTTCAAAGGCCAAAAACTTATGTTCGTTTTATATTATCGCTAAATAAAATTAGCAAGTTTTTTGTTGGGAATTAAGATTTATGTTGATATAACAACCAACATAATCTATTATCGGGTCCGTTACCATACCATTTGCAGATTATCAATGCATAACAAGGAGATTAAGCAATGTCTGAGAATGCTCGTGTCTATCTGGCTAAATCTGATGAGAAGAAACTTGATATCGTCACTAAAAAGGTTATTCTTGATTCTTCAAACATTTTCAGGATGAAAAAGCTTGTATCTCTATTTTATGATGAACTAGGGGATGATCCAAAAGAAATTGAGGTGATCAGCTTCTTTTTTGCCAGGTCCTTTGAAGTTTTCCTGAAGTCAGGTGAAATCCAGGAAAGGTTCAATAGGATTATCGGGGATTGATAACTATATCTGGCGACAAATCGAATATGCACCAAAATAAAACCATTAACAAACCCATGACGGATATTTGTTTGGTTCCAGTAATTTTGTCTGTAGGCTGAAAGAATCGATTTATAAAGGAGACAATGAGATGAATACCGCGTTTCCACTAGACAATGAACGCATTTGGCCGTTAGGGGATGGATTCAGCGGCCCGGCTGATCCCCGACGATTGGCAATGTTGGCGAGACAGGCAGAGTTAATGAACCAGTTCGCGCGGCGGTCAAATCTGGATGCAGATATGCAGCCGGAGAAAAAACAACGGCGTGGCAAGACGGGATAGGACTCTGTTCAGGTTAAGTAGGTACCTTCAAACGATAAAAGGGTGTTTTGGGGGTGTACTATTGGAAAATAGACTCAAAGCAAGCTTCCAACATCTATTGGCACCGGAAAAGGCATTGTCGGAAATGATCAGGGTGTGCCGGCCAAGTGGTCGCGTGATGGTAGCTGATGTAGCAGTGGAATCTGCAAAATCTGAAACCTGTTGCCGGCTGGAAATCATGCGTGACCCTTCCCATACCCACGCTGACGCATGAAGATTCAACATTCAGCTCTATTTCGATTGCCGCCAGAGCGCCCATGGTGCCGAAATCGAACTGGAAACTCAACTGCAGGCATCCCTTCCAAAGCCAGGAGTTGGGCCAAATTTGAGAGACATGACCATAAATGACATCGGAATTGACAGCCGGTATAACTGCTCGAAGTGAAGAAGAAAAGGTAATTTACACCATGCCAATAGAGGTTCAAGTCGGTCGGGAAATGGCCGGCGATAGGCATACCACCACAAACCCCTAATCAACAGGGTGGTGCCGGAGGCCGTAAAAAAGCGGCCCCGCGCACCCTCTTACCATTGTTGCATCTACCTTCCACGCTCATCAGCAACTGGAGATTTCATGAACGAACAGAGAATCTTCCAGGTTATCTACATTCGGACATCTCTAATTGCGCTCTGGGACGCGCTGACAAACCCGGACGTTACTAAGCGTTACTGGTTTGACACTCGCATCGACTCCGATTGGAAAACCGGATCAAAAGTTCAGTATCTGCGCAATGGCGAGTTAACTGATGAGCACGTCATCCTGGCAATTGAAAAGCATCACTACCCAAGTCACACGTTCAAACACCTTTTGGGAGATTTCCAAACCGAGCCTCTGTCGCGTGTCACATTCACTATGGAAGAAAATGGCGGAGTCGTGCGCTTGACCATCGTCCATGACAGTTTCCCACCGGAATGTAAAGTCTTTCGCGCTTGCAGCGATGGTTGGCCCATGATTCTCTGCAATCTCAAGACCTTGCTTGAAACAGGTACGCCTTTTCCAGCGTTCACCTTTTCCCCGCAGGTCGCTCGCTTTCAATGAGCTAATGGCAGCCCCATCATTACACCGGCCTGCGCGAGAAGCCGCGCTGGCCGGTGCATTCAAAAGTAAGGACTACCATTAGCGGGAGATTTACCAGTGAAGAAAAGAATATTTTTCGCCCTTACGATTGTATTTACTGGTGCGTGCGCTTTTCTCTTTAACATCTTTTACGAAGAGGCCAAAAACGCGGCAATCGCGAAGCTGCATGAAGAGCAGATGATCCATGCAAAGCAGACGGCCCGGGGAATCGAAGATTTCTTCGAAACGTGGACCCGAAGCTTGATCTCTTTAGCAAAGATGGATGAGATAATCGATACCGACGCCGTCGGTAAACGCTATATGAAACTTTTCTATGAGGTCAATCAGGGGCAGATCAGGTCAATCACCCGCTTGGATGAAAGAGGCATAATACTCTATAACTATCCCTCAACTAGCTCTGTGGGAGATGATATCTCAGATCAGAAGCACGTGCGTGAGCTTTTGCGGGACCACAAGCCAGTTATAAGCGATGTATTCAAGTCAGTTGAGGGCTTTGACGCGGTTGCCCTCCATGTGCCGATCTTCAGGGGGTCTGTATTCAAAGGGTCAGTCGGAATACTGATAAACTTCGAGAGCCTCGCGAAGCGCTATCTTGATGTGATAAAGATCGGCGAAACAGGATACACCTGGGTTATCAGCCGTGACGGGACTCAGCTTTACAGCCCGACATCAGGATTCACCGGGAAATCCGTGTTTGCAACCATAAAGGATTCCCCTTCGCTTGTTGCCATGGTGAACGATATGCTCAAGGGCCATGAAGGTGCCGCAATATACTCCCTTGAGAGAAAAGGCGACCGGAATGTCGGGCAAACCAGTGAATACGCGGTGTATATGCCGGTTCATATCGGGAGTACGTTCTGGTCTATTGCCGTGGCCTCTGCCGAAAATGATGTGCTTTCCGGCCTGATCTCTTTCAGAAACAAGCTGGCTTTTGTCATCGGTGTCCTATTCATTTGTGGAATGGTGTTTTCAACACTGGGGGCAAAGGCGTGGTTTATAGTCAAAGAGGAAGAAAAACGCAAACAGATAGAAAAAAAGCTTGAAAAAAGCGAACAGATCGCTGAGAAGTTCTCGAACTTGTTTCAAGCGGCGCCGTTTGCCATGGCGCTGGCCACCACTCCTGACCGTGTGCTGTACGACGTGAACCAGGCGTGGCTGGATTTAGCCGGTTTCACCCGGAAGGAGGAGGTTATCGGGAAGTCCAGTGTGGAGTTGGGATTAATACGTGAAACGGAAGCGAGAGATCGCATTCTAAACGAATTCCGGCAGCACGGCTCCGTGCGGAACGCAGAGATATCGACCTACTCCAAGGCGGGCGTCCAGCTCGCCCTGCTTGTCAACTTGGACGGGATTGACATCGGCGGACGCAAGTTCATCCTTTCGTCAATACAAGACATCACCGAGCGCAAGAGAGCCGAAGAGGCACTGCAAGAGAGTGAGGCTCGTCTCAACTCTGCCAACTACGACCTCCAGTTAGTGAATGAGGAACTCCAGGCTCAAAGCGAGGAGATCCAATCTCAAAGCGAGGAACTACAGATGCAGAATGAAGAGTTGGCGCGGCTACTGGAGGAAACCAGACTGACCGAAGAGGCGCTGGCCGAGAGTAGAGAACGACTCAGCCTTGCCTTGATCTCAGGCGAGATGGCCACATTTGATTGGGACATCATCAAAAACAAGCGCACCTGGGATGATTATGTTCATATCTTGTTTGGGACTAACCCTGAGACCTTCACCGGGACAGCCGAAGAATTTTTCCAGGTAATTCTCCCGGAAGACAGGAGTACTGTGCAAAAAGCCCTCTCCAAGGCCATCGAATTAACAGGCGAGTATGAGGCAGAATACCGAGTAGTATGGCCGGATGGCACAATTCGCTACATTGCCGCCAGGGGGAAAATCCATCGTGATAGTGCCGGCCGAGCCGATCGACTGACAGGTGTTTGCTGGGACGTCACCCTGCGCAAACAGGCAGAGGAGGCGTTGAGGAAGGGTGAGGAGCGCTTGCGCCGGTTTTATGAATCAGGCATGGTTGCTGTCTTTTATTGGAATATGAACGGTATGATTACAGATGCGAATGACAAATTCCTTGAGATGACCGGCTACACGAGGGAGGAGCTAAACGCCGGCAAGATTGATTGGGTAAAAATGACCCCACCTGAGTATCGCTATCTGGACGAGGAATCTGCTAAAGAACTCAAAGCCACGGGTGTTAACAAAAATCCGTTTGAGAAAGAGTTTATCCGCAAGAACGGTACACGCATTCCTATTGTTGTTGCCGGCGCAATGCTCGATCAGGAGGGTTTTGATGGAGTCTCATTCGTCCTGGACATCACCGAACGCAAGCGGGCCGAAGAGGCTTTGAATAAGTTGAACGAAGTGCTTGAAAAGCGGGTCGTGGAACGAACGGCGGAACTCCGCGAAAAGGATCAGATTCTGTTGATACAGAGCCGCCAGGCAGCGATGGGGGAGATGATCGGTAATATAGCCCACCAGTGGCGCCAGCCCTTAAACGCACTTGGGCTCACTGTCCAGCAACTGTCGCTGATTTATGATCTCGGTGAATTCACCAAGGAATTTCTGGACAAAAGTGTATCGCAATCAGTGGAACTCATTAAACACATGTCCAAAACCATCGATGACTTCAGGAACTACTTCAGACCAGATAAGGAAAAGGCCGAGTTCAAAGTGAATGATGCAATTGCAAATACGTTGTCACTTATAGAAGACAGTTTCAATAATCGGCATATCAGAATCAAAGTCATTGCCAAGGATGATCCTGTCATCTATGGATATCGGAATGAATTCGCACAGGCTCTCCTAAACGTCCTGAACAATGCCAGGGACGCCATAACGGAACGGGAAATCAGCGATCCCAGGGTGACGATTATGATTTGCAGTACAGACGGCTGTGCTGTCGTAACCATTGCCGACAACGCCGGCGGCATAGCCGAGGAGATCATGGGCAAGATCTTCGACCCCTACTTTACCACCAAGGATCTGCAAAATGGAACGGGGGTCGGCCTGTTCATGTCGAAGTCCATCATTGAGAAGAATATGGGGGGAAGGCTTTCAGCGCGCAACATCGCCGATGGCGCCGAATTCAGGATAGAGGTCTGACTGCATGACAATCCGGCTTGTTCCCAAACTCCGAATTGGAAACCGTAACGGACTCGAACTGCTATACCGCGTACTGTGACCCATCTTTAACCGCTCATCTTCATGTTCGGCATCTTTACCCCTATCCTGCTGCCCTGCCAAGGTCATTCCCTCTATCCCCTTGCTGTCCACCACCGCTGCATCCGAGGAAGTATGGCCGTCTCTGTTGACCACCAGGCTGGCTCAATTCTGGATGTTTCTCTCGCCGACATTCTCAGCCGTTATTCCGAGGCAACTGGGTTGTTGCCCGGTTCCGTTCTCGCCCTTTTAGCCGATGAACATAGGCTGGTTACTAACGGGGGGTTAATGCTGGTTAGAGAAGTGCTTGGAATAAGGGGGATATATCCTTTTCTATACCAACTGTTGCTGGAAAATGCCATTGGGGTGGCAGCGGCCTAAAAGTTATTATGAAAATCCAGTGTAACACGGGTTCATCTTTGAACCTCCGTCATGTGGTCGGGGGAACAATCCCTTTCTTTTCAGGTGGGTAACAGCTTGTTTAGCAACTGTAGCGGTATATTAATTAGAGATAGCTATGCGGGGTAGGCCCTGATACGGGATTAGAGAAACATGGATTTCAATGCCTAAGAATTCGACGGAACTGTTCGAAACGTGTTTGCACCGGCCTATCCTTGTTAGCCAGTCAGATTATCACGAAAAACGGCGTAATGACCGGCCAGACCCTCATCCTCCTTGATGACTCGGTCAGATTGGGGAGATTGCGTAAGAGAACATCGGCGACCGGGGTCTTGACGAGCGGGCTAGGGCCATCACGGCGTATGTACACTACATCCCCCTGCAAGACGGTTCGAGGAATCTGGTGATCAGCAGAAGCTCCATCTTTTTGTAGCACCATGCTTTAACAAGGGTTAACTGTAGATGGTGAAATTTGGCGGGCAGTGAATCTGTTTTTTGAGCTTTACATAACTGATCAGAAGGTTAAAATGAAATTAAGAGCCGAAAGTCTTATCAGAATGAGAAATCATAGGATCTGATCAACATGCTCGACAACCTGGCGGAAAAGCCGCTGGCTGATCGTATGACCGGCGGCAGGGTTTGTGGCGACACCAGCCATACTGCCTAAGGGAAAGAGGTCATCATCCAGTTCTAAACCGTCCGGGATGGGCAACGCAAGTTTCTGGGCAGCCTGGAAAAGAGGTTAGGTAATTCCGGCAGCCTCAACAAGTTCTTTTGGAGGATAGCCATGAAAGTCAGCGCACGTAACACATTTGCAGGCAATGTTACCAAGATCACAAAAGGAGCCGTAAACGCCGAAGTTACCCTCTCCCTGAAAGGGGGCATCCCCTTGACTGCCGTCGTGACTAACGGCGCCATCGACAATCTGGGCCTTAAAACCGGCATGGATGCATATGCCATCATCAAGGCCAGTTGGGTCATTATCGGCACCGACCTTCACGACGCCAAGGTGAGCGCCCGTAATATTTTCTGTGGCACTATTGTCAAGGTCGTCGAAGGGCCGGTTAACACCGAGGTGGACTTGGATATAGGCGGCGGCAACACAATGAGCTCAGTCATTACCCATGACAGCGCTATCAGGCTTGGACTGAAAGCCGGTGGCCATGCCTGCGCCCTCTTCAAGGCATCGAGCGTGATCATCGGCGTAAGCTGAATCGTCCTTGGGGGACATCAACGACGCTGTCCCCTTTTTGCGGAGTGGCGTTATATGATTAATGATATAACGAAATGAATTATTGAAAGAGAACTACCAACTTCACGAAAAGGAGAATGAACTGTGAAGAATATCGCCCGTCTAATTGTCAGCACTCTCTTTTTGCTTTTCCTTACCGTGCCGGCCATGGCCGGAGATGTTAATCTCTCCGTAGCTGCCAGCCTGAGAGAGGTAATCAACGAACTTTCGGATGGTTTTGCGAAAAAAAACGCAGGAGTGAAGTTCCTCAAAAACATTGGGGCATCTGGCGCCCTGGCCAAGCAGATCGAGAACGGCGCCCCTGCCGACATCTTCATCTCGGCCAACCTGGAATGGATGGAATATCTGAAGGATAAGAAACTGGTCGTTACCGGCAGCATCAGCTCCTTTGCCTACAATACCCTGGTATTTGTGGGAGTGGCCGGAAAGGCATCCTCTATGCGGGATTTGCCCAAGCTTGAAAAGATCGCCATCGGCAGCCCGCGGAGCGTTCCGGCTGGCGAGTACGCCATGGAGGCCTTAAAGAGGGAAGGCATTGACAAGCAGTTGGAGAAGAAGCTCGTCATGGCCAGGGACGTGCGCGTTTGCCTGATGTATGCCGAACGGGGCGAAGTGGACGGTGCTTTTGTCTATCGAACCGATGCGCTGCAGGCCAAGCAGGCAAAGATCCTCTTCGTTGTCCCACAGGAACTCTACCCTAGGGTAGTCTACCCCATGGCCTTGACCGTGACAGGAGCAAAGAACAAAGATGCTGAAGCCTTCTTCAAGTACCTGCAGAGCGGCGAGGCCAAGGCAGTGCTTGGCAAGTACGGGTTTGCCCTGAAGTAGTCCTCTTGGGAATATGAGGGTTTTTGTTTAATTAAATGAGCCGGGAATGCTGTGAAGATAGGCTATTATGCCAAACGATCTCATTTTCGGTCGGTCTGTACTTTCCAACCAGATCAACCAAGAAATATGTTTTAAATCCTTCTGCAGTTTTCATTTTAAAAGAACTTCCTCTTCATTATTTGAAAAGCTCGAGGCAGGACCAGCCCCCCAGCATCAGACTCTAACGTAACCTGAGCTGGCGCGTTTCCGATAAGAAGGATGAACTATCCATCCATCCCCAGGCGGCGCATCTTTTCAACCAGTGTCGTCCGGTTCAGGTTGAGGAGAGTGGCGGCGCGGGCTTTCACACCATCCGAAAGGGAGAGGGCGTCGCTGATCATTTTCTGTTCGATCTCGATGAGAACCTTTCCCAGATCAACGCCCCGCATGGTTACGCACGTGGGAAGCTCTTCATGCTCTTTGTAACTTATGGTTATATCCGATGGAAGGTCGGAGAGAGTAATCTGATCTCCTTCGGTGAGTGCCACGGTCCGCTCGATAACATTTTCCAGTTCCCGGACATTGCCCGGCCACTGATACACTTCGAGCGCAATGAGCGCCTCCTTGGCAATGTTCATGAGAGGGCGGTCCATTTCCTTGCAGTACTTGGCGAGGAAGTGGCGAACAAGCGGCAGGATGTCCTCAACCCTATCCCTCAGCGGCGGCAGGATGACCGGAATAACGTTCAGGCGATAAAACAGGTCATCCCGGAATGCCCCTTTTTTCACCTCTTCTTCAAGGTTGACATTCGTGGCGGAGATGATCCGCACATCAAGCTTGATCTGCTTGTTCGAGCCGATACGCTCCACTTCCTGCTCCTGCAGAATACGCAGCAGCTTGATCTGAAGGTGCATGGGGAGGGTGGCGATCTCATCGAGGAAAATGGTGCCGTGGTTTGCAGCCTCGAATTTTCCCATCTTGTCACGGATTGCACCGGTGAACGCCCCCTTGGTGTGGCCGAAGAGCTCACTTTCAAGAAGGTTTTCCGGAATGGCGCCGCAGTGGACGGCAATGAAGGGTTTGTCGCGGCGCGGTCCATTGGAATGGATCGCCTTGGCGATAAGTTCCTTGCCGGTACCCGAATCGCCGAGGATCAGGACGGTCGAATCGGTTTTGATGACCTTGGTGATACGGGAAAAGACCTTCTGCATGGCAGGTGAACTGCCGATGATGTTGCTGAATTCGTATTTATCGCGAAGTTGTTTTTTCAGGGAGATGTTTTCACTGAGGATCTGCTGCTTTTCAATGGCCTTGGAGATGATAACGCGCAGCTCTTCGATATTGAGAGGTTTGGTGATGTAGTCGAAGGCGCCTTCTTTCATGGCCCGGACAGCAGTCTCCGCCGAGGCGTGGCCGGTGATGAGGATCACTTCGATGGCATGAGAGAGTTCTTTTGCCTTCTTGAGGATGTCGATGCCGGTGATATCCGGAAGGAACAGATCGGTGATAACAATGTCAAACTGCTCTTTTTCCAGATGCCTTACGGCCTCCTTGCCCGAGCCGCAGCCACTGATCTGGTAATCGGCGTTTTTCAACAACAAGAGTAACGCTGCGCGAATCGGTTCTTCATCATCAACCAGAAGGATATTGATCTGCTTATTCATTGGCTTTATCCTTATTAAGTGTCATGCATAACAGGTTTACGCATGAAGGCGAGCGCCCGGGGTTGGGAAGTTGGAAGGTCCGTACTGCAAACGCTAACATCGATTCGGAATTCAGGTCGTTCCAGGGAGAGGCTCTTGGTTGGAAAACGTGGCCGTAGATGAACATGGGATTATGAACTTTATGTTGTCCCGGTCGATTTGATCTATCATCATAATATATAGCCCTCCCATATATAAAGGGCAATGAAAAATAGCTGCGTTTGCACACATTAGAAATTACATTTACTATTTTAGCGCTGGGAAAATGGCTCATTTTGCCCTGCAAACAGGGCTAGTTTTAATGATGATGTTTGACAATACCCCGGTAAGATCCCGGTTCTCGCAAATCGCAGATGCATAATAAAAGTCGTGAATGAACTATCCCCACACCAATCTTCAGGTCAGTAAAGTGGATCTGGTAGAGAACTCCACCTTGACTAAAGATGGACGATATCACCTGACAGAGGTGCGAAAACTGCTGAGCTGCTATGGAGGATTTTCAAATTTAGTGAGTAATTATAATTTTGTGCAATAGCATTGAATAGGAATTATACCGTGTGAAAACGCCGCTATGTTTTCATTGGCCCATGAGGGGGAGGGCACAATCCCCTCGTAAAGGCCGATCAACCGGCGAATTGCGGCATGCCCCGTATCACTGTGATGCTGTATAATATTATCTTTTTCAGCATTGCAATCCTGCCCGGATTTTATCCCCTAATCATTGCGTTATGAGGCAAGCTGTATGGAGTTAGCGGCAAGGATGACGCGATCACCCGCATCCACGACAGCGTGGGAGCTATGCTCGATCAGGTCGAAGAGGCGCTGGTAATTGCTAACCAACGACGGCTCGCGGGTCTTGCGCCCGAAATATTTCCCTGGCTGACCGAAGACCTCTGTTGCCACCTGGTCGTCGTAGATTCCGAAGTCGAAGGAACTGGTAGTGTCCCTGCCGCTGATCTCGCTGGCGGTAGGCAGTTCGTCGCGATAGGCAACGCGCACCTCGATGCCGTCCCGCAGTTGGGGGAGGATGACTTTCTGCATTTCCGAGTCCTCAAGCTCTTCACTTTTGATGACGAAAATGCGGGTTATCTTTACACCCCGTTCGAGTGCGCGCAGATTGGCCTGGTAATAATTGACAAGAGCGCCTCGGCTGTCCCAGCCATGCGTTACCGGGTCGACAAGCTTGACATGGCGTTTGCTCTCATCCATGTATTTGGTCCCTTTCATATAAAACTCCGTCTCATCGAGGGGGATATACCCCTGCTCCAGGAGAGCCAGAGTCCGTTTCGCCCCGGCAATGATTTCGTGCGCCTTGACCTGGCATTCGGGATCAGTCATGCGGGCTATGGCGAATGTAATCTCGTGGGCATGATCGTACTGGTCGATCAGTCTTCTCCGCGTTTGCTCGATGTCTTCCCGCAGAAGATAGGTGGCAAGCGACAAGAGGATGCCGACTCCAAAGATAATATAGGCGGCTTCCGCATTGTGGAGTACGAGATGAAAGAATATCGCAAGCCCGGAACCGGCGAGAAATTCGATGAATACCGCCATGTTATGAAATTTTTTAGTCATAGAATTGTGCTCTTTAATACCTGTCTCATACTGTGGCAAAAAGAAGCCGGAATGCCGACCTATTTAGTCATATCTCGGCAACCCGGCTGTTTTCGTAAGACGCTGTAGGCTTTCTGCCCCATCCTCGAGGATGGTTGAGTAGTGCCGTTTATCCATTCATTTACGGACAATATTTTAATTAAACATAGTCCAGCCCTCCGGTAAAGTCAAGCAAAAGTCTTGGTAAAATGTTACAATTATGTAACAAATCGTACTTTTTATTGTATTAAGACATTGCACGGGACCATAACTAACAGGGATCAGGGCTTCGCGTTTTTATCATCTGGCGTTTCTTGAGCGCTGCGACCTGATGGGTTAAAGTCGAAAGCGCCGGTAAAAGCCGGCAGAGGGTAGGGAGGGAAGGTCTCCTACACGGTAATGGCTAGCAACCAGCCGTGACCCCGAGTTATGCGTCGGCCCCTCGCGAGGGGGGCGGCG
>Ga0326727_10017417_pt1 | contig 14917 bp, 12 predicted proteins | sample MB2enrmetagenome_FD_207643 | JGI IMG/M metagenome (GOLD analysis project Ga0326727, IMG submission 207643) | Lab enriched peat soil microbial communities from McLean, Ithaca, NY, United States - MB29MY | ecosystem: Environmental > Terrestrial > Soil > Wetlands > Peat | place: USA: New York... | reverse complement strand
CGATCCGACGGGCACGGGGATGGGCGATCCCGGTTACACATTCGACGACGAGTTCGATCCCGGCCTGAACTTCGACCGGCCGGGACGGCTGGCGATGGCCAACAGCGGGCCAAACACGAACGGCGGCCAGTTCTTTATTACTGAGCAGGCGACAGAGTTTCTCAATCAGCATTACACGCTGTTTGGCCAGTGCGACGATGCGAGCGTAGCGGTGGTGAAGACCATTGCGCGCGTGCCGCGCGACTCGAATGACAAGCCGCTGACTCCGGTGGTGCTGGAGAAGGTGACGATTGTGCGGGAAGGCCAGCCGATGCCGTAAAGGCAGGGATCAAGGGAACGAGGGACCGGGAAGACAGAGAGCAGAGATCAGAGAGTAGAGAACAGAGATCAAGAAACACAGGAGTCTACATGGCACTTGCAGCAGGAACTTACGCCGTCTTTACCACTACGGAAGGCAAGATCACCGTTCGACTTTTCGAGGCCGACGCGCCCATTACCGTGAAGAACTTTATCGAGCTGGCCGAAGGCGCGAAGGAGTGGTCGCATCCGGTGACTCGCGCCAAGTCGAAGGACAAGCTTTACAACGGCACGATTTTTCACCGCGTGATTCCCGACTTCATGATTCAGGGCGGCGATCCGGCGGGTACTGGAATGGGCGGGCCGGGCTACCGCTTTGAGGATGAGACCAAGGGCTCGCCGCACAAGTTCGACAAGGCGGGCAAGCTGGCCATGGCTAACGCGGGACCGAATACCAACGGCAGCCAGTTTTTCCTGACTGTGGCGCCCACGCTGTGGCTCACCGGCAATCACACGATCTTTGGCGAGGTGGTGGAGGGTCAGGAGATCGTTGTGGCCATCTCCAAAGTTCCGCGCAACGCGCAGGACAAGCCACACAAGCCGGTGGTGCTGGAGTCGGTGGTGATCGAGCGCGTGAGCTAGCGGGAAGAAAGCCGATTCTCCGGTTCTGTGTTAAAACGAGCGCATGAGGGAACCGTCTTGAGCGGGAACGGAGAGCCAACGCTGGCAGCGTCGAGCGATTTGCCGGCTGCGGAGCCGCCGCGACCGGCGAGTGGCGCATCGCATGCGTGGCGCGCGCTGCGGCATCGCAACTTCAGGCTCTTTTTCGGCGGGCAGAGCATTTCGCTGATCGGCACGTGGATGACGCGCATTGCGACGTCGTGGCTGGTGTACCGGCTGACGAAGTCGGCACTGCTGCTGGGCACGGTAAGCTTCTCGGGCCAGATCCCCACGTTTCTTATTGCGCCTTTCGCCGGCGTTTGGGTTGACCGGCTCAACCGCAGGCAGGTGCTGGTGTGGACGCAGACGCTGGCGATGGTGCAGTCGTTTGCGCTGGCCGCTCTGACGCTTTCAGGTCACATCACCGTCCGCTGGATTCTGACACTGGCGGTCATGCAGGGCATCATCAATGCATTCGACATGCCGGGGCGGCAGGCCTTCATGGTGCAGATGGTGGGCGACCGCGCCGATTTGGGCAACGCGATCGCGATCAATTCATCGATGGTCAACGTGGCGCGGCTCATTGGGCCGTCGCTGGCCGGCATGTTGATCGCAGCCACCAACGAAGGCTGGTGCTTTCTGATCGACGGCATCAGTTATATTGCAGTGATCGCTTCGCTGCTGATGATGCAATTAAATGTCCCTGCCGTGCGGCGGGCGGCGACGTCGACGCTGGTGGAACTGAAGGAGGGCTGGAGCTATGTTTCGGGATTCTTGCCCATTCGAACCATCCTGCTGCTTTTTGCCGTTGTGAGCTTGATGGGCATGCCGTTTGTGGTGCTCATGCCGATTTTTGCGGCGCGGGTGCTGCACGGCGGCCCGCACACGCTGGGCTTCCTGATGGGAGCGATGGGCGTGGGCGCGCTCGTCTCCGCGCTGTCGCTGGCCGCGCGCAGGAGCGTGCGCGGGCTGATTCGAATGATTCCGATCGCGGCGGCCGTCTTCGGGCTGGGGCTGATCGGGTTTGGGCTGTCACACGTCTTTTGGCTTTCGATGCTGATGGTGCTGGTGACAGGCATGGGCATGATGCAGGGCATGGCGGCGAGCAATACGATCATTCAGACGCTGGTGAGCGAAGACAAGCGCGGCCGCGTGATGAGCTACTACACCATGGCCTTCGTCGGGATGGCGCCATTCGGCAGCCTGCTGGCGGGAGCGATGGCTCATGCGATTCCGGCGACGCCGGTGTGGATTGTGTCGGGGATGGTGTTGACCGGCGCGCAATGGACGGTGATCCTCAACGGGGTGGTGGTGGTGCTTGGCGCGGCGTGGTTCTTTACGCGGCTGCCGTCATTGCGGCGCGTGGTGCGGCCGATCTACGAAGAGATGGGAATCATTCCCGCGGCGAGGGAGATGGCGGAAGCGATGACGGCGGAAGAGATGCGGCAGTGAAAAGGCAGTCAGTAGCTTGTAGCCGGTAGCTTGTAGCTGCGAGTTGCGTGCAGAAGAGAGTGGAGAAACATCCTTCTACGGCTGTTGGCCACTGCAAAAAAGAAATGTCCTCAATTGTCACGAAAGACAACCGCAGATCCTTCGACTCCGTCCGCCACGGCGGACTCCGCTCAGGATGACAATTTCATTCTGATGCGGGATTTAGACTCAGGGCACTATGCCTGCGTGACGCCGCAGAGGTGGACTTGCAGGCCGCTGTTCGCGGTATTCAATTCGTTGTTGAGGGACAGCAGCTACTTCAGTAGATTCAGAGACTGGAACTCCTCATACCGTTCCAATCGCAGGACAAATAAACGCTTGCCAACAAAGACATAGATGAATGCGAACACAAATGCCAAGAAAAACCAGATCGGTATGCGAAGGAGGATTGGAATCGGTGTAAAAATCAGCGGAATCGTGGCCAGGCCATAGAAAACGACGTTAAGAAGTGCTCGAAATCTTCTTGAAGCTCGTATCACTTCCCCGCAATGAGGGCAGCGAAATGCTCTCGTTATGTTTATCCCTCCAATCGCGATTGCATTCGAGCACGCTAGGCAAATCCCGCGCGGGCCGGCTCCGCCGTTTCTATTTGCCATATCGGCATCTTCCCGTGGGCGCTCTAGATCCCACTTTCGGGACCTTTAAAGACACACCACAAGCTACACCCCCACCCCGCACAAGTGTACTGTCACGCCTAACTCAGCGGACATCGCAGCCTTCGTTGCAAGCGCGTGGTCGGCCAATTCGGCCGAGGGCGCGTAGGCCACATTCACGTGGTTGGCGCGGTGGCGAGCCATCATCTGGTTCTGGCTGACGCCATGCAGTATGGCGTGGACGATGGGCCATTGCACCGTGGTCTCGCGCCAGCGGCGTTCGGTTTCGGCAGCGGGCAGACTGACGACCGTGCCACGGCCCAGGTCGGCGTGAAGCGCGCCACCCTCGACAAAGACGCGGCTCCAGACGATTTCACCGGGCTTGCCGACACCTTTGAGCGATCCGCCGCCGAGGGGGAAGTACATGGCCGGCTGTCGCTCGCTGACGGCGCCCGCATAGCCGCCGACAAAGTGATTGGCCGGGGCTGCGCCGGAGATTTGCAACAGCCAGACGAAGGCGTCGATATTGGCGTCCTTGTAATGCTCACCCCAGCGGACATCGTGGAGAGTGGTTGAGGGGTCGAGACCGAGCGCCTTCCAGCAGCGGTTGGTGATCAATGCATCGACGCCGGCGCACTCGTCGACTTCGTTGAAGTGCGGGAGCGGCCCGTTGGGAAAAAGTTCCTCCTGGGTTCCCTCCGCGAACACCGGTGGACGATCGGCGTTGTTCAGCATCCCCTCGGCCAGATCGGAGGCAGGAACCATATCCTTTAGCCCCTGCTGATACTGGATGCCGATGGCGTCGCAGCCAAACTCGTGAGCGATGCGAACGGCCGCGATGTAAATTTTGCACTGGCCGAGAACCTGATCGAGCGTCAATTCTGTCGAGGGATCCTTACCCAAGGCGAACTTGACGCCTTTGGCGACGAGCCACTGATAGACCGCCTGCGCCTCGGCGTCGCTGACCGTGCGCATTTTGGCGACCAGGGCTGACTGGCTCAGCCGCTCCTTGAAGATTCCTGCGGGATTCAGCAACTCGTCGTCGATGATGGCGTTGTACATGCCCATGCAGCCTTCATCGAAGACGCCCATGATGGCTTTGCGATGCTTGAGTTCCGCGGCGAGCTGCGCGCCCAACTGTGCGCCGGCTGCGGGCAGCTTGGTCTTGTCGAGCGGATGAACGTGGGAAAGATCGTGAGTAATCCTGCCATCGCGGAGCCACTGGTCGAGCGCATCCCGGAAGAAGGCGTCGGTAAAGTCCTTGCTCCAGATGGACGAGAACGGCTTGCCGGCCTTGACGAGCGAGCCATTCAGATTGAGAAGGCCAACGAGTCCCGGCCACTGGCCGGACCAGTTGGCAACGGTGAGAATCGGCCCCCGGTGCGAGCGTAGGCCGGGCAGGACATGATGGCTGTACTGCCAAGCAGCGGTGGCAAAGACGAGCCGGGCCTGAGGATGAATTTTCATGAAGACATCCATGCCCATGCGCTGCGAGGAGATGAAGCCGTGCTTCAGTTTCTCGTCGTATGCGTGAGCGCGGACGAGCGTGTAGCCCTTGAGCGCGAACGCTGCGGTGAGTTTCTCTTCCATGTCGCGCTGCGCGGGCCAGCACACCTGATTGGCCGAGAGGCGCAGATCGCCGCTGGCGACCAGCAAGACTTCGTTTGCCGCTGGTTTTGCCATGCCTTCATTCCCCGATGCCATTTCTACCCCTTTTCGTTAACGATTTCGGAAGCCAACAAAAGACTATACGCCGAGGGCGGGGGCCTGTGCCTTCGGGCTCATGGGGTGGCGATGGAACCGGCCATGATCCTCAGGAGCGAGAAGGCGCCAAACGATCACCCTGATGGCAAGGAGACGGTTATAAAGAGGAGCTCGTCTTACCGGCCGAGGTTCTTCACCATCGCGGCAAGCAAGGGGAACAACTCGTGAAACATGGTGCCGATTTCGAATGTGTAAAGAAACAATGCGGCAAAGAAGATGCCGGGGTACCTGGAGTGGGACCAGGTGGTGACTCGAACTGTCAGCCTGCGGTAGGGCGGGATCCGGGTGGCCCAGCCAAACCCGACTCCGAGGAGAGCGCCCGCAATGAAATCGGAAGGCCAGTGAAAACCAACGTAAAGCCTGGGAAATGAGATCAGAAAGACGGCCCACACGTATGCCAGCACTCCGGCGCGCCGCGACACAAAGAAGATGCTCGTGGCCAGCAGGAAGAACATCACGGCATGATCGCTGGGGAACGAACTCCAGTTGAAGAGGGTCTGAGCGCCTTGGAGCGGCGGGATGAAATGGAGTTCCGGGGTGGCCAGCGGCCTGAGGCGAAATGGCATCAAGTGCGCGAAGATTCGGACAAACGGAAGCGAGAGAGTCACTCCGGGAATCGAACCGACGAGGAGTTCCGCATTTTTTCGGAGCCGGTTCGGCTGATTCTTGTCAAAGAGCGCGTACCAGAAGAGCAGCATCATGCCTCCCCCGCGAAAGAGCATGGAGGATACCAGCGACTCCATTGCCGAGTCGAACGTAGCAGACCGGTGTGCGAAATGATTGAGATAGCGTTCGACACCAAAGTCGAATGCGTTGGGCCACGCCGAAGCATGAACGAGCGAGAGAACCATGGTGTGCCTTTGAGGAAGAGCTGCTGGAATATCAGAAATTTCGCTGGTTCCAGTTCCTGATTTACAAAAAAATGCAGAATTCCGGGAAAGATTAACCAAACGATCACGCAACTGTAACTATGTTCAATATAGCTCGACTGTGCACCTTGAAAAGCACACAAAAGGGCTATCTTTCCCTGAAAATGATGCACAAGATGGGCATAGTGTTCACGGCGCCCCCATCGGCGATGCGGTCCTGGGACGGCAAGGCCGCCGATTGCGTGTCTTATGATGGCCTTAAGTCGCCATTGACGGGCGGTTTTGACCCTTGTCATGTCTCGAAAGACACGCAAAGCGCAGATTGCTTCAGGTAGTTTTCCCCATGCGCGGGAGGACCGAGCAGCAAAGGGACCGCTGGCATCGGCACAAGGCGCGAGGGCGGCGGGCGCGCCGGCGCCGCCGCTCGTCTCGGGCCGGTGGCTCCTCAGCGCGGTGGTCTTGGTGATTTTGGCCGCGGTTTTCTGCGGATGGTGCGCGTTGTGCCTGCTTTTCTGGCAGGGGAGCTGGCAGTTGCTCTATCATCCGGCGGCGGCGGTCGCGCGCACGCCGGCGAGCGCAGGATTGGCCTTCGATGCGGTGGATTCCGGCGGCCCCGGGAGCTACGCTCGGGCGGTTCACCGTGGTTTATCTGCATGGCCAGGACGGAAATCTGGGAGACACGGTGGATGCGCTGGCCCGGCTGCACAGGTCGGGCGTGAACGTGCTGGCCTTTGACTATCGCGGGTATGGAGCGAGCCAGTTTGCGCGGCCCAGCGAGGCGCACTGGCGCCAGGATACGGAGTGGGCGCTCGAATACCTGACGGGAACCCGGCACGTTGACGCAGGCGCGATTGTGCTGGATGGCACGGACCTGGGCGCGAATCTGGCTCTGGAAGTCGCCGCAGCGCACCCGGAGCTGGCCGGAGTGGTTTTGGATGCGCCGATCGAAGCCCCGATGAACGCGATCTTCAACGATGCGCGTGCGCGCATGGTTCCAGTTCGATTGCTGGTGAGCGACCGCTACGATCTGGATGCGGCGGCTGCGCCGCTGCGCGTTCCGCTGCTGTGGTTTGAGCGCGAGGTTCCGGCGGAAGAGGCCGGCTCGACGCAAGAGCCGGAGGCCTATCAGAGGGTTGCGGCGCGCAAAATGCTTGTCTGGATCAATCCTGCAGGGGACGTGAACAAGGAAGCGGCGGACGCGATGGGACGGTGGCTTGACGGGCTGCCGGTTCGCTGATTGGCCTGCTTGCCGGATTGACCGACCGGTCAAATTGGATCCGACTTGCCTCCGCATAACACCACAGCCTGAGCCACGGCTTGGCCAACACGGCCGGCCTGCTTTTGATCGGTGAACGTGAACCCCTCGCCGTTGTCTCCAGCCAATCGCATCGCAACGATAAACATGGGCGGGTCGAATATCTCGTAAAAGCCTTTCATTTCGTCGGGGGTCGTCCCCTCCTCCTCAGCCACCTTCTTCAAATACTCGTCGCTTGACATCGTCGAGACGCCCAGCACATCGTGCAGGCTGATCGACATGTCTTCATCGTCCACCACATTGCCAGATATCGATTGCCACCAGTGGTAATGGATCGTGCAGGCAGCGGGGTCGGCAATCACGTTGCTCGCCTGTTCGCTCATCTGAGATGTTCCCTTCTCATCCGCATTCGATACTTGAACCACAAAGCTGAGCTTGCCCACCGAGTTGAGTTCCTTCTGGATGACTTGCATGGCCGCGGCCAGCTGCTGAGCGCTTTGCGCGGGCGGCGGTGCGCTGTGCGCAGGGGCCGCGGGTACGGTCTGCTGCGCGGGCGGCGGCGGTGCGGTCTGCTGCGCAAATGCCGCCGATGTGATTGCAAATGCCAAAATGAGCGTGATCCGGCGACATCCTTTCATGGTTTTCCCTTTCTATTTAACTTGCTACGGCCGTTTGACTACCTTGAGGTTTGTGTAACTCTGGACGCACACGGTCTGCTTATGACTTGTCAGGAACTTCGAGAGGGGGCATACAACGAAATCGCCGACTAATCCGTGGTCAAACGTACCGCCCCTGGCATAAATCAGATCGTCAAGCTTCCCGTCGCCTGCCGTCGACAAGAGTCTCCTTGTTCCAATGATCCAAATTCCATTGTTCTCGACGTAGATTCCGTAACGGCCATGAACTCTAAAGCATTTTCCATATCGCGTCGCTTGGCAGCACTGTCCAGATCCTGTGCCGCCGATGCAATCCTGTGCCTGAATCGCGCCGACGGCAGTAGCGGCAAGAATAAAAATGATCGATAGGGTTCGCATTGAGACTGCCTTTCAGCGCCCGATATCGCGATGCAGGGCCTTGACCTGGTAGCCGGCCTTCTTCAGCCTCTTGGCGATGTCCTCGACCATCATGACGCTGCGGTGCTGACCGCCGGTGCAGCCAAAGGCCAAGGTCAGGTAGCTCTTGCCCTCCTCGACGTAGTGTGGAAGCAGGTAAAGCATGAGCTTGGTGACGCGATCGAGGAACTCCCTGGTTTGCGGAAATCCACGCACGTAGGCGGCGACCTTGGGATCGAGCCCGGTCTTCTTGCGGAACTCCGGGACGAAGTGCGGATTGGGCAGGAAGCGCACATCGAAGACCATGTCCGCATCCAGCGGCACGCCGTTTTTGAAGCCGAAGCTCACGCAGGAAACGAGGAGACGCTTGGTTTCGTCTTCACGGCCAAAACGGGCCAGAATGTCGGCGCGCAGCTCGTGCACGTTGAAGTTCGAGGTGTCGATGAGGGTGTCGGCGACGTTGCGAATGGGATCGAGCAGTTGACGTTCCTCGACGATGGAGCGCGAGACCGTCTCTGATTGGCCGAGAGGATGCGGGCGGCGCGTCTCAGAGTAGCGGCGGACGAGCACGGCGTCCTGGGCGTCAAGATAAACCACGCGCGTGCGCAACAGTTTCCGGATGCTCTTCAGAATTTCGGGCAGGCGGTCAAGGGTCGCGCCCTCGCGAACGTCAACGACGATGGCTGCCCGCTCCACCCCGGAGGACTCGCTTACGAGACCGGCGAAATGGGGCAGCAATTCGAGCGGCAGATTGTCGACGCAGTGGTAGCCCAGATCCTCAAAGGCCTTGAGCGCGGAAGCTTTGCCGGCGCCGGAAATTCCGGTGACGATGACCAGTTCCTTGGCAGGTTTTGCGGCCGGTTTTTGCCTGGAGCGGGCGGTTTGCGGATTGGCCGCTCTGCGTGGGGACTTTTGGGGCGTCATGGGATTCATGCTACACCGGAGGACAGGCCCGGCTCTGGCGATGGCCTGTCGACTGGCATTGCTTCGGCCGGATGCAGGCTCAGGACGCGCTCAGAGCCAAAGCACGTTCAGGCGTTAGGCGCGAGTGCCCAGTGGCCCGTCTGGGCAAGTTCGAGCGCCCGCTCCGGATCCAAAGGAGGCGAAAACAGCGGTCCCTGGCCCAAGGCGCAGCCCATGCGCACGAAGGCAGCGAGCTGTTGCGGAGTCTCGATCGCCTGGGCAACAATCTCGACGCCGAGCGTGTTGCCGAGGCGAATCAATGACTCGAGCACGGCCAGTTGCCGGCCCGGCGAAAGCGCAGCCGCGGTCAGCCGCGGAGCAAGCTTGATCATGCCCAAAGGGAGGCGCACCAGATGATTCAACGGCGCAAGGCTGCTGCCGAAGTCGTCAACGGCCACGCGCACTTGCCAATCCGCCAAACGCTGCAGCACGGCGACCGCTGCGTCAGGGGTCTCGTTGAACGCACTCTCCGGCGCTTCAAACCAGAGCCGCGACGCGTCAGCGCCACTGACCGCAAGAGCCTTCATCAGATGGGCGATGAGGTCAGGATGATAAAGTTGCCGGCGCGTGAGATTGACGGTCAGCATGAGCTCCTGCCCGGGCAGGCGATCGCTCAAACTGCGCAACTGCGCGCAAACGGCGTCGAGCATCTCCCGCTGCAACTGAATGGAAAGCCCGGTGTCTTCGGCTGCGGCGAGCAGATCGTGAGAAATCTCAACCGTCCCGTCCGCACGGCGCAAGCTTAAGAGTGACTCGAATCCCTCGAGTCTGCCGTTGGCGAGGCGGTAGATGGGCAGATATTGGACAACGAACTGCCGCTTGTCCACCGCGGAATGAAGTTCGCGCTCCCGCTCCTGCTGGCTGGTGACGCAGACCTCGAGGTGTTTGTCGAAGATTTCGTAGCGGCCTCCGCCAGCCTGTTTAGCGCGGTACATGGCGAAATCGGCGTCACGGACGAGCAAATCGGGTGTGGTGTGATCCGGCCCGGCCATGACCGCGCCGATGCTGGTCCCGGCGTGAACGACGTGGCCGAAGATTTCGAAGGGCCGTTCCATTTCGCGAAGGATGCGGCCGGCCACGATCTCGAGGTCGTATACGGCGACGATGTTCTCGACCAGGACGGCAAACTCGTCGCCTCCGAGACGCGCGGGTGAGTCCTGTGGACGCAGCGCGGCGCGAAGCCGTCCGGCAACCGCCATCAGCACAGCATCGCCCGCGGCGTGACCGAGCTGGTCGTTGACCTCCTTGAAACGATCAATGTCAAGAAAGAGCAGGCCACAGCCATGCTCGGGAGCGCGCAGGCGACGGCTGAGCGTCAGGCTGACACGGTCAAGAAACAGCGCCCGGTTGGGCAAACCGGTGAGCACGTCGTGCATGGCGTCGTGTTGCAGCTTTTCTTCAGTCTGCCGGTGCTCGCCGATGTCGCGAAAGGTGAAGACGTAACCCACTCTGGCGCGATCCACCAGCAGCGGGGCGATCTGCAGACTCACGTCGACGAGGTCGCCGGCCTTTTTGCTGCGCACCGTCTCCATGGTCGCGAAGCCCTCGTCGTCGACGGCTTTGAGCAAAGCGGAATTCTCGTTGAATCGCGTCTCCGGCACGATGAGTTCGCGCAGGCTGCCGCCCCCAGCCTCCTCAGCGGTGTACCCAAACATGCGGGTGAAGGCCGGATTGGTGTAGAGCACATGATTCTGGTGCTCGATGGCGACGGCCTCGGGAAGGCTGGCCAGCACGTCTTCCATGAGACGCGATTTGGGAGCGCGCTCCTCTTCACTGGGATGGGCCACGATAACGGCCTCGCGCAGCTCCGGGTCGAGAATGCTGTAGGTGCCTTCGACGGGCATCAGGTGGCCGTTCTTCGCTGGAAGCGTGGCGTGAAAGGGGCTGCCGCGCTCGGTGCCGGTCAACCGTGTTTGCGGCTCCGCGGTGCCGGGAAAAAGCCCCCATAGAACGTCCTCAACCGGGCGGGGAACCCACTCGCTCCCGGTCAGGCCCAGCATCTGGCGCGCTTCGGCGTTGGCAAAGACGATCTTTCCGGCACGCTCCAGAAACACCAGAACAGGCAGGCCGTCAAGAACCTCCCGCTGCGCTTCGGGGTCCGCATTTTGGTAAAGACTCACTTCGATGGCCTCTCCGGGGTCTTCCACAGCAGGCGCTTGCGAGCGGGCCCTCACCGGCTTAGACCCGGTCCCTGCTGAAGATGTCGCCATGGTTCAGATCGTATGCGATGCCGTGGCTCTTAACCATCCCCAAAATCGGTCAACAAATGCAACCAAAGTCCGGCAGGGCGCGGCTGGTGCAAAGCTAGCGCACACCGTCATGTGCTCCCGCATTCAAATTGCACAGCGGACGCGGAAACGGCAGGCCATTGCAGCGCGTGAACGAGAGCAACGCGGCCTGCAGAGATGCGAACGCGCCGGGTCAAGGATGATCGGCCGCTAAGGGATTTCCACCAACTCCATTTGACCGTCGCGGCGGCGATGCAGCACGAACATGTCTCCTGCCGCGGTGCGGAAAATGAGCAGATCGCGGTCGCGGAACTCGGCCTCCTTGACGGCCTCCTCAATGGTCATCGGCTTGAGCGCGATGGCCTCCCCGCTCTTGATGATGTGCGGCTCGACCACGGTGGCACGGGCGGGAAAGGAATGAACGGCGATGGACGCTCGCGCCTTCCGTGCGAGCCGGGTGGACTTCGCTTCTTCGGCGTTGTCCGGGAACTCGGCTCGCGCCTTGGGCCGCGTTACCGGCGGAGCGGTAAGCACCTTCTCGCCTTTGGGCAGCCGTTTGCTGACCAAGCGCCGGTCGCGGTAGCGGTGGGCCTGGTGCTCGGCGTGCTCGATGGCCTCGCGAAGCGCCGCAATCGGCGTATCGGCCCTGCCGGTGGCGGCGAACTTCTGCAGACGGGCTTGCACGGTCAATTCAACGATGTGGACATGCCTTTGCGCGCTAAAAGTGACGCTGGCGCGCGCCGTCCGGCCCAGAATGCGGCCGATACGTTCCATTCCCTCCTCAGCCTGCTCGCGCAGCGCCCGGGGGATTCTCCCTTTTCTGGCGGTCATTGCCACATCCATGCTTGCCTCCGCTTGGTATCGTCCACCCGCCGCCGGATTCCGGCGATTGTGGAGCACAGTATATGACGAAGCAGCGAGCTGCTTCCAGCTATCAGCTTTCAGCCCTCAGCTTTCAGCTGTTTCTTGCGGAGCCAAACGCCGAGACGACGCCCGGTCGGACCCAAGTAACCGCAACCACAGGCTGCTTTTCAGATCTCCCAGCGCAGCAGCGCTGCGCCAACCGTGAACCCGGCACCCATGGCTCCCAGCAGGACCAGATCGCCCTTCTTGAGCTTGCCTTCCTCGATGGCCGTCTCCATGGCCAGCGGAATCGTGCCCGAAGAGGTGTTGCCATACTTCTCAATGTTTACAATCACGCGATCCGAGGGCATCTCAAGCCGCTCGGCCGTGGCGGTGATGATGCGCTTGTTGGCCTGATGGGGAATGAAGCAGCCCAGGTCCTTGCCGGTGACGCCGTTGCGCTCCAGCACCTTGAGGGTGGTCTCGGCCATTTTGCGTACGGCGAACTTAAACACCGCCGGGCCGTCCTGATAAATATAGTGCCATTTCTTGTCGACGGTCTCGTGTGAAGACGGGTTGAGGCTGCCGCCGCCCTTGAGGTTGAGCGAGACGCCGCCGGAGCCGTCCACCTCGTGCACAAAGTCGATGAAGCCGATCTCTCCTTCTTCGCAGGGCTCGACGAGCACGGCGCCGCTGCCATCGCCAAAAAGAACGCAGGTGGCGCGGTCGGTGTAGTCGGTCATGCGCGTATTGGCGTCGGCGCCGATGACGAGCACCTTGGAATGCGCGCCGCTTTCCACCAGCTTGACGCCGGCTTGCAGCGCAAACACAAAGCCGGAGCAGCCCGCCGACACGTCAAAGCCCCACGCGCCTTTGGCGCCAATTTTGTCCTGGACGAGGCAGGCGGTCGAAGGAAACATCATGTCGGGGGTGACGGTACCGACGAGGATGGCCTCGATCTCGCTGGCCTCGATGCCGCGCGCAGCAAGGCACTTTTTCGCGGCCTCGACGCACATATCGCTTACGCCCAGGCCTTTGGCCAGCACATGCCGCTCGCGAATCCCGGTGCGCGACATAATCCACTCGTCGCTGGTCTCTACCATTTTTTCGAGGTCTTGATTGGTCAGGACATCGGGTGGAACGTAGGTTCCGAGCGCCGAAATCTTGGCGCGGCGTCCCACGATGGGGCGAACGGTAAGGCTCAAAGCACTTCTCCTTGCGGCACACACACCGGGCAGGGGGCCGGATGGCCGGGTAAAAGCGTCGGGAACGAGGAAAACGCAAAAATGTACCGGGTTACCTACTGCGCCCGTACGAGCCCGTTACCGTTGCTTCCTTCCGGACCTGGCGGGGTTGGCGGGATTACGTCGCGTAGGACCCGGCACTGATTGATTTTAGCACTGGAGGGCGACGGCAATTTGGCCGGCGGTTCTTCCGCCGTCTATTGCGAACTGGCCTTGCAATCGAGGGCAAATCGGATCGCAACCTTGCCGCTCTGCCCCCGCGCGGGTTGCGGAAAGTCCCACTTTAAAATCGCATCGCTCACAGCGCCTTCGAGCATTTTCAACTTGGACTCGTCCTCAAATACGATGTTCTGAGCTCTCCCATCAGCGGTCACTTCGAAGCGGGCGTGCACAGTACCTTCGACGCGTGCCGCAACCGCAATGGGAGGGTATTGGGGCGTTTCCGTAGATTTAGGAAAGAACGGAATGACGTTTACGACTTCCACGGACGGAAATGGCGGCGGGGGTTGGTCGGCCTCGTGAACGATCTTTGAAACTCCCGAATCCTTGCCGAAGAGGTCGTCGTAGCGACCCTCCCGAATTGCGTTGACCAGCGGTGTGTTCGGAACGTCGTGATGCGGCGCCACGCCGATCTGAAATAATGGTTTGCCTTCGGAGCCGGGCCCGAGCGATTCATTCAGCGTCGAGAGCACACGCATCGACCATGAGGTATTGGCTGGGGTCGACGTTCTGCTGTCGTAGATATCGCGATCCAGAATGTCCATTTGAAGTTGACGATCCTTCCCGCCACAGGTCGCTCGCATCGCAATGTTCACACCGCTGAAGACAAGGCACTTCTTGCATCTTTTGATCTCGCGATCGAGATCTCTTTCCGGAATTGCGCAAGGATTTCTGCCTTCCAGCAATTCGGACATTGTTTTGTGCAAGACGACAGATCGTTCCTCGACGGTTGCCGGCTGCAAGCATGCCTGTCCATGCGGGGTCACGAGCACTTGATCGAGAGATAGTCCATCCGAAGTCTTCGTGACCTGAATCAGGTCGTAATAGCTGAATGGAGGTCCAAAATCCCAAAAGGTATCGCGCGCAATGACGATGCCTTCGGGCATGGCTGCGCTCTTGCTCTGAGCGGCAGATATGCTGCATGCAGAGACAAGGATCGCGACGACAAGCGCGTGCCTCGGATTCACGCCAGCAATTGTACCGCCGAAGAACAACCGCAGATCCTTCGGCTCCGTTGGGAGCAAAGAACGCTCCCAACTTCACTCAGGATGACGATCCGAGGTAATGGATGACAGTCCAAGTAATGCGAACATCAGGCTCAGGGCGCGAGATCGAAGCGGTCCAGGTTCATGACCTTAGCCCAGGCAGCCACGAATGCCTCGACAAAGGTTTTCCCGGCATCGCTGCTGGCGTACACCTCTGCAAGAGCGCGGAGCTGGGAGTTGGAGCCGAAGACGAGATCGACGACGGTGCCCGTACCTTTGAGCTCGCCGGTCGTGCGATCGCGCCCCTCCAAAACGCTTTCCGATGAAGCGGATTTCTGCCACCTGGTGTTCATATCGAGCAGGTTGATGAAGAAATCGTTGGACAGGGTGCCGGGCCGTTTGGTGAAGACGCCGAGCTGGGACTGGCCGAAGTTTGCGCCCAAAACTCTCATG
>Ga0326727_10017416_pt1 | contig 14918 bp, 11 predicted proteins | sample MB2enrmetagenome_FD_207643 | JGI IMG/M metagenome (GOLD analysis project Ga0326727, IMG submission 207643) | Lab enriched peat soil microbial communities from McLean, Ithaca, NY, United States - MB29MY | ecosystem: Environmental > Terrestrial > Soil > Wetlands > Peat | place: USA: New York... | reverse complement strand
GATCAACCTTAAGAGTTCATCCATACGGGCAATAATAATGTCGCGCAACCCCTTATACGAAATGTTGTGACCATTCTGAGCAATTGCATCGTTGTCTGCATTTTCGTCATCACGAGGGACCAGTGTACCGTATTTCTTCTTCATTTCTTCTGCTACGTCGAAAGGCAGCCCTAATCCAATACTGATATCTTTGGTTAATTGATAACCGGCAACAGGAATTACAGCGGTATGCCACACACTTCCATCTTTAAATACAGAGATATTGGTAACTCCTCCACCAATGTCAGCCAGAATCGTGCCCATTTGCTTATCATCTTCGGTCAAGCAGGCATCGGCACTGGCTAAGCCATTGAAGACCAAGTCCTCGACATCGACTCCCACCCCACGGATACATTTAACAAGGTCTTGAACGGCTGCAACCCCTGCCGTGATGATGTAAGTTTCCGCATCCAATTGAAAGCCATGCATTCCGATAGGGTTTAATACCCCATCTTGCCCGTCGACCATGTATTGACGCGGGATCATATGCAAAATTTTTTGATCGCTGGCGACTTTGATGCTTTGACCGACTTGGAGAACTCGGCGTAAGTCGTCAGGCCGGACGAGATGGTCACTCCGTGTCAACGCAACGATTCCTTTATTAATATGGCCGGCAATGTGATGTCCCGTAACACCGACGTAGGCAGATTCGATCCTGTAACCGCTTGATTGTTCTGCAATTTTTATCGCACTGCGAATGCTCTCCTTGGCTTCGTCAATGTCAATTATCATGCCCTTGTGCATTCCTTTAGAAGGCACATTGCCAATTCCGGCGACGCGCAGCTGGTGGTTGTCGCCCACCTCGGCAATCAGAGCACAAACTTTAGTAGTACCAGCATCAACTGCTGAAATTATCTTTTTTTTACTCATAAATTTTCTCCTGTTAATAGCTAAAAGTAATTTACGAGATCTTCGTGATTAATCCTGGCATGAGGAAATTTGCGGGAAAGATGATTGAAGCATCTCGATTTTAGAGCGGCATAATGGGTTAGCTTGAAAGTCTTTGAAATGAAGTTTGGCTGGCTTTCTCAGTAAAGATGATGTCCGGCACTTGGGTTATTTAAATAAGGGGCTTCATTTTGTCCCAACAAAGCCACTCATGATTTATTTTTTATCCTCTAATTTTATGATAATTCGTATTTAGCTCATGTCAAGAGGGGAAAATAATTATCTTGACCACTGAGCAACGCAGAGTAATCTAGAGTAACAACACTGTAAAAGGTAAATTTATAAGCCGTCCACCGGAAGGGGTATTGCTGGTTACATTTAAAAAACGGTGAAACAGCGATGTCCCCCAACCGGCATTTGATGGACACAATTTAAACATTCTTTTTATCCGGATTTGACCGTTAATCAAAGCTATGAAATGTCATATATTGAGGACACCCTAAAAAGTCAGGGAAGGCAGCAACCACGTCCCCTAAATTGTGAAGTTAGTGGTAACAGGCAAATAGATGAAGATTTTCAATTTGCACAATGCAGGAGGTTCGCGCGACATTTAGCTATCGGCTCCAGCTCGTTGCTCGCTATTCAGTTTTTAATGAGCTTCCCTGGATTGACTCTCGCCCGTTTTAGACGTGGCCATGGGTAATAGTGTCAGCATAGCAACCCCGAAAACCCTTCGTAAATAGCTTCGAAAATATGCCGTAAATACAATTGTAGTTACGGCTTTTACAAAAGGCTATTTTGTAAAATGCTTGTTTTAGAAAGCCCTCAGCTACTTATCGCCTGACTTTCGGGTGAAAGGAAATCCACACCTGGATTTTTGTAGAAAACCTCTCGGCCGCCTGAATAGCTATCTGTTTATGAGCATTATGTCTTGCGACAATTCCGCGACAGTGCTAAAATTGGCATAATCAATTGTCTTCATATTAGAGCCATCTCGTATTGATATGGCACTATTGATATGTCTGGAACTTAGGATTATTCTCGTATAATTACTGAGAAGCAGGGCAAACCTACCATAGCGCATAGAAGCTTTCTAAATATATTGAGGAGCGGGCGTTATGAGTTTTATAATCACACTTGCAAGAGGAATCAGTGTCGAATTATTCGCTACATTAGCGGGCGCTTCCATCGTGGCCATTAGTATTGTCGCCGGCATCATGTCGAAGAAAGAAACTAAGAAGTCCATTTACAAAGCCATAAATGGTTATTTAGGAATGGGCTATTTTGTTTCTTCATTAACGATATTCGTTCTAGGCGTAGTTTTAACCCTAATTCTAGATTCTTTTGAGGCGAACCTAAAAAAAAGTCTCTTATTCGAGAGCATTAATGTTGGCATTAGAGGAGTGGTATTATTTGCAGGAATCCTGCTTCTTTTTGGAGGAATAGATGCCCTTACTCGACATTTTATGGAGCGAAAATTTAGATTGTTCCCAGAAATTGACAACATCGGGATATGGTTCTTGCAGAGAATTCTGCCACTATCGAACTACCAAACATTAGCAAAGCAAAAAAAAGATGAATTGCGAAGCCAAATCAAACTAAACAACATTGATTCGAAAGAGAGTGGCAAGCTACCCTCAGACCAGTTAAAAACTGCTTCTGTGAAGGAGAATTTGATGAATGAAGAAAGAGTCCAAACAGTATCTGGTTGGAAAAAGGCAGCATATTGTATTATTTATACAATTTATTTTGCTGTAATAGCCTACGGTTTTAAATATTATTCAACGAGACCTAACTACGAACTAATTAAAAACTACATCCTTTGGTATTACATCGTAGTGGGTATCGGTTGGGCGTTGTCAATATTCTTAGGTCTGTGTGATAACTTCCGCACATTTGTTAAAGTGCATTTGAAGAAACTTTCGCAACAAGAAATTTTGATTGTCATCGGTTCTATATTCCTTAGCTTCCCATTATTTTTATTTCTTGCCAACAGCTCCGATACAACAAAAAATATCTTACCAGCAACAATTCAGTTTAATGTCATAGAGTTGAGTGGTGTATTGGGAGGCATCGTTTTAGCCGCCGCTGCCGTCGGCTCGATACCTGAACCTTTGCAGAAAAGATTTTTTGAGATATCGAGATATTTGATATTATCGACTGTTTTGCTCGCTTTCTTTACAATTTTCAGCTATAACGCCAATATCAATGTTTCCAATTTAACGACCGCTGTTTATAGTGGGGCAGCTGAATGGATTTCCGTGATTTGTTTCTATGTTGGAGGTACATTTTTCTTCATGGGGATAATCAAATTGGTGGTAGCATTAGTTACTGTCAACAAATATTTAGACAAAAAACAAGACAATTATGAGTAGAATTTTTTGCTTTACAATGAATTTGGGGTACCTGGTAAATTTTATTAATGTCATATTTCAAACAATTGTGCCACCCAAAAAAGCCAGATATACGTTGCCATAATCCATCAGGGATGATAAAATTGGCGTAATTTGAGTGACTTTTAAGGGTAAAGGACATACATGCCTAAAGCTAAAAATTCGATTAATAAATCCGAGCCATTTGAAGCGATCCTTTGGCAGGCAGCGGATAAACTACGTAAGAATATCGATGCTGCCGAATATAAACATATCGTTTTGGGGTTAATATTTCTCAAGTATGTTTCCGAAGCATTTGAAACTTTGCATGCCAAGTTAGTCAAAGGCGAAGATGAATTTTCTGGAGCTGACCCTGAAGAGCCAAACGAGTACACGGCTGAAAAGGTCTTCTTCGTACCGTCAATCGCCCGCTGGCAGGTAATTTCCGATAACGCCAAGAAGACTGAAATTCTGATGCAAAATGGTAAAAAAGTCGATATTGGCGGTTATCTTGATGAGGTAATGGAAGCCATCGAGCGCCAAAATCTCTCCCTTAGAGGTGTTCTGCCTAAAGTTTATGCCCGCCCCAATCTTGACCGAGCCAGTCTGGGTGGACTGATTGATTTAATAGGCACGATTACTTTTACCAATGCCAATGAACCCATAAAAGATACCCTTGGTCATGTTTATGAGTATTTTCTTGGCCAGTTCGCCCTGGCAGAAGGTAAAAAGGGTGGTCAATTTTATACCCCGCGCAGTGTCGTAAGATTACTGGTAGAAATGCTCGAACCCTACGAAGGCAGGGTTTTCGACCCATGCTGTGGGTCTGGTGGTATGTTCGTTCAGAGCGAAAAGTTCATTGCTGCCCATCAAGACCACTACAAAAAGAAAACTAATGGTATAAGTTTGAACCCCGCCGATTTAATTTCGATTTACGGTCAGGAATCCAACCAGACCACATGGCGTCTTGCGAAACTCAATCTTGCAATTCAAGGTATCGATAGCACAAATGTTAAATGGAATAGTGAAGGCTCATTCCTTAACGATGCCCATAAGGACCTAAGGGCAGACTTTATTATGGCCAATCCGCCGTTTAATGATTCGGATTGGTCTGGCGAACTTCTTAAAGATGACGCCCGCTGGAAATTCGGGATTCCTCCTGTTGGTAATGCCAACTATGCCTGGATTCAGCACTTTATCTATCACATGTCGCCGCGGGGCATGGCTGGTTTTGTGCTGGCCAAAGGCTCACTGACTTCTAAAACCAGTGGCGAAGGTGATATCCGTAAAGCGATTATTGAAGCCGGTCTGCTAGATTGTATCATCAATCTGCCCGCCAAGCTCTTTCTCAATACCCAAATTCCTGCCTGTCTCTGGTTCCTCTCGCGACGAAAAGAAGGACGACTGGACAAAGTGCTGTTTATTGATGCCCGTAACCTCGGCTATCTGGTTAACCGCCGAAGTAAGGATTTTACCGCCGCAGATATTGCTAAAATCACGGATACCTATCACAATTGGCACAATAAAACCGACGGCTATCAGGATGTCCCCGGCTTTTGTAAATCCATCTCCCTGGATGAAATCCGTCAAAAAGACTATGTGCTTACGCCGGGACGCTATATCGGTTTGCCCGAAGATGAAGATGATTTCGATTTCCCGGAGCGTTTCGGCAAACTCAAAGCCGAACTTGACTACGAAATGCAGGAAGAAGCCCGCTTAAATGAAGCCATCAAATCAAACCTTGGCAAAGTGGAGTTCAATTCATGAGCGATTGGCAAGAATGTAAGTTGGGTAATATTACGAGCAAAATAGGTAGTGGTGCGACTCCCACAGGTGGAGAAAACGCCTATAAACCATCGGGGATTACTCTTATCCGCAGCCAAAATGTGCATGATTTTAGTTTCGAACCGGATGGTTTGGTTTACCTTGATAAGGAACAGGCAGATTCACTCAGTAATGTTGACGTTAAAGAAAATGATATTTTATTGAACATTACTGGTGAATCAGTTACTCGCTGTTGCCTTGTTCCTAAATCATATCTACCTGCACGTGTTAATCAGCACGTCTCAATTATTCGTCCTATCAATACTCTGGCGGATTATAGTTTTATTTTTTACTATTTACATTCAATAAAACCTGAATTAAACTCATTAGCCGAAATAGGCTGTACAAGGCGGGCTTTAACGAAAGTAATGTTAGAAGAGTTACCTGTTCCTCTTCCATCCCTCCCAGAACAACGCGCAATTGCCGCCGTCCTCTCTTGCCTGGATGATAAAATTGGCCTGCTAAACCGCCAGAATATAACCCTTGAAGGTCTAGCAGAAACCCTCTGGCGGAAAATGTTCGTCGAAGACGCTGACACACTTTGGAAGAAAGGCAAATTGAGTGATATTTGTTCGAAAATAACCAAAGGTACAACTCCAACAACATTAAAAAAAGATTACGTGGATAACGGAATTAATTTTATTAAAGTTGAATCAATTACAGATGCGGGTTATTTCATTCCTGAAAAATTTGCTTATATTGATGGAGATACTAATAAACTGCTATCAAGGTCAATCGTTGAGGAGAATGATATTTTTTACACAATAGCGGGGACAATTGGAAGAATAGCAGTTGCTACCCCAGAAATATTGCCAGCCAATACTAATCAGGCGATAGCAATCATTAGGTTGAAAGACGCAACTTTGTTCTTAAATTACATCCGGTTACTGCTAAAAACATCGAATATTATTAACGATATGAACTCTAAAATCGTATTTGCTGTTCAACCTAATTTAAGCCTTGGTATGATTTCAGAAACTGATATGCAAATTCCCGACAATAGATCGCTGATAAATTTTAATCGGCAATCTAATTCACTATTTTCTAAAACTCGACAAAATGCCATTCAAATCCGCACCCTCTCCATCCTGCGTGACTCTCTGCTCCCCAAGCTGATGTCTGGTGATGTGAGGGTGAAAATGTGAGTAGTTTTACTGAATCAGAAATCGAAGCCTTCTCTCTGTCCGAACTACAAAACATCGGTTTTGAATATGTTCCGGGTCCATCTATTACGGCCGAAAACAAATCTGCCAAATTTACGAGTACAGCCGAAACCGAGATGCCTTACGGCGAAGAAAAACGTCAGGGCTACGGTGATGTTATTCTAAAACATTCCTTTGAACTCGCTATAAAACGTCTTAATCCCGCAATTCCTGAAACTGCCCGCCAGCAGGCTACCAAGACGGTTTTATCTATTTTCTCACCCCAACTCATCGACGCTGACGAAATTTTCCATAAATATCTTACCGAAGGTATTCCTGTTGATGTAATGATAGGCGGTCAGGTACGTGGCGAACGGGTTTGGCTGGTTGATTTCCAGAACCCAGAGAATAATTCATTTCTGGCAGTAAACCAATTCACAATTGTAGAACACAACCAGAATAAGCGCCCGGATATTATTCTCTTTGTCAATGGTTTGCCATTAATAGTCATCGAACTTAAGAATCCGGCAGAAACCCAGGCAACTGTCCGCAAAGCTTACGACCAAATCCAAACGTATAAATCAGTAATTCCGAGTCTCTTTTATTACAACGCTTTTTGCGTGATATCGGACGGATTAGAAGCCAGAGCTGGTACTATTTCTTCACCATTCAGCCGTTTTCAGGCTTGGAAAACAATCGATGGTAAAAAAGAGTCGGCCATCCATTCCAGCCAGTTAGAAACGCTCATCAAAGGAATGCTGAATAAAGCAACCCTGCTAGATTTAATTCGTAATTTTATTGTTTTTGAAAAAGATAAAAAAGTTGATACCAAAACCGGATTGACCCAGATTGAAACCGTGAAGAAACTGGCTGCCTACCACCAATACCATGCAGTTAATAAGGCTGTGGAAAGTACACGCCTTGCCATAACTGAAAAGGGCAGCCGTAAAGCGGGCGTTGTCTGGCACACCCAGGGCTCAGGGAAAAGCCTTTCCATGGTGTTCTACGCGGGCAAATTAATACATACATTGGACAACCCTACCCTTGTCGTTATAACCGACCGTAACGACCTTGACCAGCAGTTATTCGATACCTTCGCTGGTGCCGCAAGTTTACTAGGAGAATCGCCGGTGCAAGCCGAGTCAAGGGAGCATCTGAAAACACTGCTTAAAGTGGCCTCCGGTGGCATTGTGTTTACCACTATTCAGAAATTTTTCCCTGAAAATGACCGCGCAGAATATGACCGGTTATCGGACCGCCGCAATATTATCGTAATTGCAGATGAAGCCCACCGTACGCAATACGGTTTTGAAGCCAAGTTAATCGACACTAAGGACGAGAATGGCAAACTTAACGGGAAACGCATCGGCTACGGCTTTGCTAAATATTTGCGGGATGCAATCCCAAATGCAACGTTTATCGGTTTTACCGGCACGCCAATCGAGAGCACGGATATTAACACTCCGGCAGTCTTTGGCAATTACATCGATATCTATGATATTGCTCAATCGGTTGAAGATGGGGCAACGGTCAGGATTTATTACGAGAGCCGCTTGGCCAAAGTTAACCTTACCGCTGAAGGTCGTCGTCTCATCGAAGAGTTTGACAAAGAAATGACGGATGACGGTTATTCGGAGACACAAAAAGCCAAAACAAAATGGACCAAACTGGAAGCGATTGTCGGGCAGCCAGAGCGTTTGAAAAACCTGGCTAGAGATATCGTGACCCATTATGAGAAGCGTGCAGAATTCTTCGATGGTAAAGCCATGATTGTCACCATGAGCCGTCGCATCGCTGTGGCTCTTTACGATGAAATCATTAACCTAAGACCGCAATGGCATAGTGAAGATTTGAAATCTGGCACTCTGAAAGTGGTTATGACCTCATCATCTTCCGATAAATTGGCGTTCGACCCAGAAGACCCGGAGAGTTTAGTTATCCCCGCTTACCATCGTACGAATAAACAAGACCGGCAGCTTTTATCAGAGCGAATGAAAGACCCGCAAAACTCTCTAAAACTTGTCATTGTGCGGGATATGTGGCTTACCGGCTTTGATGTGCCATGTCTGAGTACACTCTATATCGATAAATTGATGAAAGGGCACACACTGATGCAGGCAATCGCGCGGGTCAACCGTGTTTTTGGCGACGATAAAAAGGGCGGCCTTATCGTCGATTATATCGGCATCGGGAATGCCCTCAAAGAGGCGATGGCTTTCTATGCAAATTCCGGTGGCAAAGGTGATGCCGTTGAAACGCAGGAGCGAGCACTGGCAATGTTATTGGAGAAAGTGGAAATTGTCAGGCAAATGTTCCACGGGTTCGATTACAAGCCATTCTTCACGTCCCCCACTTCTCAAAGACTCTCGACAATTCTTCAGGCTGAGGAATTTATCCTCGGAAACGACCAGGGTAAAGAGCGTTTTGTGAAAGAGTCTACGGCTGTTTCACGGCTTCTTGCGCTGGCAGTGCCTCACGAAGATGCATTAGCTTTAGTTGACGAAATCGCTTTCTTCCAGGCACTGCGGGCGCGTTTACTCAAGTTTGAGGATGTGGATGATAGTGGAAAAAAGAATAATTATGAGACTGCCATCCGCCAAATTGTGACTCAAGCAGTGCAATCCTCTGAAGTCATTGATATTTTCGATGCTGCCGGTATGAAAAAGCCGGATATTTCATTGCTTTCGGAAGAATTCCTGCAAGACGTAAAGGACCTAAAACGCAAGAACCTCGCGCTGGAACTTCTAAAAAAATTACTCAACGACGAAATAAAAGCCAGACTTACATATAACATTGTGGAAGGTAAAAAACTGCTGGAGATGCTCGAAGAATCAATTAAAAAATACCAGAATAATTTGTTGACCACAGCGGAGATTATCGATGAATTGGTGGATATTGCACGACAAATTCGTACAGTCGATGGTTTACCTGACAAGTTGAAACTATCTAAAGATGAGTTTGCTTTCTATACTGCGCTGGAAGTGAATGACAGTGCCGTCAAGGTTCTGGGAGATGAAACCTTGAAAACTATTGCCCGTGAAATCGCCGACAAAGTAAAAAAGAATGCTACCATCGATTGGACCATGAAAGAAAGTGCCAGGGCAAAACTTATGGTCATTGTAAAACGAACTTTGAATAAATACGGCTACCCGCCTGATAAACAGCAAAAAGCCGTAGATACCGTCATGAAACAAGCGGAAGTATTGGCCGATTTTTGGGTAGACCGATAAATGCTGCGTTGAACTAGGGCGTGCTTTTGATGAAACAACGATTGAACGATATTCTAGAGTCAATCTCGTATTTTCTAGCTGGCACATTTTTATTACAGGTCATTCAAAATAAAAATGTAATTCAGAAATTGACACCTTTAAGTCTTTCATTTATCAGGCATTTTGGTTACGTTTTCTTGGGCTTCGGGCTTGTGTTGGCGATAATCTCAATACCTCCCCTTTCGAAGAGACTAACTATCATTCGTGATGCTATCAAAAATATTTCAATTTTTGCACTGTTTATTGTGACATTATTATCAATATTAGTGACTGGAATCCCTGAAAACTTGGTTCTGACGCTGGTTGTTTTTTTCTTGGTGTTCATTTCGTTCATGTGGACCGCGATTGAAGTAATAAAGCCTGGGTTTAAATCAATATCTGGAATTACCACTCGGCTATCATTGCTCGGTGTTTCTTTCCTATTACTTTGGTTTGATTTTTGGATATTCAAACAAGAGACCGCTTGGGAACACGTTATACTGATTATTGGCATAATACTTGTCGTTCCGGGCATAATATATTTGGTCATTGTAAGACGAATTAATTGTAAGACCATTATTCAATGGTTCAGGACTAAAATGTGTAAAAATAGAATAGGAGATGTACATATGACTTACGGTGAAAGACAGCTTCTTATCAGACAAATCGAAACACTGAGGGGTTCACGAGTACTAACTCTTGTGACAGGAGACCGAGCTGTTGCTCCTACTCAAATAGCTGACGATTGTTTGAAACCTCTATTCGAGCAGCTACTTGCAATCAGGGCAGCTGGAGGTACAAATAAAATTGACCTTTTCTTGGAAACGAGAGGCGGCAATGTGGAAACTCCTTGGAAACTCGTAACCAAAATTCGCCAATTTTGCGATGAGTTTACTGTTATTGTACCATATAAGGCTCACAGCGCCGGAACAATGATTTGTCTCGGAGCCGATTCTATATTGATGTCACCGATGTCTGAATTAGGTCCTATTGACCCATGGGTGCAGGCCCAAGGACCATCTGCCGAGAGATTCTTAATCCCTGACCTTGGAGTGGAAGACGTAGTTGCATATATAACTTTTTTACAACAACGGGCAGGAATAACTGACCAAGCTGCATTGGCGGAAACCGTAAAAGTGCTTTCAGAACATCTAACTCCAACCCTATTAGGTAGGATGGAGCGTATCTATTCACACATTCGCTTAGTCGCCCGAAAGTTGTTGGCATTGTCGAAGCCTCCAATTGAAGAATCCAAGGTGAACACAATAGTTGAGACATTGGCACAGAAGATGTTCGCACACGGGCATGGCATAGGAGTTGTTGAAGCTAAAACGATAGGCTTAAATGTTGTGAGCATGGACGCACAATTGGAAAAACTGACTTGGGAGCTATATTTAAACTATGAGTCAGCCTTAAATCTTAATGCCAACCCAGACCCACGTTCATACTTCTCGAACGACGGCATTAATCTTAAAATTGAGCAAAATTGTGCTGGAGCATTTTTAGAATCCTCAGAGATTTCATATGTGTTCCAAGGTGATATACATTTTGAAAGAATTCGCAAAATGCCACCACAATTGAATTTGAATCTAAATTTTCCGATTAATCTACCAGCAGGTTTGGACTCCCAGCAATTACCAGCACAGATGCAAACACTCCTTCAACAATTTATGCAGCAGGCAGGACAGCAATTGCAGAAAATGATTCAAGACGAAATTGCGAAACAAGCACCAATTGAGGGAATACGAAATGGGTGGTTCGGATGTCAATGGAAGAAGGCAAAATAGAAAGCGAACATATCAGTAGCTTATTCTCTTTCAGTGTTTAATACCCTGCCGCTTGCGGCGAACTTCACATTCGGGTAACGCGGCGCCAATAATACCTCGATGCTTGGATCGAGGAAATTCGTTATGAGCATACTAAAATGGAATCAGTCGAATAATTGTATCGTTCACTGAGCTTAATTTGAAAGGCAGGAGCTAAAGATATCACTTTGAGAGTGTTCATTTTTGGATTTCCCTTTGGACTTTATCTTTGAGGTCAGTTGGGTCAAGTATGTTGTCATTAATTGCTTTTTTTATAATCTGTTTCAATTCTAATTTAGTACGGCGCACTACTTTTTGAAGTTTGAAACGCTCGAGCATATACCAAGCACAAGTGCCCAAGTTCCCATAATTCAGATTTATGATATCCCAATGGGTATTAACTAGATTCTGTACCGGAGTATTACCCGAATTCTGCTCGCATGTTAATCCTTTATCGATTATGCACTGCTTATCAAGTAAAAGGATATCAAATGTTTCTAGTTCGCTAAAATTGGCCGCAATAGCGAGAAAAGCTTGGTCGATTTCAGCCTCCGATGCGATTTCATAAGTACTCATGGAATTATCTATCGTTTTCATACATTGGGTAATCGCATCAGCACTAAGGTCTGAAACAGTTGTGGCTTCAAGATTCCAATTATTTCTATTAATTTTTCTTGCTAATAGAGACATCTAATTCTTTTCTTAGACCTTGAATAACTTTATTAACGTAGTCCCGCAGCCAAGATTGTTCTATCTCAAGATTATTCAGTAAAGCTTCAAGAACCTTTAAGCTTTGAAGACTGCCCCAATTTTCAAAAACCCTTACTCCGCATTCCTTCACCTCCACATTCGAATGTGATAAGGCAGCGAGCGCTATAGTCAGACCTTCGGGGTACATCTCTTCATAGGGCGTTCTAGAAATGATCCGCAGAATACCGATTATTATGCGAGGATTAGAAAAATTTTCCAAAAATATTTCATTCACCCAATTTTTAGTAACCATTCTATTTTCGTTCATTCGTTCGAGAATAAATGAATCTAATTCGGATTCCAAACCGTATTCGAAATCGGATTCTAAGATTAAACTAAGTAGCTGGTGTGTAAATTTTCTTTTAAACTCTCGCAAGCGTTTATTGTTAAGGTAATTCTCATCAATTCTAAATTGGACGCCAGAAGTTTGAACTATATGAAGATTAGGCAAAATTTCGACGGGGGCTATGTCCAAACTCATATTCTGGATGGCCTTAGGGAATTCACTTTGACGTAAAGGAGAAATTGAATCTCCTGATATCGTAATCAAGTCGGTCATTTGATACAATCCTCGATTTGTCTGCATAATGTCTCGTGAATTTTTGGAGCATTCTCGAAGAAATATTTCATATGGGATAACTCAAATCTATAGTCGACATTCAGGTCAGTTGTGTTTATGTCGAATGACAATTGCAGCCGGTCGATGACTGTCGGCATATCTCTTAGGATGATTTCTCCCCGCATTCTATTTATTAAAGTAATAATATTTAGTACATCTGTCAAATTGTCAATAGTATGTGAAATTCTCGAGGCCGTTCGCCAATTCCACTCGAAAGGAATATTCTCCTTGTAGAAGTCAAACGGTTTAAACAATTTGTAATAAATCTCAGATAAACGGTTTGAAGTCATCTCTTCAAGCAGAAAGTTAGAATTGAAAGATAATCGATTGGCTCGTTTATGGTACTTATTGATTATCCTCTCAAATAAATTGGAAGCTTCGGTACAAAAAACATCCAATTCACCTAAGTTACTTCCTTTGTAATCAATAGCGAGTTTAGTTACATCAATTCTATTTGCTGCAAAAGAAACGTTCCATTCGTTATTGGGGGTCATTAATCTTACTCGTAGTTGTGCACTGCCAACTGCTAAATTCACAGCCTGAAATGTTGTAGGAATGAAGCCCTTGTCCTTAAATAAACCAATTAGGTCGGTCATTACATCCGGGGATGGGGTTATATCTTCCGCATTAACAAAAATAGATGCCTGGAAGAGGTTTTTAATATCAATCATTTTTTTATCCTGACCTGAATTCTTCATTACGATAAATTTTTCAACTGTTATTGATAGTATAGAATACCTTATGTTTATTGTCTAATAAGATAAGGTATCGTCCTATTGTACTGTAAACGTTATATTACGCTGTGTGTTGATTGAGGCAACGTAATGACCAGGGGAACTCTCAACTACCGCGAAACTTATCATCTGGCTGGCCCGTGGGTCCAGGGTAACAGCCTTGGATTCAACGATATTCCCGCCGATGAGCAGATTAATCTTAAAACTGCCGCTCATATCACTGTTGGTGGTTACATTTTATCTTCATAATGAATCATACATCCACAAATTGCACAATATTCCATCGTGTTAAACCTTCATTATAGGCAGGAAAACGGCATCTCGTTGTAGAGTTTGCCCTCTAACAACCGCCCATTTTTCTTTTTGTTAGTTCCACCCCATTGCTTAAAAAAAAATGGAACACTATTCGCCTCACAATGGTCCCTAATGTCGGTGACCCAAGCATCTTTAATAGGGCGTGCATTCGGTCCTGATTCTCCCCCAACAATAACCCAATCAATTCCTCGTAGGTCGATATCATGAATAGGGCCAATTAGGGGTTCAAATGAAATGAATTTAATTTTGGCATCAGTACTGCGCAGATAATCTATTCTAGACAGTTGTAATTGTTCTTCTACCGTAACTCCAACCCAAATATTTGGGCGCCAAGATAGTTTCGGATTTAACAGAAGTAATCTTTCTGCTCTTTTAGTAAGGATTTGATATTTGTGCCAATCGGCACGACACATAACGTTGAAAATGCGGTAAATAAATTCTGGGGGAACGTTTTCGTGAAATAAATCACTCATTGAGTTTACGAATACGTTTTGAGGTTTCTTCCATTTCAGCGGGAGATTCATTGTTTGCTCATGAAGCGTAAGTTTGAAACCATTTTTATAGTTTGGATTACCCATGGATTGAAGCCTCAACGAAAGACGCTCAGCGTAACAATTAGTACACCCAGAACTTATCTTTGTGCAACCGGTTACTGGGTTCCATGTAGAATCAGTCCACTCTATTTTAGATGATAATGACATTAGCAAAAACCCCTAAGGCGATACTTCTCAAATATATCTGTCACAATTCGGTTGGCTGTGTTGTTTTGGGAAGCGAAGAATAAATAATAGATGGTAGAATTATTGCTATTCTTCATGGGGATTGGTTTGGGAACGTTCTTAAATCCAGCGGCTTTTATCAGCCTTTCTTTGAAAGCCTTTGCAATCGTATTATTATCAGATTTGAATTCAATAATCTCACCAAGAAGATTGGGGAAAGGAGAGTAGGCTACTTGTGTCCAAGAATCATCTCCCCAATAAGCGTTCATTCGCTTAATATCTGATATGTCCACCTCATCTCTTTTGTGCCACAAGACATTGCGATTCATATCGCATATCACTCTTGTCCAAGATAGGTTTCCAGTCCATGTAGAAGAGAGGCTCTCCGAAGTAGTATGGTGAGAAAAGCATCAAATATTTCGAAGGAGTCTCAAATGAAATTTAGCACGAGTCTGTTCAGCCA
>Ga0326727_10017415_pt1 | contig 14919 bp, 18 predicted proteins | sample MB2enrmetagenome_FD_207643 | JGI IMG/M metagenome (GOLD analysis project Ga0326727, IMG submission 207643) | Lab enriched peat soil microbial communities from McLean, Ithaca, NY, United States - MB29MY | ecosystem: Environmental > Terrestrial > Soil > Wetlands > Peat | place: USA: New York... | reverse complement strand
TCGCCGAGACGCTCGAAGACAGCGTGGCCGCCCGCTAGCCTTCTGTTTAACGCGCTTTCCCGGCGCGAACCGGCATTCACCCCGCTATCCCCTCCGGGGCGGGCTTCCGCTGGAAAACGCCATCAGAGACCCCGTTCAAACTCGCTTCCCCGAGACAGCGTTACCGCGCGGTAAAGCGCGGCTTCCCCGAATTCCACATTTTACTCGCGCCCAACGGCGCTAGCTGGGTCGCCGAATACCGTTTCACGCGCTTTACCCGCCCGTCTTTGCGGTTAACGCGACCGGCCCGCCGCACCTGCAACTGTCACATCGACGGGCGATAAGTTCTTAATACCTAGAATTTGAATCAATTGCAGTTGTTTCAAATTTTAAGCCAATTTTACTCAAGTATAGATCGCATTATCGGATTCTTTTACTCGTAATCGTCTCAAATGTACTTGTCTTACTTAGCGGCAGCGCAAAACCTTTGTGAGAAACGTGGTCCCAACAAGAAACGGGGGCCACAATGTTTGGGATCAGGGGACAGGGAAAGGGATTGGCGGTTGCCGCCATCCTGTTGGGATTGAGTGCACCGGCGAGCGCAGGTGACGAGCGAACCTTATATGCGAGCCTTGGCGACACCACGCGCGCGCCGATCGGCTGGGTCGAATTCTGCGCCGAAAACGCCGGCGAATGCCGCGGCGGCCCGTCGCAGCCACGCGATATCGTGATGACGCAGACGGCGTGGCGCGATCTGTTGCGGGTCAACCGCTGGGTCAACGAAACCGTCAAGCCGATGACCGACATGGATCATTGGGGCGTGATCGAGAAATGGTCGATCCCGACCGACGGTTACGGCGACTGCGAGGACTACGTGCTGTTGAAGCGCAAGATGCTGATCGACGCGGGCTGGCCGCGCGAGGCGCTGCTGATCACGGTGGTGCGCGACAAGAAGGGTGAAGGCCACGCGGTGCTGACGGTGAAGACCGACAAGGGCGAGTTCGTTCTCGACAACCAGAATGAAAACGTCGTGGCCTGGACCGAGACCGGCTACCGCTTCGTCAAGCGTCAGTCGCAGAGCGACCCGAATGTCTGGGTCTCGCTTGGCGACAGCCGCCCCGCGGTCGCCACCGCCAGCGCCCGCGATCGCTAACGACAACGAATTCAGGAGCTACGCGACCCGGTCACATCCCCACCCCTCCCCGTCCCCCGACCGGATCGCGCGCGGCCAGCCTTCCCCCAAAGGCTGGCCGCAACTTTTTTGGGCCAGCGCTGTAGCCCGGATATGTTGGCGCGTCCCGGGGCTTTACGGCGCAAGTCCCTCGGCCGGCGGAAACTGGATCCTGTCGTCGGTCCTGCAGTAGCGGTCGGCGAACATGCGGCCGATCGGATGATAGCGGTCCATCTGCACGCGCATGGTTTCCTTGTCCCAGAGCTCGTCGCGGATATGAAAATGGATGCCTTCACCCATGATGAGATGCCGGTCGCCGTTGACATCGATCAGCTTCCAGGTCCTGCACTCCATCGACCATGGCGCATCGGCCAGCCGCGGCACCGCGATCTTGGTCGAGGGCGACAGCTTCAGCCCGAGATAGTCGGGCTCGCCGATTTCCGGCGGAAAGTCGCCGCTTGAATCGTGCATCGCGCGCGCCAGCGGCTCGTCGGCGATGTTGACGACAAACTCGCCCGTGCGCAGGATATTGGCGAGCGTATCCTTCGGCCGGCCGTCAGGCCGCTGGTTGGCGGCAAACATGCAGAGCGGCGGATCCTCGCAGAACACGTTGAAGAAGCTGAACGGCGCGGCGTTGACCACGCCCGTGGCGCCAACCGTCGTCACCCAGGCGATCGGTCGCGGCAGGACGAACCCCGTCAGCACCTTGTAGCGCTCGCGGGGGGTGAGATCTTCCGAGGCGTATTCCATCATGCATTCCCTGTTTCAGCGAAATTCCGTGAGCTTGCGCGAAGCGGTCACGCACCGGTCGCGACTTTTTTGAGTCACGTGTGAAGTGGATCACATCTGCCCGTAAAATGCCGGGGCAATCTGGCCTTCACCGGGCGGCGCAAGCCGATTTCAATGTCCGGGGCTGGCAAGGCCGTTGGCGTTATACTGCGCTGGCGGCCTTGTTTTTTGCAGGGTCGAAAACCCCAGCAAATAGCCGGATTCTCGCAGGCAGGTGATTTGCGTTGTCAGGGGATTACCTGCTGAATGCGCCTCCCAACAGAGGAGGAAATTCATCATGAGCGCCGAACCCTTGGCTACGTCGGATGTCATCGGATTGACGAAAGTCGCACCGTTTTCGCGCCGCGGCTTTATGACCGCTTCTGCCGCCGTCACGGCGGGTTACACGCTGGCGGCCGGCCCGGTGCGCGCCGATGTCGTCAAGACCGACACCGAGGGACTCACGGTGGGCGATGCGCAGATCAAGGTAGCCGATGGCGAAATGCCCGGTTATTTCGCGCGGCCCAAGGGGGTGAGCAACCCGCCGGTAGTGCTGGTCGCAATGGAGATTTTCGGCTTGCACGAATACATCAAGGACGTGACGCGCCGCCTCGCCAAGCTCGGAGCGCTCGCGGTCGCGCCGGATTACTACTTCCGCAAAGGCGTAGATCTCACCAAGATCACCGATATTCCGCAACTGCTGCCGATCGTGAACTCCAAGCCGGACGCCGAGCTTTTGTCCGATCTCGACAGCACCGCCGCCTGGGCCAAGTCGCAAGGTGGCGACACCGGCCGGCTCGGCATCGTCGGCTTCTGCCGCGGCGGCAGGACGGTGTGGGAATACGCCGCCCATAATGGCGAGCTGAAGGCCGGCGTCGCGTTTTATGGTCCCCCGGTCGATCCGCCAAATCCGCTTTGGCCGAAGAGCCCGACCCAGCTTGCCCCTGAGATGAAGGCGCCGGTGCTTGGGCTGTATGGCGAGGCGGATACCGGGATTCCCGTGGCGGCCGTCGAGGCGCTGAAGGCCGCGCTTGCTGCGGCCAAGAAGACCGCCGAGTTCAAGATCTATCCGGGCGCACCGCATGGCTTCCACGCCGACTACCGCGCCAGCTATCGCAAGGAAGCCGCCGAGGATGGGTGGAACCAGATGCAGGCCTGGTTCAGGAAATACAAAGTGTTGGGCTGACCGCCTGAAGCGTTTTCGAACCAAAGCCCGCCCCTCATCCCAGCGGGGCGGATATAGGTCTGCGTCAAGAAAACCGCGTCAAGATAAAAGCCTAGCCAAAGCGATCGCTGTTGCGGCGCGGCTTGGACATTTGCTCGATCTCCCAAAGCATCCACACAAAGGCCGTGCCCAAGCCGACCACAACACCCAAAAACAGCAAGGTCAGACCTGGGGCTGTGAGCGTTGTGAGCATGCACCAACCGATGCAAGGCATGTACCAAAGACGAATCAAAAAATACGGCCTCGGCGCAGAAAACACCAAGACCGTATTGATCTTCAGGACTTTGCCGGTCCTCAACTTTAATTGACCAGGCATGCTCGCCGGCCATTTCGCGGAAGGCCGCGGCATCAACTGCGACTAGTCAATCCCGCAACGATCAACCCGGCTTCAACTACAGACCTGGACCGGCCGGATACGCCAGCCGTATGGTGTGTGCACGCGCTCGCGGACGACGTAGCAGCCGTCGGAATCGTCGCTGTAGGCATAGTACGGATAGCCATAGTCATAGGCGTAGGGACCGTAGAGGCCATAGCCCAGGCCCAAACCCAGCCCGAATGCGCCAAGTCCATAACCATACCCGCCATAACCCCCGTGGTGGCCGTGGTAGTAGCTGCCGCCATAGCCTCCGCCGGTGCGGAAAGCGCCGCCACCCACACCGGGGCCACCATGGAACGCGCCACCACCTATACCTGCAGCGGCGCCGTGGAACGCGCCACCACCCATGCCCCCATGGAAACCACCACCACCGCCATGGAAGCCGCCGCCACCCATCCCGCGGGCCGAGGCAACATCCGGTGCAATCATGGCAACGGCGGAGACCGTCGCCAATGCGAGCAACGTTTTACGCAACATGTTCATTTCTCCTTAGTGCTGAATTACCCATGAAATCATGACGCTTTCAGCGCAGGATCGTTTCAGGCCTCCGCGCCGATAATCGGCACTGTCTGGGGAACTTCTGCTCAATTTTCCGCGAACGCCCGGTAATTGTGTTTAAGCTTACTTCTGATGGTCAGGCGGAACCCGCGTTGCCGACCTCGGCTATCGGGCAGCCTTACACATCCGGGGGGCGGTTTTGGCCGTACGTAAACTGATCGCGTTTGACGACGAAGCGTTCGCCCAGCTGACGCAGCTTGGCCGCGACCGGATGGCGACCATCCAGGAACTGGCGGATGAAGCGTTCGCGGACCTGCTCAAAAAACACGGGGTCCCTGTCGACCTGAAGGACGCGCTGCGCAAGAGCGCCCGGCTTTCGAGCACGGCGCCGGAAAAGTCCGCAAGTCCGGGTTCGCGCAGGAAAAACAGGTGACGACCGCTCCGCCTTCAGCTGATCCGCTTCAGGCCTTTTTTGAATCGCGGCCCGTTGCCGACGTAGAACCGCGCGGCACTTCCCATCCTGGCGACCTGGTCCGGTTCGAGGGTGCGCATCACCCGCGCCGGTGCCCCGATGATCAGGGAATGTTCAGGAAACTGCTTGCCTTCGGTGATCACCGATCCAGCGCCGACGATGCTGCCGCGGCCGATCCTGGCGCCGTTCATGACGATCGAGCCCATCCCTACCAGCGCCCCCTCCTCCAGCGTGCAGCCGTGCAGGATCACATTGTGGCCGACGGTGCAGTTCCTGCCGATCGTCAGTGGAAATCCCATGTCGGTGTGGCAGGTCGCGTTGTCCTGCACATTGGACCCCTCGCCGATCTCGATCCACTCGTTGTCACCGCGCAGCACCGCGCCGAACCAGACGCTCGCAGAATTCAGCAAGCGCACCTTGCCGATCACGGTCGCGGTGTCGGCGATGAAGTAGTTTCCGTCCGCGGGAAGTTCGGGCGCCTGCCCGTCAAGCTCGTAAATCGCCATGCGCAAAAATCTCCTGTTGGCAAAGACTGTGGCATAGCCGTCAAAGTGTTTTCAAGCCAACGGGTCGCGAGAATCCGCGCCGAACACCGACTCCTGCCCTGCACGTTGATAGCGGGGTGGCTACCGGTTCGCGTCAGGAAAACGCGTCAAGCAAACTCTGCTTCAGACCAGCAGTCCGGCAGCGCGCAGCGTCATCAGGAAGAACGTGCCGGACATCATGCTCCAGAATCCGGCCAGCACGGTTGCCAGCAGCACGAACTCGAAGCGGCGGCGCTCGATCCGGGTACCGCGCAGCGTATTGCGCATGATGATGAAGGGGGCGGCAAAGACAAGAAACGGCACCGCGGCAAAGGTCTTCGGCGCCACGCCCTCCTGCAACAGACCGAAACCGGCCGGGCGCTGCACCATCGCCTGATATCCGCTGGCGAGCGCGCCCGCGAGTGCGAAGCCGATGCAAAGGGAGAACAGGCAATTCAACGCATCGGGCGACATCGCAAACTCTTCCACTAGACTGCAATCGCCATTGCTTCGCAAAATTGGCGGTCCGCCGCCACATCATCCTTAAGGAAGGGTTAACGGCGGCGGGATGGAACCGCGGGCTCGCGCGTAGCGCGCAGCCTCGGTCGAACGAAACCAAGCGATATCTGCGCTCGCATGGCATATTTGCAGGTGATTCGACCGGGCCCCTCGACCTGCCCTCACGAAGCTTGGCTCATGGCATTCTATTGGAACGCTCAGCACGCCGCCCGCGGCCCGCGCCGGCAACCCCGCGGCCACATGATTCCGGTCATGCTGGGATGCGCGGTAGCGGTGGGCGCGATCGTGCTGATCGCCTATCTGCTGTGGCCGACTTGGGGGCCGGTAGCTTCGAACGGCCCTGCGCGGCTGCCGGTGAGCATTGGAGGTACGCTCTTCAACGTGCCGGCCATGGCGATCCGCATGAAAATCCAGCGTCACTCCGGGCCGCAGGAGCGCATCGACCTCGGCTTCGCCTTTCCTTCGCTTGAAGTTCCCCAAGCATCCCGGCACGCCGACGCCGCAGAAGAAACGCTGCAGCCGATCGACCGAATCTTTCTCTCGATTTCGGCGCATCATGACTCGCTGGCGCCGGATACCCGCGTGCGCACCATCTATCCGCGCTATCTGGAGCAGGGATCAACGCCCGGACAGGACGGGTTGACCCTGCGGGCCTTCAGGGACGGCACGCCCTACGACAACGAAGATCTGTTCTTTGCAAGCACGCCGAACCTCACGGCCCGCTGCACCCGCGATGCGACGACCCCCGGAATGTGTCTGAGCGAACGCCGGATCGGCGGCGCCGATCTGACATTTCGTTTTCCGCGGAGTTGGCTCGCGCAATGGCGCGAAGTGGCTGGCGCGATGGACCGGTTGGCCGACCAATTGCGCGGCCCGAACAGGTAGCTGGGCGACGCGTCACATGTGGCTGTCATCGCCCGGCCAGGTGACGACGGGCTCATGGCAGCATTTGCAGCGGCCGCGCGAGCCTCAACCCGGCTCAACCAGATCGTCCTCCAGGATCGCCATCTGGAACTGGAACGAGCGGTCGTCGTCTTCGTCGTCGACGAACAGCACGCCGATGAATTCCTCGCCGATATAGACCTCGGCCGAGTCGTCTTTTTTCGGACGCGGAACGACGCGAATCTTGGGATTGCCGAACAGACGCTTGAGATAAGCGTCGAGCTTCCTGACTTCCTGAACGTCCACAGCAGTCTCCAATCCGATTTGGGTCTTGGGGGAAGTTTTAGGACGAGATGGCGCGAACCGCTAGCCTAACTTGCAGAAATACTGCACGCGTTCGAGGCGCCATCCCGGGCTTGCCTGCATTCTGCCCGGAATCGAACGCCTGCGCGCCAATGCGAAATGCATGCCGATCCGCAAAACAGGTCGATCAAGTCAGATCGCGTTGAGCATCTGATCCATCGTGCGCGAAGGCTCGGCGCAACCGGCCTCGCCAACGATCTTGGCGGGGACGCCTGCCACGGTGACATTATGAGGCACCGGCTTCACCACCACGGAGCCCGCGGCGATGCGGGCACAATGGCCGATCTCGATATTACCGAGAATTTTCGCACCCGCCCCGATCAAGACGCCATGACGGATCTTGGGATGCCGATCCTCGTTCTCCTTGCCGGTGCCACCAAGCGTGACGCCGTGCAGGATCGAGACGTCGTCTTCGATGACCGCGGTCTCGCCAACGACGAAGCCGGTGGCGTGATCGAGGAAAATGCCGCGACCGATTTTGGCTGCGGGATTGATGTCGGTCTGGAACACGGCCGAGGCGCGGCTCTGCAGATAGAAGGCAAAATCCTTGCGGCCCTTTTGATAGAGCCAATGCGCCAGGCGATGGGTTTGAAGCGCGTGAAAACCCTTGAAATAGAGCAGCGGGTCGATAAACCGCGAGGTCGCGGGATCGCGATCGTACACCGCCACCATATCGGCGCGGAAGGCATTGCCGAGATCGGGATCGTCGCGCAGGGCCTCGTCATAGGCCTGGCGAATAAGGTCGCCCGAAAGCGCCGAGTGGTCGAGACGCTCGGCGATACGGTGCACCACCGAATCCTCCAGCCGCTCATGATGCAGCACGGTCGAATAGATAAAGGAGGCTAGTTCGGGCTCGCGGCGAACGATGTCCTCTGCCTCGCTACGCACGCGACCCCAGATCGGATCGAGCGCTGCGAGCTTGGAGCCCTGCGGACTGATCTGATGCATTGTCATAGCTGCTCCCGCAATTGGTGTAGGCCCATTTATAGCACGCCGGGCGGACGGCTGTCCCAGGCGTCCCGGCCCGAGGCATTGCCTCAAGGTGGTCTGAATTATCCGGAATTCAAGCGGTCCGTGAGCCCTTTCCCGCCGGGATGGACGCCCCCACCAATGGCCGATTTCCCCTTGCCGGCCGATCCGGGCATGGTAAATCGAAAATGGGAGGACGCAGCATCACTACGCAGATCTTACGCGCGCGCTCGACGGATCAGGCCTGGGTCTGGGTCTGGGTCTGGGTCGCCGCCGTCGCCATCCCCCTGATGTTGATCGCGCCGGCGCTGTGGAACGGCTATCCGCTGCTTCAATACGACACCGGTGGCTATCTGGCCCGGTGGTATGAAGGCTATCTGGTCCCCAGCCGTTCCACCGTGTTCGGTCTTTACCTGCATTTCGGCGAGCATTCGCATTTCTGGATGAATCTGGCGGTTCAGGCCCTGGCGACGCTGTGGATTCTACAACTGACGCTGCGGGTGCTCGGCATGCCGCAGCCGTTGCGGCTGGCCGCCGTGAGCATCGCCCTGATCCTGACCACGGCGCTGCCCTGGCTTGCCAGCATGCTATTGACCGACATCTTTGCAGGTCTCGCGGTACTGTCGCTCTATATCCTTGTCCTGCATGGCGACAGGATTTCCGCGATCGAGAAATTCTCCCTGTTCGCGTTCACCGCCTTCGCCGCGGCGACCCATAGCGCGACGCTCGGCGTGCTCGCAGGATTGTGCGGCGCCGGCTGGATCGTGTGGCCTTTTCTGCGTGACCGAATTGCCGTCTCGGGCCTGGTATTGGGCAGCCTGACGGTTGTCGCCGGCGCCGCCATGCTGATGGCGGCCAATTTCGCGTTATCGGGGCAGTTGGCGTGGACGCCCGGAGGCTACGGCGTCGCATTCGGGCGGATGCTGCAGGACGGCATCGTCACGCGCTATCTCAGGGATCACTGCCCACAGGCGAAACTGAAGCTCTGCCCCTATCGCGACGAGCTTCCAGCCACCGCGGATGAATTTCTCTGGGGCCACAGCATGTTCAATGCGCTCGGGCGCTTTGAGGGATTGAACGACGAGATGGGCTTCATCGCGACGGATTCGCTCCGCGAATATCCGCTCTGGCAGGCCGAGGCCGCGCTCGTCGCCACCGCGCAGCAACTGGTTCACGTCGCAACCGGCGAAGGCACCAATGGCTGGATTCCCCACACCTATGGCATTATCGAGCGTTATCTCCCGGCGCAGCTCGCCTCGATGCGCGCGGCGCATCAACAGCATTGGGACATCAATTTCGCCGCGATCAACTGGGTCCACGTTCCGGTAGCCTTGGGCTCGCTGCTCTCGGTCTTCGCCATGTTCGGATGGGCGATCTGGCGCCGGCGGGTTGACGATCTCGCGCTGCTGGCGGGAACGGTCTGTCTGGCAATGCTCGGCAACGCCGTGATTTGCGGTGTGATATCGGGACCGCACGATCGCTATGGCGCACGCATCGTATGGATCACAACCGCGGTCGCCTTGATCGCGGCGATCCGGTATTTCGCAGACGACGCGCTGAGCGAGAGTCAATTGCGCAGTGCGAGAAAATCCAGCACGCCCGCCTTGTAGACCTTGTCGCCGACCGCCCGCATGTGATCGCGGTTGGGAATATCGAGCACCTGCGATCCCGGAATGATGTTTCCCAGGGCTGCCGCCGATCCCGCGATTTCGTCTGCGGTGCCGACCGCGATCAGAACAGGCACGGCGATTCCGGCGGCCTCCTGCCTCGTCAACAGCCGGCGCGAACCGCGCAGGCAGGCCGCCAGCGCGCGGCGATCGGAGCGGGTTTGCTCCGCGAAGGCGCGAAACGTCCGCCCCACCGGGTCGGTTACCTCCTCGAGCGAAGGCGCCTCCAGGGCTTCCGCGACATTTTCGCCGGGGCCGCCGCCTTCGATCAGACCGATCCCGATGCCGCCCAAAATCGCCGAACGCAGCCGCTCAGGCGCGTGCATCGAAAGCCAGGCCGTCATCCTCGCGCCGAGCGAATAGCCCATGATATCGGCGCGCTCGATGTCCAAATGATCCATCAGCGCGCGGACGTCGCCGGCCATGGTTCCTATATCGTAGGCTTGCGCGTCGTAGAGCTTGCCGGATTCGCCGTGACCGCGATTGTCCAGCGCGATGACGCGGCGGCCGTTTTTCTTCAGCTCCGAGACCCAGGTCGGATAGACCCAGTTCACATCCTTGGTCGATGCAAAGCCATGCACGAGCAGGATCGGGTCACCCTCGCCTTCATCGAGGTAGGCAATTTCGACAGCGCCGTTGTGAAAACTCGGCATCGGAGATTCCATGTTTGGGAAAAATGACGGCGGCTGGCCGTCAGATTAGCCGCCTGCGCCTGACATCGCCACGGCCGGTTGAACCGCCGCCAGCTGCTTTCGCAAGCGCCGCGCTTTCTTGCGCAGCAACCATGATAGCGTCAAGCGCTCCGTGGTGGCCTTGATCGAGCACAGAAGACCGAATAGCGCCAGTAGCGCGCCCAGCCCCCAAAGCGCGAGATCGAACGCACCGGCCGCCAACAGCAGGGCACCGCGGCCCAGCACTTTCAAAATCGCTCGCGTTTGACCGCCCTCCTGCTCCGCAAGCCGCGCGGCGCGCGCGACGTCCTCCGGGCCCTCGGCGATTTTCAGCGTATCCTGCGCCGCGCGGATACCGGCTTTCTCGCCAATCCGGCCGACGTCCTTGGCCAGACGGACCAGCGCGCCGGCCTCCTCGGCGCGAAATGCCGCCTTGATCGCGGCGATGGTCTGCCCCGGCCGCGTCACAGAGCCGGTGGCGACCGCATGTTGCAGCATCGGCGCGTCGACCAAACCACGCGCCGAGCGGCCGGCCCATTCCGTCAGTCCCTCGCCAAGCCGGCCGACCTTGCGGGCGTCCTTGACCAAGGTGAGGCCGGCACGCACCGGCGCAGCGCCGCCGGCGGAGACATAGGTTGCCGCGGTAACCACGATGCCCGCGGCGGCAAGGCCCAGTACCAGCCGATCGGTATCCTCGCCCATCGCCAGATGCTTGCTTTCGCGCACCACATCGCGGATATCGCCGAACACGAACAGATCGCCGGCCACTGTGCCCGAAATGCTGGCGACGTCGTCGGCGTCGCCGATCACCAGCCCGCTGGCAAAACGCCTTGCAAAGTGCGACGCCGAATTCTGCTCGGCAACGGCTTCGCTCACCCGCCGCGCCAGATCATCGGACAGGGCGACGTGTTTTTCCCGCGCAAGATCGACAAAACTGGCGGCGAGGTCGGCATCGTTTGCGGCAAGTGCCGCAACGATATTCCGCGTGATGACGCTTGCGTCATTCCGCAAGGCAGAATTGAGCCCGATATCGGCAAGAGCCGCCGGATCGTCCTGCGCCGCCAGAATCGCATAGCCGTCGCGCGCGCGCGGCCACAGCTGCACGCATGCCACCGCGCACACCGCCATGGCCATCAGCGCCGAAGCGATCCGCAGCCGTTTCATCGCAAAACTCATCGCAAAACCTTGGATTTTTGCCTCCCTTCAGATGGTATGCCGCTTTTAAGACACAACGGCCCCGACGAAAGAAGGGCTTCTCTGCAACGACAAGATTGTGTCGAATTTGCATGAGCCAATCAGGAGCCGGGGCTCTAGGAATCAACCGCACCCGCCAGTATGGTGCCTCGCATTTCGACCGTGCGGCGTTCGGTTGATTGCGCCCGCTTCCGTTTGCGACCAAGGTGAATGCTATGTCCGACCACGTCGTTCCGCACTTTCACAATGATGCCGGGGTTCCGGTCATTGAAATCGGCTCGCAGGAGTTCATGTGTGTGGGCGCCAATCCGCCTTTCGATCACCCGCATGTTTTTCTGGATCTCGGCAATGACAACGAGATCATTTGCCCCTATTGCTCGACCCTGTATCGCTTTGCCGCCGATCTCGCCGCCGGCGAAGCCCGGCCGCCGGAATGCGTGCTGAAAGACAAGGCCGCCTGATCGACCGGTGGCCGCTTCACGCACCATCTTCGTCGCTGGTGCCGGAATCGGAGGATTGACGGCGGCGCTGGCGCTTGCGGGCCAGGGATTTCGCGTCGTCGTCCTCGAGAAAGCGGAGCGGCTCGCGGAAGTCGGTGCCGGCCTGCAACTCTCGCCCAATGCCAGCCGCGTACTGATCGACCTCGGGTTGCAACCGCGACTCGCCGCGCGCGCCGTCACACCCGACGCCATCAGCCTCATGAGCGCACGGAGCGGGGGTGAAATCGTCCGCCTTCCGCTCGGCGAAGCCGCGACGCTTAAGGCCGGCGCGCCCTATTGGGTGGTGCATCGCGCCGACCTGCAGGCGGCGCTGCTGGCAGAGGTCAACGACAATCCGGAAATCGAGCTGCGGCTCGGCTGTCAGTTCGAAGCCGCGGTCACCCACACGAGGGGATTGAGTGTGGTCCAGCGCAGCGGCACGACGCGCCAGCCGGAGCTGGCGCTGGCGCTGGTCGGCGCCGATGGAATCTGGTCCAACGTCCGGCACCACCTGTTTCCAACGGTGCAACCGCGCTTTTCCGGACTGATCGCCTGGCGCGGCACGCTCGATGCCACGCAACTGCCGCGTGAATACTCCTCGCGCCGGGTTCAGCTCTGGATGGGTCCGAACGCGCATCTCGTCGCTTATCCGATCGCCGGCGCGCGCCAGATCAACGTCGTCGCCGTCGTACCGGGAACCTGGAACAGGCCGGGCTGGAACGCCTCGGGCGATGCCTGCGAAATCAAGAACGCGTTTGCCTCTTCGCGATGGCCTTCCCCGGCGCGAATGATGCTCGGCGCCGTCGACGACTGGCGGAGATGGGCGCTGTTCACGCTTCCCGATGGCGGCGATTGGACCGACGGCGCCATTGCGCTTTTGGGAGATGCCGCGCACGCCATGCTGCCCTTTGCCGCGCAGGGCGCGGGAATGGCGATCGAGGACGCCGCCGTGCTCGCCAAATGCCTCGGCGAAGGTGTTGGCGTTGGCGAGAACGCGGGCGACGTGGCCGCCGCGCTGAAGCGCTATGCGCGCTTGCGCCGCCAGCGGGTGATGCGCGTTCAACGCGCGGCGCGGGAAGCGGGGCAAATCTACCACCTCACCGGCCCGATGGCGTTTGCGCGCGATCTCGCGATCCGGGCGATGGGCGGAAGGCGAATGCTGGCTCGGCAGAACTGGATTTATAACTGGCGGGCGTGAGGCGACGTTGTTACCGCACCGCGGGCGAGACGCGCTCAATAGACCGCGTTGCCGGAGCGGGTGTGCGAATGCGCTGATTTGTCGGGAGCCGGCGCAGGCGCCGCCGGCGTGGCCACGCCGGGGGGTGAGTCCCTGCATTTGTTGCGGCGCCAGGCCTCGTCCGCCAGCTTGGCCTGACCGCGCACCGAGATGTACTCGTTGCGATAGGCAAGTTCGGAGATCACCGGACCGGCGACGCCAGCCTGCGCCTTTTCCATCAGGCCCTGCAATTCCGCGGCGCGGCCGGCGAGGCTCTTGCGCTCGGCCTCCAGCTGCTTGCAGTCGTACAGATCGTATTTGGCGGGATCGGCGAAGGCGACGGTCAGGCCGTCGTTCATTTCCGCGCAGCCGGCAAGCCCCAGGCCCAACGCAAGCAGCGCCGCGGCAAGGCGCGGCGACAGCCGGACTGGAAGAACTGAAGCGGTCATGCGGCCTTCATACAGGGGGAACATTTGAGTTTGCGTAAAGCAGGCGCAGATGTCGGCATTGAGGCTTTGCCTTGAGCCGGGCACTCCACTATCAACGGCCTTTAGCGCGTTTCTCACCGCCAGGCCAATTCCACAGCGGCGAAAAACACGCTAAGTCTCTGATCTGGCGACCAAAGCGGACGTGGCGGAACTGGTAGACGCAAGGGACTTAAAATCCCTCGATGGCAACGTCGTGTGGGTTCGAGTCCCACCGCCCGCACCAGTCCCGACAAGCAAGATGGGGGCGCTATGGCCGACGACCGGATGACCTTTTCGACGAAGGCGGGGATGAAGCCCTCGATGACTTCGACCGGCCTTCCGAGGTCCTGAGTCAGCGCGTCCTGGAGCTTTCCGACGAGGAAGAGGCCCACGACGAAACGCTCTCGCCGCTGCTGCTCCGGCTCGCATTGACCTCGCCCATGGTGGCTTACGCGGCGAGGCCTTGCAATGCCCTAGCAGCGCTTCCGTCTCATTCAGACTTATGCCGCACCTCGGCCACCTCACTTCCCGTCTAGCTCAAGCTCGACCGGACCGCCTTTGATTTTCAGTTTGCTGTGCTTAACGAGACTGGCGAAGCTTTGGTAGAAGCTCACGGCAACGTCCCGCCAGGTTAGCCACCATTTGGCCGAATCCAACTCTTGCTGATCTAGTTTCGAGCTGACCAACTGATCAGCAAGTTTGGCAAGCAACGTTACGGTTGCCGCCGCGCTCAAATCGCTTAACTGAATCAAAATGTATTCGCCCAACGGGCTTTTTGGATTTGGAGGTGTTGTCGTTACCAGAATGTGGGGGCTCGTTGAGATGCTCAGGTTCAATGCCTTCTCGTATTCGGTACAGCGGTTTGCGTCGATCTGCGCCGCCAAGTCGGGACCTTCAAGCTTGCCCCCGACTCTCTTCGGCGCCTTCTTCCAGAAAAAGACCGCCGCGTGCTTGTTACCGATCGCTCGCGCGAAGCCTTCGTACGCCTGATAGAGCTCGGTAAGTTGTGCGTCGCTGTTAGGACCCAGCCAAGATGGGTTCGAGATCAAAAAAAGAGAGTAAGTATTGAAAGTACGGGTCGTCTTCGAAAGCTCACCTTCCAAAATAGGAAAGCAGGCAGCCTGAGGCTTTTTGCCCCCGCATAGTTTCAACGATTCGGCTTTCTCTTCGGCGCTTAAAAGGTCCGTATAAGACGTCGGGACACTGGCGTCCGGTTCCACGTCATAGACGGCCGGGTGACCAAAAGTGAGGTCGCCAGAACCGGCGGCCATCGCCCCCGAATTCCGGGAGACTACCAGGGACATCGCCGTCGCGAACCCAGTTGAGAGCAGCCGGCGCCTATCCATATGAATCAACTCCCAAGATCGCTCTGAAAACCGTCTTTGCTTGCTCGATCATATGAGGTTGGAGAACGATTCATGGTCAACCCATCCTCTGGAGGGATGTGCCACTATGTGAAGTTGCCGCTATGTTACGCTT